>Ga0068852_100001526_pt1 | contig 15687 bp, 12 predicted proteins | sample KBSCornC22_FD_66594 | JGI IMG/M metagenome (GOLD analysis project Ga0068852, IMG submission 66594) | Corn rhizosphere microbial communities from Kellogg Biological Station, Michigan, USA - KBS Corn C2-2 | ecosystem: Host-associated > Plants > Roots > Rhizosphere > Soil ... | reverse complement strand
CGCCGTTTGCCGCGCCGCGGTGCGTCCGCGGCGGGGTCGTCGCGCGTCTGCGCCGATCGTCGCGTCGGCGGAAAATGGCCCCGTCCAGGCGCTGCAACGATCGCGCTGCGCCCCCGATCCAAGGCCACATGTCCGACACTCCCTGGCCCACGACGGTCCCCGAGCCCCGCCATTCGCCTGGAGCGAAGCGGGTCGCTCTTCACGACGCGCTCGCGCCGGGAACGCGGCTCGACGAGTTCGAGGTGCTGAGCGTGCTCGGCATCGGCGCCTTCGGAATCGTCTACCTCGCGTACGACCACGTCCTCGTGCGTCGCGTCGCGATCAAGGAGTACATGCCGGCGGCGCTCGCCGGCCGCCGCGAAGGCCTGCCGGTCGAGCTGCGCTCGCCCGCGTTCGCGGCGACGTTCGAGCGCGGCCTCGATTCGTTCCTCAGCGAGGCGAGGCTGCTCGCCAGCTTCGACCATCCGTCGCTCGTCAAGGTGCATCGCTTCTGGCGCGCCAACGACACCGCGTACATGGCGATGCAGCACTATCCCGGCGCGACGCTGAAAGACGTCCGCATGCGGATGGCCGCGCCGCCCGACGAGGCCTGGCTCGTCGCGCTCACCGAGCCGTTGCTCGACGCACTCGAGGTGCTGCATCGCCAGGGCGTCTTCCATCGCGACGTCTCGCCCGACAACATCCTGATCCTGCCGGACGGGCGACCGGTGCTGCTCGACTTCGGCGCGGCGCGTCGCGTCATCGGCAACGGCTCGCAGTTCCTGAGCGCGGTGCTGAAGCCGCCGTTCGCGCCCGTCGAGCAGTACGCCAACGACGCCGAGCTGCGCCAGGGGCCGTGGACCGATCTCTATGCGCTCGGCGCGACGCTCTTCTTCGCGCTGCTCGGCCATGCGCCGACGCCTTCGGTGGTTCGCGCCGTCGACGACGAGCTGCCGCTGCTCGCGACCGAAAACGACGACGAGCGCACGCCGCACGGTCCGCTGCTGCCGACGATCGACTGGATGCTCGCGATGGCGCCCGACGAGCGGCCGCGCGACGTCGAGTCGGTGCGCCGTGTGCTGCGGGGCGAGGCCGCGCCGCCGTCGGCGCGCGTCGCGACGCATCGCCACCACGACCGCGACCGCGACCGCGACGACGACGATGGCGACGAAAGAGATGACGACGGCGACGACCTCGACGCCGTCGCAGCGTCATCGCCGCAGCCGACGCCGTCGTCTGCCGTTCTCGGCGACGAGCGCGAGCCGGCGATCGCGACGGCGGACGGCGGCGAACGCGAGCCTTTCATCGCGCGACGTGACGTCGCGCGCGATCCCCGCCGTTTCGTCATCGCGTTCGCCGTGCTCGGTGCTGTCGTGCTCGCCGCCGGTGCGTGGACGCTCAACCGCACCGGCGCGGCGTCGCCCGCGCTCGCGTCGCTCGCCGCCGCGCTGCGCGGCGCCGAACAGGCGGCGCCCGCTGCGCACAGCGCACCCACGCCGGCCGCGGTCGACGCGTCACACGTTGCCGTGGTGCCATGGGCCGCGTCGCAGCCGATCGCGATCGCACCCGAGAGCGTCGGTGCCGGTCCGGTGGAGACGATGACCAGCGTGGCAGCTCCCAGTTCGCCGGTCGCCGCCAGCGACGCGCCACCTGCCGTCGACGACGATCCGTCGATCGCAGCCGCCGACGAAGAGGCGAAGCCGACGCCGTCGCGTGGCGGGCGCGCGGTCGATCGCCATCTCGTCGCCGCGCGTGCGGGGGACGCCTCGCGGCGCGCGCCGGCGCGCGATCCGGGAGTGCGGACGAAAACTGCCGCGGCGCACGCAGCGGGCGCGTGCGGTGGTTTGTCGACGTTCTCGCACATGCTCTGCGCACTGCGCGAGTGCAAGTCGCCGACGATGAGCGGGTCGCCGAAGTGCGTCCGCGGTCGGCAGATCGAACAGGCGCGGCTCGCGCGGATGGAGCGCGAGTGAGCGCCGCCGCGCCAGAGACGCGCGAGACGACGAAGCGTTCCTAGTTGCCCGCCGGCGGCGGCGACCGCGGCGAACGCGCGTACCTGAAGCCTGTCTGTCTCCTTTGTCGTTGTGTGCGGCCGGCCCGCCGCGCCCGAGGCATTGGGGCAAGGGACGCGACGAGCGGCAATCGACTCCGAGCACAGATCGATCGGCCGCCGCCCGATCGCATTGCAATCGCCGCAGCTGCACCCATGTGCGCCCGATGCCGCTCGGCGTCGTCTCGCTGCTCGCCCACGCCTATGTCGGCTGGCGCCTCGCGCCCGCGCTCGGCTCGCTCGTCGCTGCGATCGCGCTCGTCGCGCTTCTGGCCGTGTCCGCGCTCACGCTGCCCTACGGCCTCGGTGCGCGCCGCGCCGGGCGCAGGCGCTTCGGTGCCGAGCTCGCGTGGACGGGCCTGGTCTGCATGGGACTCTTCTCGTCGCTCTTCGTGCTGACGCTGGCGCGCGACCTCTTTCTCGTCGCGCTGGCTGTGCTCGCGGCGGTGGCGCCGCATGCGCTCGTGCCGGCGCGCTTCGTCGAGCCGAGCGCGCAGGCCGTCGCGCTCGCGGCGCTGCTCGTCACCGCGTGGGGCTTTGCGAACGCGCGCCGCGTCCCGCGCGTCGTCCGCGTCGACGTGCCGATCGCGGGGCTGCCGAGCGCGCTCGACGGCTTCACGATCGCGCAGCTCAGCGACGTCCACGTCGGGCCGACGATCAAGCGGCCGTACGTCGACGGAGTCGTCGCCGTCGTCAATCGCCTCGACGTCGATCTCGTCGCGATCACCGGCGACCTCGTCGACGGCACCGTGCGGGAGCTCGCCGCCGACGTCGCGCCGCTCGCGCAGCTGCGCTCGCGCGAAGGGAGTTTCTTCGTCACCGGCAACCACGAGTACTACTCGGGTGTCGTGCAGTGGCTGCACGAGCTGCGTCGGCTCGGCATCCGCGTCCTCCTCAACGAGCACGTCGTCGTTCGCCGCGGCGGCGCAGCGCTCGTCGTCGGCGGCGTCACCGACTTCGGCGCCGGCCACTTCGACGGCACCCACGTCAGCGACCCCGCCGGCGCGCTCGCCGGCAGCCCGGCCGACGCCGCGGTGCGCATCGTCCTCGCGCACCAGCCGCGCAGCGCGGCCGCTGCAGCCGCCGCCGGCTTCGACCTGCAGCTCTCCGGCCACACCCACGGCGGCCAGTTCCTGCCGTGGAATTTCCTCGTTCGCCTGCAGCAGCCGTTCACCGCGGGGCTGCACCGCTGGCGCGCGATGTGGGTCTACACGAGTCGCGGCACCGGGTACTGGGGGCCGCCGAAGCGCTTCGGTGCGCCGTCGGAGATCACCGCGCTGCGTCTCGTCGCTGCGGCCGCTCCGGCCGCGCGGCAAGCGTGCGGCGCCGCGCGTGAAGAGGCGGTGGCTCCCCCGGTCTGAAATCGACCGGGTCTTACAATCGACGGGTTTTGGCCGGCGCCGTTTCGCCTGTGCCGCGAGAGGATCTCCCCGTGTTCATTTCCGAAGCATTTGCCCAGGCGGCACCGGCCGCCACGGGCTCGACCGATCCGATGGGGCTCGGCGGGCTGGGCGGCATGCTGCCGCTCATCCTCATGTTCGTGGTGCTCTACTTCATCATGATCCGGCCGCAGATGAAGCGGCAGAAGGAGCACAAGGCGATGGTCGAGGCCCTCGCCAAGGGCGACGAGGTGGTCACGTCGGGCGGCGTCCTCGGCAAGGTTTCCAAGATCGGCGAGACCTTCGTTGGCCTCGAGATCGCCCAGGGCGTCGAGATTCAGATCCAGCGCAGTGCCGTCGTGCAGGTGATGCCCAAAGGCACGGTCAAGTGAGCAGGCCCTAGCGTCCGAGGGCCCCCGTCGTGAACCGCTATCCGTTGTGGAAGTACGCGATCCTCGTGGTCGCGCTCATCGTCGGCATCGTCTACACGCTGCCGAATCTCTTCGGCGAGGCGCCGGCCGTCCAGATCTCGAGCGGCAAGGCGACCGTCAAGCTCGATGCGTCGATGAAGCAGCGCGTCGAGGACATCCTCGCCAAGGCGAGCCTGCAGCCCGACTTCGTCCAGTACGACGGCAACTCGGTGAAGGCGCGCTTCGCCGACCTCGACGCGCAGAGGAAGGCCAAGGACGCGCTCTCGGCCGCGCTCAACCCCGACCCGAACGACCCGACCTACATCGTCGCGCTCAACCTGCTGTCGCGCTCGCCGCGCTGGCTGACCGCGCTGCACGCGCTGCCGATGTACCTCGGCCTCGACCTGCGCGGCGGCGTCCACTTCCTGATGCAGGTCGACATGCAGGCGGCGCTCACCAAGAAAGCCGAATCGACCGCAGGCGACGTGCGCACGCTGCTGCGCGACAAGAACATCCGCCATGCCGGCATCACGCGCGACGGCAATGCCATCGTCGTGCGCTTTCGCGACCAGGCGACGCTCGCGGCGGCGCGCCCGGTCCTCGCGGACCAGCTGACCGACTTCGTCTGGACCGAGAGCCAGGACGGAACCGACTGGAAGCTCGCCGGCAGCCTCAAGCCCGACGCGATCAAGCGCGTCCAGGAAGCGGCGATCACGCAGAACATCACGACGCTGCACAACCGCGTCAACGAGCTCGGGGTCGCCGAGCCGGTGATCCAGCAGCAGGGCGCCGACCGCGTCGTCGTCCAGCTGCCGGGCGTCCAGGACACCGCCAAGGCGAAGGACATCATCGGCCGCACCGCGACGCTCGAGATGCGCATGGTCGACGAGTCGAGCGAAGGCCGCATGGCGATGACCGGCGCCGGCCCGGTGCCATTCGGCTCGGAGCGCTACACCGAGCGCGGCGGCCAGCCGCTGATCGTCAAGCGCCAGGTGCTGCTCACCGGCGAGAACCTGACCGACGCGCAACCGGGCTTCGACGGCCAGACGCAGGAGCCCGCCGTCCACCTCACCGTGGATGCGCGCGGCGCGCGGATCATGCGCGACGTCTCGCGGGAGAACATCGGCAAGCGGATGGCGATCCTGCTCTTCGAGAAGGGCAAGGGCGAGGTCGTGACTGCGCCGGTGATCCGCGGCGAGCTCGGCAACCGCTTCCAGATCTCGGGGCGGATGACGACCGCGGAAGCCAACGACGTCGCGCTCCTGCTGCGCGCCGGCTCGCTCGCCGCGCCGATGGAGATCATCGAGGAGCGCACGATCGGCCCGAGCCTCGGCGCCGAGAACATCGACAAGGGCTTCCACAGCGTCGTCGGCGGCTTCTGCGCGATCGCGCTCTTCATGTGCGCGTACTACCTGCTGTTCGGCGTCATCTCGACGCTCGCGCTCGCGCTCAACCTGCTGCTCCTGGTCGCGGTGCTGTCGATGCTGCAGGCGACGCTGACGCTGCCCGGCATCGCGGCGATCGCGCTGACACTCGGCATGGCGATCGACGCCAACGTGCTGATCAACGAGCGCGTCCGCGAAGAGCTGCGCGGCGGCGCCAACCCGCAGTCGGCGATCAACACCGGCTACGAGCGCGCCTGGGCGACGATCCTCGACTCGAACGTGACGACGCTGATCGCCGGCCTCGCGTTGCTCGCGTTCGGCTCGGGCCCGATCCGCGCCTTCGCGATCGTCCACTGCCTCGGCATCATCACCTCGATGTTCTCGGCGGTGCTGTTCTCGCGCGGCCTCGTCAACCTCTGGTACGGGCGCCAGAAGCGGCTCAAGTCGGTCTCGATCGGCCAGGTCTGGAAGCCAGGCGCGAGCGTTCCCGCCAAGACCTGACCACCCCTCTCACCACGTTCCTGCCAGGCCGCAACGACGATGGAGTTCTTCCGCATCCACCGCGACATCCCGTTCATGCGGCATGCGCTGGTGTTCAACGTCATCTCGGCGGTGACGTTCCTCGCCGCCGTCTTCTTCCTGTTCACGCGCGGCCTGCACTACTCGATCGAGTTCACCGGCGGCAACGTGATCGAGGCCGCCTACGCGCAGCCGGCCGACATCGCCAAGATCCGCAGCACCGTCGAGTCGCTCAACCTCGGCGACGTGCTGGTACAGAACTTCGGCAGCTCGCGCGACGTGATGATCCGCGTCCCGGTGCGGGCCGACCTCAAGCAGGGCGAACTCGCCGATCGCGTGTTCGCGGCGCTGTGCGGCGCCGAGAAGGGCAAGGTCGAGGAACGCGCGGCGCCGTCGAGCTCGGGCTCGTCGGGCACGCGCAAGGTCTGCGCCGCCGGCGACGCCGAGCCGGTCGTCCTCTCGCGCAGCGAGGTCGTCGGCCCGCAGGTCGGCAAGGAGCTCGCGCAGGACGGCGCGAAGGCGCTCGCCTTCGTCGTCATCGGCATCATGATCTACCTGGCGCTGCGCTTCGAATGGAAGTTCTCGGTCGCCGCGATCGTCGCCAACCTGCACGACGTCGTCATCATCCTCGGCTTCTTCGCGTTCTTCCAGTGGGAGTTCTCGCTCTCTGTGCTCGCCGCGGTGCTCGCCGTGCTCGGCTACTCGGTGAACGAGTCGGTCGTCATCTTCGACCGGATCCGCGAGTCGTTCCGCCGTTACCGCAAGATGACGACGCCGGAGGTGATCGACCACGCGATCACGAGCACGATCAGCCGGACGATCATCACCCACGGCTCGACGCAGATGATGGTGCTCTCGATGCTGATCTTCGGCGGCCAGACACTCCACTACTTCGCGATCGCGCTGACGATCGGCATCCTGTTCGGCATCTACTCGTCGGTCTTCGTCGCCGCCGCGATCGCCATGTGGCTGGGCGTCAAGCGCGAAGATCTCGTCAAATCCGCGGCCAAGGATCACGATCCGAACGATCCCAACGCCGGAGCCGTGGTGTAGAGTCGGAGACGACTTCCTCGGGAACCGGAGCCGACCCGCGCCCATGCCCACCCCCGCCAACCCGACGGCATTGGCTCAGCAGGCGAGGCGGTCGTACGTGGAGCGGCTCCTCGGCGGCGTCCCGACGGTCGTTCAGGCAGTCGAGCAGGGCGCGAAGTTGCTCGCAGCGAGCGTCGCCGAGCCCGCGGTCGCGCTGAAGCGTCGCGAGTTGCTGCCGACGCTGCAGGCGGCGCTGCCGCACTGGCAGCACGGCATGATGACGCTGCTGAAAACGGCGCTCGCGAGCGGCACGGTGACGCAGACGCGCCTCGGCGAGCTGCCGGTCGCTGCCGCGGCGGGTCGGGGCGGCCACAACAAGCTCAGCCTCGTCGACGACGACACGATCGAGCACGAGATCCTGAGCTCGCGCCTCGCGCTCGCGATGATGGACCGCGCGTCGTGGGAGTTCACGGACCTGCGCTCGCGAATGAACATGCTCGAGAAGCGCGACGAGCTCGACACCAACGACATCCTGCGCCCGCACGTCTTCGCGCGCATCGTCACCCAGTCGTGGCTGTCCGCGCCGCTCAGCTTCGACGCCTGGCGGATGCTGCAGTCGGTCCTCCACGAGGAGCTCTCGCTCTTCGCCGAAGAGGCGTACCACGAGATCAACCGCTTCCTGCTGCAGCGCCACGTCCTGCCCGAAGTCGACCTGCGGCCGTTCATCCGCCGCTCGAACACCGGCGGCGCGCGCCCGGTCGTCGCGGCGAGCGGCGGTTTCGGCGTCGCGACCGGCCTGAAGACCGACTTCCAGCCGTCGGCGACGCGCGCGCAGCACACCGCCACCGAGGTCGCCGAAGAGACGCGGCTGATGACGCGCGCCGGCAGCCTCGCGCGCGGCGCCGAGCCCGCCGATCAGGTGCTCAACCGCCTCAACCGGCTCGTCGGCCGCCAGCTGCCCGATTTCGCTGCGACCTCGCACGCGCCGGCGCCGCCATCGCCGCGGTTGAGCGCAGCGATCGCCGAGGCGCAGCAGAGCGTCGCGCGCCGGCTCGCCACCGGGCCGGCGCCCGGCGACGGTGCAGCGCGCGCCGCGACTCCGGCGCTCCTCGAGGAGTTGCAGCAACGCAAGCTCGCGCTCAAGCAAGCGGCGGCCTCGCCGGTCGAGCGCGCGACGATCGAGATCGTCGCGCTGCTCTTCCAGAGCATCCTGATGGAGGACGCGATCCCGGCGACGGTGCGCGTCTGGTTCGCGCGCCTGCAGATGCCGGTGCTGCGCGTCGCCGTCTCCGAGCCCGACTTCTTCGCGACCGTCGAGCACCCGGCGCGCCGCCTGATCGACCGCATGGGCGCGTGCGTGATGGGCTTCGACTCGACGAGCCGCGTCGTCGGCGACCTGCTCGAGAAGGAGATCAAGCGCGTCGTCCAGGTTGTCGAGGCGTACCCCGACACCGGCAGACGCGTCTTCCAGACCGTGCTCACCGAGTTCGAGAAGTTTCTCGAGCACTACTTCAGGAACGAGAACGAGGCGTCGAAGAAGGGCGTCTCGCTCGCCGCGCAGGTCGAGCAGCGCGAGACGCTCGCCATCCAGTACACGATCGAGCTGCGCAAGATGCTCAACGACGTCCCGGTGCAGGAAGGCGTGCGTGAGTTCCTGTTCCAGGTCTGGGCCGACGTCCTCGCGACGACGGCGGTGAAATCGGGCGCTGGCGACGCCACCAAGGAGATGAAGCGCGCCGCCGCCGACCTCATCTGGTCGGCGAGCGCCAAGGTCTCGCGCGCCGAGCGCGCCGAGGTCATCCGCAAGCTGCCGCCGCTCCTGAAGACGCTGCGCGACGGCATGGAGGAAGCCGGGATCCCGCTGCCGAAGCAGGACGAGCACATCCAGCGCCTCAACAATGCGCTCGCCGCCGCGTTCACCGCGAAGGCGGCGGCGATCTCGCACGAGCGGCTCGAGGAGCTGATGGGCCGGCTCGAGACGCTCGAGGAGCTGCTGCCCGAAGCCGAGGACGTCGACATCGACGAGTCGCTCGTCATGGACCTCTCCGGTCACGAGAGCTCGGAGCTCGAAGTCGTCGGCGAGGGCGGCTCGATGCCGACGCCGGCGATGCTCGCGTGGGCGCGCGAGCTCCAGGTCGGCAGCTGGTACATGCTCGACTATCGCGGCCGCAACGAGCAGGTCCAGCTCGCGTGGCAGGGCATGCGACGCCAGCTGACGCTGTTCGTTTCGCCGCAGGGGCGCGGCGTGCTGTTCCAGCAGCACCGCCTGGCGGCGTTCCTCCAGGCCGGGCTGCTCGTTCCGGCGCAGGAGGAGGCGCTCACCGTCAAGGCGACGCGCAGCGCGATGGCCAAGCTCGACGGCGATCCTGGCCGTCTCCTCAACTAGGACAACGAGCTGGGGGACCGCAGGTCCCGCGAACGCCGCGTCAAGAAACCGGACGCCCCAGCGTCCCGTTTCGCGTTAATGGGTGACGCGATCTTCCTCGGCGACGAAGAGCTCGTCGAGGATCAGCGCATCGGGCTCCTCGCCGAGGCTCCAGAAGACCATCAGCACGATGATCTTCAGATCCTCGAGATCGAGCGGCCCGCCCGGAATCGCGCTCGCGCGGTCGATGACCATCTCGCGCATCGCCGGCGGCAGCACGCCGGCCGACTCGAGGAAGGCGATGAACGCGATCGACTGCTCGCCCAGGTGCTCCTGCTCGCTGGGCGCGTAGACACGGATGCTCTCCGCCTGCTGCTCGCCGACCCTCGCCTGCGCCGCAGCGGCGACGCCGTCGAGCCAGTTCAGCGCGTCGGCGATCTCGTCGGATTCGAAGCCGACCGAGGTCAGTTTTCGGGTGAGCTGTTCGTGCCCGGGGCAGGCGTCCGGACGCCAGTAGTTCTCGTACAGATAGACGAGGACGTCGAACATGAATCGATGATACCGCAGCGTTTTGTTGCAACCGACCGGCGGGGACGAACGGCTCGACGGCCCGCGACCAGCAATCCTCAGGCCCGCTCGAGCCGCTGAAACTGCTGGCCAGGAAGCCGCGCGACGCGGCCCTGGAGCTCGAGCTCGAGCAGCCGCGCCGACAGCTCGGCGGCGCTCGTTCCGGTGCGCGCTACGAGCTCGTCGAGACCGATCGGGTCGTAGCCGAGGGCTTCGAGCAAAGGATCTGCGGTCATGGCGTTCGAGCGGGAGACCGGCGTTGGAGTCGGCCGCAGCGCTCCGAGTTCCTCGACGATGTCGGCGGCGCTGTCGACGAGCTTGGCACCCTGCTTGATCAGCGCGTGGCAACCGCGCGACTGCGGCGAGTGGATCGATCCGGGGATCGCGAATACCTCGCGGCCGGCGTCGGCGGCGAGCCGCGCCGTGATCAGCGAGCCCGACTGCACCGCCGCCTCGACGACGAGGGTGCCGCGCGCGAGGCCGGCGATGATGCGGTTGCGGATCGGGAAGTTGGCCGCCATCGACGGCGTTCCGATCGAGAACTCGCTGACGACGAGGCCGTCGCGCGCGATGCGCTGAGCGAGCGCGCGGTGCCGCGCAGGGTAGTCGATGTCGAGCCCGGTGCCGACGACGGCGACGGTCTTGCCGCCGGTGCCGAGCGCGCCTTCGTGTGCCGCGCCGTCGATGCCGAGCGCGAGCCCGGAGACGATCGTCCAGCCGGTGGCGGCGAGGTGTGCCGCGAACGCGCGCGCGTTCTCGGCGCCTTGCGGCGTCGGATTGCGGCTGCCGACGATCGCGATCGCGGGTGCCTGCAGCAGCTCCGCGGCGCCGCGCACGTAGAGCAGCAGCGGCGGGTCGGGGCTCTCGAGCAGCGCCTGGGGATAGCGCGCATCGCCGATCGCGATCGCGTCGCGCGGCTCGTCGCCGCCTTGCAGCCACTGCCAGCCGGCCGCGAGACGCGCTTCGAACGCGTCGGGAACGAGCGCGAGAGCGCGCGCGAGCGCCGGTTGGACGACCGCGCTGCGCGCCTCGGTCGACGCGCCGAGAACCGCCTCGGGCGAGCCGAAGCGCGCGAGCAGCGCGCGCGCGGCGTCGCGGCCGACGCCCGGCGTCTCGAGCAGGCGCAGCCACGCGGAGAACTCGTCGCGATCGATCATGCCAAGCGCGCGGCCGCGTGGGCGGGCGCTGCCGCGGGGAACTTCCGTTGGAACGCGGCGCCAAGCGGCGCCGCGGCTCGCGAGTCTACGGCTGCGTGAAGCGGTCGCCGCGCGCGACGGGATCCTTCACCGAGAGGATCAGCGCGTACGACATGTGCTCGAAGACGCGGAAGACGAAGAGCAGGCCGTGCCGCTCGTCGGGCAGCTTGATCTGCACCTTGCCGCGCTCGGTCGGGTCGAGCTGGACCTTGCCGTCGCGATACAGCGCGAGCACGTGGCCGCGCTCGATGCCGTCGACGGCGCCCTTGTTGAGGGCGACGATCTGGTTCTGCCCGGCCGTGAGGCCGTCGCCGTAGATCGAGACGATCTGGCCGGCGATCGGCGCCGCGGGCGGGTGGGGTGCGTAGTTGGTGTACTCGCGGCCGGGAACCGGCGACAACCGGTCGCCGACGCCGGCTTCCTGGCGGATGCTCGTCACCGTGAACGTCGCCGGGACGATCTCGACGCGACCGTTGGCGTCGGTGCGCGTCTCGCCCTGCACCGTGTACTCGGACGCGCCGACGTACGTCGCCTCGTAGCCGAGGATCGCGTTGGTCGTCGGGTCGCGCAGCGGCCGCGGCTCGCGGAAGATGCGGAACTCGCGCTCGGCGCCGATGTCGCCGCGCACGTACGCGGTGTCGCCGCGCGACAGCAGGACGCGGCCTTCCTGCGTCGCGACGATGCGCGGCGCGTTCGCGAGCTCGTTGCCCTCGAAGATCACCGCTTCGTTGAGGAACGGCTCGATCAGGTTGAACGGAATCGACGCGATGCCGTCGAGCGCGAGGTCGCGCGAGCGGACCTTCGGCGACAGGCTGGCGTCGCCGGCGCCGCCGACCGGCGCGCCCATGCGCAGCCGGGCGCGGCCGTTCGACTTGTCGAGGAAGAGCTGCTGGCCGGGGAAGATGAGGTGGGGGTTTCTGACCTGCTCCAGGTTCATGCCCCAGAGCTCGGGCCAACGCCACGGACTCCTGAGGTACATCTTCGAGATGTCCCACAGCGTGTCGCGCGTCTTGACGGTGTAGACGTCGGGAGCGTCGGGCAGGATCTCGCTGAGCGGAACGCCGGACTCGGCGGTGCGCTTGGCAGTCTCGCGCTGTTGCTGCGTGATCGGAAAGTTGGGCTCGGCGGCGAGGGCGGCGACCGAGATCGAGGCGAGAGCAAAGACGGCGAGTTGCCGAAGCGAAGACGGTGCAGGGAGAATTCGTCGGCTCATGCAGCAGGTCTCGGTGGAGCGAGCCGCGGCGCCGGCGCGCGCGGTCCGAAAGGGCTTCCGCGCTGCCTGTCCGGCGACGTCGCGGTTCGGCGAAAATCTCACTTGAGTTCGAAGATTCTGCCCATAAAGCATTGATATCGCAACGAAACTGGGCGCCGTGCGGACCTGCGCGTGAGACCTTTCTCACCTCTTTTCGTTGTCGTGCATCCACAGACCGCCGCCGCTGAATCGATTGGTCACAAATGAGCAAGCTCGACATCCTTCGCTACCCCGACCCGCGCCTGCACAAGGTCGCGCGGCCGGTGGCGGAAGTCGACGCGCGCATCCGCGGCCTCGTCGACGACTTGCTCGAGACGATGTACTCGGCCGAGGGCGTCGGCCTCGCGGCGACGCAGGTCGACGTCCACGAGCGCGTCATCGTGATCGACGTCTCCGAGCCGCGCAACGAGCCGATCGTGTTGATCAATCCCGAGCTGATCGCGGTCAGCGAAGAGATGGCGGTCGCGGAGGAAGGCTGCCTCTCCGTCCCCGAGGTCTACGACAAGGTCTCGCGCCATGCGCGCGTTCGCGTGCGCGCGCTCGACCGCAGCGGCGGGTCGCGCGAGTTCGACGCCGAGGGGCTGCTCGCGGTCGCCGTGCAGCACGAGATGGATCACCTGCTCGGCAAGGTCTTCGTCGAATACCTGAGCCCGCTCAAGCGCTCGCGCATCAAGACGCGGATGCTGAAGAAGACGCGCGACGAGGCGCGCGTCTGATGGCGAGTTCGTAGCTCGCAAGGCGATGCGGGTCGCCTTCGCCGGCACTCCGGAGTTCGCCCGCGTCGCGCTCGCGCGGATCGTCGCCGCCGGCTTCGACGTTCCGCTGGTCCTCACCCAGCCGGATCGCCCGGCGGGCCGTGGCATGAAGGTGGTCGCGTCGCCGGTCAAGACGTTCGCGCTCGAGCGCGGCATCGCGGTCGCGCAGCCGCAGGGGCTGCGTCTCGACGGCAGGTACGTCGCGGATGCGCGTGCCGGCGAGCGGTCCCTCGCCGCCGCAGCGCCGGACGTCATCGTCGTCGCCGCCTACGGTCTCCTTCTCCCACCGTGGCTGCTCGCGCTGCCGCGGCACGGCTGCGTCAACATCCACGCATCGCTGCTGCCGCGCTGGCGCGGCGCAGCGCCGATCCAGCGCGCGATCGAGGCCGGCGATCGCAGCACCGGCGTCACGATTATGCAGATGGACGCCGGCCTCGACACCGGACCGATGCTGCTCGCCGAGGAGGTCGCGATCGGCGCCGCCGAGAGCGCCGGTGCGTTGCAGGCCAGGCTCGCCGTGCTCGGCGGCGAGCTGATCGTTCGCGTGCTCGCCGACATCGCCGATGGAAGGCTCGACGCGACACCGCAAGCGGAAGACGGCGTCAGCTACGCCGCAAAGATCGGCAAGGCCGAAGCGACGATCGACTGGCACGCGCCGGCGGCGGCGATCGAGCGAAAGCTGCGCGCGTTCGACCCCGCCCCGGGCGCACGCAGCGTTCTCGCCGGCGAGGCGATCACGTGCTGGCGCGGCGTGGTCCGCGCCGGCAGCGGCACTCCCGGCACGATCGTCGCCGTCGAGCGCGACTCGCTCGTCGTCGCCTGCAGCGAGGGCCTCCTTTCGCTGACCGAGCTGCAGCGCGCCGGCGGCCGCCGCATGCCGGCCGCGGCGCTCCTGCGCGGCTGGACACCGCCAGTGGGTGCCTGCTTCGCGGAACCGCCGTCGGCCGCCGATTGAACTCCGCGGCGGCGCCGCCATCTTCGGACCGACGCCGCCCAGGCGTCGCCTCGAGGGAACGACGACGATGTTCAACCTCCTGAAAACCGCCGTCCTGATGGCGGCGATCACCGCCCTCTTCATGCTGATCGGCGGCTACGTCGGCGGCCGCCAGGGCATGGTGGTTGCGCTGCTCATCGCGCTCGGCCTCAACTTCTTCAGCTACTGGTTCTCCGACAAGCTCGTGCTCAAGATGTACAACGCGCGCGAGGTCGACGAGACCTCGGCGCCGCAGTTCCATCGGATGATCGCCGAGCTGGTGCAGCGCGCCGGGCTGCCGATGCCGCGCGTCTACGTCATCGACGAGGCGGCGCCGAACGCGTTCGCGACCGGCCGCAACCCCGAGCACGCCGCCGTCGCGGCGACGACCGGGATCATGCAGGTGCTGAGCGCGAACGAGCTGCGCGCCGTCATGGCCCACGAGCTCACCCACGTCGCGCACCGCGACATCCTGATCTCGACGATCAGCGCGACGATGGCCGGCGCGATCTCGATGCTCGCCAACTTCGCGATGCTGTTCGGCGGCCGCGACAGCGAAGGCCGGCCGGCGAACCCGATCGCCGGCCTCGCCGTCATGCTGCTCGCGCCGCTCGCGGCGAGCCTGATCCAGCTCGCGATCAGCCGCGCGCGCGAGTTCGAGGCCGACCGCGGCGGCGCCGAGCTGTCGGGCGATCCGCGCGCGCTGGCGTCGGCGCTCGAGAAGATCCAGGCCTACGCGCGCGGGACGCCGCTGATCGCCGCCGAGCGCAACCCGCAGACGGCGCAGATGATGATCGTCAACCCGCTCCACGGCGGCGGCGTCGCGTCGCTCTTCTCGACCCATCCGTCGACCGAGGAGCGCGTCGCCCGGCTGCTCGCGATGGCGGGCGCGGCCGGGCGCTGACGCGGGCTCAACTTCGCGGCCGGCCGGCCGAAAAGAAGGGCGGACTTCCACCGCCCGCCATGCCGCGCCTCCCCGCCGTCCTCGCCAGCGCCGTCGTCGTCTCGCTCGTCGCCGGCTGCGACATGCTCGGCATCGAGTCGGCCGAGAAGGTCGCCGCGGCGCGCGAGGCCGACGGCAAGGCGATCGGCTCGGCGTGCCGCCACGCCGGCCGCGCGATCGAGGACTGCTTCGCGATCTACAAGAAGGCCGACCGCGCCGCCGTCTTCGCCGGCTGGCGCGACATGAACGACTACATGCGCGAGAACAAGATCGAGCCGGTGCCGCCCCAGCTCGCCGCCCAGGCCGCGCAGGTCACGAAGGGCGCCGCCGCCGAGACGCGCTGACGACGGCGCTCCGGCGCGTCACGGCTTCGCGACCACCTCGAACTCGCCGACCGCGACGCGCTCGCCGCTCGCGCTCTTCACCCGCACCGTCGTTCGCCGGTCCTGCTGCGCCGCGGTGCCGTGGCCGCTCGAGAACCAGAGCATCAGCCCGGTTCCGGTCGTCAGCACCTGCTGGCGGTGGCCGAAGAAGTTCGCGACGACGCGGTACTTGCCGGGCTTGGCGACCTTGAGCGCGAACTCCTCTGGGCCGTAACCGCCGGTCGCGTCGCGCGTGATCGCTCCGCCCTGGTACGAGAGGTTGTGCCCGTAATAGACCTCCTCGCCGTTCGGATCGAAGACGTGCAGGTCGACGTCGGTGTTGTCGGCGTCCCAGGCGAGGACGACGCGAACGTCGAGCGGAAGGTTCTTCAGCAGCCGTGCGTCGACCGCGCTCGTGTCGACCGCCTTGCCGTCGCGACGCGCCTTGTCGACGACCGCGTTCAACTCGGTGAGCGCGATCAGCTCGATGTCGGCGAAGCGTGCGTCCCACGCGCCGGTC
>Ga0068852_100001525_pt1 | contig 15687 bp, 16 predicted proteins | sample KBSCornC22_FD_66594 | JGI IMG/M metagenome (GOLD analysis project Ga0068852, IMG submission 66594) | Corn rhizosphere microbial communities from Kellogg Biological Station, Michigan, USA - KBS Corn C2-2 | ecosystem: Host-associated > Plants > Roots > Rhizosphere > Soil ... | reverse complement strand
CTCCCTCTCCCTCGGGAGAGGGCTGGGGTGAGGGTCTACACACGATCAATGTGCCTCTCCCCGAACAGTCCCTCCGGCCGGAACAGCAGGAACACCAGCGCCAGCACGTAGGCGAACCAGTTCTCGATGCCGCCGCCGAAGAGCGGGCCGAGGTACACCTCCGAGAGCTTCTCGCCGAGGCCGATCAGGAGGCCGCCCACGATGGCCCCCGGGATCGAGGTGAACCCGCCGAGGATCACGACGGGCAGGGCCTTGAGCGCGACCTGCTGCAGCGAGAACTGCACGCCGAGCTTCGAGCCCCAGACGATGCCGCCCACCAGCGCCACGAGGCCGGCCACGCTCCAGACGATCACCCAGATGCGGTTCAGCGGGATGCCGATCGACTGCGCGGCCTGGTGGTCGTCGGCCACCGCGCGCAGCGCCCGCCCTGTCGGCGTCTTCTGGAAGAAGAACGCGAGGCTCGCCACCAGCAGGGCGGCGATGAGCGCGGCCAGCAGGTCCTCGGTGCTCACGAGGATCCCGCCCTCGAACGTCTTCTCGAAGAGGATCTTCGGCTCCTTCGGCATCCCGACGTCGAGCGTGTAGACGTCGCTCCCCCACACGATCTGGCCGAAGCCGTCGAGGAAGTACGCGATGCCGAGCGTCGCCATGAAGAGCACGATGCCCTCCTGGTTCACCAGCGGGCGCAGCACCACGCGCTCCACGATCCACGCAAGCGCCACCATGATCGCGAGCGTGAGGGCCAGCGCCACGACGAACGGCACCTTCTCCATCAGCCGCACGAGGCAGAGCGCCGCGAAGAGCACCATCGCGCCCTGCGCAAAGTTGAAGACGCCCGAGGCCTTGAAGATGAGCACCAGCCCGAGCGCCACGAGCGCGTAGAGCACGCCGCTCATGAGCCCGCCCAGCACGATCTCGAGCCACTGCGGGAACTTCGCCTGCCCGATCAGCATGGGCACCACCGCGGCCACGGCGAGGAGCGCGAAGAAGGCCGCGGTGAGGAGGGAGCGGCGCGAGGGCATCAGTGCTGCACCCCGAGGTACGCGTCGATCACCGCCTGGCTCGCCCTCACCTCGTCGGGCGTGCCGTCCGCGATCTTGCGGCCGTAGTCGAGCACCACGACGCGGTCGGAGAGGTCCATCACGACGCCCATGTCGTGCTCGATCAGCACGATCGTCGTGCCGAACTCGTCGTTCACGTCGAGGACGAAGCGGCTCATGTCCTGCTTCTCCTCGACGTTCATGCCCGCCATGGGCTCGTCGAGCAGCAGCACGCGCGGCTCGGCGGCGAGGGCGCGCCCCAGGTCCACGCGCTTTTGCAGGCCGTAGGGCAAGCGCCCCACGGGCGTCTTCCTCACGTGCTGGATCTCGAGGAAGTCGATGATCGCCTCCACGCGCTTGCGGTGGGCGATCTCCTCCCTCAACGCCGGGCCGATGCGCAGCGCCTGCAGGAGGAGGTTCGTCTTCATCATGAGGTTGCGCCCGGCGAGCATGTTGTCGAGCACGCTCATGCCCTTGAAGAGCGCCAGGCTCTGGAAGGTGCGCGCGATGCCGCGCTCGGCGGCTCGCCGCGGCTCCATGTGCGCCCGGCGCTCGCCGCGAAACGTGATCGAGCCCGCGTTGGGCCGGTACACGCCGTTGATCACGTTGAGCATCGAGCTCTTGCCGGCGCCGTTGGGGCCGATGATCGCGCGGATCTCGTGCTCGCGCACGTCGAAGCTCACGTCCGAGAGCGCCTTCACGCCGCCGAAGGCGAGCGAGATGCCCTCGAGCGCGAGGATCGGACCGCCGATGTCGCGCGCGGCGGACGCCGACGCGTGTCCCTCCTCCAGGCCCGGGCGCGCATCTTCCGCGAGGGTCGCCATGGCGCCCTTCAGGCCGCGGCCCGCGCGCTCTCAGGCGCGAAAGCCTTCGCATCGTGCATGGCGAGCTCGGCGCGCACGTTCCCCGTGCGGCCGTCCTCGAAGCGCACCTGCGCGTCGACCGCACAGACCGCGGCACCCGAGTACAACGCCTCCACGATGCCCGCGTATTTTTCCGCGATGAAGCGGCGTCGCACCTTGCGCGTGCGCGTGAGCTCGCCGTCGTCGGCGTCGAGCTCCTTGTGCAGGATCACGAAGCGGCGCAGCTGGCTGCCCCAGAGCTTGGGGTCGCGCGCCAGGTCCGCGTTCACCCGCTCGACGCAGTCGCGGATCAAGTCGCGGACCTGCGGCTTCGCCGCGAGGTCGGTGTAGCCGGAATACGGGATGCCGCGCCGCTCCGCCCAGTCGCCCACGGCCGGCATGTCGATGTTGATCATGGCGCAGGCGTGCGCGCGAGCGTCACCGAAGGCGACGGCCTCCTTGATGTAGGGGAAGAACTTGAGCTTGTTCTCGAGGTACTTGGGCGCGAAGAGCGTCCCGTCGGAGAGCTTCCCCACGTCCTTCGCGCGGTCGATGATCTTGAGCTGCCCCGCCGCGTCGAAGTAGCCCGCGTCGCCCGTGTGGTACCAGCCCTGCGCATCCTTGGCCTCGGCGGTGGCCTGCGGATTCTTGTAGTACTCGCGGAAGAGGCCGGGGCAGCGCAGGACGATCTCGCCGCTGTCGAGCACGCGCACCTCCACGCCCTGCATGGGCGGGCCGACGGTGTCGGGCTTCACGGCGCCGTCGGGCTGCACGCAGACCATGACCGAGGTCTCGGTCGAGCCGTAGAGCTGCTTCAGGTTCACGCCGAGCGAGCGGTAGAAGACGAAGAGGTCCGGGCCGATCGCCTCGCCCGCGGTATAGGCCACGCGGATGCGGGACATGCCGAGCGTGTTGCGCAACGGCGCGTACATGAGCAGGTTGCCGAGGGCGTAATGCAGCCGGTCGAGCGCGCCCACGGGCTTTCCATCGAGGAGGCGCGCGCCCACGCGGCTCGCGAACGCCATGAAGTGGCGGAAGAGCCGGCGCTTCGCCCAGCCCGCGTCTTCCATGCGGATGGTGACCTCGGTGAGGAGCGCCTCCAGCACGCGCGGCGGCGCGAAGTAATAGGTGGGGCCGATCTCGCGCATGTCGGTGAGCACCGTCTGCGACGACTCCACGCAGTTGATGCGGAATCCCACGACCATCCACTGCGCGTACGAGAACACGTTCTGGCCGATCCACGCCATCGGCAGGTAGGCCAGCACCTCTTCCTCGTCGGTCAGGGCCTCGAGCTGCGCGTAGGCGCGGCTCGACGCGATGAGGCTCTCGTGCGTGAGGACCACGCCTTTCGGGTGCCCCGTCGTGCCCGAGGTGTAGAGCATGATCGCGGTGTCGTTGCCGGAGGACCCGGCCGCCTCGGCCTCGACGAAGCCTGGATGGTCGCGCAACCATGCGGCGCCCGCGTCGACGAGGGTCGCGTAAGAGGCGAGCGATGGCTGGTGGTAGTTGCGCAGGCCGCGCGGGTCGTCGTACCAGACGTGCCGCAGCGCGGGGCATTCCGGCTGGATCTCCAGCAGCTTGTCGGCCTGCTCCTGGTCCTCGACCACCGCGTAGGCGATCTCGGCGTCGCGGAAGACGTAGACCATTTCCTGCGCCGCGGCGTCCTCGTAGAACGGCACCGGGATCGCGCCCAGCACCTGCGCCGCGATGAGCGTGGCATAGAGGCGCGGCCGGTTCGCCCCGATCACCGCGATGTGCGCGCCGCGCGCGAGGCCCGCCCGCGCGAGGCCCGCCGCGAGGGCCGCGACCTCGCCGTCCAGCCGCGACCAGGTCCACGTCTGCCAGATGCCGAGGTCCTTCTCGCGGATGGCGGGCTTCGCCCCGCGCACGCGAGCATGTTCCAGCAGCAGCTTGGGGAACGTGTCGAGCGTCCCTGCCTGCACCGGCATGGCGGTCCTCCTCCGCTTTGCGCCTAGTGTAACGGCAGGGTGCTCAGGCCGCCATGAGCGGGCGCAGGACCGCATCGCGCAGCGATACCGCGTTTCCGCGCTGCAGGTCGCCGAGGAGCCACGGCGCCATGTCGCGCGGCGCCTGGCCGAGAAAACGCTCTCCGAGCTCGCGATAGCACGGCACGCTCTCGAGATAGGCCGCTACGTCGGCCAGCGGCATCGATCCGCGATCGAGCAGCGCGAAGACGAACATCACCTTCGCCACGTGCCGGGCGTTCTTCGCGGGGTCCCGCTCGAAGGCCTCGAGCTTCGAGCGCACGGTCGCGATCGACCCGGCCACGTCCTCGAACGGCTCGCCATGCCCGGGAATCACGATCGAGGGCCGCAGCGCCTCGATCGCCGCCAGCGTGTCGCGCGCCGCCGCGATGGCCGAGCCGGCGCCCGCGCCCGGCCACACGAACCCCATGCCGTCGCGCCAGAGGGCATCGCCCGAGATGAGGATGCGGTTCACCGGCTCGAAGAACATGAGCGCATCCATGTCGTGGCCGGGCGCCCCGTGCGCTTCCCACTCGAAGCCGCCGCCCTCGAAAGTCGCCCCCGCCGCGATCGTGTCGTCGAAATGGAACGGATCGGCGCGCTGGTCGAACTGCCGCATCCACACGCTCTGCGGCGTCCACGGCTCGACGTGCTTCGCCTCCCCCGCGGGAATGGTGATGCGGCAGCCGTACGCGCTCGCCACCGCGGCGTTGCCGCCCATGTGGTCCGAGTGGCAATGCGTGTTGACGAGCCGCTCGAGCGGCTGCCGGTCGAGCCCGAAGCGGCTCGCGAGCATCGCGAGCGTCTCCTCGCGGTGCGTGCAGTAGCCCGAGTCCACGACCACGTTGTCGCCGGGCTGGAAGAGCACGACGCTGTTGGAGTTGAGCCAGCCGCGCACGAGCACGCGGACCGATTGCGGAAGAGAGGTCATCGGTATGATCTTAGCGTGGACCTCCTCGCCGGCCTTCGCGTGGTCACCATGGCCCTGAACCTGCCGGGCCCGGCAGCGTGCGCGCGACTGCGCGAATGGGGCGCGGAAGTGGTGAAGGTCGAGCCGCCCGCGGGCGATCCGTTCGCGGCCTTCTGCCCCGGCTGGTACTGGCAGCTCCATGCAGGCATGGAGGTGCATCGCGCCGACCTCAAGTCCGCCGAGGGCCTCGAGCGCATGCATGGTTGGCTGCAACGCGCGGACGTCCTGGTCACCGCACAACGCCCCTCGGCGCTCGACCGCCTCGGGCTGCGCGGCGCGGCCCTCCATGCGCGCCATCCGCGCCTCAACCATGCGCAGCTCACCGGGCACCGCGAGCCGCTCGCGGAGGAGCCCGGCCACGACCTCACGTACCTCGCGGAATGGGACCTCGTGGCACCTCCCGCGATGCCGCCCACGCTCTTCGCCGACATGGCGGGCGCGGAGCGGCTCGTGAGCGCGGTGCTGGCCCTCGTGCACGCGCGGGAGCGCACCGGGACGGGCACGAGCCTCACGGTCGCCCTCGCCGACGCCGCGGAATGGCTCGCCATGCCGCGCGAGCATGGCCTCACGCATCGCGGAGCGCTCCTGGGCGGCGGACACGCCGGATATAATTTGTACGAGACGCGCGATGGATGGATCGCGCTCGCGGCGCTCGAGCCCCACTTCGCCGGACGCGTCGCCGGGGCCCTCGCCCTTCCCGACATGACGCACGAGAACCTCAAGGCCGCATTCGCGCGCGAACCCTCGTCGCACTGGACCGCCTGGTCGCGCGAGCACGACATTCCCCTCGTCGCCCTCTCCTCCTCCTGAACGACAACCATGCAGATCGAGAACCACGTCTTCCTCGTGACCGGCGGCGCTTCCGGCCTCGGTGCCGCCACCGCTTCGATGCTCGCCCGCGCCGGCGGCAAGGTCGTGGTGGCCGACGTGAGCGCCGCGGGCGATGGGGTGGCGCACCAGCTGGGCGATGCGAAGGCGCGCTACGTGCGCACGGACGTGACCGACGAGAGCTCGATGCAGGCGGCGGTCGACCTTTGCGTGTCCGCATTCGGCGCGATCCACGGCCTGGTCAATTGCGCCGGTGTGGCACCGGGTGAACGCGTCGTGGGACGCAACGGGCCGCACACGCTCGCCGCCTTCGAGCGCACGGTGAAGATCAACCTCGTCGGCACCTTCAACGCGATCCGCCTCGCCGCCGCGAAGATGAGCGTGCAGCCGGCGCTCCCGAGCGGCGAGCGCGGCGTGATCGTGAACACCTCCTCGGTCGCCTCCATGGACGGACAGATCGGGCAGGCCGCCTACGCCGCCTCCAAGGCCGGCGTGAACGGCATGACGCTGCCCGTCGCGCGCGAGCTCGCCAGGTTCGGCATCCGCGTGATGACGATCGCGCCGGGCATCTTCGACACCCCCATGCTGCAGGCGATGAGCGAGGAGGTGCGCGCCTCGCTCGGGCAGCAGATCCCGTTCCCCTCGCGCCTCGGCCGCCCCGACGAATACGCCGCGCTCGTGCGCCACATCGTGGAGAACGAGGTGCTGAACGGCGAGGTGATCCGCCTCGACGGCGCGATCCGCATGGCGCCCAAGTGATCGGCGCCGGCACCCCTTGACTTGCGCGCCGGATTGGAGTGCGCGCGGCGGGCCTGTGGACAACGTCCGCTCATCTTTTGAGCGATAATTAGCATCCCCTCGCTTTTCGCGGTCGCGATGCTTTTCGACACCCACGTCACCGAGGAATACGACGCGCTCCGGGACACCGTGAAGCGCCTGTGCGACGCGGAGCTCGCGCCGCGCGCCGCGGCGATCGACCGCGACAACCAGTTCCCGGCCGACATGTGGAAAAAGCTGGGCGAGCTGGGGCTGCTGGGCATGACGGTGCCCGAGGAGTACGGCGGCACCGGCCTGGGCTACGTCGCGCACGTGATCGCCATGGAGGAAGTCTCGCGCGCGTCCGCCTCGGTCGGGCTTTCCTACGGCGCGCATTCGAACCTCTGCGTGAACAACCTGTACCTCAATGGCAGCGAGGCGCAGCGCCGCCGCTACCTGCCGAAGCTCTGCAGCGGCGAGTTCGTGGGGGCGCTCGCGATGAGCGAGCCGGGGGCCGGCAGCGACGTCGTGGGCTCCATGGCCTGCCGCGCGGAGAAGCGCGGCGACCGTTGGGTCGCGAACGGCAGCAAGATGTGGATCACCAACGGTCCCGACGCCGACGTCCTCATCGTCTACATGCGCACGGCGCCGAAGGACCAGGGCTCGCGCGCGATGACCGCCTTTCTCGTCGAGCGGGGCATGAAGGGCTTCAGCACGGCCCAGAAGCTCGACAAGCTCGGCATGCGCGGCTCGAACACGTGCGAGCTCGTCTTCCAGGATTGCGAGATCCCCGGCGAGAACGTGCTGGGCCAGGTGAACGAAGGCTCGCGCGTGCTGATGAAGGGCCTCGACACCGAGCGCTGCGTGCTCTCGGGCGGCCCGATCGGCATCATGCAGGCCGCGATGGACGTCTCGCTGCCGTACGTGCACGAGCGCCAGCAGTTCGGCTCTCCCATCGGCTCGTTCGAGCTCATGCAGGGCAAGCTCGCCGACATGTACACCAAGCTGCAGGCCTCGCGCGCCTTCAGCTATCGCGTCGCCTCCGCCCTCGACGCCGGCCGCGGGCGCGCCGCGCGCAAGGACGCCGCCGCGTGCCTGCTCTTCGCCTCCGAGAACGCGGTGCAGGTGGCGCTCGAGGCGATCCAGTGCCTCGGCGGCAACGGCTACATCAACGAATTCCCGGCGGGGCGCCTGCTCCGCGACGCGAAGCTTTACGACATCGGCGCCGGCACCAACGAGATCCGTCGCATGCTCATCGGGCGCGAGCTCTTCGAGGAAAGCGTATGAGGCGGCTGCTCGCGACGGCGGCCGCATCGCTCGCCGCGTGCGTGCATGCGGAGAGCTACCAGGTGCTGCCCGCCGATCCCCAGGCCGGCGAAACGGTCGCCATTACGCTGTCGGTTCCGCCGTGGGCCGGCGCGACTTGCGTCCTCCAACCGCAGCTCGACGCGCAATTGAACGATCGCCAGATCGTCGTCGTCGTGGATGCCTCGGCACCGGCGCGGCCTCCGGGTGCTGTCGGCTGGTGCCGCGGCGGAGCGGCGATCGCGTTGCCGCAGGCGGGACACTATTCCGTGCGGGTGCCCCCGCTCGTCAGCCAGACGAATCCCTCGACGCTCACCACAGGCGGCTCCGTCGACTTCGACGTGACCGCGTCGACCGAATCGCCGCCCGCATGGCGCGGCCTCGATGGCAACTGGTTCGATCCGGCGCAACCCGGCTGGGGCGTGAACTTCGTGCAGGGCGATTCCGGCGCGCTCTTCGCCGTGCTGCTCACGTACAAGGACGCGCGCGGCACAGACGGACGCCCCCTCAGCCTTTCGAGCCAAGGCTCCGATTGGCTCGTCATGCCCGCGGGCCGATGGACTACGCCCACGACCTTTCGCGGCGCGCTCTTCACGACCACGAATGCGAGCTTCGTCGTCGGCGCGGGCGCGCCGGCCGCGAGCGCGGTCGGGTTCGCCACGCTCCAGTTCGCCGACGCCTCGCACGTGAAGCTGTCGGCGCAATACCTCACCCCGACGGGCGCAATGCTCCAACGCGACGCGAACCTCCAGCGTTTCTCGTTCTGACCATGCGCCCCGCCTCCCTCCTGCTCTCGTCGCTCGCATTCGCCGCACTGGCGCGGCCCGTCGCAGCGCTCGCGGATGTCCTGCCGAAGGATCCCGTCGCAGGGGAGCCGGTTCTGCTCTCATACGTGTTGTGCCGGGGCTCGAGTCCGACCGGCATCGGACCCGCAACGGTGCGGCTCGACGGATCCACCATCACGCTCACCGCGCTCGTGCAAGGCTCGGACTTCTCGACGCCGTCCTGCGCCTATACCAATGCCGTCGTGACCGGTCTCGCGGCCGGCTCCTATGACGCGGTGTTCATCCCCGCCGCGGGCTCCATCGTGCCCGCGGGAAATTACCCGGTGGCTTCCTTCGTCGTATCCCGACCGCAGGGAGACGGACACCCGGCGATGAACGGACTCTCCGGGAACTGGTTCGATCCCGCCCACCCTGGCAGCGGAACGAACGTGGTGCAAGGCGACTCCGGCGCCCTCTTCGGCGCCTGGCTCACTTACGACACGTTCAACAGCGCGCCGGCATGGTACGTGATGCCCGCCGGCACGTGGGTCACGCCGACGCGATTTCGCGGCATCCTCTACACCACGACAGGCACGCCGGCGGACCTCGCGTGGAAAGGCAGCGATCTCCAGGTCGCGCCTTTCGGGGTCCTGACCCTCGATTTCACGAGCGCTTCGGGGGCGACCTTCGAAGCGCAAACGTCCACCGGTGCGGACATCACGCAGGCGGTCCGCCGTTTCCGCTTTTAGCAAGGAGATTCATCATGGCTGAGAACATCGTCATCGTCGCCGCAAAACGCACCCCGATCGGGGCCATGCAGGGCAAGTTCAACAGCGTGAGCGCTTCCGAGCTCGGCGCCACCGCGATCAAAGCCGCGGTCGAGCAGGCCGGCGTGAAGCCGGGCGAGGTCGACGACGTGATCTTCGGCTGCGTGCTGCAGGCGGGCCAGGGCCAGGCGCCCGCGCGCCAGGCCGCGATCAAGGCGGGGCTCGACAACACGACGCCCGCCACCACGGTGAACAAGATGTGCGGCTCCGGCATGAAGGCCGCGATGATGGCCTTCGACGAGCTCTCCACCGGCAACGCGAAGATCGTGGTCGCGGGCGGCATGGAGTCCATGACGAACGCGCCGCACCTGCTGCCCAAGGCGCGCGGCGGCTACCGCTACGGCGCGCAGCAGCTCCTCGACCACATGGCCACCGACGGCCTCGAGGACGCCTACTGCGGCAAGCCCATGGGCCATTTCGCCGACCAGACCGCGAAGAAATACAACATCACGCGCGAGCAGATGGATGAATACGCGAAGACCTCGACCGAGCGGGCGGTGAACGCGTCGAAGTCGGGCGCGTTCGCGGACGAGATCGCGCCCGTGACCGTCAAGACGCGCGGGGGCGAGGAAGTCGTGAGCACGGACGAGACGCCCTTCAACGTGAAGGTGGAGAAGATTCCCACGCTGCGCCCTGCGTTCAACAAGGACGGCACGGTCACGGCGGCCACCTCCTCGTCCATCTCCGACGGCGCCGCGGCGCTGGTGATGATGACCGAGGACGAGGCGAAGAAGCGCGGCTCCAAGCCGCTCGCGCGCATCGTGGCCTACGCGAGCAATGCCCACGAGCCGGAGTGGTTCACGACAGCGCCCGTGGGCGCCATCGAGAAGGTCCTCAAGAAGGCCGGCTGGAAGGCTTCCGACGTCGACCTGTTCGAGGTGAACGAGGCCTTCGCGGTCGTCGCGATGGCCGCGATGCACGACATCAAGATCCCCGCCGACAAGATCAACGTGAACGGCGGCGCGGTCGCCCTCGGGCACCCGATCGGGGCCACGGGCGCACGCATCATCACGACTCTCATCTACGCACTCAAGAAACGTGGCTTGAAAAGGGGCGTCGCCGCGCTTTGCATCGGCGGTGGCGAGGGAACGGCAATCGCACTGGAGGTCCTGTAATGAGCTTGCAAACCGCTACTCCGATCGAAAGGACGCCGAACATCGGCGCAAATCTCGCGGCCGACCTGAAGATGGTCGGCATCGATTCGCTCGAGGCGCTGATGCGCGTTGGATTCTGGGACGCGTGGCTGCAGCTGCGGCGCGTGAAGCCGGAGCGCGACGGCGTCCCGGCCTGCCTCGCTCTCGCGGGCGCCGTGGCGGGCGTGCGCTGGAACCATTTGCCGCCCAAGGTGCGCGCGGATATCCGGCAACGCGTGAAGGCGGTGCGCACGTGAGCCGCGCGCTCGCACTGCCCATGCTCCTCGCCGCCGGGCTCGTGCTCGGCGCCTGCCACAAGGCCGAGGAGCCGCAGGTCGACGCCGACACCGCGAAGGCGCAGGCGAAGCAGGAGCAGGAGGCGGCCCTCGAGCGCGCGCGCCACGGCCCCATGGGCGACCAGGTGAAGGCCATCGACCAGGCCAAGGCGCTCGGTGCCCAGATGAACGAGATGGCCGAGAAGAACCTGGAGAAGGCGGACCCGAAGTAGGCCTCGTGCTCACCCGCGCCCACACGGATTTCCTCACCGAGGAGCAGCGGATGATCCGCGACATGGCGCGGGAGTTCGCTTCGGCCGAGCTCGCGCCGAACGCCGCGAAGTGGGAAGAGGATGGCTGGATTCCCGACGCGACGGTCGCGAAGCTGGGCGAGCTGGGCCTGCTCGGCATGGTGGTGCCCGAGGAATGGGGCGGCACGTACTCCGACTACGTCGCGTATGCGCTCGCCATGGAGGAGGTCGCGGCGGGCTGCGCCGCCACCGCGACGCTCATGAGCGTGCACAACTCCGTGGGCTGCGGGCCGATCCTCGCGTGGGGGAGCGACGAGCAGAAGCGCGCGTGGCTGCCGGACATGGCCGCGGGCCGCAAGATCGGCTGCTTCTGCCTCACCGAGCCGCAGGCGGGCAGCGAGGCCAACAACCTGCGCACCCGCGCCACACTCGACGCGGGCCGCTGGCGGATCGACGGCTCCAAGCAGTTCATCACCAACGGCAAGCGCGCCGCGATCGCCATCGTCTTCGCGGTGACCGATCCCGCCCTCGGCAAGAAGGGGCTCTCGGCCTTCCTCGTGCCGACCGACGCACCCGGCTTCCAGCCGCAGAAGCTCGAGGAGAAGCTCGGCATCAAGGCCTCCGATACGTGCGCCATCCTCTTCGACGCCTGCTCGATTCCCGAGGCGAACCTGCTCGGGCCGCGCGGCAAGGGGCTCGCGATCGCGCTCTCGAACCTCGAGGGCGGCCGCATCGGCATCGCCGCGCAGGCGCTCGGCATCGCGCGCGCGGCGTTCGAGGCGGCGCTCGCCTACGCGAAGGACCGCACGCAGTTCGCGAAGAAGCTGATCGAGCACCAGTCCATCGCCAACATGCTGGCCGACATGCACACGCGCATCAACGCCGCGCGCATGCTGATCCACCACGCGGCGCGCATGCGCACCGAGGGCCTGCCCTGCCTCTCGGAAGCATCGCAGGCGAAGCTCTACGCGTCCGAGCTCGCGGAGTGGGTGTGCTCGAAGGCGATCCAGGTGCACGGCGGCTACGGGTACCTGCGCGATTACCCGGTCGAGCGCCACTACCGCGACGCGCGCATCACGCAGATCTACGAAGGCACGAGCGAAATCCAGCGGATGCTGATCGCGCGCAACCTCGCCGAGGGCTGAAGGGCGAGTTTAGCCGCGCGCGGCCTTGAAGTAGGCTTTGGCCCCGGCCCCCAGCAGGAGAGGAAGGTGCGTGTACACGTAGCGCACGCCTTTCGCGAGCACGCCCTGCACGGCCTCCGTCGAAGCAGGCATGCCGGGAGTCCGGCCGGCCGCCACGATCCTCGCGAGGGCATCGTCGATCGCCTTCGCCACGGCGGGCGCCTTCGGGTTGCCGGGAAAGCCCATCGATTGCGAAAGGTCCGAGGGACCGATGAAGAACACGTCGATGCCCTCGACGGCGAGGATCTCGTCCAGGTTCACGAGCGCCTCGGCGTCCTCGATCTGCGCGCACACGAGCGTGGACTCGTTGGCCCCGCGCACGAACTCGCCCATGGAGCCGCTGAAGCCGTAGCGCGACGAGCGCGTGCCGACCGCGAGGCTGCGCTCGCCCAGGGGATGGAACTTGACCGCGGCCACGGCGGCGCGCGCCTGCGCGGCGTTCCCCACGTGCGGCACCTGCACGCCGAGCGCGCCCCGGTCCATGCATTGCAGGATGTCCGCGGGGCTGTTGCTGCGTGGCCGCGCGATCGGGACCACGCCCGAGGCCTCCGCCGCCATGACCATGAGCTCCAGGCTCTCGAGGCCGATGGTGCCGTGCTCGCAATCGATGAGCACCCAGTCGAAGCCCATGCCGGCCGCCGACTCCACGACCTGCGGCGACGGGATCATGACGGAAAGGCCGAAAGCCGGCTCGCCTGCCGCGAACCGCTCCTTCATCCTGTTGACGGGCATTTCGCTCCTTCCTCCTCAATCGGGTTGCACGGGCGCCTGGAGACGGCGCTCGAGCGCCGCGGTCACCTCGCCGGCCCGCGCGGGCGGGTGCGGGAATTCGCTCGAGAGCGCGAGGCGGGTCGAGCGCTCGAAAAAGCGCAGCGTGGCATCGGTCATGGGCGCATCCACGCCCAGCTCGCGCAGCACGTCCGCGACCTGGACCATCTCGTGATGGCGGCGCGCATGGGCCGTTGCGTGCGTTCGCACCCAATTGCCGCCGACTTCCTCGAACGATGCGGCATCGAGAGTGGTGACGATCTCGCGCCAGAGATCCTCCTCGACGCCGGCGCGGCGCGCCGCGAGGAGACATTCGACGAGCAATGCCTCCACGCCCTTCGAGAAGACGCTGCGCAGCATCTTGAAGCTCGACGCGCGGCCGATCTCCTCGCCGTACGCCTTGACGTTGAGGCCGAGGGCGGTGAGCTCGGCCGCCACGCGCGCCGCCGAGGGCCCGCACGCCAGCACCTGGGAACGCGCGCCCATCACGCCGATCGCCGGAAGGATCGCGCCCTCGACGAAATCGGCGCCGGCGGACTCGACGACGCGCGCGATGTCGCGCTTCACGGCGGGCGCGGTCGCATTGAGGTCCACGTAGGTCTTGCCGCTCGCGAGCCGGGGTGCGAAGGCGCGCGCCGCCGCGAGCGCCACGTCGGTCGTGACGGTGGAAAGGACGAGCTGCGCCTCCCGGGCGAGGGTATCCGCATCGACCAGCTCGACGCTCCAGCCGCTTGCGCGCGCCGCGAGCTTCTCGCGCCCTCCGGGTCGCGCAAGCAGGACATCGTGCGCGAGCACCCGCGCGCCCGCGCCGTGCAGCGCGCCGCCGAAGCAGGACGCCACCGCGCCGAATCCCAGGAAACCGATCGTCTTCAAGTTCCGCGCGCTCGTTCGATGCACCGAAAGCAACCATACCAAATGCGCCCGCGGCATGGCGTCGTAGAATGCGGGCCATGCCCGCGATCAAGTCCCGCCTCGACACCTCCTCGCCCGCATTCCAGGAAAACGTCGCGCACCATCGCGCCCTCGCCGAGGAGCTGCGCGCGCAGGTCGCGAAGGTGGCCGAGGGCGGAGGACCCGAAGCGCAGAAGAAGCACGCCGCGCGCGGCAAGCTCCTGCCGCGCGACCGCGTGCGCGCGCTGCTCGATCCCGGCGCGCCCTTCCTCGAGCTCTCGCAGCTCGCCGCCCACGGCATGTACGGCGGCGAGGCGCCCGCGGCGGGCATCGTCACGGGCATCGGCCGCATCGAGGGCCGCGAGGTGGTCGTGGTCGCGAACGACGCGACCGTGAAGGGCGGCACGTACTACCCGATGACGGTGAAGAAGCACCTGCGCGCGCAGGAGATCGCCGCGCAGAACCGCCTGCCGTGCGTGTACCTGGTCGATTCCGGCGGCGCCTTCCTGCCGCTGCAGGACGAGGTCTTTCCCGACAAGGAGCACTTCGGGCGCATCTTCTACAACCAGGCGAACCTTTCCGCGCGCGGCATCCCGCAGGTGGCGGTGGTCATGGGCTCCTGCACGGCGGGTGGCGCCTACGTGCCCGCGATGTGCGACGAGTCGATCATCGTGAAGGAACAGGGCACGATCTTCCTCGGCGGGCCGCCGCTCGTGAAGGCGGCGACGGGCGAGGTCGTGAGCGCCGAGGAGCTGGGCGGCGGAGATGTGCACTCGCGCACGTCGGGCGTGACCGACCACCTCGCCGACGACGACCGGCATGCGCTCGCGATCGCCCGGGAAGTGATCCGCAATACGACCGGGGTCAGACCACGGTCAACATCCGAAACGATCGTTTCGGATGTTGACCGTGGTCTGACCCCGGCCTACCCGGCGGAGGAGCTCTACGGCATCATCCCCGCCGACCCGCGCCAGCCGTTCGACGTGCGCGAGATCATCGCGCGGCTCGTCGATGGCAGCGACTTCCACGAGTTCAAGGCGCTCTACGGCACGACGCTCGTGACCGGCTTCGCGCAGATCCACGGGCAGCGCGTGGGCATCCTCGCCAACAACGGCATCCTGTTCTCGGAGTCGGCGCTCAAGGGCGCGCACTTCATCGAGCTCTGCTGCCAGCGCGGCATCCCGCTCCTCTTCCTCCAGAACATCACCGGCTTCATGGTCGGACGCAAGTACGAGCACGGCGGCATCGCGAAGGATGGCGCCAAGATGGTGACGGCGGTTTCGTGCGCGCAGGTGCCGAAGCTCACCGTGATCCTCGGCGGCTCCTTCGGCGCGGGCAACTACGGCATGTGCGGCCGGGCCTTCAATCCGCGCTTCCTCTGGGCGTGGCCGAACGCGCGCATCTCGGTGATGGGCGGCGAGCAGGCCGCCTCCGTCCTCGCGACGGTGAAGCGCGACGGCATCGAGGCCAAGGGCGGGCGCTGGTCGCGCGAGGAGGAGGAGCAGTTCAAGGCGCCGATCCGCGAGCAGTACGAGCGGCAGGGCCATCCGTACTACGCCACGGCCCGCCTGTGGGACGATGGCGTGATCGACCCAGTCGACACGCGCCGCGTGCTGGGTCTCGCGCTCGCGGTCACCGCCAACGCCCCGGTCGAAGAGACGAAGTTCGGCGTGTTCAGGATGTAAGGGGACGGACCCCGATTCAAGCGCGACGGCTGCGCCATGAGCCGTGTCGTTTCACGAAATCGGGGTGCGTCCCCGGTTTAGCGTTTTTTTTCGCGAGCGCCTATGACTGATTCGCTGGCCATCGACCACCAGGGCCCCATCGGCATCATCACGCTCAACCGCCCCGAGCGGCACAACGCGTTC
>Ga0068852_100001518_pt1 | contig 15716 bp, 8 predicted proteins | sample KBSCornC22_FD_66594 | JGI IMG/M metagenome (GOLD analysis project Ga0068852, IMG submission 66594) | Corn rhizosphere microbial communities from Kellogg Biological Station, Michigan, USA - KBS Corn C2-2 | ecosystem: Host-associated > Plants > Roots > Rhizosphere > Soil ... | reverse complement strand
CCGTTGGACAGCAGTTGCACTTCCGGCGTGCGCGGATCGGGACGGCGCACCACGCGGATCTGTTGATCCTGTGCGCCGGCGACGATGCGGACGTCGGCCAGTTCGGAGGCGCTGGAATAATTTGCGCCGGCCTTGGGAACACGCTCGTGCAGCAGCGACATGGTGGCCTGGAACAGCGGGTACGATTCGAAGCGGCGCTGCATCGGCCGGTCCAGCAACAGATACGCCAGCGACAGGAATCCCATGCCCTGGTGATGCGCCATGAAGGAGCGGATCACGGCATGGCTCTGGCCGCGCGGCAGGCGCGACGAGGTGTAATCGATGGCTTCGACCATGCCGAAGACGCCTTCGAATCCTGCCGCGCTCATCTCCTGCAGATTGCTGCAGGCTTGTTCGGGCGCTACCATCAGCGCCATCATCGAGGCATACGGCGCAATCACCAGATCGTCTCCCAGGCCGCGCTTGAACCCGAGGCCCGGCACGCCGAAGGTGCGGTACTGATAATTCAGGCTGGCGTCGAAGCTGTGATAGCCCGACTCCGACATGCCCCAGTACACGCCGCGCTGCACGCCGTAGCTGATCTGCCGTTCCACCACCGAGCGATAAGTCTGGTCGAGCAAGGTGCCGGCGAAAGTCGGCATCACCAGCAACGGCATCAGGTATTCGAACATCGAGCCGCTCCACGACAGCAGGATGGGTTCGCCGCCGGCCAGTGTCAGTTGGCGGCCCAGCGCAAACCAGCTGTCTTGCGGCAATTGTCCCTGCGCGATGCCGACGAAGGTGGCCAGTCGCGCTTCCGACGCCAGCAAGTCATAGAAGCCGGTATCGCGGCGGCGTTCGGTGACGTTGTAGCCGATCGCCAGCAGGTGCGTGGCGGGGTCATACAGGAAGCGGTACTCCATGCGTGCGAACTCGCCGGCCTGCATTGCCAGCAGATCGATGGCGGCCAGGCGGGCTGCTGCCAGGTCGCTGGCTTCTTTGAACAGTGTTTGCAGGTCGTCCGGAACGCGCTTGCTGTCCACGGCGGAGGCCGGCGTTGACGCTTGCGCTTGCGAAATCAGCGCCGGCAATTGCGCAATCTGGCGCAGGCTGAGTGCGCTATCGAGCGTGGCCGCGAGCGAGGGAAATTCTTCGCAGCAGCGTTTCAGCTGATCCGAGCGCAGCCACGGCGCCAGCGCATGCAGTTCGGCCAGCGCTTCGCGGCATTGGCTGGCCAGCGCACGCTCCCACCGGCGCAATTGGCTGAATCGCTGCAATTGTTTGTCGGGCGGCGAACCTGGCGTGGTGGTGCCGGAGAACGATACCTGATTCAACCCGCGGGAAAATTCATCCATATGCCGGTTCAGGCTGTCGAGCACCGTGCAGGCCTGGCTCAGCGACGTCGGCGCCGTCGCACAGGCGCTGTCGAGTTCGCGGGCGAACAGCGGCGACAACTGCTGCTCTTCTGTCAGGGGCAAGGTCCGCGACAGTTCTTGCAGGATCATTTGCGCCGTGCGGATGCCGGCGAACAGGTTGGCATGCAGCACCGGCGCATCGGCCAGCGCCTGCAAGCCGGGCAGCAAGGTCAGCAGATGGCCGGCCAGGTTGCCGCTGTCCACGGTCGAGACGTAGGACGGCGGCAGCGGATGGAGGTATTGGGTGTCGTACCAGTTATAGAAATGTCCCTGGTAGCGCTCCAGCGCCGCCATGGTCTGGAAGGTATTGCGGGTGCGTTCCAGCAGCTGGCCGCCGGGGATGTAGCCGAAATCATAGGCGGTCAGATTGGCCAGCAGCGACAGGCCGATATTGGTCGGCGAGGTGCGCCGCGCCAATACTTCCACCGGGTGTTCCTGCATGTTGTCGGGCGGCAGCCAGTTGTCGGCCGGACCGACGTAGGTTTCGAAGAACAGCCAGGTCTTGCGCGCCAGCGCATGCAGATAAGTCTGCTGCGCCTGGTCCAGGCGCGGCGCGCGCCGCGTGATCGGCTGGCTGATGCGGAACACGATCACCGGCGCCAGCCACCACAGCAGCAGGATCGGTGCAGCGGCGGCCAGCGCAGCCGGATGGCGCAGCACCAGATACAACGCCACGGCCAGCGCCAGCGCCGGCGATTGCCACATCGCCGCATAATAGGAGCGCAGTCCGTTGCCGGCGCGCATATTGGCTTCCCCGGAACTGTTCCATTCCAGCAGGCCCTTGCCGGAGACATGCAGGCGCCACTGCGTGCGGACGATGGCGTCCAGCTGATACCAGCTCTCGTAAGGCAGCAGGCTGATGGCCAGGCCTGCGTGCACCAGTTGCGCAACCAGCGTGGTGAACGATGCCGAGAGATGCTGTTGCAGCCGGATGTCGTCCGGCTTCTTCAGGAGATTGAGCACGAGCGAACACAAGGCCGGCGTCAGCGTCACGACCAGCACGGCGCCGCTCCAGAACCACGCCTGCGGCAACAGCAGCCAGCCGCTCAGGGTCACCAGCGTCAGCGCCGGTGCGACTAGGCTGCGGCGCAGATTGTCGAACAGCTTCCAGCGCGACAACGCCGAGAGCGGCGTCTTTTCATAGTGAAGCTTGCCGGCGGCATCGCGCCGGACCGGCACGCGCGGCCACATCCATGCCGCGATCTGCCAGTCGCCGCGAATCCAGCGATGGCGGCGGCTGACGTCGGCGCTGTAGCGTGAGGGGTATTGCTCGTACAACTGCACGTCGCTGATCAGACCGGCGCGGACATAGCTGCCCTCCAGCAAATCGTGGCTGAGGATACGATTTTCGGGCATGCGATCCTGCAAGACTTTTTCGAAGGCGTCGACGTCGTAGATGCCCTTGCCGATGAAAGAGCCTTCGCCGAACAGATCCTGATACACGTCGGAGACGGTGCGCGTATAGGGGTCGATGCCGGTTTCGCCGCCGTACAGCAACTCATAGCGCGAGGCTTGCGCGCTGGGAGAACTGACGGCGATGCGCGGTTGCAAAATACCGTAGCCGTCGCTGATCTTGTTCTCGACGGCGTCGTAGACCGGACGATTGAGCGGATGGGACATGGTCGCCACGAACTGGCGTGCGGCGTCGCGCGGCAGCTCGGTGTCGGTGTCCAGCGTGATGACGTAACGGGTATTGGCGAGGCCGCCGGTGTCGCCGGCGATGGCGCTGAAAGCCTCTGTTCCGCCGCCGCGCAGGAAGGCGTTGAGGTCGCCCAGCTTGCCGCGCTTGCGCTCGTAGGCCATCCAGGTCCCCTGCGTCGGATTCCAGCGGCGCGGACGATGCAGCAGCAGGAAGTTGTCGCCGCCGGCGCGCGGATATTTCAGATTGAGCGCGTTGAGCAAGCCGGTTGCGAACGCCAGCAGGGGCGCATCGCCGGGAGTGCTTTCGACGGCCGCGTCGGCAAAGTCGGTCAGCAGGCAAAAGCGCAGATTGACGTCTTGGTTGGCCAGGAAGCGCACCTCCAGCGCCTCGACCAGATCCTCGGCGCCGGCGTTGCTGAGGAGCAGGGTCGGCACGACCACCAGCGTGTGGCATTCCGGCGGAATGCCGCCGGACAGATCCATGCGCGGCAACAATCGCGGCGGCGTCAGCAAGGGCACCAGCCAGTTGACGATCGACTGCGCGAGTTGGCTGGCGGGCAGGGCGGCCAGCAACCCCAGCAAGGCCAGCCACAGCGGATGCCACTGTTGTGCGCCGCGCTGATGCGCCTCGGCCAATACCCACCACGTCGACAAGGCGCTGATCAGGAAGATGGCGCCGAGGTACGTCGCCACAGGACGTGTCGACGCCAGTCGCGTCAGTTTTGCGCGCGACGGGACACGCACGGCTGCTGCAGCCCGCAACGACGCCAGGCCCTCGCCGATCAGGTAATAACCGACATGCGCGCGCCGATCCACGACATCGTTGCGCGGCGCTGCTGCGGCAGCGCGCGCCATGGCGATCGCCTGACGCGCAACTTCCGTTTCGGACTGCGATCCTTCGCGCGAGATTTTCTCGACCACGTGGCGATAGCGATCGCGGGTCGCGAAGTCCATGCGCGCATAGGTATCGTCAGGATCTTCGCGCAGGATGTGATCCACCGCGCTCATGGTTTCGACGAATTCGCGCCAGTCCATGCTGCTCAGGAAACGCAGGGAGCCGATGCTGTTGCTGATGGAGACCTGATCGGCCGCCTGGCTCTGGCTTTCCTGCTGCACCAGTTGTTCGATGCTGTTGCCGGAAGCGGTCAGGCGTTGCGCCAGCCAGGTCAAGGGCAGCGTCAGGGTCGGACTCTGGCCTTGCAGACGGCGCACCAGTTCGGCGACGAAGGCGCTTTCCATCGGCGGCGCCGAGCGCGCCATGTCGGCCACTTGCAGGATCAGGTTGCTGGGATTCTTCTCGGCTACTTCGAGCATGGCGTCGGCCCAGAAATGCGCGAGGTTGCGGTTGATCAGCGTGGCCGACAGGCGCGCCGCGACGCGCCGCAGATTTTCGATCAGCGCCAGCCGCAGCATGATGGGAATGGCCCACAGCTCCCCCAGGTTGAGCGTCGTGGTTTGCTGATAGGCGACGACGAAGCGGCTCAGGCTTTCCGGATCGACCCGGCCGTCGCCGTGCGAGATCGTTTCCAGCGCGATGTCGTAGACGCGCGGACTACCGGCGGAGTGGCCGTTGCGCAGGCGCGGCAATTCCTTGCTGTAGTTCTTGGGAAGATGGCGTTTGGCGGTGCGGATCTGCTCTTCGATCAGGTAATAGTTATCCAGCAACCATTCCGCGGCAGGCGTCACCTGCCGTCCGGCCTTGATGGCCTCTGTCAGGCGCGTGCAGGCGTCGATGATGGTGAGTTCGTTGTCGGCCAGCCGCGCCAGCAGCTTGTCGGGACCGTAGTCCGGAGCGAGCTGGTGAGCGTTGGCCAGTACACGGCCGTGCTGCTCCATTTGCAAGGCGCTGAACAGCTCTGCGCGCAGCGGGAGTTCTTCCGGGATGGTGCTCTGGTCTTCGTTCATGATTCACGTCTTTCATCCTGCCTGCACCAACGCCGATGCCTGAGGTCCGAAGCTGCGATGGCGCGGCGCGGAAGCAGTCGTTTGGTACAAGCGTATAAACGCCGCCGACAACGCAGTCATGCGCGGTGAGCGGTCAATGGGGGACTTGCGGAAAGAGCTGAATCCAGGTTTGTGTGCTCCGGGTCACACGCAGGATGGCTGGGTTCGATGCGGGTGAATCATCGCGCCTATGCAAGCTGTTGCGGGATGATTCAGAAAGATGAAGGATGTATTGCGTCAGGACGGCTGGTTGTCGGCAATCCTTTGGGAGTGTACGGCAATTCGGGCCGGGTGTGGCATGGCGTGCAAAACTCGGCTATGCCGGCTCGCAGCCAATGACCATCCGGATCCCCGACCGGAAACTCTCAGCCTCGCGCCGACATCGTCCACGCGATCGCCTCGGACGCATGCGGCCGACGCCCGGTAATGTCCGCGCGGATCGCCGCGGCGTTGCCGAGATCGGCGGCTGTGAAGGTCAGCGGTATTTTCACCCGCTGCACCCACAATGCTGCGGTAACGGGAGCGGGACGTTTCCAGCTCAGGTAGATGAAGCGTGCAGCAGGCGTGCCATGGACGAACGGACCGCTGAAGTCGATGGCGCCGTTTCCCTTGTCCTTCACCTGAATCACGCACTCGAACGCCGTCGAGCCGTCGCGCTTGCGCTCGCCCGCATGCACGTTCTGCTCTTTATCCTGCAGTCCGACGTCAGCCGGCTCCTCGAGCGGCGGCAATGTTTGGCATGTCAGGGTCACCTTGAGCTCGCGGGACGATACGCTCATGCCGGAATCCTTATGTTGAGGTTGTACGGAGTGTCGCATGGGGATGATGTGCTTGTCCGCACCGCGAACGAGGCGCGGACAGGGGCGGCGATCAGCGCACGAAAACGATATCGTCCTTGGCCTGTGGCGGGATCTTGATCGCAATCGCCTTGACCGGGCCGCTCGTCACAATGGCGCCGGCGTGCGGCGTTCCCTTGGGAATGATGATCAGGCTGCCGGGCTTGAACTCCTTGAGTTCGCCGCCCAGCCACATGGAACCGCTGCCTTCGACGATGTATTGGATCTCGTCCGTCTTCGCATGGATGTGTTTGTCGACGTTGCCCGACTGCAGATTGATCGTGCCGTTGTCTGTGTTGACCAGGGTCTTCGAGCGCAACTCGGGATAAGGCGTTGCAGGCAGCGCGGCGTGCGTGATGGCATTCAGGTCGATCACGGTCGCCACCAGCGGCGCTTGCTGCGCGTGGGCATCCGGAACCAGTCGTTGCAGCAGGGGCGAGGCGACGATGCCCGCCGCAAATGCGCCGACAACGGCGAATGAAACGAGTGTGATTTTTTGACGCATGGTGTCTCCGTTCTTTAGTTGTATAAGGTTGCGTGGATAGCCGTGACCGTGCCGCTGTCAGCATGCGAACAGCAGATTCGTGACAATGGCCCGGCTACTTTTTGATGAGAACGATAATGCCGCCCGCGCCGGCATTGTCTTTGTTGACGCCCTTCAGGACGTTGTTGCTGATCTTGTTGAGCGTGTAATTGTCTGCATTGTAACTACCGGTGCCTGACACATACACCGGGTTACTGGCATTGATGGAGATCGTTTCCCCTTGCACGGTAATCAATGCATCTTCCTGAATCTGCTTGGTGACGCCATTGGAGGTATACGACAGCGCGATGACGCCACGGAAGACGCCATTGCCGACGGCATTGGTGACGCGCACGGTGCCGTTTGCCGAGTAGCCGCGTGCGGTGGTGTAATCCAGCGTCCACTCGCCCAGCATGGTGAATGCGTTGCCGTCTTGCTTCGGTGTTTTTGCATTGGCTTGTCGGTCGTTCGCCTTGATCGTGTCGCAGCCCCACGCGCGCACGATGCAGCTCGCTCCACCCTGGCTTCGGCATTCGGACAGGGCGCGCTGTTGCACCACGGCGCTGGTGGCCGCACCCTGCCACCAACCGTAAACGGTGGAGCCTGCAGCCTGATCGGCAGCAAACGCGGCGCATTGGTTTTCAAAGCGTTTCACAATGCTGCAATCCGGGCCGCACTCTCTCTTTGCTCGCTCATCAGCGACGCCGTACGACGGATGGTTGAAAGAGAATCCGTATTCCTTGCCTTGCAGCGTGTCAATGGCCAGCGAGCCAGCCGCGACAGCTGTGCCGGCGACAATAGCCGCAATCACACCGGCCGCAATCTTTATCAATCCACCACGCATACATTTCCCCTTTTTATTGATGCCTCCCGTGAAGGCGGCTTTTGCATTATTTTTGTACCGTTTTTTAATGCCGCCCGCTGCGACTGATGTCGTCTTTGAAGGCAACACGGATCAATTTATCGTAATTGGCGCGCTTAGACAAACATCTCTCGTCTGCGACGCTCAGGTTTGCATGCCGTGGAGAAATTCTTGTACGGCGGATGAACGGGCTCGCTCTTGTCAGGGCACGGATGCACTTAGTACGATGCTGTGATTCACGAGATACAGACTGCAGGGAAGTTTCGATCGCCCCCGACAATTTTGCAGCGCACGTTCGATGAAGTCCGGGCCCCCGGAGGTGGTGCTCCAGACGCCCGACGATGAATGGGCGGCGGCACGCGGCAATTGTGTCTGCAGGAATCCTTCATAGGCTGGCTGTTCAAGCTTGCTCAGTCCAGGCGGCTGCTGCCCCTCCACGATTTCCGTGACCGGCAACTCTCCCTCGTTGGTCGCGACAAAAACACGTTTGGTCGGCAGGCCAACGCGCTGCAGCAATGCTTCGGTTTCCGGCCACCATATGGGGATGCCGGCGATGCTGCCGCTCAGATTATGAGCGTCGCTGCCAAAAGAGCCGAATGCAACCAGTCTGACGTTGGCCAGGTGTGCCTTGGTATAGGCCTCGAACATGCGGTGCGCAAGTTCCGGACCGAAGAAGCTGTCATTGGCGCCGTAGAACCAGACGCTCGGAATGGTGGTGGTCTTGCCATACACCTCGAAAGCATGGACCAGTGAGTCCTGCCAGCGGCAGTTGCTCCCTTCATAGCGCAGTCCGCCGGCGAAATTGATCAGGGCCCTTACGTGCGCCGGATTGTGCGCGCCGTAGGCCATGGTGCTCAGGCCGCCGTGAGATTGGCCAATGATCACGATCTTGTCGTGATCAGCCCATGGCTGTTGCTGGACGAAGGCCACGGCTGCCTGAATGTCGTAGGATTCGAACCTGCCGTTATATTCGGGATTGCAACCGGGAATGGCATAGACGCCGCCGGAATGTGAGAAGCCTTCGCGCATGGGCAGGATGACCGCGTAACCACGTTCGAGGAATTCCCGCGCCACGACGGGCGAGCGGTCGCGTGGCTGCCGCGCGGGACTGCCCGCCTGTTTGCCATGGTTGATGATCGCCACGGGGAAAGGGCCCTTGCCATTGGGTTTGAAGATGGTGGTTTCCAGCTGCACGGTACCGCTCAGATTGGGTATCGTGATGATTTGCTCATGCATCGCCTGACCCCACGTCAGATCCTCCGCTATCGCGGCGCTACTCCACAATGCCACGCAAGCCGCGCATGTCGCCAGGGCGCGTTTCGCAAGAAAACGCACCTTCATTTGATATTGAATCTCGGTGTTGATCCCATCGCTCTTTCCCCCGTCACTGAGTTTTTTTTGCTATCCGGGGAAAGTTTTACATTCATTTCTGACGAAATGCTGATGTGTTCAATTCAGGTGCGGATAAAGTCTACGAATGCCCGCAACGGAGGCGGCAGATGACGTCGTTCTGCATAGTATAAAAAAAAGCGGGACGCAGGAGCATTCCAGGCAGGCAGCACCGCGACCAGATCGCCGCGGGCCAATTCATCGCCCGCCATGGTTGCATAGACATAGGCTATGTCCAGCCCGTCGCGCGCCGCCTGGAATCGAAGCGGCATTGAGCACCTTGGCCAAGGCGCAAGCGCAGGGCAAGATTCGGGAGATTGGCGTTTCCAACTTCAGCGTGCCGCAACTCCGACGTGCACAATCGGTGGTCGGGATTGCTTGCCTGCAGCCGCCTTATTCTGCGCTGATGCGCGACGTCGAGAAGGAGATTCTGTCATTTTGTGAACAAGCGGGCATCGGGGTTATCGCCTATTCCACGCTGCAGTCGGGTCTGTTGACAGGTGCGATGACGCGTGCGCGCATTGCACAGCTTCCCGATGATGACTGGCGCAAGACGCGTAGCGCAGATTATCAGGAGCCGCGCCTGAGCCGTGATCTGGAGTTGGTTGAAGTCATGCGCGGTATCGGCCGGCGCCATGGATTGACACCGGCCGCCGTCGCGATTTCCTGGGTGCTGCGGCAGCCGGCTGTCACGGGAGCGATCGTCGGAGCCCGTCGCCCGACGCAAGTCGACGGCCTCATGGCGGCGGCCGGCTTTCAGTTAAGCGCTGATGAATTGGCCGAGATCGCTCCATTGTTGCCTGACGGGATGGGCGTAAATGTGCCGGCGGCACGTTCTTGATTTTGCTGAAGGCATGCGCCGCCTGCAAGTTGGCGTCCGCTGCTGGCCGATAGCCGACTTTGCAAATCACGACGAATATGCCTGGCGCCTCCAAAAACGATAGCCACAAAAAAAGAAAATCACTCCGGAGCCAAATGCTAGGTAGAAAGATTCTCCAATGATCGGCGAGTCAGTGGGGAGATCCAATATCCTTGCGCCGAGAATCGGCAAATACCAGGCACCAAAGAAAATACACAACCAAGTCAGCATCAGACATGTAAAGACTAATTTCCCGGTAGATGTGTAACTCCGTGGCGAAGACGATAGCCAGTGAATGAAACCATCCTGCGTATTTAGAGGAATGCCGGCTTGTGCATACCGATGCGCGCACATTCCGATACCCAGAGGGGTGAACACTAGGGCCCCTGTCACGGCACCGAGAATCAAAATTATGAAATCAGCCATTTGAAATTATTGGATGAGTGAAAGTGGTGTCTTCTGGCCGATTACGGACGTCGCGACATGCCAGATTCAGATTACTTTCAGTTCAAAAAAAGGAAAGCCGCGTTATGCGGCTTTCCTTTTTACTGATTTTGAAATCAGTGCAGTGTTCAGAACTGATATCGCAAACGCATATCAGCAGTTTGTGCAGTATAGCCACGGGCCGCTTCAAGCGTATAACGCGCCGCAAGCGTCAGATTCTGGCTGCGCGCCAGCGTTGCGCCCAGCACCAGGACGCCGGTGTTCGTGTTTGCTGCCACACCTTGCGTGGTGAAGCTGGTAGCGCCGCTGGTGTCGGCCTCGAAGTTGGCGACCGACTGCACGCTGGTGTCGCGATACTCGTGACGCCAGCTCAGTTGCGCCGATGGCGTGATCTCGCCGTAGGATGTCTTGAAGGCGCGTTCCAGCTTTGCCCCCAGGTCGCTCTTCAGCGAGGATGTACCGGCGGAATTGACCCGCAAGGCCGCGACGCTGCCGGTTTCGGTATAGGCATCCTGCGTCATGCGGCTGTAGGTCAGGCCGGCGATCGGCGTCAGGGTCGTCATGGCGTCGAGTTTGATGGGATAGCCTGCCTGCGCCGACGCCACATATTGCGTACCGTCGAACTGGCCGGCGGCGTTGCCGCTGAAGCCGGTATAGCCGACGCTGCGCTGCGTGTTGTACTTTTGCCGCACGACGCCGCCCGACAGATTCAGATACCAACGTTCTGCCGTGTAGCCGCCATAGCCGGTCAATCCATACGACTTGATGTGCGCCGAACTGCCGGTATTGTCGCCGCCGCTGTTGACCGACGTATCGGCATAGCTGAATACGCCACCGATGCGCCATTGATCATTGAGTCCCGTATCGGCACCGATCAGTACGCCGCTGTAGCCGGCGCGATAGCCGCTACCGGCCGTACGATTCCCTTGGTTCGCCTGTCCGCCGAAAGCCTGGCCCCACAATGCAATGTCACTGCCGCGTTCGCCGGTCGAGACGCCACCGCCGGCGGCCTGGGCCGTCCGTAAAGTGTCGACGCGCGATGACGTGATATTGAGCACGGCTTGCGTAGTCACCTGTGAAGACTGGATGGCTGAAGCGGTATTGGCGGCAGGACTCAATTGCGCGCCGGCGCGATTGGCCTCTGCCGCAGAGCCGAGCGCCACAGCAGCGTTATACATATTGAGCATGTTTGCATCGGTGCCGTTGTATCGGAACAAGCCATTGAGCGAGGAAACGGCATCGTTACTGGTGGCGCGGAGGACAGGACTGGTGGAACCTGATGATCCTGATGATTCTGATGATCTGGCACCCAAGGTCAGTATCAAATCGGTCAGGGCGGCGTTGCCACTGTCGACGACGCTGGCGCCTGTCACGACACCGTCGTAGCCGGTCGCGGAATAGTTCAGTGCGCCGGCGTTGTAGTTGGCAGTGGCGGCCTGGACCACCACAAACTTTTGCCCTTGCGCAAAACTATACGTAGTGATCGGTTTGAGCACCACACTGGAACCGGAATTGAAGGTGGCGTTTCCCGTCACCACCAGGCGACCATAACCACTGTCGGCACTGACCACTCCGGTAGCTGTCGCGCCGTTGGCAACGCCGACATTGAGCGTCCCCCCGGCATTTTGCGTGTAATTGCCGGTGACGGTGATCGTATTGTTGATTTGCAGCACCGAGCCGGAATTGATGACAGTGCGGCCGGCGACGTTGATATTGTCGTTGAGCAGCTGGTTGCCCGCACTGAACACGAGATTTGAGGCAGTATTGCTGATCATGCCGATATTGCCCGCGCCGATGCCGCCGCCGGACCCGGTCAGGGTGCCGAAGGTTGATCCCGAGCCGCCGGTGATGGTCAGATTCTGGCTGGAGGTGTTCGTGATGTTGCCTGCAATGGTGCCGCTATTGGCGATCGGATTGGTGATCGTGCCGCCGTTGAAAATGGCATCGCTGGTGCCGGTGATAATACCTGTGTTGGTTAAGGTTCCGATCGTGCCGGCGTTGTTGATGCCTGTTCCCCCGCTGATGGTACCGCCGCTGTTATTGTTCAGTACGTCGATGTTGCCGGAATTCGAAATGCCGGTGGTCGTTCCATTGTTGGTCAGGGTCCCGCTTGTTACGGAAACAGTGAGCGCCGGCGTGCCGGAGAGAATGACGCCATTGTTAATGAGGAACGTACCGCTGCCATTCCACGTCACGCTGGATGTGTTGCCGGTGAAAGTGGCGCTGCCGGTGACGGTTGGACCTGCCAGTGCCGTTGTCGACGCCATTGTCGCCAGCGCCGCGGCGAGAGACAACCTCATGATGGTGAGCCGGCCTGGCAATGCTTGTCTTGTTCTGAATTTTTTATCCATGTTTGTCGGATGTCTTATTGGCTTTCACGAACAAATTCTTTGTAAGATATCGGCCAGGTTTTTACATACTGAAGCGTAGCGACATATATTTTCGCCGATAATCTAAAAATAGAAAAATAGTTCTAATTTGACAATATCCCGATGGGGAATTTGACGAGTTTTATCCGCAAAGAAACCTGATCGGATTGTTCGGCTGTAATATTCTCGGGAAAAATCATCACCAGCGGACGTTGTGGATCTGTGCCCGCAGATATGTATCGGCCACAAACAGCGTTGTTCCTGTTTTCTGTTTTTGTGCCTTTATAGCAGTGGAGTATTTTTGAACACGAACAATTATCCGGTCGCTAATCCACTCACTATTCCGGCGGCCCTGAAACGGGCGTATGCGCACTGGAATGCAGGTCAGGCGCCGCAGGCTGAACAACTCTGTCTGCAAGTACTGGAAGTCGTCCCGCATCAACCCGATGCTCTGCATTTGCTGGGGGTGATCGCACACGCCTACGGCCGGCTCGATCTGGCAATTGACTATCTGCACAAGGCTTGTCTGTTCTCCACCGTGCCGGCAACTTACCGCAGCAATCTGGCTGAAATGTGCCGTCAGAAGGGCTTGCTGGCAGAGGCGGAGCAAGCCGCGAGACGCGCCGTGGAACAAGAGCCGCAACTGATCGCGGCCTGGAACAATCTCGGCATCATCCTGCAGGAGAGCGGGAAATTCGAAGCCAGCCTGGAATGCCTGCAACGCGTCGTATCGCTGCAACCGGATAATCCCGAGGCGCACAACAATCTGGCCAATACCTATAAGCGTCTGGATCAACTCGACCAGGCCCAGGAATATTACCGGCGCGCGCTGGCATTGCGTCCCGACTACGCCGAAGTGCACAGCAATCTGGCTTTCCTGTTAAATGACCTTGGCCGTTTCGACGAAGCGGTTGCTGCCGCCGAACGGGCGATCGACATCAATCCGCAATTGGCGGATGCCTATTTCAACCTGGCGCAGATCGAGATGTCGCGCATGCGCTACACCGAGGCGCAGCACTGGATCGACGCGCTCATTGCGTTTGCGCCCCAGCATGCCGGTGCGTTGACTGCGCGTGCGCAGTTGCTGGTCAAAGGCGAGCGCTACCAGGATGCCTTGGCTTGCGTGCGCCAGGCGCTGACTATCGCGCCCGACAGCGCCAATGCACACAACGTGCTGGGCAAGGTGCTGCAGGCGCTGGAGCAGCACGATGAGGCGGCGCGGGCTTTCGATCGTGCTGCGACGCTGCCGGGCACGGTGGCGGAAGAGGCCTTGGTTGAACACGCCTCCTTGTTGATGGAAACCGGCAACAAGGAGGAGGCGATTGCCGCCTTTGATCGTACGCTGGAGCGGTTTCCCGGGTCGGTGCGCGTGATGGCGGCGCGCTCCGACAGCAAGACATATCGTACGGACGATCCGGATATCGCCGCTATGGAAGCCGCGCTCGTGCGCGCGGTCAAGCCGGCAGTCGGCGACCAGATGAGCCTGCATTTCGCACTGGGTAAAGCCTATCTCGATACCGGAAATTCAGAGCGAGCATTTTTTCATCTGGACAAAGGCAATGCGCTCCAGCGAGCCAGCTTCCACTATGACGCAGCCCAGACCGGCGAGTGGATGAAGAAAATCGCTGCGACCTTCACGCCGGCGCTGATGCAAAAATTCAAGGATGCCGGCGCCGCATCCGAGCGCCCGCTCTTCATCGTCGGCATGCCACGCTCCGGCACGACGCTGGTGGAGCAGATCCTGGCATCGCATCCTGGCATCCATGGCGCGGGGGAATTGAGCGCCCTGCGCCATGCCGTGGCGCGGGCAGGCGCTTTTCCGGATGACGTTGCAACCTGGAGCAAGGATGATTTCGGGCGCATCGGCCGCGACTATCTGTCGCGTACGGAGCGCCATGCGCCCGATGCGCTGCGCGTGGTCGACAAGATGCCGGCCAATTTTTGGTATGCCGGATTGATCCCGCTGATCCTTGCCGGCGCGCGCATCATTCATTGCCGCCGCGACCCGGTGGATACCTGCTTGTCCTGTTACAGCAAGCACTTCGCGGGCGAGCAGTTGTTTGCCTATCAGCTTGATGAGCTGGGGGCATTCCATCGCGAATATCAGGCCTTGATGGATAGTTTGCGCAAGGTGTTGCCGCCGGACCGCTTCCTGGAAGTCGACTACGAGAGCGTGGTGGATGATCTGGAAGGCGAAGCGCGCCGTCTGATTTCCTTTGCAGGCATGCCTTGGGACGATGCCTGCCTGAGCTTTCACAAGACCCGCCGCATCGTGCGCACCGCCAGCGTGAGCCAGGTGCGGCAACCGATTTATGCTACCTCCAAGGGTCGCTGGCGTCGGCATGCGGCCTATCTCGGCCCGTTGCTCAGCGCGCTGGGTGTGGAACAACCGGCTGAAGACGCGCAATGACAGCGCCGCCAGCATCTGTGACCGACTACGCGACGATTCAACAGCAGGCGAATGCCATGCTCGGCGAGGAGCGCTTTTCCGACGCCGAGTCACTGTTGCGCACGGCGCTGGCTTCCGGATCGGGGCCGATTCCGTTATGGAAGCAACTGGTTTTCGCGATTCGTCCGCAAGGAAGGATCGAGGAATCCCGGCAGATTCTGGAGATGGTCGTGCGCGCGATTCCGGGAGATATGGGCGCACGCTTCGACCTGGCGGAAATCCTGCTGCTGCAGGGAGAATTTACGCGCGGCTGGCGTGAATACCGGTTCCGCTACAAGATGGCGCACACGACCATGATCGGGAGGCACGTGCAGACGCCGCGCTGGGAAGGACAGTCGATCCGGGGCAAGACCCTGCTGATCCATGACGAGCAGGGCTACGGCGATACCTTCCAGTTCCTGCGCATGGTGGCCTGGGCGCGTGAGCGCAGCGGCGCCCGCGTGATTCTGGAAGTCAATGCGGACAGCTATGCGCTGGCCAAACGCTGCGCCGGCTACGATGACATCATCCTCTTGGGAACGATTCCGCCGGCGTTCGACTTCCATTGTGAATTGATGAGCCTGCCGCTGGCGATGGGCCTGCAGTTGGAGGACCTGCCGGGCAGCACGAATTACCTGAGCGCCGATCCGGTTCGCGTCGACCAATGGCGTGCGCGCCTGGCGTCGTTGCCGCGTCCGCTGGTCGGTCTGGTGTGGGCCGGACGACCCACGCATACCAACGACATGCGCCGGTCCATGACGCTGTCCGATCTGGCGCCGCTGGCGCAGGATGGCGTCACTTTCGTCGCGCTGCAAAAGGGGCCGGCCGCCGCGCAGAGCGCAACACCTCCGGCTGGCATGGCGCTGGTGTCGCTGAGCGACGAGATCAACGATTTCGATGATACCGCCGCCATTTTGACGCTGCTTGATGTGCTGGTATCGGTCGACTCTTCGCCAGTCCACCTGGCCGGCGCACTCGGATGTCCGGCATGGGTGATGCTGCCGTTCCTGCCTGACTGGCGCTGGCT
>Ga0068852_100001516_pt1 | contig 15718 bp, 10 predicted proteins | sample KBSCornC22_FD_66594 | JGI IMG/M metagenome (GOLD analysis project Ga0068852, IMG submission 66594) | Corn rhizosphere microbial communities from Kellogg Biological Station, Michigan, USA - KBS Corn C2-2 | ecosystem: Host-associated > Plants > Roots > Rhizosphere > Soil ... | reverse complement strand
GTGTGCCGCGCCGATGCGGCGGATCGTGTCCACGCTCGGCGCATCGTTGAACAGCACGTCGCCGCCACCGTTGACCTGGCAGTCGATGAAGCCGGGCAGCAGCGTGCGGCCCTGAAGGTCGATCGTGTTTGCTTGCGCCACCCGCGGGTCGTCGCGTTGGACGACAGCCGCGATGCGCGCACCGTCGACGAGCACCGCGAGGTCGTCGCGCAGGCCGTCATCGGCGAGCACGCGGGCATTGACGAGAGCGACGGTCATCAGACGGTTTCCGTGACTTTGTTCAGATGTGGCGGCAGGTCCGGATTGTGCCCGCGGCGCAGCGCGAGCGCGTTGCAGGCGCGGTAGAAACTCTGCACATGCAGCAGCGGCGCGCAGACCGGATGCACGGCATCGCCGAGCGGCAGCGTGCTGCCGGCCGGATCGCCGGGCGCGGCGACGAAGACCTGCGCGCCACGCGCGCGGAACTCCTCGGCCGCGGCCAGCGTACCGGCCTGCGTGCCGTCGTCCTGCGCAAACACGAGCAGCGGAAAGCCGCGGCCGATCAGCGCCATCGGCCCGTGCCGGACCTCGGCGGCGCTGAACGCTTCCGCATGCAGCCCGCTGGTTTCCTTGAACTTGAGCGCGGCCTCCTGCGCCGCGCCGAGGCCGAGGCCGCGGCCGAGCACGAACAGGTTGTGCGCGTCGGCGAGCCCGTCGGTCAGCGCCGACCAGTCCAGTGCCCACCTGCGCTGCAAGTCGCCCGGCAGCGCGGCCAGTGCCGCATCGAGGTCGCGCGAGCCGCTCCAGCTCGCGGCGAGCTGGATCAGCGCGGACAAGGTACACAGATAGCTTTTTGTCGCCGCGACGCTGCGCTCGGGTCCCGCGCGCAGCGGAATCACGTCGTGAGCGACGGCTGCGAGCGGCGAGTCCTCGGTATTGACCAGTGCGAGCACCTGCGCGCCCGCGTCGCGCGCGGCCTGCGCGTTGCGCACGAGGTCCGGACTCTTGCCCGACTGCGAGATCGCGACGAACAGCGCCGAGTCGAGCTGCAGCGGCGCGGCATAGACCGAACTCACCGACGGCGAGGCCGACGCCGTGCACAGGCCAAGCTGGGTTTCGAACAGGTACTTCGCAAACGTCGCGGCGTGATCCGAACTGCCACGCGCGCAGGTCACGATGAAGCGCGGCGGGTTCGCCCGCAGACGCGCGGCCAGCGTCGCGATTGCGGCGGCATTGGCGTCGAGCTGCGCGGCAATCAGCGCGGCACCGCTATGCGCTTCGCGGAACATCAGGGTGGTTTCGGGTTGGGGGAGGGGCATGGGTGGTGGGCCGGGGGAGTTGGAGAGTGATCGGGGAGGGTAGAAAGTAACTAGTGGAAAGTGGGTAGAAACTAGCGAGCAGGGGTCGCGTTGATTGATGAGCGGGAAGCGGTGAAGTACCAGCAAAGCATGCATCGCCTGCTAGTTCCTACCTGCTTCTCCAACGCGCGAGGGTGCGCAATTGGAACAAGCGATCAGAAACTCGGCGTAACAGGACCCATTGCGTCCTAGTTCCTTTGCCCCGCTCCAAACGCATTCCAGGCGCCGCCCTCTATCTCTCGCCGGTCAACTCCGCCACAAAGTCATACATGTCGCCGCGATACCACGAGCACGTGAACTCGACGACGCGGCCGTCGTCGAGGAAGCTGCGGCGTTCTATCAGCAGACCCGCGGCGCCGACGGCGACGTCGAGCTGGCGCGCCTGGTCGGCGTCGAAGTTGACCGCGCGCAGGCGCTGCAGCGCGCGCTGCGGACGCAGGCCGAGGCCGTCGAGTGTTTCGTAGAGCGAGTTCACGACGAGGTCGGGATCGGGCAGCAGGTTCAGCGGCACGGCGGTGCGTTCGATCGCGAGCGGCTGTTCGCCCGCATAGCGGAGTCGATGCAGCCGCGCGACGCGTGCGCCCGGCGATAGCGAAAGGGCCATGGCTTCCTGCGGCGTAACCTCGCCGCTGCCGCGACTCAGGAACACCGAGCGCGGGTTCATGCCGCGTGCGCGCAGGTCGTCGCTGAAACTGGTCAGGCGCGAAAACGATTTGACGATACGCCCGGCGACGAAGGTGCCTGCGCCCTGGCGCTGGATCAGCACGTCGTCGGCGACGAGGCCGGCGATGGCCTTGCGCACGGTGACGCGCGACAGCGCGAGCTGCTGGCTCAGGTCGCGCTCGCTCGGCAGCGCCGAGCCTGGCGGCAGTTCGCCCGACGCGATCGCGCGCTCGATCAGATTGCGCACGCGCATCCACGCGAGTTCACGGTGCGTGGCCTTCTCGCGGCCGAGCTGGCGCCAGATCTTGAGGAGAGGAGTGGGCATGGGTGGAACAATACCAGTCAGATACCAGAAGCGTAAAGCGGTCGCGGGGTGGTATGGCGTTTCGCGCGCTTGCCTCAACTCGCCCAGGTGTACGGTGGAACCAGGATCGCGCGATGAAACGGGCTCAGCGAAGAGTCGCGCTTACACCATCCCCACCCAACCCTCCCCTTGAAGGGGAGGGCTTTCATGGCGGCGCCAGGCTTTCGGTGAAAGGCACGGGTGTTGCAGCGTTGGTCGGACGCCGGCAAGCATTCTGAAATGCGCCTGGCGCAGATTCATCGGCGGAAAACCGGGTGTCGGCGCGAGAGAAGTGTTTGGCTCGCTAAAGCCCTCCCCTTCAAGGGGAGGGTTGGGTGGGGATGGTGTATCGCTCCAGGTCGCCAACATCCGCCACGGAATCTCCCTTCGTTCCAGGCGGTCTCGTAAACAGGTACCGCGCGGCAACGCAACACGGTTTTCGCACGCCCGTCACACGATCCTTTTGTCGACCGGCGCATCATCGAAGTACTGCCGCCATCATCGTCCGGACTTTTCGCGGTGGTATTTCAGTGGTATTGTTTTCGCCGACCGAGCCCAGGAGTGTCAAGTGACCGCGCCAGCCAGCCAAGTCGACCCGTTCGATCTCGTGATCTTCGGCGGTACCGGCGACCTCGCCGTGCGCAAGCTGCTGCCGGCGCTCTATCACCGCTACGCCGACGGACAGATCCAGCCGGGCAGCCGCCTCATCGGCGTCGCGCGCGATGCGCTGACCGATGCCGAGTACCACGAGCGCGTGCGCGAGGCCGTCGTCAAATCGCTCGGCAGCGACCTGCCCGAAGCCACGCTGCAAGGTTTCCTCAGCCTCATCGGCTACCACGCGCTCGACGCGCGCAAGGAAGACGGTTGGGACGCGTTCGCTGCCGCGATGAAGTCCGTGCCCGACCGCGTCTGCGTGTTCTATCTCGCGACGAGTCCGGAAATCTTCGTTCCGATCTGCGAGCGTCTGCGCGAGCACGGCCTCAATCATGCGCGTGCCCGCGTCGTCGTCGAAAAACCCATCGGGCGCGATCTCAAATCCGCGACCGCGATCAACGATGCGCTCGGGCGCTGCTTCGCCGAGCAGCAGACCTTCCGCATCGACCACTACCTCGGCAAGGAAACCGTGCAGAACCTCGTCGCGCTGCGCTTCGGCAACGCGCTGTTCGAGCCGCTGTGGAATGCCGGGCACATCGACCACGTGCAGATCACGGTCGCTGAAACCATCGGTGTCGAATGGCGTGCCGCGTTCTACGACGGCGCCGGTGCGCTGCGCGACATGGTGCAGAACCATCTGCTGCAGTTGCTGTGCCTCGTTGCGATGGAGCCGCCCGCATCGCTCGCGCCCGATGCGATCCGCGACGAGAAGCTCAAGGTGCTGCGCGCGCTCAAGCCGATCGATGAATCCAACGCGGCACAATGTTCGGTGCGCGGCCAGTACCGCGCCGGTGCGTCCAACGGCGGCGCCGTGCCGGGCTATCTCGACGAGATCGGCCGGCCCGAATCGCGCACCGAAACCTTCGTCGCGCTGAAGGCCGAGCTGCGCACCTGGCGCTGGGCCGGCGTGCCGTTCTACCTGCGCACCGGCAAGCGGCTGCCCGAGCGCGTGTCGGAAATCGTCATCACGTTCCGCGCGATTCCGCATTCCATCTTCGGCGAGCACGCCGGACCGATCTCGCCGAACAAGCTCGTGCTGCGCCTGCAGCCCGACGAGGGCGTGAAGCTCTGGCTCATGAACAAGTATCCGGGTCCCGGCGGCCTGCGCCTGCGCCGCGTCGCGCTCGACATGAGCTTTGCCGAGGCCTTCGGCGTGCGTAATCCGGACGCGTACGAGCGCCTGCTGATGGATGTCGTGCGCGGCAATCCGACCCTGTTCATGCGCCGCGACGAAGTCGAGGCGGCGTGGGCCTGGACGGATCCGATCCTCGCGGCCTGGGAGGCCGGCAACGAATCGCCGCGCGGCTACACCGCCGGCACCTGGGGCCCCAGCGCGGCAGTCGCGCTGATCGAACGTGACGGAAGAACCTGGCATGAAGATGCACCTTGAAGCCGTGCGCGAGCCGCCGATGCGCCGCCGCGACCTGCACGCCAACCTCATCGAGCACGCCTACGCCGACGGCGCGAGCCTTGCGCGTGCGCTCGCCGCGGCCGTTGCCTGCGACCTGCGCGACGCGATCCTGACGCGCGGTGTCGGTCTGCTCGCCGTCTCGGGCGGCAGCACGCCGCGACGTTTTCTCAGCGAACTCGGACGGCTTCGTCTGGACTGGTCGCGCGTGGTCGTTACGCTCGTCGACGAGCGCTGGGTCACGCCCGACGATGCACGTTCCAATGCGCGCCTGCTGCGCGAAACGCTGTTCACCGGCGCGGCTGCGGCGGCACGCTTCGAGCCGCTGTTCGAGCCCGCGCGCGATCCCGCCGCGGCGCTCGCGCGCATCGCGCGTCGTATCGAAGCGCTGCCTTTGCCGTTCGACGCGGTCGTGCTCGGCATGGGCAGCGATGGTCATACCGCGTCGCTGTTTCCCGGCGGCGATACGCTGGCCCAGGCCCTCGATCCGCAGGGCCGTGACCGCGTGGTGCTGCTGCAGGCGCCGGCCGCGCCCGAGGCGCGCATCACGCTGACCTTGCCGACCTTGCTTGCAACGGCCGCGTTGTACCTGCATATCGAAGGCGCCGAGAAGCGCAGCGTGCTCGCGCGCGCGCTCGATCCGCAGACGCGCAGCGACGAGATGCCGATACGCGCCGTGATCAAGTGCGCCGGCGAGCCGTTGCGGATGTACTGGTGCGGCTGATGCGGTCGTGGCTGCGTGATGCAGCGAGGCCACTGCGCTTCCGGCTATCGCTGCGAGCTGAGGAATCGAGATGGCACTGAATTCAACCGTAGCGCGCGTGACGCGCGAGATCGACGAGCGCAGCCGCGCCACGCGTGAGCTTTACCTCGAGCGCATGGCGCAGGCGCGCGGCAACGGGCCGCGGCGCAATCGCCTGTCCTGCGGCAACCTCGCGCACGGCTTCGCCGGCTGCAGCCCGGTCGACAAACAGCGGCTGCGCGATGGCGTCGTGCCGAATCTCGGCATCGTCACCGCGTACAACGACATGCTCTCGGCGCACCAGCCCTACGAGCGCTATCCCGAACTGATCCGCCAGGCCGCGCGTGCGCGCGGCGCGACCGCGGAAGTCGCCGGCGGCGTGCCCGCGATGTGCGACGGCGTGACGCAGGGCAAGACCGGCATGGAGCTGTCGCTGTTCTCGCGCGATGTGATCGCGCTCGCGACCGGCGTGGCGCTGTCGCACGACATGTTCGATGCAGCGCTGTACCTGGGCATCTGCGACAAGATCGTGCCGGGCCTGCTGATCGCGGCACTGCACTTCGGCCAGATTCCGGCGGTTTTCGTGCCGGCCGGACCGATGCCCAGCGGCGCGAGCAACGACGAGAAGGCGCGCGTGCGCCAGCGTTACGCCGAAGGCAAAGCCGATCGCGCGGAACTGCTCGACGTGGAGGCGCGCTCGTATCACGCGCCGGGCACCTGCACCTTCTACGGCACCGCGAACTCGAACCAGATGCTCATGGAGATGATGGGCCTGCAGTTGCCCGGATCCAGCTTCGTGCATCCCAATACCGAACTGCGCGATGCGCTGACCGTCGCTGCGGTCGAACGCGCGCTCGCGATCACGTCGCTCGGCGAGAGCTATCTGCCGCCGGCGCAGATCATCGATGCGCGCGCGATCGTCAACGGCGTCATCGGCCTGCACGCGACCGGCGGCTCGACCAACCACCTGCTGCACCTCGTCGCGATTGCGCGTGCGGCCGGGCTCGAACTGCGTCTCGAGGATTTCGACGCGCTCGCGTCGGCGGTGCCGCTGCTGGCGCGCGTCTATCCGAACGGCAGCGCCGACGTGAACCAGTTCCACGCCGCCGGTGGCATGGGTTTCCTGATCGCGCAGCTGCTCGATGCGGGACTGCTGCACGACATCCCGACCATCGCCGGCAGCGGCATGGACGCGTACCGCACGGCGCCATTCCTGGAAAAAGATAAAACCGTACATTGGGTGCCGAGCACCGCAGTCAGCCTCGACCCGCATACGCTGCGTCCCGTAGAGCAGCCGTTCCGCGCCGACGGCGGGCTGCGCCTGCTGACCGGCAACCTCGGCCGCGCCGTGATCAAGGTGTCCTCGGTGCCCGAGGACCGCTACACGATCGAAGCGCCCGCGCGTATCTTCGACGACCAGGACGCGGCGCAGAAGGCGTTCGACCGCGGCGAGTTCACCGAGGACGTCGTCGTCGTCGTGCGCCATCAGGGGCCGCGCGCGAACGGCATGCCCGAACTGCACAAGCTCACGCCGGCGCTCGGTGTCTTGCAGGGCCGCGGCCTGCGCGTCGCGCTCGTGACCGACGGGCGCATGTCGGGTGCGTCGGGCAAGATTCCCGCGGCGATCCACCTGACGCCCGAAGCGGCCTGCGGCGGCCCGCTCGCGAAACTGCGCGACGGCGACCGTGTACGCGTCTGCGCCATCAACGGCCAGATCGAGGCGCTCGTCGACGCATCGGAGTGGGAAAGTCGCGTGCCGGCCACGGCCGATCTGCGCGCCAACACCCATGGCCTCGGCCGCGAGATGTTCGCGATCTTCCGCGCCCAGGTCAGCACGGCCGATACCGGCGCCACCCTTTTCGGAGTCGTCGAATGAGCGATCTGATGCAGGCGCGCCAGGCCGAGATCGAAGCCACACTGCGGCTGGCGCCCGTCGTCGCCGTCGTCATCGTGCAGCGCCTCGAACAAGCGGTGCCGCTCGCGCGTGCGCTCGTCGCCGGCGGCATTCCGGCCGTGGAGATCACGCTGCGCACGCCGGTCGCACTCGACGCGATCCGCGCGATAGCGAACGAAGTCGACGGCGTCGCGGTCGGCGCTGGCACGGTGCTGACGCCGCAGGATCTGCACGCCTCGGCCGCTGCCGGTGCGCGCTTCGCCGTGTCGCCCGGACACTCGCCACGACTGCTCGATGCGGCCGACGACAGCGCGCTGCCTTACCTGCCCGGCGCGGCCAGCGCGAGCGAGGCGATGACTTTGCTCGAACGCGGCTACCGCTGGCAGAAATTCTTTCCGGCCGTTCCCGCCGGCGGCGTCGACTTCGTACGCGCGCTCGCTTCGCCGCTACCCGGCGTGGGTTTCTGCGCGACCGGCGGCATCAGCGCGAACGCGGCGTCGGAGTGGCTCGCGCTGCCGAATGTGATCGCGGTTGGCGGATCGTGGCTGACGCCGGCGAATCTCGTTGCCGACGCGAACTGGCCGGCGATTGCGGCGCTGGCGCGCGAAGCGGCGTCGCTGCGGCACGCCTAACCCGGCTTATCGAAAACTTGATTGGCGCCGTCTCAGGGTGCCGTCGCGCGCGCCGGCCCGGTCGACCCGCGGATCACGAGCTGCGGGCTGAAGCCCTTGTTGCCGAAGACGGTGAGTTTCTCGACGTCGTTCTCTTCGCGGTCGAGCTCGGAGATCAGCAGCTTCGTCGCGTGGCGCGCGATTTCTTCGGTCGCCTGCTTGGCGGTGGTCAGCGCGGGCCAGGACTGCTTGGAGAACGGGCTGTCCTCGAAGCCGGCGATGGACAGGTCGTAAGGCACTTCGAGACCGGACGACTTCGCCGCAGCGAGCACGCCAGCGGCGATCTCGTCGTTGGAGCCGAAGATTGCCGTCGGCCTGTCCTTCAGCGCGAGCAGCTTGCGCGCGCCGCGGAAGCCGTCATCGAAGCTGTAGTCGCCGTGGAGGATCAGCTTCTTGTCGAGCGCGATGCCGTAATCCTTGAGCGCGCTCTCGTAGCCGCGATAGCGCTCCGGGCTCGAGCGATGCGCTTCGCCGCCCCAGAGGAAGCCGATGCGCTGGTGGCCGAGCTGGATCAGGTGTTTGGTGATGTCATACGCCGCGTCGCGGTCGTCGACGTAGACGCAGGGATAACCGTCCTGCGGATCGGCCGCGGCCGAGATGATGCGCACGACGTGGATCTTGTTGGCCTTCAGATGCGCGATCAGTTCGAGCCGCTCGGACATCGGCGGCGCGAGCACGAGACCGGCGAGCCGCGCGTGGCGCGCGAGATGAACCAGTTCGTCGGCGAGATTCGGCGAGCTCGAATCGCAGGGATGAATCTGCAGGCCGTAGCCCGATTCGCGGCAGACCGACAGCACGCCGCTCTGTACCGCAATGACGTAATACGGATTCGGATTGTCGTAGACCAGTCCGAGCGCGTAGGAGCGCGCGCTGCGCAGGCTGCGGGCCGACAGGTCGGGCTGGTAGCCGAGTTCGGCGATGACGCGCAGTACCTTGTTGCGCGTGCCTTCGCGCACAGTGGCTTCGTTGTTGATGACGCGGGAGACGGTTTTGAGGGAAACCTGGGAACGTTCGGCGACGTCTTTGATCGTCGGACTGCGCATCGGCGGGCCTTGCAAGGTACGGCATTGGTCTGGTTGCGGGCCGTGCGCAGACGCATGGACCCGCCCCCGATTGTGGCTGGAAACCGCGCTAGCGCCTAGACGCTGATTTCGAAATCGCCGCCGGTGAAACAGCGCGGCGCCGGTCGTTCCGGCACCGCGCCGAGCGGGCTGTGCGGTGGACGCAGCCCGGACGACTCAGGCCAGCGCCGCCGCGCCGCTGCGCGCAGTGCCGCGGCCTGCGGCATGGCCTTTGAGCGAATAGAAAAGAATATACAAATAGCACGGCGCGGCGACGGCTAGGAACACGAGCTGGAAGTCGTAGACGTCCTTGTACACGGCGAAGATGCGCGGAATGATTGCGCCGCCCGCGATGCCCATGATCAGCAGCGCCGAGCCCTTTTCGGTGAAGCGGCCAAGGCCGGCGATCGCGAGCGGGAAGATCGCCGGCCACATGAGCGCGTTGGCGAGACCCAGCGCGGCGACGAAGCCGACCGACACATAGCCCTTGGTCAGATACGCCGCGACGCTGAAGACGATGCCGAGCACGGCCGAGATGGCCAGGCCGCGTTCCTGCGACAGGTACTTCGGAATCGTGAACAGGCCGATCACGTAACCGAGCAGCATCGCCGCCAGCGTGAATGCGGTGAAGTAGGTCGCTTCCTCGCTCGGAATGCCGAAGCTCTTGCCGTAGGTGCCGATCGCGTCCGCAGCGAGCACTTCGACGCCGACGTAGAGAAAGATGCACAGCACGCCGAGCAGCAGGTGCGGGAACTGCAGCACGCTGCTGCGTAGGCCCTGGCTGCCGCCCGCGTCTGCCGCGTTGGCTTCGGACGATTTGAGCTCGGGCAGCGGCGAACGCAGGATCCAGACGGCGAGTACGGCGAGGATCAGCGCCATGACCATGTACGGCCAGTAGATCTGCGCGGCGAACTGGTTCAGCAGTTCGTGCTTGATTTCCGGCGTCGCGGCGGCGGCGACCTTGGCCTCGAGCTGGCCCACGTCCTTCATCACGAGCATGCCCATGACGATGGGGCTCAGGATTCCGGCCACCTTGTTGCAGATGCCCATGATGCTGATGCGCGCGGCGGCGCTTTTGATCGGGCCGAGGATGCTGATGTACGGATTGGACGCAGTCTGCAGCAGCGACAGGCCCGAACCGATCACGAACAGCCCGCCGAGGCAAACCGGATAATTTCGCATCGTCGCGAACGTGCCGAATATCACCGTGCCGGCGGCCATCACGCCGAGGCCCATCGCCATGCCCTTCTTCATGCCGGTGCGTTCGAGAATCATCGACGAGGGCAGGGCGAGGAAGAAGTACGCCATGTAGAACGCGAACGTGACCAGGAAGGCTTTCGCGTCGGTATCGAGATCGAAGGCGAGTTTGACGAAGCCGATCAGCGGGCCGTTGATCCAGGTGACAAATCCAAAAATAAAGAAAAGCACGCCGATGATGACGATGGAGCTGCGGTAGCTGGCGGGATTCGCCGCGGTGGTCGCGCTGGACATGCCTGTATTCCCCGTCGGAAGAACTGCGGACGCGGTGATCGTCGAAGGCGATCGGACCCGCGCGGGCGGTGTCCGCGAACCGTCATGCCGTGACGGTCGCGGTACTAGTAACGTTGTCATATCTTGCCCTTGTCAACGCGCAATTGCACCTGCCCCGAATGCTGCGCCGCAGCGTGATAAGACGTCCGGTCGTGGATGCTGCGGAGAACTACGGAGAACCCACTAAAGCGTTAACTATCAGCTTGATAAGGCGACAGGCGCAGACCAGTTCGTGACCGTGTTCACGGTCGTCGGGTCGTCGGAATGCAGTCCGGACAAGTCCTGTCCGAATACCTATTGACAACGTTGTCACCCAAGTTTCAGACTCGGCCCCCGTCGAGCCTCCGAGGCGCGGCGCCGGGGCAATGGAAGGGAGCAACGCGTGGCAGCAGCAGCCAGTCAGCGATTCGCCGAAGTCGGCAGCACGCAGGCCGTGCCGTTCGTCGCTGCCGACGTGGGCGGCACGCATGCGCGGGTCGGGCTGGTGCGCCAGGTGAATGCCGGTTCCGCTGCTGTCGCGGTCGAGCGCTACGACAAATACGTCTGCGCCGACTTCCCGAATCTCGGCGTGCTGCTCAAGCATTTCCTGCAGTCGATCGGTGATGTGCCGGTGCAGCGCGTCTCGATCGCGTGCGCGGGTGTCGCGGTCGGCGACACGCTGGTCAACGCGAACCTGCCGTGGGCCGTATCGCTTGCGGAGATCCGCAGCGAGATAGATGTCGCCGACGTCGCGCTCGTCAATGATTTCGAAGCCGTGGCCTGTGCCACGCACTATCTGCGCGCGAGCGAATGCGTTCTGCTGCCCGGCGACGCGGAAGCCGCCGCGAACGGACCCACCCTGATCGTCGGTCCCGGCACGGGCCTCGGCGCGGCGGTGCGCATACCGGGCCGGCATCGTCCGATCGTGCTCGCAACGGAAGCCGGACAGGCCGCACTCGCACCGGGCAACGAACTCGAGATCGAGATCCTGCGCGTGCTCATGCGCCAGTCCGTCCACGTCAGCAACGAGAGCGCGCTGTCGGGACCCGGCCTGGTACAGATATACAATGCGCTCTGTACGATCCGCGGCGCTCAGCCGCATCTGCGTGCGCCGGCCTCGATCACCGAAGCCGCGCTGAGCGCGCACGACGCGCTCGCGACGGAAACCCTGAATCTGTTCTGCGCGTGGCTCGGCGGCGTGGTCGGCGACCTCGCGCTGAGCTGCGGCGCGCGCGGCGGCGTGCATCTGGCCGGCGGCATCCTGCCGCACATCCGCCAGTTCCTGCTGCATTCGAATTTCAGTGCGCGGTTCCTCGCCAAGGGCGTCATGCGCCCGGTGCTGGAGCGCATTCCGGTCAGCCTCATCGATCACGGCCAGCTCGGTGTGATCGGCGCCGCGTGCTGGATGCTCGATGCGCACGACGACGGATAAGTTGGCAACGAAGAACGCGACGTCCCGCGCGGGACGTGAACCTATGGAAGAACGTGTGTGTGTGGCAGGACGCGTAGGCAAGAACGTACTCACCGAGGCCCGTAAGGCGAGGTTGCGCGCGCAGCCGGCACCCGGCGGCAAACAACAAAACGGTAGGGAAGGGGAACACCTCATGATCATTCGCAGAAACCTGCTCGCCCTGAGCATCGTCACCGCACTGAGCTTCTACGGCGCCGCGCACGCGGAAACCGCGGCCGAAACCGCCAGCAACACCGAGACGGCGGCGGATCCGCGCGACACGCAGGAACTCGAGGAAGTCGTCGTCAAGGGCATCCGCCAGAGCCTCAAGGCCTCGCTGGATACCAAGCGCGAAGCCGAAGCCGTGGTCGAGTCGATCACCGCTGAAGACATCGGCAAGTTCCCGAACACCAACGTCGCCGAGGCGATGGCGCAGATTCCGGGCGTCACGATCGACCGTCGTTTCGGCCAGGGCGAGCGCGTCAGCATCGACGGCACGGATCCCTCGCTCAATCTGTCCTTCATCGACGGCCATCCGGTCGCGCAGTCGATCTGGCTCTACGGCGAACAGCCCAACCGCGGCTTCGACTTCACGCTGATCGCGCCGGAAATCCTCGGCCGCCTCGAAGTATACAAATCGCCCGAAGCGCGCCTGCCCGAAGGTTCGATCGGCGGCACGATCCTCATGCACACGCGCAAGCCGCTCGATCTGGAAAAGAACACGCTCAGCGGCTCGGTCGGCTACAGCTATAGCGACCAGGCTTCCGAGGGCAAGCCGAACGCGTCGATCCTCTACAGCGTGAAGAACGATGCGGAGACCTTCGGTCTCGCCGTCGCCGCGCAGCACTACGAGGAACAGGTCGATCGCCAGGGCATCGAGATCTTCGGCTACGTGCCGGCATCGACGTTCGCCAACGCGACCGGCGTGTCGGCCGGCACGATGGTGCCGAACTCGGTCAACGCGGCGTGGTTCCAGCAGACGCGCAAGCGCAACAGCGCGGTCGTGAACCTCGAGATGAAGCCGAACGACAATTTCGAAGCCACGCTCAGCGGCATGTACATCCGCGAGAACTTCAACAACTACAACCAGTCGATGTACAGCTTCACGACGTGGACGCCGTCGACGGTGGCTGCGGTCGACCGTCTCGGCAACGTGCGCGGCGGCGTCGCTCAGAGCGGCCATTCCTCGGCCGACGGCGGCGCGGTGATCTACGACAACCAGGCGCGTGAATCGGAAGTCACGACCAAGGGTCTTGACCTCAACATGAAGTACAGCGGCGAAGGCTGGGATCTCGGGGGCCAGATCGGCCGGTCCAAGTCGGAGAACCCGAACATCACGCAGTGGTTCATCGAGCCGGTCTATCAGGGCGGCTTCAGCTGGGATACGAGCCACGGCATCACCTTCGATGATCCGGCTGGCGCGCGCAATCCGGCCAACTGGCGCGATGCGGGCTGGATGGGTAATCGCGGCATCTTCTCGTCGGAAGGCGAGGACACCTACGGCCAGATCGATTTCAGCAAGAACTTCGACAGCGTGTTCCACACGCTGCAGGTCGGCTACCGCCACAACAAGCACGAGGAAGCCTACGGCCTGGCCGTTTACGGCGGCGTGCGTCTCGGCTCGCTCGCCGATGTCGGCACGATCGGCTACACCGACACCATGGGCGCGTTCAACGGCTTCTCGTATGACCACGGCCATCACGTCTACGTCGGCCGCGACAACGTGATCCGCTGGGTCAGCGGTTCGCCGATCAACTACGCGGCGCCGGATCCGGGCTCGACGATCAACAACACCTGGGCGCTCGACCAGACCACCGATGCCTTCTACGCGCAGCTGAATTTCCAGACCGAGGGCAAGCTGCACGGCAACTTCGGCGTGCGCTACGTCGACACCGAAACCAACGCCACAGGCTACAACCCGGGCGGTGCTGCACCGGTGCTGCCGGCGCCGGCCGCGTGGTGGCAGACCAAGACCAGCCAGTACGACAAGCCGCTGCCGTCGTTCAACCTGATCTACGACGCCGCCGACGATGTGGTGCTGCGCTTCAGCGGCGCGAAGGTCATCGCCTGGGCGCCGTACAACCAGATGGTGAACAACACCTTCCTCAATGATTCGACGCTGACCGGTGCCGGCGGTAACGCGGACCTCGGCCCGTACGAGTCGACCAACTTCAACGTGTCGGCCGAGTGGTATTTCGCCGATTCCGCCGTCGTCGCCGCCTCGGTGTTCTACAAGGACGTGTCGAACTACATCGACCGCGTCGCGCGCATCGAACGCCAGTACAACTCGATTCGCGACAACAACCCCGACCAGTGGGGCTCACTCGTCGGCTTCAATGGCTGTACGGCGGATGGCTTCTGCGACTACAGCATCAGCCGTCCGTACAACGCCGGCAGCGCCGAAGTGAAGGGCTTCAACCTGAACTACCAGCAGCCGTTCGCCGACACCGGCTTCGGCATCGCGGCGAACTACACCTACGCCCATGGCAAGACCGACCAGGGCAACCCGATGCCGTACCAGTCGAAGAACGCGCTGTCGATCAGCCCGTACTACGAGAAGGGTCCTTTCAGCCTGCGCCTGAACTACAACTACCGCAGCAAGTACCTCGCCGGCGGCTACGTCGCGGGCGCGGCACCGGCCAGCGTCGACGACTACACCGAAATCGGCGCGAGCGTCGGCTGGAACTTCACCGAGAACCTGGGCCTGACTTTCGACGCGTCGAACCTGACCGACGAGAAGTACTTCCAGTACCTCGGCACCGAAGACTATGTCGCCGGCAAGTACTCCACCGGCCGTCGCTACATGCTGACCCTGCGGGCCGGCTTCTGATCGCAGTCCCGCTACATGCGGCAGCGGCGTGCGCATGAACGCGCGCGCCGCTGCCGACAGCGTCATCGCAACCGCTAGAGCTTCGCGTAACCCGATCCAACGTGGTGACCTTAGGGCCGAGAGTGGATCTCGGCCCTTTTTTTATCCGGAGACCGCAGTGCGCCAGAACCCGGCGCGCGCGGTATAAATGTGGTTCGTCCGCGATGCGTGCCGCATCCGGCGTGGCTTCTCTTTCGCTGTCGAGGTGATCATGACCCCTGCTGACAACGCGGCAATCCGCGCCCGCCGGCGCGCCACTGCCCGGTCTTTCATCGCCAACGTATTCGTCGCGTGTGCGCTGACCGCTTGCGCGCACGGACCGAAGACGAGCGGCGCCGACGCGCGCGCCACCGTCGATGCAGCGACCTTCGCCGACATCCTGCCCGCGCCGATGAGCATCGACGCAAAGCCCGACAGCGCGCCCGTGCGCATCGACGCGGCCACGCGCATCGACGCCTGCGGCGACGAGGCACAGGCCGTCGCGCGCTATTTCGCCGATCTCGTGCAGCGCACGCGCGGCTTCGCGCTCGCGATCGGCTGCGTGCCGGACAAGCCGAAGGCTGGCATACGGTTCGTGCTTCAGCCGGAGCGCGACACGATGAGCGAGGGCTATCTGCTGTCGGTCGACAAGGGCGTCGTCGAAGTGCGCACCGGCAGCACGCCCGGCCTGTTCTACGGCGCGATATCGCTGTGGCAGCTGCTGACAGCGCATGCGGACGACCGCAGCGACGCGGTGTTCATCGCGGCGGGCAAGGTGTTCGATGCGCCGCGCTACCGCTGGCGCGGCCTCATGCTCGATTCGGCCCGGCACTACCAGCCGCCGGAATTCATCAAGAAGCTCATCGACACGATGGCGCTGCACAAGCTCAATACCTTCCACTGGCATCTGACCGACGACCAGGGCTGGCGCATCGAGATCAAGAAATATCCGCGTCTGACCGAGGTCGGCGCCTGGCGCGTGCCGCCGGGACCGGCCGCGGCCGCCGACATCGACCCGGCTACCGGCAAGCCGCGCCGCTACGGCGGCTATTACACGCAGGACCAGATCCGCGACATCGTCGCGTACGCAGCACAGCGCCACATCACCGTCGTACCCGAGATCGACATGCCCGGCCAT
>Ga0068852_100001510_pt1 | contig 15755 bp, 12 predicted proteins | sample KBSCornC22_FD_66594 | JGI IMG/M metagenome (GOLD analysis project Ga0068852, IMG submission 66594) | Corn rhizosphere microbial communities from Kellogg Biological Station, Michigan, USA - KBS Corn C2-2 | ecosystem: Host-associated > Plants > Roots > Rhizosphere > Soil ... | reverse complement strand
CGGACCGGCTGTGGCAACCGAGGCCTGCGCCTGGCGCGGCCGGGTGATGAAGGGCGAGGTGCATGACGAGAATTGCTTCGCGCTGGGCGGGGCGACGGGACATGCCGGGCTGTTCGGCACGGTCGCGGGTGTACTCGATTTCGCGGCCGGATTGCTTGACGGCAGCGGGGCGTCGCCGTCCATGCTGGACGCGATCCGCACCCCGATCCGCGATCATCGCACCTGTGGCTGGGAGAAGAAGGTCGCCGGCTGGCACGGCGGCGACGCTTGTTCGGCCGAGACGATCGGCCATACCGGCTTCACCGGCACCGGACTGTGGGTGGATTTCGAGCGGGGCGTGGCGTGGACCCTGCTCACCAACCGCGTACACCCGACGCGGCATCGCGAGACGGGGATAGCGGAATTGCGGCAGGCGACGTGCGACGCGGTGATTGCCTCTCTTCTTTAGCCGTCATGCCGGCGGAGGCCGGCATCTCAGGAGATCGGGTATAGCGGTTCTCTAACCTCCTGCGGCCCGAGGGCCTGCGGTTCCCAGCAAAGTAACACTTTGCCGGGGGCCCGGGCCGGGTCGACGTCCTAATTCTCCGCGGCAATCAAATTCAGCGCCGGGTCGATGGCACGGGTGGCGTGGACATCGTCGGGCACGTCATTGGCAAAGGCCGAGAAAGTGAGCATGCGGCCGCTCTTGGCGATCATGTAGCCCGACAGCGCGCTGCTCTGGTTGAGTGTGCCCGTCTTGGCGAACAATTTGCCCTCCAGCGATGTGCCGCGAAAACGTCGGCCGAGCGTGCCCTGCTCGCCACCGATCGCGAGCGTCGCGCGCCACTTGTCGCCCCAGGGCTGCGCCGCGATCCAGCGCAGGAAGATCACCGCCCCGCGTGGCGCGACCCGATTGTAGCTCGACATGCCCGACCCATCGGAGAAGTCATAATCCGCGCGCGGCACGCCGGCTTTGTCGAGCATCGCGCGCACCACCGCCAACCCGTCCGCGACCGAGCCGCTGCCCTGCTTCAGCGACACGCGCCGCAGGAACAGTTCGGCATGCAGATTCTGGCTGATCTTGTTGGTGCGGACCATATCCTCATAGAGCGGGGGCGGGGTGAGCTGGGCCAGCACCGGCTGCTGCGGCGGGCGCATCGGCGGGGCGCCGTTGCGGTGGGCACCGTCGTCGGACCATTCGGGCATCCGATGGCGCACATCGATGGGGCCCGCCACCGTGACCCCCCGCGCCTCGAGCAGGGCCTTGAAGCGCCAGGCCGCGTAGCGCGCCGGATCGTCCACCCCCATGCGCAACAATTCGGGCTTGGCTGATATGCCGATCGTGCCGAGCAAGCGGACCTGATAGCCGTTCGGCGCGCGATCATAGGCGAGGTCCACCTTGTCGCCCGCGACCGTCACCGCGCGATTGTCGACCGTATAGTAGGACAGCAGATCGAGCGTGGGTGCCGCGCCGATCGCGCCTGGTGTGACGGTCATCGCCACTTCATTGTCGTCGACCGTCAGGGCCGAGATGTTGGTGCCGGAGCGCGTCGGGATATTGTTCCAGCTCATCCCCTGGCTCCAGCCTTCGAACGCATAGAGGCTGTCGTCGCCGATCACGTCATGGATGCGCTTCGTCTTCGCCGCGACGGCGTCGGCCAGGGTGGCGAGGCAATCGGTCGTGCAATCAGCCGAGCTCGACAGGCGGGCATCGCCATGGCCTTCGAGCACGACGTCGGGCGCGCCGGACCGATAGGTTTCGAGCCGCACCGCGGCGCCGCCCTGCGCATCGGGCTGATCGAGGTCTTCGAGCGTGGCGAAGGCGGCGGCGGTGGTGAACATCTTGGTGTTCGATGCCGGGATGAAACGTTGATCCGGGTTGATCGCGATCAGCTCTTTGCCGCTCTCGTCAGCGACCACCAGCCCCCAGCGCGGCCCCGTCCCTGCAGCCTGCAGGATCGCCTCGACGCGCTGCTGCAGCGGCTGCGCCGGCACCTGGGCGTGGGCCGCCGCAGCGAGCGGCAGCAGCAAGGCGGCAATCAATGTCCCCCGGATCATATATGAGGCTTAGGACAACTGAATCGTCATTGCGAGCGGAGCGAGCCGAAGGCGGCCGTCGGTCATCCAATCCAGGCCCGCCGGACTGGATTGCCGCACCCTGCGGGGCTCGCATGACGACGGTAAAGCAATGGCTTGCGCGACCGGCCTGGCCGCCTCAAACATCGCACAATGACGAGACGATCCGCGTGGGCCCTGGCGCTCTCTGCAGGCCTGGCGCTGACGCAGCCGGCCGTTGCCGCTGCGGTTGAGGATATTTCCAGGACGCTGTCGCTTCCCGTCGCCGGCGGATTGACCGGCGCGCGCGACAAACCCCGCTTCGCCTGGATCGAGAACATGGCGGGCGTGCGCAATATCTGGATCGCGGACAAGGACTCGCCCGCGCGCGCAATCACCTCGTTCGGGGAGGATGACGGGCTCGAACTCTACGATCTTGCCTTCACGCCTGGCGGCTCGACGCTGGCGTTCGTGCGGGGTGGGGACGCCGAATTTCCGGATATGGAGGATGTGCCCAATCCGGCGGCGCTTGCGAGTTGGCCGAAGCAGCAATTGTTCGTCTCCGCGCTCGATGGGAGCGCGCCGCTGCTGATCGGCGAAGGCCATTCGCCTGTCTTTTCGCCCGACGGCAAGAGCCTTGCCTTCACCTATCGCGGTTCGATCTTCCTGTGGCAGCGTGGCGGCGACGCGCACCGTATCGCCAAGGTCGCGGGCGAGGTCGGCAATCTGCAATGGTCGCCGGACGGCAAAAGCCTGCTCTTCACCGACAATCGCGGCAATCACAGCTTCGTCGGCCTGTACGCGATCGGCACCAGCGACGTGCGCTATCTCCAGCCGGAACTGGGTTTCTCCGACGAGCCCGTCTTCTCGCCCGATGGCAAGCAGATCGCCTTCATCTTCTTCGTCGATCCGCCCGCCGGCGCCGCGTCCGATAGTGGGCCTTATTGGTCGCTGCGCATCGCCGACGCGGCGACTGGCGAGACGCGCACCTTATGGTCCGCGCCTGCCGGCGAAGGTAGCCGCTGGGCCGGGACGCGCGGGCGCAATCTGTATTGGACGGCGAATGACGAGATCGTTTTTCCGTGGGAGAAGACCGGCTTCCTCCACGCTTATGCGATTTCCGCCAAGGGCGGCGCTCCGCGCGACCTGACCCCGTCCGCGCTCGAGCTCGAGACATTCACGCTGAGCCCCGATCGCAAGAGGCTGATCTACACCGCCAATCGCGCCGAGGAGAGCGATCGTCATCACCTGTCGGAGGTCGCGCTGAACGACGCGCGCATCGAACGGGCCCTGAGCGTCGGCGCGGGAATCGAATCCTATCCCGTCTTCGCGGCCGACACGCTGGCGGCGATCGAAACCCAAGCGGACCGCCCCGCTTATCCAGTCCTGCTCGACCGCGCGCTCACGCCGCTCCGCCCGCCCGTCGTCGCTCGTGGCTTCGCCACCCCCCAGGCGGTGACCTTCAGGGCCGACGATGGTGTGCTGGTCCACGCCCAGCTCTTCCGGGCAACAGGACCCGGCCCGCACCCGGCCTTATTGTTCGTGCATGGCGGACCCAGGCGGCAGATGCTGCTCGGCTTCCATCCGTCGGGCTATTATTCCAATGCCTATATCCTCGATCAGCATTTCGCGGCCGAGGGCTATGATGTGCTGGCAGTCAATTATCGCAGCGGGACGGGCTATGGTCGCGCCTTCCGCGACGCGCCCAATATCGCGCGCGAGGGCGCCGCGGAATATCGCGACATCCTGGCCGCGGGCCGCTGGCTGGCGGCACGGACGGACGTGGACCCGAAAAGGATCGGCATCTGGGGTGGAAGCTGGGGCGGCTATTTGACCGCGCTTGCGCTCGCCCGGAACAGCGACCTGTTCGCGGCCGGCGTCGATTTCCACGGCGTCCATGCGATGGTGCGCCCGGTGGAGAACAACCTCTCGCCCGACGCGCAGGTGGCCGCGCACGAGTTGCAATGGCTATCCTCGCCGATGGGATCGATCGACAAATGGCGCTCGCCAGTGCTCCTGATCCATGGCGATGACGACAAGAATGTCGATTTCGGTCAGTCGCTGCTGCTCGCGCGCGAACTCGCAGCGCGGCGCACCCCCTATAAGGATCTGGTTTTTCCCAATGAGCGGCATGGGTTCCTGCGCTATGGCGACTGGCTGACAAGCTATCGTGCGGCGGACGATTTTTTTCGTTCAATCCTCTTGAATCCAGGCAGCCGCACTGAACATTGATTTACGATTAACTCTCTTTTCAAAGATTTGATCGCTTGGCATAAATTATTCTGGATCGATCCGCCGGGGAACGGATTATTGCGGTTGCTCCGGTTCGGAGCGACCGTCGGGTCAATCTGGTGCTGAAAGGTCTTGACCCGACGGAATCACAGGTCGAGCGGATTGAACAGTCATCGTCGCGGAGAGCAAGCGTGCCGGACAAGAAAGTGGTTCTCCTCGTCGAGGACGAATTCCTGATCCGAGATCTGATCCAGGCATCGCTGGAAGATGCGGACTTCAGCGTGGCGGCAGCGGGCCACGGCGGCGAGGCGATCAAATTGCTGGACGGTAGCGACAGCAGCGTGTCGGCGCTGATCACCGACGTACGTCTGGGGGAAGGCCCCGACGGCTGGGCCGTCGCGCGCCATGCCCGCAAGTTGAAGCCCAATCTGCCGGTCATCTATTTCAGCGGACACAGCGCGGCTGACTGGCCATCCGAAGGCGTGCCCAACAGCGTCTATCTGCAGAAGCCCCTCACCGCGCCGCAGATCGTCAAGGCGGTGCAGAAAGTGGTGGCTTAGGCAACGGCCAGCCCTTCCGCATCAGGAGGACGGGCTCGTCGCCCTTACACGTAATGCGGTTCGCCGCGCTCGCGCAGGGCCTCGTAATGGACCAGGGCCGGCTCCGGCCCGAACGGCACGGGCTTGCCGTCGCGGAACGCCCATTCACCACGGTCGCAATCCTTGGCCCGGACATAGCCGTTAATATAGAGCCGACGGCGGTGATCGGAATTGTTCTTGCCCGACCCGTGGACCAGATAGGGGCTCCAGAGGGCGAGGTCGCCCGGATCGAGGATTACTTCCACCAGATCGTCGGCTGACAGGCCGACCTGCTCCAGAACGCTCTGCCGCATCGCGGTGCCGAGCACCTGGGTGGAGCTATCCAGATCGAGATGGCCGCGGCGGTGGCTGCCACGAATGAATTTCATGCAGCCGGACCCAGGAGTGTGCGGATCGATCGCAAGGCCGGTCTGGACATAGGATGTACCGAGATTGCGGTAGGCTTCGCGCGGCCTGCGGAACCGCGAATCCTGGTGCCAGGCGAAATCGCCGAGCGATCCGGGCGCCTTCCAATGCAATTGGTTGATGATCTGCTTGAGGTCGCGCCCCAGCAAAGGCGCGAGAATCGCGGCGAAACGTGGATCGAGCCGGACCGCGTTGAGCACCGGATTATGATAGGAGAACCATTGCGCCAGCCGCACGTGGGGCGCTCCATCGCAGGTCGGACTGACATTATAGAACAGGTTGCCGTGACGGAAGCTGCGCCCGTGCGCCACGCCTTCGGAATGGACCCGATCGATCGCCTTGCCGATCTCTCTGATCTCGTCGCGGCCGAACAGACCGCGCAGGATGACATAGCCGTCGCGCTGATAATCGGCCGTCAAATGTTCAAAGCCAGTCACGAACAGGTCCCGGATGTGGGCTGATGGGGCAATGGCCTTCCTGCCATACGCCCGGTTAACCTTCTATGATCGACCGCAAAAATACCGTTGACCAGCACCGCCTCGACCCCCGTCGCGAACAGGGTCGGCTGTTCGTAGGTCGCCCGCGCGGCAAAATGTTTGGGGTCGAACAGCACGATGTCGGCGAAGGCTCCGGCTTTCAGGTGCCCTCGCCCGGTAAGATGGAACCAGTCGGCGGTCAGCGTCGAACTGCGCTCGATGAACTCGCGCAGGCTGATGACATGATCGGCGCGCACATATTTGGCATATTTGCGCGCGAAGCTGCCAAAGACGCGCGGATGACCCGGCGAGGCGTCGGAATCCGTCATCACCCAGGGCTGTTTCATGAAGGCGGCGATGTCGCTTTCGCTCTGGTTGAACGAGACCACGCCTGCATCCTGCAGCCGGATCGCCATGATCGCCGCGGCGACCGGATCCAGCGCCCGCACCTTGGCGACATCGGCCAAAGTGCGGTTGCGATAGGGCCCTTCGACGATCAGCAATTTGTCCGCGCCGCCGCGCTTGCGCAGATTCTCGGCGATGTCCGCGCGAAGCCGAGCGCCAAGCGCGGGATCGTCGAGCCGCGCCAGCAAGGCGGACCGACCGCCATCCTGCGCCCATAACGGAATGAGCGACGCGACCAGGCTCGTGCCGCTCGCCGACCAGGGATATTGACTGGCGGTGACGTCCACCCCCTGCGCGCGCGCCGCATCGATCCGGGCGATGACCGCCGGCGCCTGGCCCTGCACATCCACGCCCAGCGCCTTGATGTGCGAGATATGGACCGGGATATGCGCCTCGCGCCCGATCTCGATCGCCTCGTCGACCGCCGCCTTGAGCCCGATCGTGTAGGAGGATTCATCGCGGATATGGCTATCGTAAAAGCCACCACGTTTCGCCGCCTCCTTCGCCAGCGCGACCACCTCGTCCGTCCTGGAGAAGCTTTGCGGCGCATAGAAGAGCCCAGTCGAAAGCCCGAGCGCGCCCTGGCACATGGCGCTGGCGACCATCGCCTTCATCCGCGCCAATTCGTCGGCTGCGGGCGCGCGATCGGCCATGCCGATCACCTCCTCACGGATCGTGCCGAATCCGACATAGGTCGCGTAATTGATCCCGACCGGCCGCGTGCGCGCGCGATCGAGCACCGCTTTCACATCGATCGCGCCGCCGCCGTCATTGCCGATGAAGGCGGTGGTGACCCCTTGCATGAGGAAGGCCCCGATTTGCCGCCGGCGTGGATCGTCCGAGGCCAGATCATCGCCGGCATGCGTGTGCGGATCGATGAAGCCGGGCGCGACGATCATGCCCTCCGCATCGATCACACGCCGCGCGCGCAGATTCAGATCCCGCCCAACAGCCTTGATCCGGTCGCCCGTCACCGCCACGTCTCCGACGAACGGCGCATCGCTGCCGGTGAAGACCATGCCCCCGCGGATCAGCAGATCAGCGGTCGCGGCAGGCGCGCTGGCGGCGAGTAACACCGCGCACAAGCCGCTCCACAGCCTACATGCCCCACTGGTCATGGCCCCTCATAAGAGCGATGACCTGCTCAAGGAACCGGGCTCGTCATTGATCCGCAACAAAGACAGGCGAAGCGGGTTCGCTTTCGGGAGGGCGGATGATGCGTGCGGGACGGTGGATTGCGGCGGCATGGGCGATGGCGGCGTGCTGGACGGGTGCGACCGAAGCTGCCCCGCCGCCTCAGCCCAAATTGGTGGTCGCGATCGCCGTCGATCAATTTTCGGCCGAATTGTTCCAGCGCTATCGGCCGAGCTTCACCGGGGGCCTGAAGCGCCTCGCCGACGGCATCGCCTTCACCGGCTATCAGAGCCATGCCGCGACCGAGACCTGCCCGGGCCATTCGACCATCCTGACCGGCCGCCATCCGGCGACGACGGGGATCGTCGCCAACAGCTGGTTCGACGTGAAGAGCGGGTCGAGCGTTTATTGCGTCGCGGTGCGCGGCACCGCCGATCCGGATGCACGCGGGCCTCAGAATCTGCGTGTGCCGGCCTTCGGCGAATGGCTGAAACAGGCGCAGCCCCAGGCGCGGGTGGTCTCGATCTCAGGCAAGGATCGCGCCGCGATCATGCTGGCCGGCCATCATCCCGACGCGGTCTATTGGTGGAATGACGGCGTGGGCTTCACCACCTCGGCCTTCGCCGGGCCGGCGACCCCCGCTGTGCTCGCCCCCGCCCAAGCGTTCGACAAGGCCCTGTTCGCGCGCTGGAAGGCCAATCCCCCCAGGCTATGGCCGACCGAGGTGCCCGCATCCTGCCAGGCGCTCGAGCAGCCGCACATGTTCGGCAAGCTTGCCATTTCGGGCAAGGTGCCGCCCGATCTGTCGCTGAAGGTCGAAAACGGCGACTTCCTCAATCGCACCGACTTCCAGGACCAGCTGCGCGTCTCGCCGATCTTCGATCCCATGACGATCGACTTCGTCGACCAGACGATCGACCGACTCAATCTGGGCCATGGCCCCGCGACCGACCTGCTCGCCGTCAGCCTGTCCTCGACCGATTATATCGGCCATCGCTACGGCAATGGCGGCGCGGAGATGTGCGTGCAGATGGCCGCGCTTGACCAAGCGCTCGGAACCTTGCTCGCCAAACTCGACAGCCTGAACATCCCCTATGTCGTCGCGCTCACCGCCGACCATGGCGGGATCGACGCGGCCGAGCGCGCGCGTGAGCATGGCGTGGATGCGCAGCGGATCGATTCCGTCGCCTTCGTCAAACGGCTGAACGACGCGCTCAAAGCTACCCTCAAGCTCGATTATGAGGCGATCGTCGGCGACGATCCGCAGCAATTGAGCATCAATGTCGGCCCCGACGAGGCGCTGCGCACCAAGGTGCGTGACGCGGCGGTCGCCTGGCTCCGCCAGCAGCCCGAAGTGGCTGCGGTGTTCACCGCCGACCAGACCGCGGCCGCGATGCCACCGCCCGGCAAGCCCGCCGATCAGCTTTCGGTCGTCGAGCGCTTCCATGAAAGCTACGATCCCGAGCGCAGCGGCGACATCCAGGTTCAGCTCGCGCAATATGCGAGCCTGGGCATGCCGCGCGGGCCCGGCGACACGGTCGCAGGCCATGGTTCACCATGGGATTATGATCGCCGCGTGCCCATCCTCTTCTGGTGGCCGGGCGTCCAAGCCGCCGACCGTCAGGAGCCGATCGAGACGGTCGACATCGCGCCGACCCTCGCCGGAATCGCGCATGTTTCCACGCCGCAGGTCGACGGCAAATGCCTTCCTGCTGTTGCCGGGACTTGTCCCTAACACGCCAAAACCGTTCGGGCCGAACCCTGCGAGAATGGCGGGGTTTACTTGCAAGCCGCACGGGACCAATCCTCGCGCATGAAGGACTATCAGGATCAGCTGATCGAACTGCAATGCGCGCTGGTGCGCACGCAGCAGGCGCTGATGGCGAATGGGGCGCGGACCGTGCTGGTGCTGGAGGGCCGCGATGGCGCCGGCAAGGACGGCAGCATCAAGCGGATCACCGAGCATCTGAGCCCGCGCAATACGCGCGTCGTGGCCTTGCCCAAGCCGTCCGACCGCGAGCGGTCGCAATGGTATTTCCAGCGCTATACCCCGCACCTGCCCGCGGCGGGTGAGTTCGTGATCTTCAACCGCAGCTGGTATAATCGCGCCGGCGTCGAGGCGGTCATGGGCTTTGCGACGCTCAAGGAGCAGGCCGAATTCCTGCGTGACGCGCCTGATTTCGAACGGATGCTGGTCGAGAGCGGGATCACGCTCGTCAAATTGTGGCTCGACATCTCGAAGAAAGAGCAGGCCGAACGGCTCGAGGCGCGACGGAGCGACCCGCTCAAGATCCTCAAAGTGTCGGACCTGGACGCCGTCGCCCAGAGCAAGTGGAAGGATTATTCGAAGGCGCGCAATGTGATGCTTGAGCGCACCGACAATGCGGTCACGCCCTGGCATATCGCACGCGCCGACCACAAGAAGCCGGCACGGCTCGCGATCATCCGCCATCTGCTGCAAAGGATTGCGCCGCCGGAGATCGCCGAAAGCGTGGCGCCGCCCGACCCCGACATCCTGTTCCGCTTCGAGGCGCAAGCGATCCGCGACGGCCGCCTCGCCAGCTGACGTCAGTTTGGAAATGCGCTGACAGCGCATTTGCGGCACCGGCCCGCACCCCCACCCGGCCTCCCAATCAGGATACTCTGTGGGAGGCCGGGTGGGGGTGCGGGCCGGTGCCGCTCCAAAGCGCGCCCTTTCGCGCGTTTTCAAACACACTCTGAGAGTGGACAGGCCGGCCCTCTCTCCGCAATGATGAGCGGGCCTGGAGGGGAGCAGCATGGCACCGAAGGAATCGACCGTTGCCCACGGCCCCGAGCATGGGCTCGAACGGCTGATCTTCTTTTCCGACGCGGTGTTCGCGATCGTCATCACCCTGCTGGTGATCGACATTCATGCGCCGCATTTGCGGTTCGGATCGCCTGATCGCGACTACTGGATCGCGCTCGTCAATCTCGCGCCCGAATTCCTGGGCTTCTTCATCTCTTTTTTCGTGATCGGCTTCTTCTGGGCGGGGCATCATCGCGCGCTCAGCCTCGCCTCCCATTATTCGCCCAAGATGCTGCAGCCGAACCTGATGCTGCTTGCGTCGGTCGCGGCCATGCCCTTCTTCACCGCCTTCGCCAGCGCCAATCCGATGATGCGCGTGCCGATCTTCTGTTACTGCGCCTGGCTGACGGTGGCGGCAGTGCTCAACCGTTATCTCCAGCAGATCGTGACGCGTCCGCCGATCGTGGGCGAGCATATTCCGGCCGAGGTGATCCAGCTGACTCGCGATCGCGGCACGGCCGTGATCCTGGGCGGCATCACAGCGGCGGTCATGAGCCTGATCGTGCCGGTACTGGGGCAGATCTCGCTCACCACCATTCCGCTGTGGCGGCTGGTGCTGCGGCGGATGCGGGAGCGATAGGGCCGGTCGGGTTCGAGTGGACCCCGCTGGGATGTGGATTAAGCTGCAGCCCTTAACGGACCCGTCCGAACCGCCAGCCCAGCCTCGAACTGGTCGGTGCAAGCCTCCCAGCTATAGCGCCGGCCTTCCGCTGCGCAGACACTGCGTTTCGCGCCCAAAGCCTGCCGGATGGCGGTGGCCAGATCCTCATCCATCGCACCCACCCGCAGACCCGCGCCGCCGATGACGTCGAGCGGCCCCTGGACCGGGAAAGCGGCAACCGGCGTTCCGCAGGCGAGCGCCTCGATCATCACCAGCCCGAACGTGTCGGTCCGGCTGGGGAAGACGAATAGATCGGCGGCGGCATAGGCCGATGCGAGCGAGGCCCCGTGCAACGCCCCGAGGAAATGCACCATCGGGTAACGCTGTTCGAGTTGCGCCCGAGCGGGCCCGTCGCCGACCACTACCTTCGATCCCTCGACCGAAGCATCCAGGAACGCCTCGATATTCTTCTCGACCGCGACCCGGCCGACATAAAGCTGGATCGGGCGGCGTAGCCCGACCATGGCGGGATGGGGCGCCAGCTCGGGCGTGAACAGCGCAAGGTCCACGCCACGCGACCAGCGATGCGTCTGGGGAAGCCCCTGCCCGGCCAGCTCGTCCGCCAACGTCCGCGTCGCGGCCATGACGCGGATGGCGGGCTTGTGGAAGCGCCGCACCACCGGCCAGAACCAGCTGGGCGGGAGCCCCGTACGCAACGCGACATAGTCTGGGAAACGCGTGTGGAAGGAGGTGGTGAAGGGCCTATCCTGCCCCAGGCACCAGCGCCGCGCCGCCCAGCCGAGCGGCCCTTCGGTTGCGATATGCACCGCGTCCGGATCAAACGCGGCCAGCCGCCGCCCGACCTCGCGCCCCGCGCCGATCGCGAGCCGGATTTCGGGATAGGACGGGCACGGGATGCTGCGGAACTGATCGGGCGTGACCGTTTCGACGGTCCAGCCGCGTTCGCGCAGTTTGGCGACCGTGGTCTGCAGCGTGCGCACGACGCCGTTCACCTGGGGCGACCAGGCGTCGGTGACGAGCGCCAGCTTCACGCCGGAACCAGGGTGAGCGCCGGCGCCGACGCCGGCTTGGCGGCGGCTTCCGCCGCTTCGATCCGCTTGCGCTCGGCCCAGTCGATGATCTCGATATGACCGTCGGCATATTCGGCGAGCGCGGTGCAGCTCTCCACCCAGTCGCCGTCATTGTAATAAGTGATGTCGCCGAACTGCCGGATCTCGGCCGAATGGATATGGCCGCACACCACACCGTCGACATGCCGTTCGGCCGCCGCATGCGCGACCACGGCTTCGAACTTGGAGATGAACTGGACCGCATTCTTGACGCGCTTCTTCATATGCGCGGCGAGCGACCAGTAAGGCAGGCCGAAGCGGCGGCGCACGAAATTGACGATGCGATTGGCCTTGAGCAGGAATTCGTAGGCGCTGTCGCCAAGGAAGGCGAGCCACTTGGCATAGAGCACGATGCTGTCGAACTGGTCGCCATGGAGCACCAACAGGCGGCGCCCGTCGGCGGTCTCGTGGATCGCTTCGCTCACCACCGTCACGTCGCCGAAGGCGAGGCCGGCATAATCGCGCAGCACCTCGTCATGATTGCCGGGCACATAGACGACGTGCGTGCCGTGCTTGGCCATCTTGAGGATGCGGCGGACCACGTCATTGTGGCGCGGCGGCCAATACCAGCCCTTGCGCAGCCGCCAGGCGTCGATGATGTCACCGACGAGGTAGAGTGTCTCGCATTCGATCGACTTCAGGAAGTCGACCAGCAGCTCCGCATTGCAGCCGGGCGTGCCGAGATGGATGTCCGAGATCCAGACGGTGCGAAGCTTCATCCGCTGCCGCGAACCGCCTCGCTTCACATCATTGTCCGGTTCGTCCAGCCAGGCGGGGAGCGTCGTCGGCGCAGAGAAGGGCTTTTTGGAACTCTTGCCTGGGGCACGCATCAGGGGCGACGTTTCAGGAAGGGAAGCCAAGCGAACGCTCCTCGCGCCGTTAATCTTGGCTTCGAGCCTTTACCCCCAGGCGGTGAAGCCTGTGGGTCACTTCGATGGCAGATCGATGACGAAGTGTTTCGGCAGCGGGTCCGATGCAAGCACCGGAGCGCGTCGCCCGCGGCTGTAACAAAAGCGGCATCAAGTCGTCGCGCGTCTGTCGCGTAACTGACCCATAGCTCCCCCACTGAAGTGGAGAGCGCCATGCAGACAGCAATGCAGACCAAGGCAGTGGCAGCGGCCTATGACCGCTGGGCGCCGATCTATGACCTCGTCTTCGGGGCGGTCTTCCGCCGGGGACGCAGCATCGCGATCGAAGCGGCGAACCGGATCGGCGGGCGCGTGCTGGAGGTCGGCTGCGGCACCGGCATTTCGCTGCCTTATTATAGCAAGCGCTGCACGCTCTACGGCATCGACATTTCCGACGGCATTCTCGCCAAGGCACGCGAGCGCGCGAAGAAGCTCGACAATGTCGAGGCGATCGCGGTGATGGATGCCGAGGATCTGCAGTTCGATGATGGCGCATTCGACGTGGTGGTCGCGCAATATGTGATCACTGCGGTGCCCAATCCGGAGCGCGCGCTCGACGAATTCGCGCGCGCGGTGCGCCGCGGCGGCGAGATCATCATCACCACGCGCATCGGTGCGGGCGAAGGTTTGCGCGGCGCGATCGAGAAGGCGCTGATGCCGATCACCAGCCGGCTGGGCTTCCGCACCGAATTCCCCTTCGAACGCTATTCCGACTGGGCCGCCGCGAACGGCTCGGTCCAATTGGTCGAGCGGCGTGCTTTACCTCCGCTCGGCCATTTCGAGCTCCTCCGCTTCCGCAAGAACTGAACGGACAGGCCATGACTGCGACGACCAAGACCACCAAGATCAGGAAAGCCGGAGGCGCACTCAAGCAGAAGAGTGGCGCGCTCAAGGCCAAAAGCGGGGAGAAGATCGCCGCCTTCCGGGAACAGCTCGACGAGCAACGCTGGGACGACCATCGTTACTATCATCACAGCCTGATCAACCAGAGCCTGCATTTCCTGAGCGCGTCGACCTTCATCGCCGCTTATGTGCTGCTGTTCCATGATCCCGCGCTGGCGAGCCTGCTCGGCTGGTGCGTGGCGATGACCAGCCGCCAGGCCGGCCACTTCTTCTTCGAGCCCAAGGGCTATGACGAGATCAACCAAGCCAGCCACGACTATAAGGAAGAGATCAAGGTCGGCTACAATCTCGCGCGCAAGGTCGTCTTCATGTCGATGTGGGCGTTGATGCCGCTGCTGCTGTTGGTGAGCCCGACCTTGTGGGGCCTCTTCGCGCCGATCCCGGGGCCGATGGGCTTCCTGCGCCATGTTGGCCTGATGTGGCTGGTGCTGGGGATCGGCGGATTGCTGTTCCGCACCTTCCAGCTCTTCTTCATCCGCGACGTGCCCACCGGCATCGTGTGGGCGACCAAGATCATCACGGATCCGTTCAACGATTTCCGCCAATATCGCCACGCCCCGGTGCGGCTGCTCAAGGGCGAGCGGTTCGACGCCGGCATCGCGACGCGCTGACTTCGGCTCCTGCCGGCACGTGCAAGCGAGCGTTCGCCGGCAGAGTTTCGGGCCTGTCGAGGCAGCCCTCGGCAGGCCCGTTTGAACTTCACCGTTCGTCATTCTGGTGCTGAAGGCCGGACATATGGGCCCCTCCCGCGGCTCCCTCATTCTTGTCATCGCGAAGCGCGCAGCGCTGTGGCGATCCAGTCCTGCCGGACTGGACTGCCGCGCCCCTACCGGGTTCGCAATGACCGGTACCAAGCGTCACAGTTGGACCACCAGGCGCCTGGGATTCCCCCGGGGGAGGGTGGATGCCGGAACGAGTCCGGCATGACGGTTCGGGCCTTACCGCCCCAGCCGCTTCGTGATCAGCTCGCGCAGGATGCCGCGGCGGACCGACTTGTTGGTCGCATCGGGCGCGTGCCACCACCAGCCATTGGCCGCCATCCGCTCGCAGGCGCGGGTGAAGCGTTCGACCACCACATCGAAATCGGCGTCGCCGTAATTGAAGCTGAAGATCAGCCGGCCGGTCCCGACCCAGCTCAACATCAACCCTTCCTCGCGCAGATAATATTGCAGCATCCAGTTGAAGCGCGACGGCACGTCGTAGAGCACGGTCCAGATCGAGGAGAGATTGGCGACGCGCACCGGGACGCCGGCGGCCGCCAGGCTGAGATTCATCTTCTCCGCGCGCGCGTTCCACCGCTCGTCCAACCCGTCATAAAGCTCGGCCGTCCGGGGCTCGTCGAGCTTGCGCAGGAAGGCGTTCATCGCCGCCATCACATAAGGGTGGGCATTGAAGGTGCCGCGCGCGAAGCAGATGTCGACCGGGCGGTCGGGACGGAAGCGCTTCATCAGCGCCGCCTTGCCGACCAGCACGCCGACGGGCAGGCCGCCGCCCAGCGTCTTGCCATAGGTCACCATGTCCGGGCGGATGCCGAAATATTCGGCCGCGCCACCGCGCGCGAGGCGGAAGCCCGTGAAGACATCGTCGAGGATCAGCACGATCCCGCGCTCGCGGCAGACTTCAGTCAGCCGCCGCAGCCATTCGGCATAGGCCGCGCGGTCGGCGCCGGCATTGCGTCCGCCATCCACCAAGGCGTTGTCCGACGGCGCGGCCGAATTGGGATGGAGCGCCTGGAGCGGGTTGATCAGAACGCAGGCAATGTCGTTCCGCGTCGCCAGCGTCTGCAGCGCCTTCTCCGACATTTCGGCCAGCGTGTAGGTGCGATCGGCCGGGACCGGGTTGCCGATCCCCGGCTGCACGTCGCCCCACCAGCCATGATAGGCGCCGCAGAAGCGCACCACATGGCTGCGCCGCGTATGGTAGCGCGCGAGCCGAACCGCCTGCATCACCGCTTCGGTGCCCGACATGTGGAACGAGACCTCGTCCAGCCCGGTCAGCGCGCGCAGCCGCGCGACATTGTCCACGACCAGCGGGTGCAGCGCGCCGAGCACGGGACCCAGGTCGCCGGCTTCGGCGACGGCCTCGCGGATCATCTCCTTAT
>Ga0068852_100001506_pt1 | contig 15765 bp, 17 predicted proteins | sample KBSCornC22_FD_66594 | JGI IMG/M metagenome (GOLD analysis project Ga0068852, IMG submission 66594) | Corn rhizosphere microbial communities from Kellogg Biological Station, Michigan, USA - KBS Corn C2-2 | ecosystem: Host-associated > Plants > Roots > Rhizosphere > Soil ... | reverse complement strand
ACCGGCCGCAACATCCACGACACGCGCGAATGGATCATCCGCAACTCGCCCGTGCCGATCGGCACCGTGCCCATCTACCAGGCGCTGGAGAAGGTCGGCGGCATCGCCGAGGACCTGACGTGGGCGGTCTATCGCGACACTTTGATCGAGCAGGCCGAGCAGGGCGTCGACTATTTCACCATCCACGCCGGCGTCCGCCTGCCCTACGTTCCGCTGACCGCCAAGCGCGTCACCGGCATCGTCAGCCGCGGCGGCTCGATCATGGCGAAATGGTGCCTCGCCCACCATCGCGAGAGCTTCCTCTACGAACGCTTTGATGAGATCTGCGAGATCATGAAGGCCTATGACATCGGCTTCAGCCTAGGCGACGGCCTCCGCCCCGGAAGCACCGCCGACGCCAATGACGAAGCGCAGTTCGCCGAACTCTACACGCTGGGTGAGCTCACGAAGAAAGCCTGGGCGCACGATTGCCAGGTAATGATCGAGGGACCGGGCCACGTGCCGATGCACAAGATCAAGGAGAATATGGACAAGCAGCTGGAAAGCTGCGGCGAGGCGCCCTTCTACACATTGGGCCCGCTCGTGACCGACGTCGCGCCGGGCTACGACCATATCACCAGCGGCATCGGCGCCGCGATGATCGGTTGGTTCGGAACGGCGATGCTTTGCTACGTCACGCCCAAGGAGCACCTCGGCCTCCCCGACCGCGACGACGTGAAGGTCGGCGTCGTGACGTACAAGCTGGCGGCCCACGCCGCCGACCTCGCCAAGGGCCACCCCGCCGCGCGCCTCCACGACGACGCCCTAAGCCGCGCGCGCTTCGAGTTCCGCTGGCGCGACCAGTTCAACCTGTCGCTCGATCCCGAAACGGCGGAGCAATACCACGACCAGACGCTCCCCGCCGAAGGCGCCAAGACCGCTCACTTCTGCAGCATGTGCGGCCCCAAATTCTGCTCAATGAAGATCACGCAGGAAGTCAGGGACTTCGCGCGCCTGCAGGAAGAGAAGGCCGCGGCATCAGACGTTGACGCTGGCATGGCCGAGATGAGCAAGCGCTTCCACGAGGAAGGCAGTGAGCTCTACCTCCCCGCCGCCGAGTAGCTACCGATCGGCGGCCTTCCCCAGGTAATCCGCCGCGGCCAGGTCCTGTGCGACATGGCCGAGTGACTTGTAGACGGTGACCTGCTCGTCATTCTCGCGTCCGGCGATGCGTCCGGCGAGCACTTCGCCGATCTCCGCCACCACGTGGCTGTCGTCGACCAGCCCGGCGTCGCGCGCGGCCGCCAGCTCGGCGCCCTGTGCAATCACGCCGGGGCGATAATCGGCGACGTAGCGCGATTTCGCCACCAGCGCGGCGTCAACCTCGACCGGCCCCAGCATGCTCGACCCGACGAGGTTGAGGTGCGTGCCCGGCTTCACCCAATCGCCGAGGATCACTGGCTCGCGTGACGAGGTCACGGTGCAGATCACGTCGGCCCGCCGCGTCGCTTCTTCCGCCTCGGCAACCGGAACGATCGTCTGCCCAGCGACTACGCTCATCTCGTCGGCCAGCGCGCGCGTCTTCTCCGGCGACCGACCCCACAGCAGGATCTCATCGAATTCGCGCACCAGCGGCAGCGCGATAAGATGCGCCTCGGCCTGAACGCCGGTTCCGAACACGGCGAGCACCTTCGCATCTTTCCGCGCCAGCGCGTCGGTCGCGGCCGCGCTCGCACAAGCGGTACGGATCTTCGTGATCGGCTCGGCGTCGGCGATGCAGCTGACCGCGCCAGTCTCTCCGTCGAAGGCAACCACCACCCCCTGGTGCCGGGTGCAGCCCGGCCGCTCGGGATCATGGAAGACGCTCACCAGCTTGGCCCCGAATGCCGACAGCGCCATCAGGTCGCCGGGCATGATCCCCCACATCTCGCCCTTGCCCAGCGGCCAGATCGTGCGCAGCGGCTGCTCGCGCCCGCCGGTCGACAGCGCGATCATCGCGCTCCGCATCGCCGCGATGCACCCCGGATAGTCGAGCAGTTCCTCGACTTGAGCCGCGTCGTAAAATGCGATTCCCATCGCCGCGCCCTACACCGGACGCCCCGAACCGCGCTATGGCGGAGCCCATGAAACACTTCCTGCTGTTCTACGACTATGTCGCCGACGTCCTCGAGCGCCGCCCGCAGTTCCGCGGCGCCCACCTCAAGCACGCCTGGGCCGCGGTCGAGCGCGGCGAGATCGTCGTCGCCGGCGCGCTCGCCGACCCGATCGACGGAGCGGTGCTGATGTTCAAGGGCGAAGACAAGTCGGTCGCCGAGCACTTCGCCCGCGCCGACCCCTATGTCACCGGCGGCCTGGTCGAGCGCTGGCACGTCCGCGAGTGGACCACCGTCGTCGGCGACCTCGCCGCGACCCCAGTGCAGCCCGACCAGGCTTAGGTCTTTCCTCAAGGCTGTCGAGGAGCGGCAGGGCCTGGGCTCAGAGGCGCGGACCACCGCTCCCATGGCCTCCACCCTAATCCATGTTATGACGGGTGGCGAAAGAGCGCCTCGCTCTGCGGAAGGACCCAGGTGAGTTCATCGATTGCAGATCCCCTGGCCCGAGCTGCTGACCAGATTTCCTTCAAGCAACTCGCCGATGCGATGCCGCAGATGGTCTGGTCGACCCTGCCGGACGGCGCTCACGATTATTACAACGCTCAATGGTACGCGTTCACCGGCGCACCGGAAGGCTCGACCGATGGCGAGGGCTGGAACGGCATGTTCCACCCCGACGATCAGGAGCGCGCGTGGGCCCGCTGGCGCCACAGCCTGCGGACGGGCGACCCGTACGAGATCGAATACCGGCTGCGCCATCACAGCGGCGAATATCGCTGGACCCTCGGCCGCGCGCTTCCCGTTCGCAATGACGCCGGCGAAATTGTGCGCTGGGTGGGCACCTGCACCGACATCGACGACCAGAAACGGATCGCCGAACAGAACCAAGTCCTCAGCCGGGAGCTCAGCCACCGGATCAAGAACATCTTCGCGGTGATCAGCGGCCTTATCGGCCTGTCTGCGCGGCGCTCGCCCGACATGGCCGGCTTCGCCAGTGACATTCAGGCGCGCATCGCGGCTCTCGGCCGGGTTCACGATTACGTCAGGGCGCACAGCGAGGACCGTCCGCTGGATGGCGCTCCGTCGACGCTGAAGACGTTGCTGGTCGAGCTTCTCAGCCCATACCCGGCGCTGGAGGAGGGGCGGATCACGGTCGAAGGCGATGACCTCGCGATCGACGATCGCGGCGCGACGCCGATTGGCCTCGTCTTTCACGAACTGGCGACGAACTCGACCAAATACGGTTCGCTGTCCAAGCCGGAAGGACGTGTCAGAATAACCGCGGCTGTCCGCGACGATGCGGTTCTCGTCCGTTGGGAAGAAGCGGGCGGGCCGCCGATCCTGCAGGAACCCAGGCTCACTGGCTTCGGAAGCCGTCTGACGGAGATCAGCATCGTCCGGCAGCTGGGCGGCAGCGTCGAGCGAAGCTGGCTCCGCGACGGGCTTCGGGTGTCGATCGAGGTACCGGTCAGGTCGTTGATCAGGCCGTGATCGGCCGGTCGCAGCCACCGGTCGTCGACTCCGGTCTTGACGACCTCGCGCCGCGCGCCAAAATTCCTGTCTCCCCGATTGGAACGGAACCGAGAAGGAGGACAGGTCATGTCGGAGTCAGTCTCCCGCATTCTTTATCCCTTCGAGATTGCGCGCCGCCCGAGCCTCGAGCCGGAAGTGCGGCAAGCGATCCTCTCGCGCTGGTCGGCAAAGTCCGCTAGCGAAGTTGAAGGCGCCCGCGCCGCGTACCAAGCGACCCGGCAGTAGCGTACCGCCCATCGCATCGCTCCGCGTCTTGTCGGAGGCAGAGGGCGCCGAGTGACAGTTTCAGCAAGCGCCTGAGAGGGCATTGATGGACGTCTCGACGATACGCCGGATGAGGGAGCGCGCGAAGCAGATGCGGCGGGCCGCGGCCTTGAGTCACAACCCCGAAATCGTCGAGATTCTTTTGAAGGCCGCGGACGAAGCGGACGCCGACGCCGCTGAAATGGAGGCGCAGCTGCAACGCCAGGTGCAGCCGCTGCCCCCGCAGGCTTGATCGGGAACCCTCTCGAATCTCGTTGATTCTCCTTGCATGACCCGCATCGTCTTCCGCGACCTGCCCGGCGTTGCCGCGGTCGAGCGCCAGCTTGCCCTCCACGCCCACGACCGCCTGCTCGACGATGAGGTGGAGGAGCTACCCTATCTCGTCGACGAGGCGTCGCTGCGGCTGTTCGGGATCACTCGGCAGGACACCTTTTACTGGGCCCTGCCGGCCCCGGTCCGCGCGCGGCATGACTGCCATGCGTGGGAAGCGCATTTCGACATCCTCGGCCAATATTCGCGCGAGCCGAACGCGCACTGGTCGGCGTTCGACCTCGACCTGAGGTGTGAGGAGGGGAGCAGCCTGCACTGCCTGGACGTGTTCGGGCGGCAGCTGGTCTGCGCCCTCCACGGCCTTCATCCGAATGCGATCGCTGCGTTCGCCGGCCGCAAGGCTGCGCAGGCGGCCTAGCCTGCCAAGCCGCGACGCCGGTCCGTCCTGACGAGGACTGAACGCTGTGCGCTCTGACCAGCGTAACCCTTGTTAATCTTTCGTTAAATTGCGCTTGAAGGTCGCCGTGAACAGGCGCAAGCCGCGGCTACCCTGGGATCGCTTGGCTGGAGGGCAGCATGGGCACGTACATGGGCAATCAAAAAGGGCAGACGATCAACGCTTCAGCGAAGGATGACTCGATCTTCGCGCGAGCAGGCAATGACACGATATACGGGAACGGCGGCAACGATCTCATCTACGCCGGGGCTGGCAACGATGTCGCTCATGGCGGCGCGGGCAACGACAACATCACCGGTGGCGAAGGCAATGGCACGCCGAGCGGCGATGATCAGCTCTACGGCGACGACGGCAACGACAATATCGGCGGCGAGGACGGCAACGATTATCTGGACGGCGGAACGGGCGATGACCAGCTCAGTGGCGGCGCCGGTAACGATACGCTCGTCGGGGGCAGCGGCGCCGATGTGTTCGGGTTTTATGCCGGTGCCGGATCGCCCGGAGAAGATCGCATCATGGATTTTCAAACGGGTGTCGACAAGATCGATCTTTACGGATTCAAAGTCACCTCGGCTGACCTGTCGTTCAGTGCATCCGGTGCCGATACGATCGTTGGCGTCGACCTAAATCATGACGGAAATGCCGACTTTCACATCACCTTGGTTGGGGTTGGCCAACCGGCGACGAGTGACTTCATGTTTGGCTGATAGGTCGCCACCCTTACCGGGCGGCCGCATCTATGAGCGGCAGTGATATCTCTTCCGGCACCGGGCTGCGCGGGCCGGCCGCAAGGCGGTGGAGACTGCTGATTCTAGCGGCCGAACCTCTTCTTCAGGTCGGCCTTGATCGACGCCCCGCCCAGGTGCGCGTCGACGTTCGAATAGCCTTCATGGCGGAGCGTCTTGCGAATCTCCTCGATGCTGGTCGATCCGGGCGCGAGCTGGAACGCGCGCTCGATAATATTGGTGGTCTGCATGGGAAATCCTTTTCGCTCCCGTCATGAACGAACCGGCAGCAAGTCCGTTCCGCTTGTGAATCGAACAGCTGTTGAAGCCGTTGTTTGATTTATCATTCAGCGCGAACGATGAAGGCTGGCCGAGTCTGCTTATTGGGGGGTGGCGTAATGTTGAACGAAGCCAAGTATCGGCAGCTCACTGAGGCTGCTGATTGGGCGGGAATTTGTGCCCTGAATGGCGTGTCGCTCGATTCCTTCGGCACGAAGAAGGAACTTGGAGTACTCAACAACTATCTTGAGGCGGGCGAAACTGTTTATGCGCTGACGTCAGGAGTCATGAGCCACAGCGAGACGTCAAACGCATCGGACTGGGGCGCAAACACGTGGCTCATTGCGCTTACGAACGAGCGCTTCTTATTCCTTGATTGTGCCCTGCTGACCAAGTCGGTTGATGTGCAAAGCATCCGACTCGATCGCGTCCAGGCCGTTTCCAGCTCGCAAGGATGGATCTTGGGGAAGATCATGATTGATCTCGGCAGCCGAATGGCGATGATCGATAACTGTCAAAAGGCGACAGTTGCCGTGATCAGCGACCTCGCAAACAAACTTCTAAGGGAGCGGGAACAGAGCGCGTCCTTAGCGACCAACCACGCTCAGACCACCGACGATGATCCGATCGGAAAGATCGAGCGGCTCGCAGCCCTGCACGCGTCGGGCGCACTAACTGACAGCGAATTTTCGGCTGCCAAGAGCAAGCTGCTCGGAATTTAGTAGAGCCGCTACGTTTAGCGATTGGATGTTAGATGGTTCGGATTCGAGCTGACGAAGACGACGAGAGGTGGGCCGAGGGCTTCAGTCCTGAAAACGACGTTTTTCAGAGGAAGGATTTAGCTGATCGTTTGTCGAATCTATATGCGACACTTGAGCAGGGCAGCGTAGGTTTGCTCGATGGCGATTGGGGGATCGGCAAGACTACATTCGTAAAGATGTGGTCATCCATGCTGAAGAAACGCGGGATCTCTACAGTCTACGTAGACGCCTTCGCGCAAGACTACATTTCCGATCCATTTGAGGCGCTCTGCGGCACTTTCGTTCGTGCTGCTCAGAGCTCGCGTAAGGAGCAGACGCCAGAGTTTCGGGAATTTGCTGAGCGCGCTGCAGGCGTCGGCAAACGGCTTCTTCCCACGATAGCCAAAATTGGGATCAAAGCCGCAACTGTTGGATTGGTCGGCTCAAGTGAGATTGAAGCTGTTCAAACTGCCATCGACACTTCAACGGAAGCCGCTGCGGATGCAGTTGAAGAGCGGCTCAAGGCCGTTCTTGAAGATCACGCGCAGGCCGAACACAGTTTCGCTGGCCTTCGTCAAGCGATCTCGAAGTTAGTTGTAGCGATTGACCGTGACCGCGATGGTCCGTCTCCGCGCCTCATCATAATAGTCGACGAGCTTGACCGGTGCCGCCCCGCATTTGCCGTAGGGCTCCTTGAGATCATCAAGCATTTCTTTCGGGCCGACAACGTGCACTTCGTCATTGTCACGAACCGGAAGAGCCTGACGAAGTCGTTCGCCGGAGTACATAATCTGGGCGACGAAGCGGAGGACTATCTCAGCAAGTTTTACGATTTCACGATGCATTTGACGCTGCCTACGGGAGCCTATGGCAGGCAATATCTGCGCCAGTACATCTCGGCGGTTTTCCGTGACGTCTTGAAAGAGCCACACAAGACTCAGTTTTCTTACGATCTCGAAGACATGTGCTTGTCGCTTTCGATCGCAAATGGTCTGAGCCTTAGGCAGATAAACGCTTTTGTCTTAATTGCCTCGCTTTGCGTCTCCTCGCTTGCGGATCGTCAGGAGGTGAGCGCCATGTTGGTTTCGCACCTTATTCTAATGGAAGTGGCGCGGCCTGACTTATACACCAAAGCGAAAACGGGGACGTTAGGTTGGTCGGAAATGCGTGAAATTGTTCCTATGGGAGAGGACAACGAGGGCTATAATGGAGAGCACGTTTACAACGTCTTCGGGTACTTCTTGGCTCCCACGTTAGGGGAGGTTCCGGAAGACTATCGCAACGTGGGATCAGGGCGCCTGGGTATCAGCCGAGAGGGGTTCATTCCATATCTCGCCAACTCAGTTGTGGACCTTTTTGCCCAGCCCAGCAAAGGTTGAGCTACCCCCGCAACGCCGCCGAAATCCCTGCTAACCCGCCTTCAAGCTCCGCCATCGTCGGCCAGGCATAGCCGAGCCGGAAGAACGTATCCGGCATCTCGAACCAGTGGCCGGGGCCGACATAGGTGCCGTGCTCCTGCAGCAGCCGCCGGTAGAAGGCGTTCGTCCCGCCGGGCGGCTCGCGGGTCATGCGCGGGAAGCAGACCACGCCGCCGGCCGGCCGCACCCACTCAAGCAACTCCTCATCCCCGATCCACTGCGCGATCCGGTCGAGCCGGCGGCGCCATTCGGCGCGCGTGCGCATCAGGAAGTCGGCCCGCTGCCGCAGGATTCCTTCCGCGACCCATTCGTTGATGACGCTGCCGCAGATGCTGATCTGCTCCTTCGCCGCCAGGAACAGCTCCTGCAGCTTCGGGTCGGTGTTGACGATCCACCCGACGCGCAGGCCGGGCGCGCCGAACGCCTTGGATAGCGACGACACGCTGATGACGTGGGGCCCAAGGCTCGCCGCGATCGGCAGCGGGTCGCCGAACGTCAGCTCGCGATAGGTCTCGTCGACCAGCAGCAGGACGCCGCGTTCCGCGGTGATGTCGGCGATCCGCCGCAGCTCCGCCTCGCTGACACAAGTGCCGGTCGGGTTGTGCGGCGCGGTGATGCTGACCAGCTTCGTCGCCGGCGTGATCGCCTGCGCGATCCGTTCGGGGTCGAGCGCGAACCCGTCCTCGAACTTGAGGTCGATGAAGCTGATGTCGCAGCCGATCGCCCGCGGGGTCTCCAGGTTGGTCGCATAATTGGGCCTGACGACGACCGAATTGTCGTCTTTGCCGAGCAGCGCCGTGGCGACGATGAACAGGGCGCCCGCCGCGCCGCCGCAGACCAGCACGTCGTCCGCGCTCAGTCCCTCGCCGTCCGCCGCGATCAGCTCCCGCAGTGCCGGGCTGCCCTGGTGCTCGCCGTAAAGCAGGACGAGGTCGCCGGGGACGGTCAGCCCGAAGTCGGCCAGCGTCTGGTCGGCGATCGAACTTTCCGACAGGTTGAAGCGGATGTTGCCGTAGCCGAGCTCCTCGGGCGATTCGACCTCGATCGGCATTCGGCTGTAGCGCATCGTGCCGCTTATATTTCGCTGTCCTACAGCACGCCACCTGTGCTTGGCTCGCCGCATGGCGCCGCTCCGCCCTGCTGCTCCCCGACATCGCTAGCGAACCGCTTAACTTCCCTAAAAACACGCCGCATCCCGTGAACTTAGTGAACTTAAGGAGGGCTGGCGGGCACCCATCTCGTCGAAGCCAACCGCCGTCAGCCGACAAATCATGGCTCGACAGCCGCGGTTCACCATAAGAGAGTAAGGTCGGGGGCATCAGGGGGAGAAACGGATTGGCTGTGCTTCGTCGCGCTCTGGCTCTTGGCCTTGCCCTGTTTGCCACGCAGTCCGTTGCCGCCGACCTCGCCCAGGCGCCGCGCATCGGCCGGCCCGTCCCGGTCGACCCGAACCGGCCCAACGAGGTCCTTCCGCTCCCGCCGGCGGAGATCGACAACAAGCTCGCCATCGGCGGCGACGAGGTGAAAGCGCGCCAGGCCGACACCCGCCTCAATGTCGAAGTGCACCTCAACGGCCACGGCCCCTATCGCTTCGTGGTGGACAGCGGCGCCGATACGTCCGCCGTCGGCCTGCGCATCGCCCGCGACCTGGAGCTGCCGCTGGGCAAGCCGGCCATCCTCAACGGCATGACCTCGCGCGATGTCGTCGACCGGGTTAAGGTGGCGTCGCTCAATCTGGGGCCCAGCACGATCCATAATCTCGAGGTGCCGGCGCTGCGCGAGGCGGATCTTGGCGGCGACGGCCTCATCGGCATCGACGCGCTCGTCCAGCAGCGGCTGATGATGGATTTCGAACAGAAGATCATCAAGGTCGAGGACGCCCGCGTCCCGATCAAGATTTCGCCCGGCGACATCGTCATCACCGCCAAGCGGCAGCGAGGCCAGCTGATCCTGACCCAGGTGAAGACCGGCTCGATCAAGATGGACGCGGTGATCGACACCGGCTCCGAAGTCACCATCGGCAACACCCAGCTCCGCGACAAGCTGCTCCGCCGCAACAAGTTCTGGAACGTCGAGGCCATCGGCGTCACCGGCCGGACGATGAACCTGCAGATGGCGCTGGTGCCCGAACTGCACCTCGGTCCGGTGACTTTGCACAACGTGCCCATCGCCTTTGCCGACGTTCCGCCGTTCAAGGTTTTCGGAGTGGATGACGGCCCAGCGCTGCTCCTCGGCACCGACCTGCTGGCGACGTTCCGGCGGATCTCGCTGGACTTCAAGTCGCGCAAGGTCCGCTTCCAGCTCCGCAAGTGCGACGACAGCGGCGTCACCATCAGCACCGCCCCGCAGGACACCTTCACTCGTCTGAGCTCCGTTGGTCCGGAGGTTTGCGCGCGCTAGCTTGCCCTCCGCTCGCGGGCGTGATTTGCTGTGGCTTCACCGGTTGGGGAGGCCGCAATGAAATTCGGACTGATCGCGGTTGCATTGCTCGGATTCGCAACCGTCGCCGCGGCGCAGGCGCCTGACGATCTCGCGAAGAAGATCATCAACGACCCCGGCGATCCGCATGTCGACGGCGCCAAGGCCAGCCTCCGTGACGACCCGGCGGTCCAGGGCGGCAAGGCGCTCCGGATCGTGGTGGCGAAGAAGGGCGCCAATCCTTGGGATGCCATGGTCGGCGGCCCGGTCAACAAGCCGATCAAGGCCGGCGACAAGCTGATTCTCGCCTTCTCGGCGCGGCTCGAAAAGGGCGAGAACGGCGCGACGACGGCGACGCTGCCTTACAATGCTGTCCAGCTCGGCTCGGCGCCTTATTCGACCGTGATCAGCGGCTCGAGCGACATCGGGCCCGACTGGAAGATGTTCCAGATTAGCGGCAAGGCCGACCGCAATTACGCGCCCGGTGAAGTCAAAGTGACGCTCCAGCTGGCGACCGCCAAGCAGACGGTGGACTTCGGGCCGATCATGTTGTTCGACATGGGCCAGTGAAGGCACTGCTTCTTGGCCTGGCCGCGACCGGCAACATTGTATTCGCCGGTGGGACGTGGGCAGCCATCGACCGCGGCGCGACCTGCGTCGCCGCCGGCCGCTCGGCGAAGATTGCAATGAAAGGCAAGGTCCAGCCGGTTGCCGGCTTCACCTTCACCGCCGACCGCAAGCGCTGGGGCGAATTCCACGTCCATCTGAGCCGCGTTCCCCGCAACGGCTCATCCGTCATCCTGACAATCGGCGACCAGCCCTTCCTGCTCATTGTCCGCGGCGACTGGGCGTGGAGCACCGGCCCGGCGCAGGAGCAGGCGATCATCGCCGCCGCCCGCGCCGCCACCGGAATGCGGGTCGAAGCCCGCGATCTCGGCGGCTCGCGCTTTACCGACCCTTATGCCCTCGACGGTGCGCCGACAGCGATCGATGCCGCCGCCGCAGCCTGCGCTGGCAAAATGGCGTCGCATTAACTAGATAGGCGCTTCGCCATGAGTGCCGACACCAACTTGATGCCGATTCCCGGCGCCGTAGACCCTGTGCCCGTTCGCCGGGCCGCGCCGGCGCGCGCCGATGGCCGGGTCGAGCTGGTCGGCCTCTCGAAGGACCAGATTCGCGCCGCACTTGAAGCTGGCGGCCTGGAGTCGAAGCAGGCCAAGCTCCGCGGCAAACAGATCTGGCACTGGATCTACAACCGCGGGGTCAGCGACTTCGACGCGATGAGCGATATCGCCAAGGCTCAGCGGCCCTGGTTCGCCGAGCGCTTCGTCATTTCGCGGCCCGAGGTTGTCGAAGCGCAGGTGTCATCGGACGGCACCCGAAAGTGGCTGCTCAAGACCCACGACGGCCATGACTTCGAAATGGTGTTCATCCCCGACGCCGATCGCGGGACGCTCTGCGTGTCGAGCCAGGTCGGCTGCACCTTGAACTGTCGCTTCTGTCACACCGGTACGATGGCGCTGGTCCGCAACCTCGAGCCGGCTGAGATCGTCGGCCAGGTGATGCTGGCCCGTGACGCGCTCGGCGAATGGCCGAGCCAGCCCGAGGGCCGAATGCTCACTAACATCGTGATGATGGGCATGGGCGAGCCGCTCTACAATTTCGATAATGTCCGCGACGCGCTGAAGATCGTCATGGATGGCGACGGGCTTGGCCTGTCCCGCCGCCGGATCACGCTCTCCACCAGCGGCGTCGTTCCAATGATGGAAAAGGCAGGCGCGGAAATCGGTGTGAACCTTGCCGTCTCGCTCCACGCCGTGACCAAGGAAGTCCGCGACGAGATCGTTCCTCTCAACCGCAAGTACGGCATCGACCAGTTGCTCGAAGCCTGCGCTGCCTATCCGGGCGCCAACAACGCGCGGCGCATCACGTTCGAATATGTGATGCTGAAGGACAAGAACGACAGCGATGCGGACGCCCGCGAGCTTGTCCGGCTCATCCGCCAGTACAAGCTGCCGGCAAAGGTGAACCTCATTCCGTTCAACCCGTGGCCCGGCGCGCCTTACGAATGTTCGGACGATGATCGCATCCGCTCGTTCAGCAATATCGTGTTCGAAGCCGGCATCTCCGCGCCCGTCCGCACCCCGCGCGGCCGCGACATCGATGCCGCCTGCGGCCAGCTGAAGACCGCAGCCGAGAAGAAACGCCGTAGCCGAGAGGCGGCCTAACAAGTGGCGCGCCGCGAAGCCGCCTGATGCTTTCGCCCGTCCGCCGGGCGCTCGTCCGGCAAGTTCGCAAGACCTTCAACGACCAGGCCAAGGGCGAGAAGCCCGTCCCGGCCTCCGACGATGCCCTGTTCCCCCGCGGCTCGGTGATCCGCCGCGTTCACGGCGACGTGACCTCGATGATGGTCGGCGGAATCGCCGCACTGTTGACGCAGATGCTCCACCCCAAGGCGCTTGGCGGCGTATGGGATCACAGCGGCGTCGCGGAGGACCAGCTCGGCCGCTTGCGCCGCACCGCCCGCTTCATCGCTACCACCACCTATGCACAGCGGGATTCCGCGCTCGCCGCGATCGAGAAGGTGAAGTCGATCCACGAGCAGGTCAGCGGCACCTTGCCCGACGGCACTGAATATCGTGCGACCGATCCATCGCTGCTGGCGTGGGTTCACGTCGCGGGCGCGATCAACTTCCTCGACGGATGGCGGCGGTACGGCGAGCCGGGCATGAGGCTGGCCGATCAGGACACCTATTTCGCCGAGAGCGGGCAGATCGCGCGGCTGCTCGACGCCGACCCGGTCCCGCAAACGCGAGCTGAGGCTGAGCGCCTCATCGCTGACTTTCGGCATGAACTGCGCGCCAACGACCGCAGCCGCGCGTTTCGCGACCTAGTGCTAAAGGCGCCGGTCCAATCGCTGAGTCAGGCGCCGGTCCAGGCGATGATCATGGGCGCGGCGGTCGACCTGATGCCTGATTTCGCTCGCGAGATGCATGACCTCACCAGGCCGGCCCTTCCCCCAGTGCTTCGGGGCGCAACCTTCGGCCTCGCCAGCACCATCCGCTGGGCCTTCGCCGGCGAAAACTACCGCGCGACGCATTGAATTGCGGACGCCACCGCCGCGTGGCAATTGAGCCAGTGACCCACATCGGAGTGCCTGAATGTCCCTGATCGGCAAGCTCGTCGACAAACTGCTGACTAAGGGCAGCATCACGCTGCTGCGCCCCGGCAAGGAGGCGGAGACATTCGGCAAGGGTGGCGGAAAGCACCTCACCGTCCGCTTCACCGACAGACAAGTCGCGTTCGACATTGCGCGCAACCCGCGGCTGAAGCTCGGTGAGGCGTACATGGACGGCCGCGTGGTGATCGAGGACGGGACCATCCTTGACCTGCTCGAGATGGTCGTTGGAGCCAACCGCTGGGAGGACAAGGGCGCGGGCCGTCAGGCGATGCGCAAGGGCAAGAAGCGGTTCTCGCGGCTGTTCAAGGCTAACAATCCGCTGCGCGCCCGCCGCAACGTCGCGCACCATTACGACCTGAAGGACGAGCTCTACGAACTCTTCCTCGACGACGACAAGCAGTACAGCTGCGCTTACTTCACCGACCCCAATAACAGCCTTGAACAGGCGCAGGCGGACAAGAAGGCGCACATCGCCGCCAAGCTCGACCTCAAGCCGGGCCAACGCGTGCTCGACATCGGCTGCGGCTGGGGCGGCATGGCGCTGTACCTGCACAAGGTCGCCAGGGTCGATGTGCTCGGCGTGACGCTTTCGGAGCATCAGCTGAAGATCGCGCGTCAGCGCGCTGAGGCTGCGGGCGTGTCCGACCACGTGCAGTTCGAGCTGATCGATTACCGCCATCTCGACGAGACGTTCGACCGCATCGTCTCGGTCGGGATGTTCGAACATGTCGGCGCCAAGCATTACGACGAGTTTTTCGAGAAATGCCGCCAGCTGCTGAAGCCGGACGGAGCGATGCTGCTGCATACGATCGGCAAGCTCGGCACCGTGTCGGGCGGGCCCGACCCCTTCACCGACAAGTACATCTTCCCCGGCTACCACCTGCCGTCGCTGTCGCAGATGACCAACGCCAGCGAGAAGGCGCACCTCATCGCCAGCGATGTCGAGAACCTCCGGCTGCATTATGCCTACACGCTTCGCCATTGGCTGAAGCGCGCGACCAAGGCCCGAGCCGCGATCGAGAAGATGTACGACGAACGCTTTTTCCGGATGTGGGAATTCTACCTCGCCGGCGGGATCGTGATGTTCGAGAGCGGTGCCGCCTGCAATTACCAGGTTCAGTATATCCGCGACCGCAACGCGCTACCGATCACTCGCGACTACATGCTCGAAACCGAGCGCAGATATAGTGAGATCGCGTCCCGCAAGAAGTCGCTCGAATCTACGGGCGCTTGAGCTCGGCCAGCAGGCCCGGCGCGGGGTAGATGTGCTCCAGCGCTTCCTGCACCGCTGCGGTCGATACGACCACCGTGCGGTTCAGCACCGGATCGTAGCCGTAATTGCCCCCGATCGAGTGGATGTTGCCGTCGAACGCCGCGCCGATCACCGCGCCTGATCGGTCGATCACCGGCGATCCGGAGTTGCCGCCGATGATGTCGTTGGTGGTGACGAAATCGTACGGCGTATTCATCGCGATCCGTGCCTTGTTCTTTGCGAAAGCGAGGGCCAGGTCGAAAGGCTCGGCGCCCGTCGCACGGTCGTATGTTCCGCCGATCAGGGTGCGCGTCGCCACCGGCTTTCCGCGCTCGTTCCATGCTTCGACCTTGCCGTAACTAATGCGGAGCGTGAACGTCGCGTCGGGATAGAGCGTGTTGCCGTACGCCGCGAAGCGAGCATCGGCGAGCTTCGACTGGGCCGCAGTGACAGGCCCGTCGACCTCCGCGTCGAACTTCTCTTCCAGCTGGCGCGCATTGGTATCGATGTGCCGCGCGTAGACGATCATCGGGTCGGTCGATGCGTCGATCGCTGCCTTGCCGCCCTTCCACAACTGCGCGCGATAGGCAGGGTTGGCGAGCTTCGTTCCCGCAACGAGCCGCGCCGCGAGCGCCTCGGGCGATTCCTTGCCGAGCAGCAGCTTGGTCTCGGGATCGTCGGGGCTGAGATACTCGCGCGCCTTGCTCAGCGACCATTCCATCTGCAGCCGTTCGAGCCACGGATAGATTGGCCGCGCGTCGAGAACCTGCTTTTCGAGCAGCGGAAGTGCGGACTCCGTATACTCCGGAAGCCGGTCGGAATCGGGCTTGGCGCGCTCATCCGCCGCACGAACCAGCGAAAGCGCGTAGTTGAACAAAGTGCCGCGCGGAGTCGCGAAATAGCGGGCGTAATAAAGGTTACGATTGGCTTGCGTCGCAGTGGCGATGTCTGCCCACGGATTACCGAACCTGTCGCCGCTCTTGGCTTTCAGGTCGGCTTCCGCCGCAGCGATCTTGCCCATGAACTGCGGATCGTCGAGCGCGCGCTTGATGCCGAGATAGACCTTCAGACTATTCTCCAGCCCTTCGAGCGCCTGGTGGCCCTCGCGGTTCTTCTGCGGACTCGACTCCATCGCGTTGATCAGGCGGCCGCGGTA
>Ga0068852_100001496_pt1 | contig 15807 bp, 19 predicted proteins | sample KBSCornC22_FD_66594 | JGI IMG/M metagenome (GOLD analysis project Ga0068852, IMG submission 66594) | Corn rhizosphere microbial communities from Kellogg Biological Station, Michigan, USA - KBS Corn C2-2 | ecosystem: Host-associated > Plants > Roots > Rhizosphere > Soil ... | reverse complement strand
GCAGGATTGATGCTCGCTTGCGGTGCAACGACCGCCGCAGACGCCGGCGCGTATCCGAACAAGCCTGTGCGCATCATTGTCGCGCAGCCGGCGGGCGGAAACGCGGACCTCGTAGCGCGTACATACGCCCAGCGGCTCGTAGATCGCTTCGGGGTGCAGTTCGTCGTTGACAACCGCGGCGGTGGCGGTGGCGTCATCGGCACCGAGCTTGCCGTGCGCGCATTGCCCGACGGCTACACACTGCTGATTGCACCGACGGCGCTCGGAACTAATCCTGCGTTGATGGATAAACTGCCGTTCGACACGCGTCGTGACCTCGCGCCGATCTCATTGCTCTCGGCCGGTCCTAACATCATCGTCGTTGCAGCCGGCAGTGCATTGCGAACAATGGAAGACGTTATGACCGCTGCGCGCGCGCGGCCCGGCAAACTCAACTTCTCTTCATCGGGAGTCGCCAACGCAACGCATATGTCGGGCGAGCTCTTCAAATACATGGCGAAGGTCAATATTCAGCATGTGCCGTACAAAGGCTCGCCCGCATCCATGGTTGCCGTTTCCAGCGGCGAGACGGATCTGAGCTTCGCTGGAATTTCAGGCGCGCTGCCGCTCATGCGCGGCGGAAAGCTGCGCGCGCTCGCGGTAACAAGCGACAGGCGTTGGCCGACGTTGACGGAAGTGCCGACCGTTGCAGAGTCAGGCGTGGCGGGCTACGAGTGCACGAACTGGTATGCGATGTTCGCGCCGCCGAAGTCTTCGCCCGCTACCGTCAATCTTATCTATCGCGAGATCGCAAACATCGCGAACACCCCCGAGATTCGCACGCGCCTGATCGCTGACGGCCAAGAGCCGCGCGGCACGACCCCCAGGGAACTGGATGAGCATATTGCCCGCGAAATATCCAAATGGACGGAGCTTGCGAAAGTCGCCGGCTTGAGGGCGCAATGAGCGCGTCCATGGCCTGCGGTGAACTGCGCGCTATCCCGAGATCGAACCGAGCGGAACCCTTACCAAAAGGGCTGCATTCGCATCTACGGTTTTGCGCTTACTCCCGCCGCCTTCACGATCGCGGTTATTTGCTGGCGCTGTTCGCGGCGGAATGCATCGAGCTCTGAACGCGAGCTGCCGACGAGATCCAGTCCCAAGCCTTTAAGCTGCTCGCCGAATTGCGGCTCCTTCACCGCCTTTGCGACTTCGGCACTCGCTTTCGTGAGCACAGCTTCCGGCGTGCCCGCGGGCGCGACAACGCTATACCAGCCCAGTGTCGAATAACCGGGCACCGTGTCCGAGATCGGCGGGACATCCGGCAGCAATGCATTGCGTTTAGGTCCGGTGACGCCGAGCGCCCGAACGCGTCCCGACGTAATTGCGCCCATCACTGCAGGGACGATTCCGTAGGTGAGATTTACTTCGCGGCCCATGGTAGCCCCAAGCGCCTCTGCTACGCCTTTGTACGGCACATGGAGCATGTCTGTACCCGTCAGATGGGTAAAGAGCACACCCGAAAGATGCTCGGACGCACCGGTGCCGGCAGAGCCGTATTTGAGCGGCGTCTTCTTCGCCAGCTCGATCAGTTCTTTTACTGACTTTGCAGGCAGCTCTGTATTCACGACGAGAACGAACGGCGCGGACCCTATCAGGCTGACGGAAACGAAATCCCTGTCGAGATTGAACTTGACATCAGGGTAGACCGCGGTTGCGACAAGCAACTGCGAAGTCAGCATCATCCAGGTGTAACCATCGCGCGGAGTGCGCAAAACAAGGTCAGCGCTCAGGATCCCGGCCACACCGGGTCGCGAGTCGACAACGATACGCTGTCCCCATGCGGCATAAAGACGATCGGCGAGGGCCCGCGAAATGATATCCGGCCCCGAGCCCGGTGCACTACCGATCACGAGCCGGATCGGCTTCTCGGGAAATGCGGCTTGCGCGGCATGCACGGCGGACGCCGCAGAGAGCAGTGCGATTATGAGTGCGGCGGATAGTTTGGCGTTACGCATTCGCTTTGTCTTCCATTACTTTCTCACTATTACCTTACTCGCGCCGTGAGCTGACTCCAACTTGCGCTGTGAGAGCGGCTTGAGCGGTTTCGCGCCTTAGTCGGCATATCCAGGCAGCTCACGGTCGAGCACGCGCATCATTGCCTCGAAGTACAGACGGTCGCGCTCGCCTTTATGGCGGTCATTCTGCGACGGTCGCTGAATCTTCGCGACGATTTCGTCGGGGATGATTTCAAGGGGCCGTCCGGTTCCCATCGCAAGAACCTGCGCGCGGCAGACGCGCTCGAGCATATACAGCCGCCGATAAGCCTGCGGTACGCTGTCGCCGACGACTAGCACGCCGTGATTTTTCATGAACATGATCTGCTTGTTTCCGAGCAGCCGCGCCAGGCGCTCGCCCTCTTCCATCGTGTCCGCGTTGCCGGCATAGTCGTCGTCATAGCAGATGTTGCTGTGGAAATAAGCTGCAGTTTGGCTGGCAGGCACGAGCCGATTGTCTTTCAACATGTTCAGCGCGACGGCCCACGTCTGGTGTGTATGCAGTACCACCCGGACGCCGCTGATGCGGTGGATGGGTGCATGAATGCAAAGCGCTGACAACTCGACATCGCCCTCGCCTTCGAGCGTTTTACCTGATTCGTCGAAAACTATCATGTCGCTTGCGCGCGCCTCCGACCAGTGCAGTCCGAACGGCAGAATCAGATATTGATCGTCGCAACCGGGAACTGTGACGGTGAAATGGTTATCGATGCCCTGCTCGAGATCGTGGAAGACGGCGAGCCGGTGAGCTGCGGCGAGCTGGATTTTCGCCTGCTGAACCGGATCGAGCGAGCGCGAAGTAATTGCATGGACGGACATGGTGGGCCTTTCAACGGTTGTCGGCCTCATTATAGAACGATCGGACTTTATAACGCCCGCGCGCCGGAACATCACCTGCGATCTAAGATGTGTTCTAACATAACCCCTCAGCAAGCCTTCACCGAAATCGCCGGATTATCTATGCGGCAAGCTGCGATCTCCACTATCTGCGCGAACCGAATCCAATTTGAGCCGTTAGCTCAGGCGAGTACCAATCAATGAAAGGGAGATGAAAAGTGTACGAAGGTTTTAGCAAGTTCGATATCAAGACCAGCGATCCGCAATGCAGCATTCACGGCGTCGTGGGCGGCAAAGGACCACCGCTGTTGCTGTTGCATGGTAACCCGTTGACGCACGTGCACTGGCATCTTGTTGCGCCGCGGCTGGCCAAAGATTTCACCGTAGTTGCGGCCGATTTGCGCGGCTATGGCGACAGCAGCAAGCCGCGCGGGCTGCCCGACCATAGCAACTATACGTATCGCCGGATGGCGCAGGATCAGGTCGATGTAATGAGTCATCTTGGCTTCAACAAATTTTTCGTCGGCGGACACGATCGCGGTGGGCGGGTTGCTTATCGCATGTCACTCGATCATCCGGACCGCGTGCTCAAGTTCGCCAGCTTCGACATTATTCCGACGCATTACATCCTCACCCATATCACGCGCGAATGGGCGCTCAACTCATATCACTGGTTCTTCATGGCGCAGCCCTACGATGTGCCTGAGCAGTTGTTCGCCGGCAAAGAATCGTATTACATAGACAAAAAACTTACGGTAATGGGCATCGGCAAAGGCGGCTTCACGCCCGAGACGCTGGCCGAATACAGACGCTGTTGCACGGCCGAAAACCTCCACGCTGTATGCGAAGATTACCGCGCCGGTGCGACCCTGGACTTCGAAATGGACAAGGCGGACTTTGAAGCTGGCCGCAAGATCCAGTGCCCGACCTTGATAACGTGGGGCGAAAAAAGCCACACGGAGAAAATGTTCGACGCCCGCGTCGCATGGCCGCTATATGCCGCCAACATTTATAAGCTGCTGCCGTTACCCTGCGGGCACTATCCCGCCGAGCAGGTGCCCGACCAAGTCTACAGCGAGCTTGATGCTTTCCTGAAGGCCTGACACCTTCGGCGGCCAATGACTTACGTTGACGTGTGCCGTTATGCGATATGGCGCGGTTAGCTGCAATAGGAATCATTCGGATGGCGATCGAGCGAAGCACAGCGTTCGAACGCTCATGTTGAAATCATCTAGACGCGTTACTAGAGGTGCACTGTGCATGTGTTGGCTGCTTGCGCTCGCACTCTTGTGCGCCACGCCCGGCGCGGCACAGACGCCCGAGTATCCGTCCAAGCCGATTCGATTCCTGGTGGGCGTCGCACCGGGCGGTGGAACGGATTTTGTCGCGCGCTTAATCGCGGTAAAGCTGACTGAAAAATTCGGTCAGCCGGTGATCACGGACAATCGCATCGGTGCTACCGGCACCATCGCACTCGAGATGACCGTGAAGGCGCCGCCCGATGGTTATACGTTCGTTGTCTTCAATATTGGTCATCTGATGTCGGCGCTGCTTGCGCGCACCAAGCGCATCGACGCAGTCAAAGACTTTGCGCCGGTAAGTCAGATTGCAACCGGTACCCTCATGCTCGGTCTCAATGCCGGCGTTCCCGTGAAAACGCTCAGCGACTTCATCGGTTATGCGCGCAGCAAGCCAGGTCAACTCGCCTATGGTTCGGGCGGACTGGGCAGCACTCAACAACTCGCGATGGAACTGCTCAAGCACGAAGCTCGTATTGACCTCATTCACATTCCGTACAAGGGCACGGGGCCGATAGCGGTCGATCTCGTGTCAGGACAGATTCAGGTCGCGATCTCTAATCTGCTCGCGTTGTATCCGCATGTGAAAGCGGGTCGCCTGACGGCGCTGGCAGTCGCCAGCAACACGCGCAATGCGCTGGCGCCTGAGGTGCCGACCATCTCTGAGCTTGGTTATCCCAAAGTCCAGACCGATTTATGGCATGCAATGCTTGCGCCTGCAAAGACTCCGCCTGCGATCATAGATAAAGTCTCGCGCGCCATCGCCGACATCGTCCATCAGCCGGACGTCGTCCAAAAGCTTGCGTCGCAAGGCGGCGGTCCCGCCGGCACCTCGCCGCGAGAGTTCGGGCAGTATCTGCGCGACGAAAGCGTGAAGTGGCTGACGCTCGCGAGGGAAGTGAACGTAACTGCGGATTGACGGCAGTGCAGCATCGCACGACACCGGTGATTCAAGGAAACGTGTGCCGTCATTTAACCGGCGCCATTTATTAGCGCGTCATTCGACGTCAGCTACGACTCACAAACAGGGTGGTGTACCGCGATGGTCGCGCACTTCCTCCGCGAGTCCCCAAAAAAGCCGGAACGCCAAAGACTCGCTTTTCATCTAATGGGCACTTCGCAATCCGTGCCAGGCTTTCGACCTGGGCGGACGCGTTGCAAGCGAGATCAACTTCACAAGGAGATGAGTATGAAAAGGACACTGTTTGTCATCGGCGCCTTTGTGTTCTCGGCGTCAACCTTATTCGCGCAGTCGGGCGGTCCGAGCGACGCACAAATTGCCGCAATTGTCGTCGCCGCAAATCAAGTGGACATCGACGCCGGTAAACTCGCGGAATCGAAATCGGCGAGTAAAGAAGTTAAGGATTTCGCTCAACGCATGGTTACGGACCATACCGGCGTGAATAAGTCGGCGACGGAGCTGGTCACAAAACTGAAAGTGAAACCGGAAGAGAACCCAACCAGCACCAGCCTGAAGAAAGGCGGCGAGGATACGCGCAAGAGACTGCAAGGCCTGAAAGGCGCGGAATTCGACAAAGCCTACATCGACAATGAAGTGACCTATCATCAAACGGTTCTGGATGCGGTCGACAAGACGCTTATTCCGAACGCGAAGAACGAGGAGCTTAAAGCGCTGCTCGTGAAAGTGCGCCCCGCGTTCGTCGCGCATCTCGAACACGCCAAGCAGATTCAATCATCGCTAAAGAAATAGATTCCACGATGACGGACACTGAAAAGGCGGCCGCGATGCATAAACGCGGCGCGGCGGCCTTGTGTTTATTGGCCTCATCGTTGTTGCCGGGTTCCATCCTATATGCGTACGCGGCGCCGGCGACACATACCGTCGTAATGGAGGGAGTGGCTTTCACGCCTCAGACGCTGACCGTAAAGCAGGGTGACACGATAGTGTGGGCGAATAAGGACCTCTTTCCTCATACCGCATCCGCGCAGGACGGCAGCTTTGATTCGCGCGAGATCCCGGTAGGGAAAAGCTGGAGATACGTCGCAAAAAAGGCTGGCAAGCATTCTTACGTGTGCACGTTACATCCAACGATGACAGGAACACTCATTGTCCAGTAAGAGAACTGCAGCGTTCCCATCGAGCGCCACCGATGTTGCGCGGTATATAAGCCGGCATGCGCCAGAGTAGCCGCCGCGTCGCGACGATGAGCTGAACTATTTACGCTTCCGTTACTCACGCGCTGGCGCGGACCTTGCGAGTGTTGCTGCCCTGTTCTGTGCACAACAAGAGGGTCTGTGTTTTATTTCCTCGTTTTCATCGTAACGCTCGCATGGCTGGCGCTCCTGACGGGCCTCTGCATGACGCTCGGCCTGTGGGTTCTTCCACTGATAATGCTCGCCGTCATTGCGATGTTTTCCGTTATCTGCGGGCGGGATGCCGTTACAGCATCATCCACTGAACAAGCGGCCCCTCAGGCCAACCAATAAAGCCCTTACGACGCTTCGCTCCACGCAAAGCGTATCTCATGCCGGGCGTTGACTTATCAACGACCGCGTCTGCCGTTCGACAAGCCTCTAGTTCTTTGTGGCTAGCGCAATCGCTTGATGCCTATAGTCGCAGCAGCTCCGCTTCTGCGCTTTTTGCTCCAGACATGGCGCGCATCTTGCGAAGGATGTCTGTGCCGGGTGGGCATACGGAACAAAGTGCAGTTCAAAAATCGGGAGCCATGATGCTGCGAGTAAATCTGAACGAACAAGACGACCAGCTCGAGCATTCTGTGAAACAAACGTGTTCGGAAGTCGGTCGCGTGACCTGGGTCAAGGTTCATCGGTCGCCTTCACCGATTGCGCTGGTGGAGATGGTAAGCGCGGAACATAGCTTCAAACTGACGGAGCGCCTGGGCGGGTCAACGTTCGGTAATTGCGCACTCGTGCACCTGGAACACAACCTGCCCGCTAAACCCTAACTAAACACACTGAGGACAACCAAATGAAATCGATCCTGGACCGCTCGTTTCGCTACACGTCGAGTAATGATACAGATCTGCGCAAGACGTTCGCCCGGCTGCGGCGCCAACAACGCGAATCACACACGGCTCATCAAATACCGGCACCTGCCAGTTGCGGCAACATCGTCGCTCTGAACAGGCGGTTGGCGAAATCATGAACCTGGTCTGGCGGTTTTACGTCGACGAGAAACGCCGCTGGAAATGGCAGCAGCTTTCGGTTGGCCACCAGGTCATCAGCGAATCGCAATCGGCATACAAGGCATATGAAGACTGCCTCGAGGACGCAAAGCAAAATGGCTATGTATTTCAACCTTCGCGCGCCCGCTTGATGCCAGGTTCGCTACATCCCTCGAACAAAGGTAAGCTAGCCTGACTCTTCAGGGCGCTGGTCAGTCAGCGTCGCCTTCACGCGCGCTAAGCCTAGAGCCGAGCTGACGCCGAGCGATCTGGCGGCGTCGATGTTCGCAATCTCGCCCGATCTTTCCGAGTGAATTCGATGCCGTGACTATTCTGCGGCTTATGCGCATGCCTTGCCGAATCGAAAGCTGGACGCTGTTACACCTCCGAGCAAGTCTTCCTCATGGTAGACCACACTGCCCTGCTCGTTTTGTGCAGCGCCCACTGCGACCATCAGCGGAATAAGATGATCTTCCTGTGGGTGCGCCTGACGCGCCGCGGGTGCGGAGCTCCAGCGCAGCAACCGTTGCTTACGCTCGTCTGGATTCGACTCTACGAGCGTTTCCTGCAACCAGTCATCAAACATTTTTGACACCTGCTTCGCGCCGGCACCAAATCGTCGCAGATTGTGATAGCTCAGTCCGCTGCCAACTAAAAGCACACCTTCATTGCGTAGCGGTGTAAGCGCGCGGCCAACGGCGAGATGCTGTGCCGGATCGTAGCCTGACTTCAACGACAGTTGCACGACCGGCACGTCAGCCTTCGGATACATGATGACCAGCGGAGTAAACGTGCCATGATCAAAGCCGCGTTGCGCGTCCAGTACGGCCGGCATCCCCGCCGCTTCGATGAGCGCCTTAACACGTTGCGCTAATTCGGGCGAACCGGGTGCGTTGTACGTCACTTTGTATGTATGCGGCGGGAACCCCGAATAGTCATACAACATCGGCGGTTTTGGACTCGCCATGATGGCGAACTGGTCCGCCTCCCAATGTCCTGATATTACGAGAATGGCTCGAGGAGCCGCGCCGATCTGGCGCGGAATGTCTGCAAGCGACTCTTCGAGCGCCCGGAACTTCTTGCGGAAATCCTGCATATACGGCCACGGACCGCCGCCATGCGAAATAAAATACGTGGGGAGCTGGTTAACGGCCACTGTCTTCTCTCCTGAGCTGCGTGATGATCAGACAGTATGAGCCGTATTTCAAACTGCGGTTCCAGACGGCAAGGGAGACGTGGCCTATGATTGCGACTATCAGCAGTCTGCGTCCCGTTGCATCGGATCTCGAAAAAACAATGATTGACCTGACGATTACCTGAAAGAACTGAAGGAGCAGATCGGATCACGGCTACCGCTATTCCGCAAACAGATCCCAAGCTCGATCTCGTGTTGGAACGCGTCGTTGATGTCCCGCGAGAGCTCATCTGGACCGCATGGACAACACCCGGGCATCTGAAGAAATGGTTCACGCCGGCGCCGTGGACAACGATCGACTGCGAAATCGAACTTCGCCCCGGCGGTGCATTCCGAACCGTAATGCGCTCGCCCGAGGGACGGGAATTTCCTAATGTCGGCTGCTATCTCGAGATCGTGAAGAATGAAAAGCTCGTATGGACTAACGCTCTCGTCGCCGGGTATCGACCTAATCCGGCGGGCGCTAACATCGAAGAATGCGCATCAATCATCTTCACAGCGGTCATCTCTCTTGAGCAGCACGGGGCGGGGACGAAGTACAGTGCATTAGTCATGCATGGCAGCGCAGAAGACCGCCAGAGACATGACGAAATGGGATTTCGAGACGGGTGGGGAAAGGCTCTCGATCAGCTCGTCGCTGTAATGACAAAGATGTAGAAGTCACAATGAGCCTAGGCGCGCCCACATGCTTATGCCGCAGTCACGAACTTGGCGCATCGCTTTCACTTTCATTCGAGGGAACGCCAGAACCCGGAGCCTCCCGCAAATCATCTGGTCGGACTGGAAGCTAATCCGCCTTCACGCCTGAATCCCTGATGACCTTTCCCCATTTGGCAATTTCGGATTTAATGTAGACACCAAATTCGTCGGGACTGCTGCTCACTAGCTCCGCGCCGAGCGCAATGAACCGATCGTTAATGCCCGATGTGCCGATAATGCGTACGACTTCCGCGTTAAGCTTGTTGACGATCTCCTTGGGCGTACCCGCCGGTGACAGCAGTCCTGCCCAGCCCACCGTTTCGAAACCGGGATAGCCCGACTCCGCAATAGTCACTAAATCTGGCGCCGCAGCCGAGCGCTGCGCACTGCCGACAGCGATCACTTTGAGTTTGCCATTCTTCACGTGTGGCAAGCCGAGCGGGCCGGTCTCAAACATGAGACCGATCTGTCCAGCCAGCAGATCGGTAACAGCGGGCGGCGAACCTTTATACGGCACATGAACCATCGAAACGCCAGTCACGCTCTGGAAGTACTCCGCTGACAGATGATTCGTAGCACCGTTTCCTGCGGAACCGAAATTCACTTTATTCGGATTCGCCTTCAGATAATCAACCAGCTCCTTCACTGTATTTGCCGGAAAGCCGGCATGCACAAAGATAAAAAATGGCACCTTCAGCGCGAGAGAGATCGGCGTAAAATCGTTGACCGGATCATAGGGCAGCTTGCTGTACATCCCGGGATTGACGGCAAGACTGCCGGAAGAACCCATAAACAAGTTATAGCCATTGTTCGGTGATTTGGCCGCGGTTTCCGAACCGATTATGCTTGCGGCACCCGGGCGATTGTCGACAACGAATTGCTGATTAAACGTTTCAGATAACTTCTGTGCGATCGCGCGTGCCGCAAGGTCAGTCGCCTGTCCCGCAGGAAAAGCGACGATGATCCTGACCGGACGGCTCGGATAAGGCGTTGTCTGCGACCATGCGTTCACCTGCGCGCCCAACGCCACCGCACAAGCCATCAATACTTGAGACCGAATATTGACCATACTTTCCTGTTCCGGTTTTTGCGTGATAGTCGCGAGTGGGCGGGGGCCGTCCGCCGGTCCCATCGCTGCATCTTCTAACATTAGCATGCAAGCGCAGCGCGTATCCATGGGTATCGAGCGAGTGCTGATGACACGATCACATCGCCCCGCCTCGTTTATATGTGGGCGTCACATGCCTGCATGAAAAAGATACTCGATAGCATCGTCGTCCTCGATCTCACCCGTTTTTTTTCCGGACCGCAGGCGACGCTTCTGCTGGCGGGCATGGGCGCCGAAGTAATCAAGATCGATGATCCGAAAACCGGCGACCCGACGGTGTTCGCGCCGCCGTACGACGGTCCCGGCGGAATCTCGTTCGAGCGCAGATCCGATCAGGATATGGGCCTTGCGTATTTGAAGCGTGCGCGCGGCAAGAAATCGATCACCATCGATCTGAAGTCCGGGCGCGGTCGCGAGATCTTTCTCAATCTCGCTGCCAAAGCCGATGTCGTCATCGAGAATTTCAGTCCCGGTGTAAGTACTCGATTGGGCATTGATTACGACGCCCTGTGTAAGGTCAATCCGGCGATCATCTACTGTGCCATCACCGGCTATGGCTCGTCGGGGCCGGAAAAAGATGCCAAGGCGTACGATCTGATGGTCCAGGCAGCGGTCGGAATTATGAGCATGACCGGACATCCGGGCACACCGCCCGTCAAGATCGCGTCGCCGATGTCCGATGCCCTCGCGGGATCGTTCGCAGCGAACGGCGTAGTCGCAGCCCTATTGCATCGCGAGCGTACCGGCGAAGGCCAGGCGATTGACGTCTCAATGGCGGACTGTCTCTTTGCACTCATCTTCGACGAGCCCGTCGATTGTTACGGGCGACTGAACGTCGCAGCACGGCAAGGCAACCGCATAATGCGTTTCTCGCCGTTCAATACGTTTGAAACGACGGACGGCTGGGTTGCCATCGGTGCTGCGACGGATGCGGAATGGCGCTCATTGCTGGATGCGATGGGGCGCAGCGATATCAAGAACGATCCTCAGATGATGGACGTTGCGTGGCGCATCGTAAACAATGAGAAAGTCGATGCTGTAGTAACTGCCTGGACGCAATCGAAACCTAAGCTCGCAGTCGTTGAAGCCCTTGCTGCTGCGCGGGTGCCATGCAGTCCGGTCCGCTCGACTGACGAAGTGATGCGATGGTCGCACTTGATCGAGCGCAGTATGATCGTGCCGCTCCACAATCCCTTAACCGGCACTTCGGCCGCGGCGAGCGGTCCCGGATTTCCTATCAAGTTCAGCCGCACACCAGCGCGCTACGACGCGCCGTCGCCGCTGCCCGGAGCGGATACGGAAGAAGTGCTCGGACGATTGGCAGATTTGTCCGCGGCGGAAGTGCGCCAGTTACGGAACGATGGCATCATATAAGCGTCGTATCTTACGAGCGCCTGCTACATCCGTTTGGATCGCTAAACGAATTTCGGTACTAGATGGCAAAGGCAACCGATGAGCAAATTCGCTAGCGCGGTATATGAAGTTGCCGACGCAGTCGAAGCCAATGAGCTGTACCAGCGCAATGGCTGGACAGATGGTCTGCCTATCGTCCCGCCGACTGAAGATGCGGTAGCGCGCTTTCTTGACGCAGCGAAACTCGCTGCCGCTGATGTGATCGGCGTCGAACCGGTGCGCCGCCGAAGCATCACTGCTGAAAAAGTATCGATCGCGGCGGTGATGGCGGGTTGTTTGCCTGAATACATGCCGGTCGTCGTGGCGGCGATGAAAGCGATGTGCGATCCGCAGTACGCATTGCATGGCAGCACAGCAAGTACCGGCGGGAGCGCACCGTTCATCGTTGTAAACGGCCCGATCCGCCTGGCGATTGGCATGAATACGACGCATAACGCGCTCGCTAATGCAAGCCGCGCCAACGCGACCGTTGGCCGCACAATAAGGCTGATACTGCTGAACGTCCTCGGCGGGATTCCAGGCCAGCTCGATCGCTCGACGCTCGGCCACCCCGGGAAGTACACGTTCTGCGTGGCGGAAGATGAAGAAGACTCGACGTGGCTACCGCTATCAGTAGAGCGCGGCATACCTGCGGGCACCTCGGCGGTAACGGCGCTACAGGTCGAATCGCCGCACCAGATCATGAACGAATGGACGCATGACCCTAAAGAAATTCTTGATACCTACGCAGCGGCGATTCGCAGCAATATGCTTACCTATTCCATCTGGGAAGGCAATTACGCTTTTGTGATTCCGAAACAGCACCGCGAGATATTTGCAGCTGCCGGCTGGACCAAGCAGAATATTCGCGAGTACACATTCGAAGCCGCGCGCGTGAAACGCGGTGAGTGGCGTACGGTCGGTAAAGCCGCGGTCGCGGGTCGCAAGGACGAAGAAAAAGTGTACCGCGCGCTGCGCTCACCGGACGACCTCCTGATCATCGCCGCAGGCGGCCCGGCAGGCGGTTTCGGCGCGATACTGCCGCCATGGTACGGAAAAAAATCGCTAGCGGTTACCGTTCCAATATCTGCTTGAAAAATGTCACAGAGATTTCAAAGTCCGCAGATGATGGAAAGGTTCTTTCTGTATGCGTCTTTTGTGCGTCCTTTACGCGTCGCTAGCAACGCCTTGAAGGTTTACAGACCGCTTTTACGCAAGGAGCTCATATCATGACACTTCGAATACTGGATCCGCGCCAGTCCGCGCAAGGTGAAGCGCTGCGCATGGCTCCGCCGCTTGCATCTTTGAATGGCGCAGTGGTCGGCATGATCGACAATGCGAAGATTGGAACCGAGCGGCTGTTCGATTTCATCGAGGAAGTGCTGCGCAAGGAACACGGCGTGCGGGAGTGCATTCGCCGGCGCAAGCCCGACGCGTCACGACCGGTGCCGCCGCCAATGCTGGCGCAGATGAGCGGAGCGGATGCCATTCTGTCGGCCATTGGCGATTGAGGGAGCTGCTCGTCGTGCAGTCTGCACGACGCAATCGAAGCTGAGCGGCTCGGCATACCGGCGGTCGCGATCATCACGGATCGTTTCGCGCGCACCGCAGAGGCCGTGAGCGATGTGAACGGTCTGAAAGGCTATCCGTTCTCAGTCATCGGTCACCCTGTCGCCAACAATGACGATACCGTGCTGCGTGAGAAAGCGCTCACGGCAGTGCGCGATATCGTTACATTGCTGACTGCTCGTAGCGGTTGATTCGAGGCAATCACGACCCTAGATCGTCACGCGTGTACGGGTTCTGCATGTAAGCAGGCAGTCGATAATGAATGCGCTCGTGAGAAGATTGCGGCATCGATACCTCGCCTGGTTCGATGAAGGTGGTCTCATTTGCGGCGGACGTTACACGCATATGCGACGGGTTGACGGTGGCTCTGAATCCCGAGTCTTCGGTAAACACGGTAAGCGTCACGCTACCATCGAACCGCGGCCCTTGTGCACCGAAAGGGTGACATCCGTTCGCATGCCATTCGAGCGTGAATGGTTTCACGGGCACACGTGCGCCTGAGACCAGCGGTCGGCCATTCACGTATACGCTGCTGCCGGGTCCGCACGCCAACGCAGGCCGCGGATCGACCCAGCGCAAAGGCATGGCATCGCTATCGAGTGCAGGCACGAGCAATCCATTGAGCATAAATCGCGATGCATTCAAATTGGGAGATGCCAGACCGGCAATCGGCGTCCGGTTCGCCAACACGTATTCGGCAACGCGACTGGTGATGAGCACGGCGGCGATCGAGAGCCCGATGACGCAGATAACAGCGATGGCGTGCGTGCGGGCAGGCAGTGTGCGGACGCTAGCGGGGACATCGCGCAGATATGCGTGCTCGCGATCGTGGCTATTTTGATACTCGTGCCACGCCTGCTGTCTGCTGCCCGCGAGATTATTGGCGACTAGATGCCAGGCGCGCGGCGTGAACTCACCTTCATTGAACCGGGCGACGTTCGGTGTTGCAGTCATGTTCATGCTGGCATCCTTTGCTACACATACACTACGAAAAGTGCTCATAACTGAAGGAACTGCACCGCCATAACGGCTGCCTCGTGCACGGCTCGTTATGGCGATCTCTGCAAAGAAACCCGTCCAACCGCAGTGCGGCTTACCTTTTATATCAGCCGCCGCGCTTGGTAATGATTACCTCGAGATATTCTGCAGGAACGACCAACGACGCAGCTCCTGCAACGTTGCACCGGTCGAGCAATGCAGTGATATCTTTCTCGAGCGCCTTCTGAGCGGTTGCATCCAATGCCGCAAATGCCTTGTGCGTTGGCCCGTAGAAGTCGCGGAAGATCTGTAGCCAGTGCGCCGCAGAGCGATAGCGGAAGTTGAAGTTTTTGCGCACGGTACGAATATCCGCGGCCTGAGTGCCGAAGAGTTCCACGATATGCGGCTCGGTGCCCCATAGCGCTGGAGACTTCAATCCCACCGGCGGCGGGATATAAGCTCCGATCGTCTTGAACAACTGGCCGATAAATCCTTCGGGTGTCCAATTGGCAAGCCCGATGCGTCCGCCATTGCGCACGACGCGCAGCATTTCGCGCGCCGGCTTCGAATGATCCGGTGTGAACATCGCGCCAAAGGTCGACAGCGCAACATCGAAGCGTCCATCTTCGAACGGCAGGTTTTCCGCGTCGGCAACCTGGAAGTCGATCTGCAAACCTTCTGCCGCAGCGCGCGCACGGCCTTTGTTCAGAAGTTCCGGCACATAGTCGGTAGAAGTCACCGACGCGAACCGGTGTGCAGCGGCAAGTGTGGCATTGCCGTTGCCGGCTGCAACATCGAGCACGCGCTCGCCGGCGCGAATATCAGCGGCCTCGGCGAGATTCTCGCCGACGATTTGCAGTGTCACGCCGATAATTGCAAAGTCTCCGCTCGCCCATGTGGCCTGCTGGCGCTGCTTGATGCCGTCATAGTCAGGCGTTGGGGCGCTGCTCGTTTTCTGTTTAGAGGGTGGGACAAGTGTGCTCGTGGTCATGATTTACACTCCTTGGTTGATGATCGGTTCGGTTCACGTTGGTGAACAAGGCGAATTATTCGCTTGGAATACGCTTGACACTTAGCCACCCGTCGTTCACATTTGCCCGCGCGTCCTGACCCGCAGCCGACTTGATCGAGCGTCCGCCGTACTTGTCTGTTCGTCCGGAAAACGTCTATGGCCATCGATACACTCTCAGATGTATTGCGCTCAGTGCGTCTGCGCGGCGCAGTGTTCTATTACCTGAGCTTCGGACACGAATGGGCTGCGCAGGCGCCCGCCGTGAACGAGATCGCCGGCACGGTCATTCCCGGCGCGGAACACGTGATGGAATATCACGTCATCACGAAGGGCAGCGGCTGGGCCGCGATCGTCGGCGAGTCGCCGGTGCGTCTTGAAGCCGGCGATATCATCATGTTTCCGCACGGCGACGCGCACGTCATTTCCAGCGCACCGAACATGCAACCGATCCGCATGACCCCTGAATGGGTACTCGCGACGCGCAATGATCCGAAGCCCATTCCCGTCGTCTTCAGCACGCCGACTGAGTTTTCGTAC
>Ga0068852_100001493_pt1 | contig 15819 bp, 12 predicted proteins | sample KBSCornC22_FD_66594 | JGI IMG/M metagenome (GOLD analysis project Ga0068852, IMG submission 66594) | Corn rhizosphere microbial communities from Kellogg Biological Station, Michigan, USA - KBS Corn C2-2 | ecosystem: Host-associated > Plants > Roots > Rhizosphere > Soil ... | reverse complement strand
AAGCGCAGCGTTCGATCTCCCGGCCAAACCCAAGGAAGCGAGGAGATCGAGATGCCGGACTCGGATAAACGACCCTTCCGAAGGGTCGTTGTCCAGCGTGGAGCCTTCGCGACCTTCGGAGTAATCATCATTGCCGTTCTTCATTGATGACGGCTCCCGATTATCGTCACATTTTTAGAGGACGCGATTGAACAGTTCGCGCGGACAACTGCGGCTTGGCGCGGCGGCGCAGAGTTCGCGTGATTTGCTCACGAAAGACCTCGCGGCGCCGCGAGGTTTCAGTGGTCACGGCGCCGTGACGTTCGTCGAACAATTCAGGAAGCGCGGCTTGCCCGTGCGCGGCTTCGTTGCCAAGTGGCGCAGCGGCGGCTAGTCATCTCAAATGTCGCTGCGGCCCGACGTGAGCCCGTCACCAGAGCAAGGCTTTGAAGCGCCCCCCATCTGGGAAATTGCTGTTTCAGCCACCACGCAACGATCAGCCGTGAACCCGTATAATGTGAAGGGGATTCATGATCTTTTCCGTGATGAATTGCCGGGGGTCGAGCGCCACCCCCCCGTTCCACAATTGGCGATCGGCAACATACTGGGTCTCCAGCCGGCGCTTTCCGATGTCACCCAAGGCTTTTCACCCAGATGGTGGTTCATCTCCAAAAGCGGGTCCGACGTTCTGCAGCTCCAAGAGAATTTCGTGGCGAGCAACTGGCGCCGTCCAGCCGGTAATCAGCCTGGCGACCCCGTGGATTACCCTGGCTACGAGAGCTTAGTCGGAACAGCACATGGCAGAATCGACAAGTTGCGGGCTAACAATCCTGAGTTTCCACCGCCAGTGGCGTGTGAGCGCATGTACGATAACCTTATTAGCCTTCGGTCGCGGAACGGCGATCGCTTGCGCGTCTCCGATGTACTCACTCGGCTGAGACCCACTAAGCCGCTCGATGCGATTGGCTTTAACATGTCCTGGTTGGAGCGCTTGGGAGATGTGCCGGCTAATGATCAGTCAATCCTTCAGATACAGATAAACCTAGTCGGATTGCCGCGAGCTGGGGAGACAGATCCTGCCCCCTTTGTTAAGCTTGCTTTCAATGCTGGCGCAGTACGGAACTCGTGGGAAAGTGCGTTTGACTTTTTCTCGTTAGCGCATGCCCATATAAGAAAGCGCCTGATGGATTTGACAACGGATAAGGCTCATCAATCGTGGATTCCCAAGTGAGTATTGCTACTGCTCCGCTGGCTCCTGCAGTGCCGGAGCCCCACTTCCTCAGCGGCGATTGGCGCACCGCAGGTACGCCCGTGGACATTTGCGCTATGACAGCCACGCGCGAAGGAACCTCAAATAGCTTAGATTGGATCGAGGTCGCGATGCGATCGATCCGCTCACTTGGGGCCGACTGGGACGGCTACGGCGCCGACCCGATTGCAGAGCAAACTATCCGACAGCTGGCGTGGCTACTGCGCCATGATGTCCCTGATCGGGCTGAGGTCGGCTCGATTGTTCCGGGAGGGGATGGTTCACTGCAGGCAGAGTGGCACCTAGACTCCGTCGAGCTCGGATTGATAGTGGAGCCCGGCGGCTCGGTATTCGCGTGGGTACGGCCGCGTGCTGGACCCGAGATCGAGCGAAGCGGCCTCGAAGCGCGGGAGCTTTTTTGGTCAGTGGCGAACATTTATCTGGCGTAGATGTGCACTCCGACAGCGCAGGACTATTTCTCCCATGTCCGGCACGACGATCCGGGAATCGGCGCCACAGACAGGCTGCTCCGTAACTGCCGCCAACCTGTCCAGATCGTTCCTTGCAAGGTCGCAGGCCTGAAGATCTCCGATCAAATCTTTCGTAAAAAACCAAACGAACCCGGGGTTTCGGTCGATCTTGAGTGTCTCCTGCAAAAGGAAGGACTCAGTTGGGAGCATCAGTACGGGGCGCAACCAGACACCCTCGCTATGGTCGCAGTCACCGCCCAGCAGGCAAGGCACGTGTCAGCTGGCGTGGCACATACGCCCAAGCCCGAGCAGCCTGAGCTGGCTCCGAGGGCTAGTTCACGAGCTAATCCCTATCACGGCGAGATCATCGGGGACATCAGCCGCTCCAACGGGCGTGAGCTCAGTCGTCAAGCAGTCGTTCTTCGCTGCGATCTTTAAAGTCGCGCGGCCGAATGTGGGAGCAAGTGAGGGAGCGTGCCGCGATACAGGTACAGAAAACTGACTAACTTCACAATCTTAGCGCCGGTAAGGTGGATGCCCCGCGTGGATTCGAACCACGATTGACGGAGTCAGAGTCCGTAGTCTTACCATTAGACGACGGGGCAGCTTGGGAGCGGCGAGATAAAGAGTCGGTCCTAGCCGTGTCAACGCCAGGGGACGGACTCTCGGGGGTCAATGGTGCGGGTGCTGCCGCTCGGGGTTGCCCAACCGCATAAAATTGTGATTAAACGCCGGCCAAGTCAGCCGTCCGCGGTTCGGGCGGTGAAGGATAGAACGGGCGTGTGATGGCGCAGAGTGTCGCCAGTGCGCCGGTCCTGCAGCAGGGATATTGCGAGCAGGGCGGGCCATCGGATCAGGGGCCGCCGAAGAGGCGGGAACCGAATCGCCATACATATGGAGCGATCGATCTCGGCACCAACAATTGCCGACTGCTGATCGCGCGGCCGAGCCACGGCGGCTTTACCGTCATCGACGCATTTTCCCGCATCGTTCGCCTCGGTGAAGGGGTGTCGCGGACCGGTGCATTGTCGCAAGAAGCAATGGACCGCGCCATCGGAGCTCTCTCGATTTGCGCCGATAAGCTGAGGCGGCGCAACGTTTCGCTCTCGCGCTCCGTCGCCACCGAAGCGTGCCGCCGAGCGAGCAACGGATACGAGTTCACGGAGCGGGTTCGCGAGGAGACCGGCATTGCGCTCGACATCATCGAGCCGGCCGAGGAGGCGCGGCTCGCAGTCCTCGGCTGCCATAAGCTGCTCGAGCCGGGCGACGGTCCTGCGCTGATCTTCGATATCGGCGGCGGCTCGACCGAGCTGGTGCTGATCGACCAGGAGGAAGGCACCCCCAAGATCCGCGCCTGGTGGAGCGCGCCGTGGGGCGTCGTTTCATTGACCGAGAGCGAAGGGAAGGAAGCGCTCGAAGGCTCCGACCGCCTGCTCGCCTATAAGCGGATGCGCGAACGTGCACGGCGCGCTTTCGCCAACTTCGCAACCATGCTTCCGGAGGGCCGCGACGGAATTCGCCTTCTCGGCACCAGCGGCACTGTAACGACGCTCGCAAGCGTCCATCTGGCACTGCCCTTCTACGATCGGCGCGCCGTGGATGGCCTTCATGTGCCGATCGAGGCGATGCAGAAGATCAGCGGCATGATCGCTCGTATGAACTATGAAGAGCGTTCGGCCCTTCCATGCATCGGCAGCGAGCGGGCGGACCTAGTCGTCGCCGGCTGCGCGATCCTGGAAGCGATCATGGAGATCTGGCCGGCGGAGAAGCTTGGAGTCGCGGACCGCGGCATTCGGGAGGGGATCCTGCGATCGCTGATGGCGCGTGACGGCTGGAAATTGTGAGGCGGCTCAGCACCGCCAAAGGCCGCAAAGTCTCGTCGACGCGCTGGCTCGAACGCCAGCTCAACGATCCCTACGTCAAACGCGCCAAAGCCGAGAATTACCGCAGCCGCGCGGCCTATAAGCTGCTCGAGCTCGATGAGCGCTTCGGCTTGCTGAAGGGGGTGAAGACAGTCGTTGACCTCGGCATTGCCCCGGGTGGTTGGACCCAGGTGATTCGCCGTAAGGTGCCGCAGGCAAGGGTCGTTGGAATCGACCTATTGCCTACCGATCCGATCGAAGGCGCCACAATCCTGCAGATGGATTTTATGGATGAACAGGCGCCAGAGCGTCTGAGAGAGGCGCTCGGCGGTCCTGCCGATATTGTCCTTTCGGACATGGCTGCGAACACCGTCGGGCACCAGCGGACCGATCATCTACGCACGATGGCGCTGGTCGAAGCGGGCCTCGAGTTCGCACGCGAGGTGTTGCGCCCGGGTGGCGCTTATGTCGCGAAAGTGCTCGCCGGCGGCGCGGATAGCCAGCTCGTCGCCGAGCTAAAGCGGAGCTTCTCGACCGTGAAGCACGCGAAACCGCCCGCGAGCCGCAAGGATTCGAGCGAATGGTACGTCGTGGCGCAGGGCTTCAAGGGCGCCTAGCTGCTCGCCTTCCTTCGAACGGCGTCGATTGCCTGCTTGAGCGTGTCGTAGCCGACAGCCCCATTCATCACTCGATCGCCGATCACGAACAGCGGGGTGCCCGTGGCGCCGAGCTGGCCCGCGAGGGCGTAATTGCGCTTGAGCTCGGCCTCGATCTGCGGATCGCCATTGGGCGTCGAGGAGATACCCGCCGCCTGCGCAGCCGCCGCGATCGTGTCCGGCGCGGGTCGGCCCGCGACCCACAGAGTGTCGTGGAACCTGGCGAACCGGCCTAGCTTCGAGGCTTCGAGCGACAGACGGGCGGCGGTGACGCTGTCGGGACCGAGGATTGGCAGCTCGCGATAGACCACCCTCAGGCCCTTATCCTCCTGGAGCAGGCGATCGACGCTCGGGTTGCTCACCTTGCAATAGGGGCAATCGTAATCGAAGAATTCGACGAGGGTGACCTCGGGCTTGGCCGAGCCCTTCCACGAGCTTGCAAACGGAGTCTCTAGGGCCGCGCGATCAGCGGCGAGGACGGGCGCATATTGCGCGTCACGCAAAGCATCCACGGCGTCCGATAGGATCTTGGGATCGGCGAGCAGTCCTTGCCGGACGATGCGGCTGCTCAGCACGTTAGGCAAAGCGAACAGCAGGAGGGCCGCTGTGAGCAGCGATCCAACGACCCCGCCCACCAAAGCTGCACCGAACCTCCCGCCTTTCGGCGCCGGTGCGCTCACTCGTTCCCGTCTTTCCTGTATCTCTTGTCTTTCTTGGCCAGCTCGGCGCGGGAAACCATGGCGATATCCTGCGCTCGAAGATAGTCCGGAGTCCCCGGCTGGATACCTTTCATGGCCATCTGCGCGCTTGCAAGCGCCATTTTCGGGTCGTCCTGGAGATTGCTGCGCTCCGCCGTGGCAAGCGCGGCGCGCGCCAGGTCGCCTTCATGGTCGTAAATGATCCCGAGCTGGTACCAGGCGAAAGGATCCTCATTGTCGCGGCTGATGGCCACCTTCAGGATCTGCTTGGCCTCCTGAAAATTCTTGGAATCGTTCGTCTCGACCAACGCGTGCCCGAGCATTGCGGCGATCATCGGAGCCTCGCCAGAGCGTTGGGTCGCCTCTCGAAGCGGTGCCAGAGCTTCCTTGGGCCTGCCGTCCTCGAGAAGCATCTGACCTTTAAGCTCGAGGAAGAAAGGGTCGTGCGGATCGATCGCCAATAATGCATCGGCCTCGGCTTCGGCCTTATCCGGGTAGGCGCCAAGGTGATAGGCGTAGGCACGCGCATAATGAGCGGGCACGCTCTGATCGGTTTCGGGATATCTCAGCACCGCCTGCTTCGGATCGACGAAGCCGAGCAGCTTGGCTTTAACTCGTTCGAACCGCGCCTCGAGCTTGGGGTCGGGCGGCTTGTTCCACGCGGGGTCGCTCGTCAACTTCTGTTGAAGAGCCTCGATACGTTCGGAGTTGATCGGGTGATCGCGGTCGAAGCTGTCCTTGTCGTAGACCGCCAGGCGATATTCTTCATTCTGCAGCTTTTTGAAGAAATCGAGCAGGCCCTTGCCGCTGATGCCCGCCTTCGAGAGCAAACGGGAGCCGGTTGCATCCGCGGTGCTCTCCTGGGCGCGCGTGAAAGCAAGGATGTCGCCAATAGCGGCGCGCTGTCCTGCCATCATGATGCCCATTCCGGCATCGCCGGCACCGGCGGCGATCGCAGCGACACCGAGCACCAGCGAAAGAATGCTGATTCCGGTTGCGTGCGTCTCGCCCTGGCCGCTCCGGATCGAATCGCCGGCGATCACATGGCCTAGCTCGTGGGCGACGACTCCCTGGAGCTGATTTACGTTGTCGGCAGCCTGGATCAGCCCGGATTGTACATAGACGGTCTGGCCTTGGGAGACGAAAGCGTTGATTTCAGGGTCATTCAGAAGGACGACCTTGACGCTATTCGGGTCCAAGCCCGCCGCTTGGATCAGCGGCAGCGACATGTCCCGGAATAGAAGCTCGGTCTCGGTGTCGCGCAGGACCTGCGGGCCGGAATCATCCTGCGCGGCGGCGGGTTGGGAGCCTGCGAGCGCCAGCATGAGCAGGAGCATCAGCAAGCGCGCGACGCGGGACACGGGCGACTTCATCGGCCGCCGATTACCACTTTGTGCGCTGAACGCGGGATGAAAAACAACCTCGTCCCCCAGCTCGGCGGGGAGAGGATCATTAGCCGAACGTCCGCTGCCACCATCCGCGTCTGGGTTCACCCGTGGTTTCTGCCGCCGTGTCGTTGTTCGCGGCGGGGACGCTTACCGGTTCCTCGGCCGGGCTGTCTTCTGATCCCCGCACGGCCTTGGTCCGCCGCTTGCGGGCCGGCTTGGTCGAGGGTGCCGCCTGGTCTGCCGTTTCGGCTGGCGGGGCTTCGGCGGGCGCGGGTTCTTCGACAGTGACCTCCGCTTCCGGAGCAGGGTTCTTCGAACGGCGCCGCTTTGGTTTGGGCTGTGCCTCCTCGGTTGCCTGCGTTTCGGCGACGGGCGGCTCCTCGTCGATCGGCCGCTCGACCATCGGCGAGCTTTGCGGCTCGATCACTGTTTCGCTCAGCTGTTCGGCACTGGGCTCGGCGGTCTTGCGGCCGCGGCGGCGACGGCGGCGCTTGCCGCTTTCATCCTCGCCAGGCGCGGCTTCGGCCTCTTCGACCGGCTGCTTCTCGGCGACAGCCACCAATTGCTCCTGCTGAGCGGAGGGCTCACTGTCGCCACCTTCGCGCCGGCCGCGCCCTCGGCCGCCGCGTCGACGCCGGCGGCGACGTCGCCCCTGGCGCTCGCCTTCGGTTTCCTCGGGCCGCGCCTCGGCCTCTTCATCCTCGGCCTCGAGCGAAATCTCGACCGTCTCTTCTTCGGCTTCGGCCTCTTCCTCTTCTTCGATCGGCGCCTCGATCCGTGGCGCCGCAACCGGCCGAGCGCCCGAGCTGTCGACGGCCATGCGCGCGCCTTCAAAGCTCTCATCGATCAGGATTTCGATTGAAACACCGTAACGCTGCTCGATATCGGCCAGCTCGGCGCGCTTCTTGTTGAGGACATAGACCCCGGCTTCCTTGCCGGCGCGCAGGCAGATTCTGTCGCCGCGCCCGCGGGTCGCCTCATCCTCGATGATCCGGAGCGCCGACAGCCCGGCCGACGCGGCGGTCCGCATCAGCCCGGTTCCTTCGCAATGCGGGCAGGGCTTGGTCGAGGCTTCGAGCACACCCGTGCGCAGACGCTGGCGGCTCATCTCCATCAGGCCGAAGCTCGAAATCCGGCCGACCTGGATGCGCGCCCGGTCGTTCTTGAGCGCGTCCTTCATCGCCTTCTCGACTTTTCGAACATGGCTGGATTGCTCCATGTCGATGAAGTCGATGACGATCAGGCCCGCCATGTCGCGCAGCCGCAGCTGCCGAGCGATCTCCTGCGCCGCCTCGAGGTTGGTGTTGAAGGCGGTCTGCTCGATATTGTGTTCGCGGGTTGAGCGTCCCGAGTTGATGTCGATCGAAACCAGCGCCTCGGTCGGGTTGATGACGAGATAGCCGCCCGACTTCAGCTGAACGATCGGCTGGTACATGGCGCTCAGCTGATCCTCGACACCGTAGCGCTGAAACAGAGGCGTCGTGTCGCTGTGCAGCTTCACTCGGCGAACGTGGCTCGGCATCAGGAGCTTCATGAAGCCGCGCGCCGCCTTGTAGCCTTCCTCCCCTTCGATAATCACTTCGTCGATCTCGCGGTGATAGAGGTCGCGGATGGCGCGCTTGACCAGGTCGCTGTCGCGGTAGATCAGCGCCGGAGCCGTGCTCCCCAGCGTCCGCTCCCGGATCTCGTCCCACAGCCGTGCAAGATAATCGAAGTCGCGCTTGATCTCCGTTTTTGTGCGCTGGAGGCCGGCGGTGCGGACGATCAGGCCCATGGTCGAGGGAAGCTTCAAGTCCGCCATGATCGACTTCAGCCGCTTGCGGTCGGCGCCGTTCGAAATCTTGCGCGAAATCCCGCCACCATGGGTCGTGTTCGGCATCAGCACGCAATAGCGGCCTGCGAGCGACAGATAGGTCGTCAGCGCCGCTCCTTTGTTACCGCGCTCTTCCTTGACCACTTGCACCAGCAGAACCTGGCGGCGTTGGATCACATCCTGGATCTTGTAACGGCGGCGCAGGTTCTGCCGCTTCTGCCGTAGCTCATCAGCGGCGGATTCGTCCGCGGACGAGCGATTCGATGCCGCGCCGGCCTCCTCTGTGGACCGATCGGCTTCGTTGCCCTCGACCTCTTCGGGCGAGCCCTCGACGAAGGCGCTGTCGTCGCCGTTCTCGAACTCGGCGGCACGCAGCCGTTCTTCCTCGGCCGCGTGCTCCGCTTCCTCTCGAAGCAGGGCTTCGCGATCGGCCTTGGGGATTTGATAGTAATCGGGGTGGATTTCGCTGAAGGCGAGGAAGCCGTGGCGATTGCCGCCGTAATCGACGAACGCAGCCTGGAGCGACGGCTCTACCCTGATGACTTTGGCGAGATAGATATTGCCTTTGAGCTGTTTGTGCTCGGCCGATTCGAAGTCAAACTCCTCGATCCGGTTTCCCTTGACGACGGCAACCCGGGTTTCTTCCGGGTGGCGCGCATCGATAAGCATGCGCATGGACATTGAATTTTCTCCGCGCGCGGACGTTCAGCGTTCTGTCGCTCAGTCGCGCGATAATTGGGGTCTTGCCGCGGGCATACAGGCCGGCGGCGATGACGGGATGACTGGAAAGCGCGTCTGCTCGATTCGCCATCCCGCGCCGCTGCGCAGGGAAAGCCGCTTCATCGAAAAGCGAGTGAAGGGCATTCTGTGGCGTCATTCGAGCTTCAACCTCGTGGAGCCGCGGTCCTTCGCACCGGGAAGCGCGGCATGAATTCTCCGGCAGAATTCGGAGAAGCGAGACCGAGGTAGCATTGCGGAGTCGCCGCTGCAACACTTCCCCTCCGGATCGTAGCCACCTGACCGTAGGTTGCAGAACTAAATTTCCTGTTAACCATCGTGGCGTGATATTACATTGCGCTTCAATGGTTTGGTGAATGACTGAAACGATTAGCAGGTCAGGGGCAATCGCGGGCGCCGCCGCGACTGCCATCGTCGCGGGCGCGCTCCTGTTCGCATTCGCCGGCCGCAGCGGCGCCGCAGCGCAGTCGACTCTCACGGTGAGGGTTCCGCCGGCGGTTAACGATACCGTCTACGGCGCTCCGGAAGCGCGTGGCCGGCCGATCGTCGTTATTGATCCCGGCCATGGCGGCCGCGACCCCGGCGCGACCAGTGTCTCCGGGCAGGTGAGCGAAAAGGATCTCACTCTGGCGCTGGCGAGAGAGCTCCGCGACGACCTCGTCAAGCGTGGGCGCGTTCGCGTCGCCATGACCCGCGACGACGATCGATACCTCAGTCTCGACGATCGGGCCGCCGTGGCCCGCCGGCTCGACGCCGCGATGTTCGTCTCCCTGCACATGGACAGTGCGCCCAACCCGCTGGCCCGCGGCGCAACGGTCTATTCGCTATCCGACGTAGCCTCGGATGAAGAGGCGGCGAATCTTGCAGCGTCCGAAAACGGTGGCGCGATGGCGGACGCGTCCGACGGCTCGGTCCAGTCGATGCTCTCCGACCTCGCGATGGAGGGGCAGATGAGCGCTTCGGCCGATCTTGCGGCGCGGCTGGTCGGCAAGTCCGCCGGACGCTTCGAGCTTCGGCCGAACCCGCACCAGTTCGCGTCCTTCCACGTGCTTCGTCGCGCCGGTGCGCCTGCCGTCCTGTTCGAGGCCGGCTATATCAGCAATGCCGACGACGAAGTCCTGCTTCGCTCGCCCGAACAGCGCGCGAAGATCGCGCTCGCCCTCGCGCAAGCGATCGAAACCGATGTCGCTGCGCGAGCGCGTCATTAGCCGCATTAACTGGCTTTCCGCTCCAGTTTCGAAAGGCTAGACGCATCATCGAATGAAGTTCGAGCGTCTGACTCCTCCCGGCTGGCAGCTCCCCGACCTCGTCGCCTTCAACGAGAGGGTGCATGTGTGGGTCGACCCATGGTGGGCGCATCGCTCGGTGCGCCTGATCGCCTGGGCGGCCGCGGCGCTGTTCGTCCTCTTCGCGGCGATGTGGATCTACTTCGCGGCGGGCCTTCCGTCGGCTAGGACCCTGCTCGCCTACCAACCGCCGCTCCCGACCAACGTGCGCGGCTATGACGGCGACCCGGTGCAGACCTTCGCCCGCGAGCGGCGCGTCGACCTATCCTATGACGAAATTCCCCCCCTGGTGGTCCACGCCTTCATCTCGGCGGAGGACAAGGATTTCTTCCACCATCATGGGATCGATTACTCGGGGTTCGTCAAGGCCGTCTTCAACTATACGACGCACCTCGGCCGCGGCGGCCGGGTGGCGGGCGGCTCGACCATCACGCAGCAGGTCGCCAAATATCTGCTGCGCGACAGCAGCTACAACGTTGGGCGCAAGGCACGCGAGGCGATCCTTGCGTTCCGGCTCGAGGATACGCTCTCGAAGCAGCAGATTCTCGAGCTCTACCTCAACTCGATCTTCCTCGGCCGCAACGCTTATGGCGTCCAGGCCGCCGCCCGCGCTTATTTCGACAAGGACGTCGACGAGCTGACGCTTCCGGAGGCCGCTTATCTCGCGATTCTTCCTAAAGCGCCGTCGAACTACGATCCGGTGCGGGCGACTCAGAAGGCGCTCGGCCGCCGCAATTATGTGCTCCAGGAGATGTACCGCAACGGCTACATCACAGAGGATCAATGGCATTCGGCGGCAACGAGCCCGCTCGGAACGATCCGCTACGGAAGCAACGAGAAGTTTCGCCAGCAGGGCGGCTATTTCATGGAGGAGGTCAGGCGGGAGCTCGTCAGGCAATTCGGCGAAGACGCGAAGGACGGCGCGAACAGCCTCTACGCGGGCGGACTGTGGGTCCGCACCTCGATGGACCCCAAGATGCAGGATCCGGCCGCCCAGGCGCTTCGCGACGGACTTGTGAAATATGGCAACGGCGGAGGCTGGAAAGATCTCGGCATGAAGCTCGACCTGTCGAGGGACTGGGCGGCCCAGCTCGATCAGGCGCCGGTCGGGACCGGCTTTGCCGATTGGGTCAAGGCCGTGGTGCTGTCGAAGAGCGACGGCGAAGCGACGGTCGGCTTCACCAATGGCTCGACGGGGAGCCTTCCGGCTTCGGGCGCCGCGATGCCGGTGCGCGGCCTCGGCGGTTCCGCGTTCGACGCGCTCCAGCCCGGGATGGTCGTCATCGTCAAACAGACCGGTCCCGGCACTTATCAGCTGAAGTCGGTCCCCGAGATTTCGGGCGGCATGCTGGTCGAGGAGGTCCATACCGGCCGGGTCCTTGCGATGCAGGGTGGCTTCGATGTCGTTGGATCGAGCTATAACCGCGCGATCCAGGCGCTTCGCCAGCCCGGCTCGGCGTTCAAGCCGATCGTCTATGTGACCGCGCTCCAGAACGGCTTCACGCCGGCGACGATCGAGCTCGACGCGCCTTATTGCATCGACCAGGGACCCGGCCTCGGGCAGAAGTGCTTCGTCAACTTCGACCATCGCTCGGCAGGACCGCACACCCTGCGCTGGGGCCTTGAGCAATCACGTAACCTGATGACCGTGCGCGCCGCAGCAAACATCGGCATGCCCAAGATTACCGACACCGCGCGCAAGCTCGGCGTCGGCGACTATCCGAACTATCTCTCGATCGCGCTCGGCGCCGGCGACACGACCGTGCTCCGGCTGACCAATGCCTATGCGACTCTCGCCAATGGGGGCCGCTCGGTGAATCCGACCACGATCGACTATGTCGAGGACCGTAACGGCAAAGTCATCTACCGAACCGACAATCGGTGTGCGGTGATGGGCAATTGCAATGCGTCCGACTGGAATGGGGGTCCGATGCCACGGCCGCCGAGTCGCACGCGTCAGCTGGTCGATCCGATGGCGGCGTTCCAGATGGTCCATGTGATGGAAGGCGTGATCATTCGCGGCACGGCGACCGTGCTTCGCGATCTCAATCGTCCCCTGTTCGGCAAAACCGGCACGACCAATGGCCCGACAAACGTCTGGTTCGTCGGCGGCACGCCCGACATCGTCGCCGGCGTCTACCTCGGCTACGACAATCCGCGGCCGATGGGCGGCTGGGCCCAGGGCGGCCGGATCTCCGCGCCGATCTGGAAGGAGTGGGCGCTGACCGCGCTCAAGGACGTGCCCAAGGTGCCCTTCGTTGCGCCGCCCGGGATCCGCTGGGTGCGGATCGATCGGGCGAGCGGCAAGCCGGTGTTCGGGCAATTCCCGACGACCGACAATGATCCGAAGGCGGAGGTGATCTGGGAAGCGTTCCAGCCGCAGACCGAGGCCGTCCACAGCGCGCGCAGCACCTTCGGCGATCCCTATAGCCCGCAATATCTGCAATTGTGGCAGCAAGCGGCGCAGCAGTCCGCTTTGCAGCCGCAGCAACGACAGCAGCCCTCGCCGGGGCAGTCACCGCAGCCATCGGCGCCTGTCACTGCGCCGCCCGAGCCGCAGCCGAGTGGCTTGCCAACCCAGAACCCACTCCGGTAGCGCTCTCCGCGAGAGGTTCGAACATGCGCGCCGAAGCGCAAGCCCATATCGATCAGATCAATGCCGCAACCGCGCTGCTGCGTCGATTCCTCGACTGGGACCGGGCATTGAAGCAGCTCGATGAGCTGAACGCCAAGGTCGAGGATCCGACCCTGTGGGACAATCCCAAGGCGGCGCAGGATGTCATGCGCGAGCGGCGGCGGCTCGAGGAAGCGATCGGCGCCACGCGCACGCTCGAGCGCGAGCTCGCCGAGACTTCCGAGCTGATCGAGCTCGCAGAGAGCGAAGGCGACGAGACGCTGGTTGACGACGCGGTCCGAAGCCTCGCCGAGCTCGCCGAGCGCGCGGATCGCGACAAGGTCGCCGCGCTGCTCGCCGGCGAGGCCGACGCCAACAATGCTTATGTCGAGATCAACGCGGGCGCGGGTGGGACCGAGAGCCAGGACTGGGCCGAAATGCTGCAGCGCATGTACACGCGCTGGGGCGAGCGTCACGGCTTCAAGGTCGAAATGATCGACCATCATTCGGGCGAGCAGGCAGGGATCAAGTCGGCGACGATTCTGGTCAAAGGCGAGAATGCCTACGGCAATTTGAAGACTGAAAGCGGTGTCCACCGCCTCGTCCGAATCAGCCCCTACGATGCGAACGCGCGGCGTCACACCAGCTTCTCGAGTGTCTGGGTCTATCCCGAAGTCGACGAGGACATCGACATCCAGGTCGAGGAAAAGGACCTTCGGATCGACACCTACCGCTCATCGGGCGCAGGAGGGCAGCACGTCAACACGACCGACAGCGCGGTCAGGATTACCCATATCCCGACCGGCATTGTCGTCGCCTGCCAGAACGAGCGTTCCCAGCACAAGAATCGCGCCTCGGCGATGAAGCAGCTGAAGGCGCGGCTTTATGAAGCCGAGCTGCAGAAACGCGAAGCCGAGGCGGATGCCGCCAATGCCGCCAAGACCGACATCGGCTGGGGCCACCAGATCCGTTCCTACGTGCTTCAGCCCTACCAGCTGGTGAAGGACTTGCGCACCGGCGTCACCTCAACTTCGCCCGGCGACGTGCTCGACGGCGATCTCGATCGCTTCATGGCGGCGGCGCTGTCGCAGCGCGTGACCGGGGAAAAAGTCGAGGTCGAGGATGTGGAATAGGGCCGCACCGTTCGCGGCTCTGCTTTTGCTTTCCTGCCGGTCGCAGCCGGCGCAGCCCCGTTTCCCGAGCGTGCATCGCGACGTCGCGCCGATCGTCAGCGATACCTTCTCGACCGAGGACGCGCGCGACCGGCTCGGCGAAGCGGAAGAGGTGATGCAGCTTGCCGGCATTCGCCGAGGCATGTGGGTCGCCGACGTTGGGGCAGGGCAGGGCTATTACACCGTCCGTCTGGCGCGGGTCGTCGGCGCGCAGGGCCGAGTGCTTGCCGAGGACATCATGCCGCAAGTCACCGATCAGCTGAGCGATCGAGTCCAGCGCGAGCGGCTCGACAATGTCGCGATCAGGCTCGGGACCCCTGACGACCCAAAGCTGCCCGGCGATTCATTCGACCGAATCTTCCTCGTCCACATGTACCACGAGGTCGCTTCGCCCTACGCCTTTCTGTGGCATATGCGCGAAGGCCTGAAGCCGAACGGCTTCGTCGTCGTGGTCGATGCCGACCGGCCGATCGCGCATCACGGAATGCCGCCGGAGCAGCTCAAATGCGAATTCGCCGCGCTGAACTTGAAGCCGGTGAAGTTCATCATGCTGACCGGCGGCGAGGCCTATTTCATGGCCTTCCGATCCGCCGGACCACGACCGGCGCCGGAGAACATCAAGCCATGTAAATCCTAGAGATAGCCCAGCCTTCGGAGGCTCGTGCACTCGGTTCCGGCGAAGACCAGATGATCGAGCACGCTGCAGTCGAGTGCTTCGGCGGCCGTCGCGAGCCGCCGCGTGGCGCGGAGGTCCGAAGCGCTCGGTCGCGAGTCTCCGCTCGGGTGATTATGAGCCAGCAGAATGGCGGCACTGCCGTGTCGCGCGGCATCGAGGATGATCGTTCGGACCGGCAGTTCGACACCGTCGGGATCACCTTCGTGGCGCGAGAGGTGCAAGCAGCGCCCATGATTGTCGACATGAGCGACCCACAGGCTCTCCGAACCGGCGTCTTGCTCGGCAAGACAGCCTGAAAAGAATTCGCGTGCGGCGGCGAGGCCGTCGAGCTTGAGAGGGACTTCGGCACGCTGATAGCGCATCCCCTCCGTCTACCGGAAGGGGAGGGCGACAACGACGCCAACCTGCTCAGCTTTGACCTCCAAGTATATCCATTACGGAAGTACCGCGAATCGCATACCCCCTTCACAAGCGCGAAAATAGGATTATATCGGCCGCATCCAGAAATAGACGGCTCCGCCGCACGCTTTCGTGCGCCCGGAGCTTTTCCCGTCCTCTCCGGGACAGGGTCCGAGTTGGCGCACGGACCGTACGCATTGGAGAGGAAAAGCGGGGCGGCGCTCCATTTCAACGTGCACCGGCGAAGGCCGGTGCCCAGGCTGGACCCCGGCCTTTGCCGGGGTACGGCCGTAGCGCAGGGAAGCACATGGCCACCAAAGCGATCGACACGCCCCGCAAGTCCAAGGCGGGACCGAGGACGAAGCAGCGGCGAATCCGCAAGATTTTCGGCAACATTCATGAAATTTCCGAAATGCCGAACCTCATCGAGGTCCAGCGCGAAAGCTACGAGCAGTTCCTCCGCTCGGATCCCAAGACCGGCTATGTCTCCGGTCTCGAAAAGACGCTTCGCTCGGTGTTCCCGATCGTCGACTTCGCCGGCACCGCCCACCTCGATTTCGATCATTATGAGCTCGAGGATCCCAAGTACGACACGGACGAGTGCCGCCAGCGCGGCCTCACCTACGCCGCCCCGATGCGAGTCACGCTGCGCCTGACCACCTTCGAGATCGATCCGGAGACCGAGGCCAAGTCGGTGATCGATATCAAAGAGCAGGACGTCTACATGGGCGACATGCCGCTCATGACGATGAACGGCACCTTCATCATCAACGGCACCGAGCGCGTGATCGTCAGCCAGATGCACCGCTCGCCGGGCGT
>Ga0068852_100001492_pt1 | contig 15819 bp, 13 predicted proteins | sample KBSCornC22_FD_66594 | JGI IMG/M metagenome (GOLD analysis project Ga0068852, IMG submission 66594) | Corn rhizosphere microbial communities from Kellogg Biological Station, Michigan, USA - KBS Corn C2-2 | ecosystem: Host-associated > Plants > Roots > Rhizosphere > Soil ... | reverse complement strand
GCACCGGACACAATATGGCCTCACCGCTCAGCTCGGCGCTGCGCTCGACCGTAATGATGCGGTGCTCGGTGGCCGCGAGCTCACCGAGAGCGCCGTCGTGGTATCTGTCGAAGGCGCTCCGCGCGATGCGCTCTTTGACGTCGCTGTCGACGGTCAGAAGCGGGCGCGCCTCAGGACGGGGGAGCAAATGCCGATATTCCTCGAGCCGTACCGGGCCTATTCGGTTACGCTTCGGGCGGTGGGCGCCCCGTCGCTGTCATACGACCCGTCTGCGCGGACGGTCACTCTCTACCCCGGCAATGTTCAGCATGTCTCGTGGCATGTCGAGCATCTACTGACAGTGTTCGGGCGGGCGGTTCGCCGCGACGGCACGCCAGTCGCGAATGCGATGATCAGCGGCCGCCGTGGTTTCGGCGAATCGAATCGGCGGGGTTATTTCCAGGTTGACACGTCTCCGGGTGATATCCTTTCCTTCGAGCCGGAGGATGGGGCCAAGTGCAAGGTCAGCTTGGGCGAGCGCGATCAGCGGCTGGATTATGAGCCGGTTGGGAGGGTCCTTTGCGAATGAACTCTGTTGCAGCGACGGCCGCACTGCTCGGGACTGTTGTCGCCGGCGTGCTTCTTGCAGCTACCCCCGCAGGTGCGGAGCTCGTCCTCAGCCAGCTGGTGGTCGACCTCGTACCGGGGAAGCAGGATCGAGCCGACATCGAAGTCCTCAACCGAAGCCCCGACCGGTCCTTCGTTACCATCGAGCCGCGCGAGATCGTCGCTCCCGGAACGCCTGACGAAGCGGCCCGAATCGATCCGGATCCCGAAAAGCTCGGAATTCTCGTTTCACCCGAGAGAATGGTCCTTGAACCGGGCGAACGAAGACTCCTGCGCATTGCATCGCTTGCCCCCTCCGATCGCGAGCGGGTCTACCGCGTGACGGTCGAGCCGGTGATCGGCAAGCTCTCCTCACAGTCGTCGGGGCTCAAGATTCTTGTCGGATACGACGTTCTCGTGCTGGTCAGGCCTTCCGACCCGCGGCCGCACGTCACGGGCAGCCGTTCGGGAACCGACCTCGATCTCGCGAACGACGGCAATTTGAGCGTGGAATTGCTCGGAGGCCGTGCCTGCGATGCGGCGATGCGCAATTGCAGGGATCTGCCTGGCGGACGGCTCTACGCGGGAGCGAAGAGGTCGGTGCCAATCGGCCGTGCGGCGAAGGTTCAGTACCAGCTGAAGGCCGGCGCGAAGCTCATCCCGGTGCAATTTTGAGGTGCGAAGGGGCGTCGGGCCTGGTCGAGGCGGGAGGGCTGCCGCGAGTGCAAGCGCGTCGGCAGGAGTTGCGCGTTCGGGCCGGCGCGTTATTAAAGCATTTACTTGTGATCGGATAACGAGATTATTCTGCGAGCGGCCGGGATGGACGATAAAATGAAAAGTTACGGCGACATGCTGGCCGAAGCGGCGACCCATCTTCAGGTGGCGCTTGAGCTGCTTGATCGCGCCCGAGCTCCAGCGCATATCGGCGCTCACGTCGATCTTGCGGCCCACGAACTGCACCATCAGCTTCGCCGCGCCATGGCGCCTTCGGTCGAGCCGCCGAGTCAGGCCGGCCAGGCGCTTCAGTAACCTGCTTCGGGGAGCGGTGCCGACGCCGCTTGCGACTGGAGCGGCCGCGATCCTGCACTACTTCTTTGACCGATCGCATTGGTGCGCATCCCCGCGCGCCGGCCGATAGATCAGATTCCGGGCGGGCCCGCGCCGCAGTCGTCAAAAAATCTCGCCATCGTGGCGGCCCCATGGTCTGAAAGTTCGGTGAAAACGCGGCGGCCGTCGCCCTTGTCGGGCATCCGGACGAGGAGCCCTGCGCGCTCGAGCTGTTTGACCCATCTGAGCGCCGTCGTCGCCGGCACTGCGGCGGCATTGCACAGGCGGCCTGTCGTCACCCGCTCGTTGGTCAGCTTGGCGACGTAAAGCTCGAGCACGATGTCCCACCCCGGGTCCGCAAACAGTCCGGGCCCGAACAGCTTTTCACGGTGCCGTCGAGTATCGAGGATGGCCCTGATCATCTCGGGCGAGACGGGACCCGACTCTGCAGAGTCGGTGAGCGCGAACAGGGAGCGCAGCCTCCCAACCTCGGACTCGACCCGCTCGATCTGCTTCGACAGTCTCTCCTGCGCGTGCTTGCTCATCGGCAACCGGAAACCTTTCATCCTTGCTGCTTCCGAATGATGCGCCGGACGCAGCGTTGCAAGAGCGGACCTGCATTGGCGCTCTGCCGCGCATGCACGGCGGTTGGCCAGCTGCCGCTCGGTGGTGCCAAACGCGGGGCCGACCGAGCATGCTGTCCGTTCCGCGAACATCTGCTGGCAGGATGGGCCTTTCGGACGATCCTCAAGCCCGCTAGAATGGGCGTCATCGCGGGGCGGCACAATGGCAGTAGAGCCGAGTTCTGAGCGTGAGCGTATGTTGGCGGAGGGGCTGAACCACCTTCGGCGAGCCATAGAGCTTCTCGATGCCGCCGGCGCGCCGGCGCACATCGGCGCTCACCTCGATCTTGCAGCGCACCAGCTTTCGGCAGTGATCGAACCGGACATGGACAGGGATCGGCGCGTTCTCGATTGAAGCCGGCGCCCTGTCTCACGCGCAAGCTCGCCTACTCATGCAGTCGCCGAGCCGCCGATCGCTCGCAAGTAGGATTGCATGGCCCGGAAACCGCGGTCCGAAAGCGCGACCCACACGCGTCGCGCATCGCGAGGATCGGGCTCGCGCTCGACAAGGCCGTCATGATGGAGCTTGTCGATCCAGCGCAGCGCAGTGGTTGTCGGGACGGCGGCGCCGATGCTCAGCTTGGAAACCGACGTCCGTCGCTGTTCGCAGTGGAGGGCATAGAGTTCGAGCAGGATGTCCCAAGCGGGATCGGCGAAGAGCTCGTCGCCGAAGTACCTCCTTCTCCTGCTTCTCGCGTCGATGATCCGGCGGACGAGTTCGCCCGAGCCCGTCGGCGCGAGACCAGCGGGGGGAGCCTCGTCGGCTGCGGTCTGAAAGCCCATGAAAAGGGCGACGCCCGAACGGCCGTGCGGTTCCGTTTGACGCGGCGGGCTTTCATCGCGGACCGGATCCACCTGTTGCATCATCATACCTCAGCGTTCGAACAGATTCGACGACTACAATGCTCGTCTCGAATGGTTAACACGAACTTACCGGTTGCTCCGGAATTGAGCCATTGTGGAATGACTGCGACTTGCCAATTGCGGGGTCGGTGCGCGCGCGCCTGTTTTGAAACCATTGGATGCGATGTCCACCGGCCGACGTTCGCTTGCACTCGTTGGCCTGCAGATCGCCGGCATTCCGGGAGCATGCAAGTGCGGCGGTCGGCGCGGTGCTTTCAATGGAAGCCAACCGCAGAAGCAGATCGGAACCGCTGTTTGTCATTGCACGTGATGCTGGCTGCGGCCGCTCAAGCCGCTTGCAGCCGAACAAGGATGCGCCCGTAGCGCGCACCTCGTCCGCTATCTCACCCGTTCGACGAACCGGTCCCATGGAATTGGAAATTCGTTCCGCTCTTCCACATCGCAAGCAGGATTACCGCCAGCTTCCGTGCGAGCGCAACCCGGGCGCGTCCGGGGCCGGCGCGCTCGCGCAGCGCCAAATACCACCGCTTGAGCGCGCAATCAGGGGCAGCCTTTCCAAAGACCATGGCCGCAATGACCAGGTTGGTCCTCGCCAGCTTGTTCCCATTCTTCGTAATCCCCGCGGTCCGAGACTTCACGCCGGACTGGTGGCGTCGCGGCGACAAGCCGAGATAGGCGCCGATATGGCTTGCAAGCCTGAAGCGCGTCGGATCGTCGATCGCCGTGTAGAACGATATCGCGCAGATCGGCCCCACGCCGGGGACCTCCATCAGCAGACTGCACACAGGATGCGATCGCGCGGTTTTTGCGAGGCCCGCATCGAGTTTCCTCAGATAGGTCCCGAGGCTCTCGCACAGGTCTATCAGTGGCTCGAGGTCGGCTTCGAGCGCGCGCGCCTCCGATTTGCCGAGCGCTGCGAGCTGGCTCTTGATGAGCTGTCGCAGTTGCCCGGGGGCGCCCCCTGGCGGCAAAACCAACCCATGGCCGCCGAGCCGTGAACGAATGCTGCCGACTGCGGCAACGCGCGGCGCATCACCAGCAGGCCTCTGAGCTGCTGGCACTCGGGAGATTTGAGATAAACTTGTGAAACGCTGTTGCGGCCCAGACGCGCGAGGTCGGCCAGACCTTTGGCATCCCCCGCGTCTGTCTTGTTTCGCCGGATCGCCAGGAATTTGCTGGCTTGGCGCGCTTCGAAGATGGCCACTGGAAAGCCGCTTTGGCGAAGTTTCCGAACGATGTGGGTGTCGTTTCCGGATTCCGCCGCGATCAGTCCGATTCGCTCCGGCGGAAACGAACCGAGCATGGTTTTCAGCGCGTCGACATTGGTCTCGCATTCGTCGTTGAGCAGTTCGGCTCCAAATGCATCGACGACCGAGACGCGCGTTCGCCTCAAGCCGAGATCGAGCCCTACCCAGACGGTTGAGTCGCTCATGTGCCCTCCCACACATGAGACGAGCCAGCGCTTTCGATGCCCCCTTAATTCTCGCGAGCTTGTTTCTTTGCGCTCCTTTATAGCGCCGCTCAGTTCAGCGGCCTTTGGCACGCGGGTTGCTCGGCGCGCGAGTGCGGCTCGGGCTCAGCTGATTCTATCGAACACGGCATTTGCTGCCGTTTGCTGCTTCGCAGTCTGAGCCCGGTTACGCACTCGGGAAAGCCGTTCGACTATCTGCTGCGAACTCTTGTTCGAAGAATTGTTTTCGGAATGCAGCTCTCCCGCGCGCTCCGTAGCCGCCGCCTTCGCACCGGCCAACCGTAAAATTGGGCACCGAATTGATCTGCCGCTGCTGATCGGCATTCCAATATGCCAGCTGCGACGCGCGAGCCCGGGCCGCGTAGCGCATTGGTCGGGCCGACCGTAGGCCGGCTAAACGGCGCATGCGTTGTTGTGCGCCGCTTCCGAATTTCCCTCGAGCAACCGCAGGCGCGGCTGCTCGTAGAGGCCGAGGTCGCCCAGTCCCGCACGGACGGAGTCTCGCACGTAGGATGGCGACAGGTGCGCATAATGTTTGCGGGTGATCCGCTCGTCGGCATGCCCCAGCGCCTCCGCGATCACTGCCAGGGGCACGCCGGCCATCGCGAGCGTCGAACCATATGTATGCCGTAGGATGTGGAACCCTGCGGGCTCGACCCCTGCCTTTCGGCACGTTTCAGCCATGGGCCTGATCTGGTGCGACGGCCCGAGGCGCCGCCCATGCTGGTTCAGGAACACTGGAGCGGCGAAATCCTTGCCTGCGCAGTGGCGCGCGAAGAAACGCGCACCTTCATCCGAAAGGTGGATGTAGCGAGGCCTTCCGCCTTTCGTTTCAGGCAACAGGATGGTGCCGCTCTGAAGGACCACGTCGCGAACCTTCATGTGGTGGATTTCCGACCATCTGGCGCCGGTGAAGAGCGCGGCCTGAATCACGGCCCTGAACCACGGCTCCGCGGCCGCGAGTAGCGCATCGACCTCCGGTTTCGCGAAATATCGGATTCTCGCAACCGACACGTTCCGGAACGGCTTCACGCGCCGCCACGCACTATCGTCGGACACGCGCCCGTCTTCAAAGGCCCGGTTCAACGCTGCCTTCAGTGGGGTGAAAATGCGGTTCGCGTTCGCCTTGCCGCGCCGCGCGCTGTCGCCGTCTTCCGGCCGGGCCTTGGCGATGCCTTTGCGATTGGCGCGGTAAACTGACCGGCGGAAAGCCAGGTCGGCCTGAAACTTCCGCAGTTCCGCAGTGGTCAGGTCGCAAACTCGCCGACGGCCGAGTACGGGCCGAATGTGACGTTCGATCGTATGCCGGGTCTTCGCAAGCGATTTCCCGGTAAATGCGTCGAGATAATCGTCGAGCGCATCGCCGACGGTGTAGCGGTCTGATCGCCCCCCGCCCGACGCAACGAGCTCGAACCACGCGAGGGCCTTGTCCAGCGCCTCCTTCCAGCTGAGGACGCTCACGCCGTCGGATGGGCAGGCGTCGTCGGCGCTGCCAAGGACATTTGTGAGATAGCCCTCGTGCCGCCTGGAGCATCGCGCGACCCACGAGCCTGCGCGCCCGCCTTTATAATAGCCGAGATGCCGTCCTCGGGCGATCAGACGCCAGTACGGGTGGTGCCGCGGCTTGAGACGCGCCCGTGCCGACCTCTCGTGGAGCCTTGCCTCCGATACGATTTTCGGCACCGCCGAACCTCCGGAAAAACGTCCCCAATAAATCACGAATACACGCCCCGGGACGTGGTTGGACGTGCCGATGAAATGTACCAAATGAGGCTTGCTTTAGCAAGTATCCATGGATGTCCGAGCGCGTCCACAACTAACCAAATTGGTTCTCTCACGGCGAAAACACGGGTTCGAGTCCCGTAGGGGTCACCAGCTCGCAATATCACGGATCGTGGGCTGCTCCGCCTTGCGGCCTCCGCTTGGTCGCTCGAGCCAGTCCGCGACCAGCGCGGCGATCCGCTCGGCGGCGTGCCCATCGCCGTAGTGGAAGCTGCGCCGGCGCATCGCTGCCAGCGCCTGCGGATCGGCGAGCAGGGCGCGCGCTTGCGTCACGATCCGCGCGGTCGAGGTGCCGACCAGCCGGGCGTTGCCAGCGGCGATGCCTTCCGGGCGCTCGGTCTTGTCGCGAAGCACCAGCAGCGGCACGCCGAGCGCCGGCGCTTCCTCCTGGACGCCGCCGGAATCGCTGAGGACCAGGTCGGAGTCGCGCATCCGCTGGAGCAGCGCGCGGTGGCTGCAGGGGTCCATCAAGCTGACGCCGGGGCATTGTCCGAGCAGCCTCCGCATTTCGGCGCTTACATGCGGGTTCGGGTGAAGCACGAAGTCGATGGCGGCGAGGCTCGACAGCTCGCGGAGCGCGGCGGCGATCGACTCCAGCCCTTCGCCCCAGCTCTCGCGCCGGTGGCAGGTGACGAGGATCCGCGGACGTCCATCCGCCCGCGGCGCGGCCGGCGCGAGGTCGGCTTCGGCGGCGAGGAGCGCGTCGATCGAGGTGTTGCCGGTGACGTGGATCGCGCCCGGCACCTGCTCTGCGCGAAGGTTGGCCGCCGCAATGTCCGTCGGCGCGAACAGCAGTTCGGCCGCCGCATCGATCGCGGCGCGATATTCTTCTTCGGGCCAGGGCAGCCGCGGGTCGTGGGTCCTCAGACCCGCCTCGACATGGGCGACGGGAACGCCCGACGTGAAACCCGCAAGAGCGCCGCCGAGCGCGCTCGACGTATCGCCCTGAACCACCAGCAAGTCCGGCAGCGCCGCAAGCCGGCGGAGGAGCGCGGCGGTCACCGCCCGGACGTGGCGGTGCGGGTTCTCCTCCCCGGGGCAGTCGAGGCGCTCCGCCGGGAAAGCGCCGAGGCCGAACTCTTCAGGATCGAGCCGCGGGTGCTGACCGGTCAGCACGAGCCCGGGAGTGACGCCCGCGGCGGCAAGCGCATGGGCAACGGGAGCAAGCTTGATGGCTTCGGGCCTGGTGCCGACAATCAGTCGGACATCTACGCGGTGCAGCTTTCCCCCTAGCTCGGCAACGGCACTGTGCCGCCGCTAGGGGCCAAGCTCAACGGAAATTGTCGGCGTAGGCCTGGATCTTCAACCGAACCGGAGGAGCCGGAACAACGTGATAGTCGAGGCCGCGCTTCTCGCAGTAGGCGATTGCCGCCTCTTTGGTGGCGAAGGCGATTCCGACCTGCGTATTGGTGTCGCCCGACCCGTTCCAGCCGGTCAGCGGATCGGGCCGCTGCGCTTCCTGCCGTTCGAACTCGAGCAGCCATTTGCCGGACTTGGCCTTGCCCGACTGGGTCGTGCGGCGATCGAGCTCGGAGATGCGGGCGATGGTCATGGCGCGGGAGGTGGCAAAGTCCGGCTCCGGAATCAAGACGCGCGCTTGGTCCTGAGCGTCGGCGCCGCGGACGCCGGGTCGTCCGGCCACGGGTGCTTGGGATAGCGGCCGCGCATGTCCCGCGCGACATCGCGCCAGCTGCCCGCCCAGAAGCCGGGAAGGTCGCGGGTGGTCTGGATCGGCCGTCCGGCAGGAGAGGTGATCGAGACCACCAGCGGCACGTTGCCGGCCATCGGATGGCGCGAGAGGCCGAACAAAGCCTGCGCCCGCACTTCGACCGTGGGGCCGGCTTCGGTCGAATAATCGACGGGGTGCCGGCTTCCGGCGGGGCTGACGAATTCCGCCGGGGCGATGCGGTCGAGCTTGCGCATCGCCTCGTAGCCGAGCAGCGCTTCGAGCGCGCCGACCAGTGCCGAGCGCGAGATGTCGCCGACCCTTCGCTTGCCGGCGACCAACGGCGCGAGCCATTTGTCGAGGCGGTCGATGAGCCCCGCGTCGTCGAGCTGCGGTATCGACGAATCCACGCCACGCGCGAATTCGGCACGCGCGCGCAGCTGGCGGACTGGCTCGTCCCAGGGAAGCAGGTCGAGGCCGTGCTCGCGGACGCCGTCGACCAGCGCCTTTTCGATCGCCGCCTGGTCGGGCGCCGGGTCGGGGCCGCTCGACAGCCGGATCGCCCCGAGGCGGCGGCTTCGCGTGGGAGTCACCGACCCGGTCTTCGGGTCGAATGCGCCGTCGTGACGCATTTCGATCCTGTCGCTGAAGAGGTCGAGTACGTCGGCTTCGGCGAGCGGAGCGGCGGAAAGGATGCGCGCGCCCGAGGCGTGCCCGGCGACCTCGCCGACGGCGAGCCATTCGCTCCGCCCAAGCGACGATGCGGCGTCGAGCCGGAAACCGCGGCCGCCGACCGACTGCCACGTCTCGCCGGAGGAATCGCGGCGTCGCGAGACGCGGTCGGGAAAGGCGAGTGCGAGCGCTTTGGCGAGCTCCTCTCCGGTGGCGGGGGAGGGGCTCGCTTGGCAGAAGCGCGCGGCCATCCGTAGCGCCGCCTCGGCTCGCTTCGACCGGTCCAACTGCCAGCGCCGCCACCGCACTTCGAGATCGGGATCGTTCCCGCCGAGCCCCCGCTCGGTCAGGAGCATGGCGACCTGCGCCGCAGCAGAGGCGAAGCCGCGCGCACCCGCTTCGATCAGCATGTGCGCAAGGCGCGGCTCGAGCGGCAGGGCGGCAATGGCGCGGCCGTGGCCGGTGAGGCGCCCTTCCTCGTCGATCGCGCCGAGCCTCGCCAGCCGCTTGCGCGCTTCGTCGATCGCCGCCGCCGGCGGGGGATCGAGGAACGGCAGCCCGCGCGGATCGGGCTCTCCCCACATCAGCGAGCTCAGGAGCAGGCTCGACAGGTCGGCCTCGAGAATCTCGGGCGGATCGTGCGGCGGAAGCGAGGCGGTCGCGGCTTCTTCCCACAAGCGGATGGCGACACCGGGCGCCTGCCGCGCCGCACGTCCGGCACGCTGGGTGACCGCGGCGCGGCTTGCCCGCTCGGTGACGAGGCGGGTGAGCCCCGCACCGCGGTCGTAGCGCGGGCGCCGCGCGAGACCGCTGTCGACCACGATGCGAACGTCCTCGAGCGTGACGCTGGTCTCGGCAATGCTGGTCGCAAGGACGAGCTTGCGCTTTCCGGCGGCCGGCGGTGCAAGCGCCGCTCGCTGCGCGGCCGGGTCGATACCGCCGTGCAGCTTGTAGAGCGCGACGTCGGCGGGAAGGGCGCCGAGCGCCTCGGCCGTCCGCTCGATTTCGGCCACTCCGGGCAGGAAGGCGAGGAGCGATCCGGAATGCTCGCCGAGCGCCGAGCGGATCGCCGAGGCCATCTGCGGCTCGATCCGTGCTGCCGAGTCGCGGCCGGCGTAGCGGATGTCGAGCGGGAAGCTCCTGCCTTCGCTGACGATCGTCGGCGGATCGCCGAGCAGCGCCTGGAAGCGGTCGGTATCGAGGGTTGCCGACATCGCCACCAGGCGCAGGTCGGGCCGCAGCGCTCCCGCCGCGTCGAGCGCGAACGCGAGCGCAAGGTCATTGTCCAGGCTGCGCTCGTGCACTTCGTCGAACAGCACGGCGGAAACGCCGGCAAGCTCGGGGTCGGACTCGATCCGCGACAGGAAGACGCCGTGAGTCATCGCGACCACCCGCGTCGCCTTGCCGGCCTTGCTGTCGAGGCGGGTTGCATAGCCGATCGTCTCGCCGGGCTTCTCGCCCAGTGCTCCGGACATGAACTCGGCGGCCGCGCGGGCGGCGAGCCGCCGCGGGACCAGGAGCAGCACCTGCCCGCCGCACCAGGGCTCGCCAAGCAGCGCGGGAGCGACCTTCGTCGTCTTGCCGGCGCCCGGCGGCGCGATGAGCAGCGCGCGCGTCTGCTCTCGAAGCACGGCGAGCAGGTCCGGCAGGACCGCATCGATCGGCAGGCTGCTCACGAAACCCACCGAAACGCGCGAAACGCAGCGATCCCACGCGCACGCGCGCGTGCTCCCGCGCGGGAAGCGCAATTCCGGCTGCGACAGGAACAGGCGGGGACTCGGTGCACGCTGCGCCTGTGGCACAGGCGCAGCGCTGTAGGACAGACGCTTGTGGTTACTGGCGCGGCCTCGGAGCACCCAGATATTTGTCGAACCACGCGACCGTCCGCCGGCGCGCGTCGAGGGCGTGCGCGGGCTGGCGGATGCCGTGGCCCTCGTCCGGGTAGATGACCAGGCTCACAGGCACGTTCATCGCGTGGAGCGCATGCCAATATTCGACCGACTGGGTCGGCGGGACCTCAACGTCGCGCTCGCCGGCATAGACGAACTCGGGCGTGTGGGCCTTCTTGATCCAGCGGATCGGCGACAGCTGCCAGTAGATGTCGGGATCGTCGTACATCGATTTGCCGAAATAGGGGATCATCCACTGGTCGATGCCGTTGGTCCCGTAATAGCTCAGCCAGTCGGACAGGCCGCCGCCGGAGACGATCGCTTTGAAGCGCTCGGTCTGGGTGTTCGCCCACATCGCCATGAAGCCGCCGTAGCTGTAGCCCATCAGCCCGAGCCGGTTGTCGTCGATCGGCGCGGCGCGCTCGGCCGCGTCGATGCCGGCGAGGATGTCCTTCAAGTCGCCGCCGCCGAAGTCGCGGATGTTGGCGCGGGTGAAGGCTTCGCCCTGGCCGTAGCTTCCGCGCGGGTTGGGCAGGAACAGATAGTAACCGGCGCGGGCGAGGTCGGCGGTGGTGCCTTCCCACACGAACCTCGGCTCGTTCGCCGCGGCAGGGCCGCCGTGCACGCTGGTGACCATCGGCGCTTTGCCGGCCGAGGGAATGCGCGGCGCAAGCAGCCAACCCTGGACCTCGAAGGGCCCACTCTGCCAGGTGAGGCTGCGCGCCGTAACCAGCGGCTGCCATTCGTCATTGTCATGGGTGATCTTGCGCGGCGCAGCGGCTGCTCCGGCGTAGATTGCCGGCGCGTGCTCGAAATCCTGCTCGACGAACGCAAGCTCGCGGCCAGTGGCGGAGCGCGCGATCTTCGCATCGCCCGCGCCGATCGAAACCGGGGCCGACCACGTCGGCTGTTCGGGGGCAAGCGCGGCGTTGAACGGCACGGCCGCCGCCCGGTCGCCGATCAGCGCCGATGCGACCAGCCCCGGCTTGCCCCACAGGAGCGAAGTGAAGGTGCCGCGATAGCCCGGAGTCCGGTCGACCGGCTCCCCGCCGCCGATCGGCACCGTGTAGACGTCGCCGCCGATCGAGCCGAAGTCGCTCATGATCCCGCCGATGAACGCGACGGTCCGGCCGTCGGGCGAGACGCGCGGCTGGTTCATCTGCAGCGCCGGTGCGGCGAGCCGCTGGACCGCGCCGGTCGCGGCGTCGAACCGGTCGAGCTCGGCGATCCACCAATTGTCGTCGCCATTGCCGAGCGCCGACGTGCCGACGAAGCCGCTGCCGTCGGGCGTCCAGTCATATTCGTAGACGTAGCGGTCGGCCGGAGAGACGAGCGACAGCGCACCGCCGGACGCAGGCACGATCGCGATCCGCTGCTCGTCGTTCTGCTCGCCGATTTCGCCGACCTGGCGGACGCCGGCCTGGGTCGCGCCGGCCTTCTTGCGCGCACCGACGGTGACGAGGAGCGCGATGCGCCGGCCGTCGGGCGAAAAGCGCGGGTCCTGCGCGATCCCGTCGATCTTGGTCAGCGCGACCGGCGCTCCGGCACCCGCGAGCATGAGTTGCGTGGTGCCGCCATTTTCGGACAGGAACGCGAGCCGTCCGTCGGGAGCGAAGACCAAGTTCGAATAATCGCACGCCGCGCACGGATCGACGGTCGAGAGGACTGCTCCCGTCGCGGCCGATCGAATGACGATCCGGCTGTGGGCACGTGTGGTCGAATCCGCGACCGCGTCGCTTTCGATTGCGGCGACGCGATCGCCGCCCGGGCTCAGCGCCAGCGCGCCATATTGGTGGAGCGTGGCCGCGCTCGCGGGGACTGACAGGACCGCGGCAACGGCGGCGATGGACAGACGCATGCAGCAAGACTCCCGGCGCAAGGTGACGATGTGACGTGATTAGCGCCGCGGCGGCGGCTGGCAATCAGTAGGCGCGGGCGACGGCGAATTCCGCGGCTTCGGTAAGCGCGGCCTTGGCCTTGCTCGCCGGGAACATCGCCAGCGCGTCGATCGCTCGGCGGCCGTACTGGCGCGCGCGTTCGACCGTGTCGGTCAGCGCGTCGGTCGCCTCGAGCAGCGCCGTCGCGTGGGCGAGATCCTCGTCGGACACGCGATCGCCGCCGATGGCCGAGCGCCAAAAGCCGCGGTCCTGCTCGCTTCCGCGGGCGTAGGCGAGGATCACCGGGAGGGTCATCTTGCCGTCGCGGAAATCGTCGCCCTGCGGCTTTCCCATGGTCGCGGCATCGGACGAATAATCGATCGCGTCGTCGGTCAGCTGGAAGGCGATTCCGAGGTTTCGGCCGTAGGATTCGAGTGCGACCTCGGCGTCTTCGCTCGCCTCGGCGACGACGGGCGCGACGCGGCAAGCGGCGGCGAACAGGGCCGCGGTCTTGGCGGCGATGATCTCGAGATACTGGTCCTCGCCGGTGTCGATCTGCCGCTGAGCCGTCAGCTGCTCGACCTCGCCCTCGGCGATCACGGCCGAGGCGTGGCTGAGGATCTTGAGCACCTTCAGGCTTCCGTCCTCGACCATGAGCTCGAAGGCGCGGGAGAAGAGGAAATCGCCGACCAGAACGCTCGCGGGATTGCCCCAGATGAGGTTGGCGGTCTGCTTGCCGCGCCGCATCCCCGAGCCGTCGACCACGTCGTCGTGGAGAAGCGTCGCGGTGTGGATGAACTCGACCGCGGCGGCGAGCTTGTGGTGGCGGGTTCCGGGGTAGCCGAGCAGGGTGCCGCAGGCGAGCGTCAGCATCGGGCGCATGCGCTTGCCGCCGCCGGCGATGAGGTGCCCGGCAAGCTCGGGGATCAGCGCGACCTTGCTCTGCATGCGCTCGAGGATCACGGCGTTGACGCCGTTCATGTCGCTGGCGACCAGCGCCATCAGCGCGTCAAGCGAAGGCGCGCGGCTGGACTGGAGCGTGTGGATCGATGCTGCCACGGCGCCGCGCTTAGGCGGCGGGTCGAAGAAGGGCAACTATCGTTACAACCTCCCCCCTTGTGGGGGAGGTTGGTGGGGGGCCGGCCGCATCCGCGGCCGAAAAAGGATCTCTGTCGGCGTCATCTGCTACTGCAGCTGACGCGCCCCCACTCATCCCTCCCCACGAGGGGGAGGGCTAGCGGCTCACCAGACGTGGACGCGCTGGTCGGGCGGCAGGTAGAGCTTGTCGCCGGGCTTCACGTCGAACGCCTTGTACCAGGGGTCGAAATTGCGGACGATCCCGTTGACCCGATACTGCTCCGGGCTGTGCGGATCGCTCAGCAGCTGCTGGCGGAGCGAATCTTCGCGCTTCTTGCCCTGCCAGCTTGCGGCATAGGCGATGAAGAAGCGCTGGTCGCCGGTGTAGCCGTCGATCACCGGCGGCTCGCCGTGGCGGGCGACATAGCGGCGATAGGCGTTGTACGCGGCCTCGAGCCCGCCGAGGTCGGCGAGGTTCTCGCCCAGCGTGAGCTCGCCCTTGATGTGCACGCCCGGGATCGGCTCGTAGGCGTCGAACTGCTTGGCGAGCATGGTCGCGTGGACCTTGTAGCGGTCGGCGGAAGTCTTGGTCCACCAGTCGCGCAGCTTGCCCTTGGCGTCGAACTGGCGACCCTCGTCGTCGAAGCCGTGGCCCATTTCGTGGCCGATGGTCGCGCCGGTCTCGCCGTAGTTCACCGCCGGGTCGGCACTGGCGTCGAAGAAGGGCGGCTGGAGCTGGGCGGCCGGGAAGGTCACCTGGTTCATGACCGGGTCGTAGTAAGCGTTCACCGTCTGCGGGTTCATTTCCCACAAGGTCCGGTCGACCGGCTTGCCGAGCCGCGACAGCTCCAGGTTCCATTCGAACCGGTCGGACGCGAGGTCGTTGGCGAGCGGGTCGGTGCCGCTCACCTTCATCGCCGAATAATCGATATACTTGACCGGGTGGCCGACGCGCGGGTCGAACGAGGCGAGCTTCTTGAGCGCTTCCTTGCGAGTCGGCTCGTCCATCCAGCTCGCGTGGCTGATCAGGTCGTTGTAGCCGGCACGCATGTCGTCGACGAGCTCGTCGACCTGGCGCTCGGTGTCGGGAGTCCAGTGGCGCGCGATGTACAGCTGCCCGACCGCTTCGCCGAGCGAGCCGTTGAGCAGGCGCACGCCGCGCTTCCAGCGCACCGGCTGGGCCGGGATTCCCGACAGCGTCTTGCCGTAGAAGGCGAAGTTCGCCTGGTCGAACGCCTTGGGCAGGAACTGGGCATGGTCGCTGATGAAGCGGAAGGTCATCCAGTCCTTCCAGGTTTGCAGCGGAACGTCGGCGATGCGCTTGCCGGCGGCGGCGACGGCGCTCGGCTCCCCGACGACGACGGTCGGCATGTTGCCGAGCCCGATGTGCTTGAGCGTCGGTGTCCAGTCGAACTGCGGCGCGAGCCTCGTCAGCTGCGCGCGGTTCATCGGATTGTAGGTGGCCTGCGGGTCGCGCCGCTTTTCGGGCGGCCACTGGTCCTTCGACAGGCGCGTTTCGAGCGCGAGGATCGCGTTGGCCTTGGCTTCGCCCCCGGCGATCCCGGCAAGGTCGAACATCTGCGCGATATAGGCGCGGTACGTCTTGCGGATGGAATCGTACTTCTCGCCCTTGAGCAGATAATAGTCGCGGGTCGGGAGGCCTAGCCGCGCCTGGCCGCTCTCGACCGTATAGCGGGTCGGGTCCTTCTCGTCGGCGGTGATGCCGATGCGGATCGGATCGGCGAAGCCGGGCTCGGCCATCAGGCTGACGAGCTGGTGCTTGTCGCGGACGCTGGCGATGCGCTTCAGATAGGGCTGCAAGGGGACGGTGCCGCGCGCTTCGATCCCGGCCTCGTCCATGTAGGCGCGATAGAAGTCGCCGACCTGCCGCATGGTCGGGTCGGCGGGCGCGTCGCCGGCCTGCTCGACGAGGTTGCGGACCTCGACCTCGGTCGCATCGGGCAAGTCGTAATTGTAGCCCGCGCCGCGCTTGTCCTCGGCGATCGGGTGGTTCTTGAGCCAGGTGCCTTCGACATAGCCGAAGAAATCGTCGCCGGGCTTGACGCTGCGGTCCATGTCCGCGGTGTCGACGCCCCACGCGCCGTACACCGGCTTGCTCGCCGAAATGGCGGGGGAGGCGGCCGCAAGGCACATGCCCGCGACCAACAAAGCGCTACGAAACTTCATTCTTGCCTCCCCCGGCTCGTTTTCCCTTGGCTTACCAGATGTGGACCCGCTGCTCGGGCGGCAGGTAGAGCTTGTCGCC
>Ga0068852_100001491_pt1 | contig 15829 bp, 12 predicted proteins | sample KBSCornC22_FD_66594 | JGI IMG/M metagenome (GOLD analysis project Ga0068852, IMG submission 66594) | Corn rhizosphere microbial communities from Kellogg Biological Station, Michigan, USA - KBS Corn C2-2 | ecosystem: Host-associated > Plants > Roots > Rhizosphere > Soil ... | reverse complement strand
TGGTGTGCCATGTAGGCTCGAACGATGGCCACGTCGCCGGTCTCGGGGATTCGCTGCCGCGTGAAATCGAGCGCCTCGTAGAAGCCGTAGTTGCCGCGGCCGTGCATTGCTTCGAGGCGCAGGAAGTTTTTCGCGGCCGCGCGCGGCGCGTACATCGCGGCAAGCCCGGTCGCGTACGGTGCGATGACGAGGTCCTCGCCGAGGCCGCGCTTCAGTCCTAAACCCGGCACGCCGAACGTCGAGTACTGGAACGTCAATTCGAGGTCGCGCTCGTTGAGCGCCGATTCGGAAATGCCCCACGGCACGCCGCGGCGCGACGCATAGTCGATCTGTCGCTCGACGACGGCGCGGCACGTGTGGTCGATCAGGCTGCCGTACGGTGTATCCATCAGCAGCGACGGCATCAGGTACTCGAACATCGAGCCCGACCATGACACGAGCACCGACTTGCCGCCGACGGCGATCAACGTGCGGCCAAGGCGGAACCAGTGCTCGGGGGGCACGTCATGTTTCGCTATGGCGATGAAGCTCGCAAGGCGCGCCTCGGACGCGAGCAGGTCGTAGTACGAAGGGTCGAGGCGTCCGGCGTCCATCTGGTAGCCGATGGAAAAAAGCTTCCGCGTGGGGTCGTACAGGAAGCGAAAATCCATCTCGACGAAAAGCGCGTGCGCCTCGCGCGCGATTCGTTGCAGCCGCTCGATCAGCCGCGCGGCTTCGCGCTCGACGCGGCGCAATGTTTCACCGCTCGCCGCGCGAACGGCCAGCGGAATCGCATCCGTCGTTTCGAGCCTGTGGCGAATGGCCGCGCATCGCGCCGGCAGTTCGGCGAGCGAACCATTCTCAGTCATCTCGCCGGCAAGCAAATCGGCGACGGCGGTGTCGTGGTGTGAGGTTGAAGCGTCGTGTTGTTCGTCGTCCGGCGCGATCAACCACGGCGCGAGTTGGCGGAATTCTGCATGACGCCGCGCAATGCCGTCATGCAGAACGCCGGCGCTGATCTCGACATCAGTGAGGCTCGGATGCGCGCCCTCTGCGGCGATGACGCGCGCCATGTCGAGTACGTCGCTCGCAAGTCGCTCGAGCTCGGGCCAGGGAAGAACACGTCCCACCTGCGGCTTTGCGAGCAGCGCATCGAGTGCGGCAAGCGCGTCCTGCAACTGCACGACATTGACGCTCGTCGATGGGCGCTTGCGATCGGCACGCTCGACGGCGCGCCGCAGCAATGCGACATCGTCGGCAACGCCGCGCCAGGCGGTACCGTCGATCGCGGACCGCGCAAGCGACATGCGTGCAGCCGATGACAGCGTGATCAGGCAGCCGGCGAGATTGCCGCTGTCGACGGTGGACACGTACCGAGGCTCGAGCGAGCGCAGCGTCGTCGTCTCGATCCAGTTGAAAAAATGACCGCGATAACGCGGCAGCTTCGCGAGCGTCGCAAGACACGCTTCCACACGCTCGCACATCTCGGGCAGGCCGACCCAGCCGAAATCGTGCGCAGCGACCGTAGCCACGAGGTACATGCCGATGTTCGTCGGCGACGTTCGATGGGCGATGACCCGCGCCGGGTCGACCTGCAGGTTGTCGGGCGGCAGGAAGTTCTCGTCGGGGCCCGCGAGGTCGGCGAAGTATTGCCACGTCTGCCGCGCGATCAGCCTCAGCTGCGCAGCGTCGGCGGGTGTCGGTGCCTCGATGTCGCGTGCGATCACCGGCTGGCTTGCGCGCCACGCGAAGAGCGGTGCGGCGAGCCACAGCACCAGGAACGGCGCGGCGATCGTCAGCGCGTCCGGACTCGTGATGAGCAGTGCGAACAACACGGCAATCGTGATCGCCAGGGCAGCGTGTTGCGTGCGGACAAAGCTCGCGAGGGTCATCGATGCGCTCGCCTCGACCTGCGCGGCCGAGTTCCATTCGAGCAGCCGCTGGCGTACGACGAGCCGGCCGAGCGTGCGAACGATTGCGTCGATCATCAGCACACAGTCGCGCGGCAGCATTGCGAGCTGGAACAGCGCGCGGCCAAAACCTTGCAGCGCGTCGTCGCGCAGCATCCGCAGCCAGTTGCCCCGATCGGTGTTGGGACGCGGCACGAGTTGATCGACGAGTGCAAGCAGCGCCGGCAGGAGAAACGTGGCGAGCGCGAGCAGCGCAAAACGCTGCGCACCCGCACCCTCGGCGAGCCACGCGATCGCGAGCAGCAGGAAAAGGCTTGGCGCGACGAGCGTGCGGCGCAGGTTGTCGAGCATCTTCCACTGCGCGATCGGCGACAGTTGGCGGCTGCGGCGGCCGATGATCCATGGCAACAGTTGCCAGTCGCCGCGCGCCCATCGGTGGCTGCGCGCCGCCGCAACTTCGGTGTGCGCCGGGAATTCCTCGAACAACTCGACGTCGCTGACGAATGCGCAGCGAGCGTAGCTTCCCTCGAGCAGGTCGTGGCTCAAAATCGCGTCGGGCGGCATCCTGCCGCGCAGCGCTGCCTCGAACGCGTCGACCTCGTACATTCCCTTGCCGGTGAACGAGCCGCGGCCGAAGAGATCCTGGTAGACGTCGGAGACGTGGAACGTGTACGGATCGACACCGCAGTGGCCGGAGAACCATTCCTGGAATCGACTGCTCGATTGCCGCGTGGGCAGCGTCGGTGTCACGCGCGGCTGCAGGATCGCGTAGCCCTCGACGATCGTCCCGCTCGCCGCATCGATTTGCGGGCGGTTGAGCGGGTGCAGCAGCGTACCGACGAGCTCGGTCGCGACACCGAACGGCATGATCGTGTCGGCGTCGAGGGTCATGACGAATCGCACACCTGCCGGCGGCCGCGCACCGTGCGGCAGGTCGAGCATGAACGACGTGTCGTTTGCGCCGCGCAGCAGCCGGTTGAATTCGTGCAGCTTGCCGCGCTTGCGCTCCCAGCCCATCCACGTGCCTTGCGCCGGATTCCACTTGCGCTGGCGGTGGAAAAGGTAGAAGCGCTGCGCGCCGGAAGGCGCAGCGCCGTAACGCGTGTTCAGCGCGTGAATCGCATCGCTCACCGTTCGCAATAGCTCGTCATCGCCATCGGCATGCTCGGATGGTGAATCGAGCCAGTCGGTCAGCAGCGCAAAGTAAATCTCCCCGGTGTTGACGCCATTCGACAGGTAATGCGCCTCGAGCATCCGCACGTTCGCGATGATCGACTGCTCGCTGCCGATCATCGTCGGCACGACGACGAACGTACGCGTCGCGTCATCCAGTCCTTCCGGCAATCGCAACCGCGGCAGATGGCGCGGGGTCACGTGATCGGCAACGAGCCGGTTGACGAGCAGGAGCGCGATCTCCGACGCCGGCGCAAGCGTCAACGCCGCGTAGATCCACAGCAATGCCCGCCCGACACCTTGAACCTGCGCCGACGTCAAAAGCAACGCGAGGATGCCGGCGGCAACGACGATGATCGTGCCCGCATAAATCGGCAGTGCATGGTTAGCCTGTCGTTGCAGCACGCGCCGCCAATGGGGCCGCCGATAACCGATCTCGCGCTCGAACACGGTCCTGCCGTCGCCGATCAGCCAGAACCCGAGCTCCGCGACGCGCGACTCGCGCTCGTCGCTCATCGCCGCGGTCTTCGCAACAACGGCGTCGGCAACGTCGAGCTCCGTTCGCTGCGATCGCCGCGCGAGATCCTCGATCGCGCTTCGATAACGGTCGCGGGTGATGAAATCCATTCGCGCGAACAGCGGGTGGCGCGACAGCGCGTGATTGACGAGGCTTGCCGCCTCGACGAAATCGGGCCACTCGTACGCGGACAGCAACCGCATGCTCGTGATCAGGTTGCGCACTGACAAATCGGCGGCCGCCTGGCGACCGATCTCCATCTGCACGACGGCCTCGGCGCTCGTTCCCTCGGCCGCAAGCCGCTGCGACAGCTCCTGCAGCGCGACCGCTGCGGCGGCGTCGCGGTGGCGCAGCCGCTGGAACAACTGGACGGTGAAGGCGCGCGACCAGCCGGACGCCGTGCCGGCGCTGACGAGCGAGACGTCGTCGACGGTGTCGGTCGCAAGACCGGTCAACGCATTCGCGTATCGATCGGCCTGCTCGCGGCCTTTCATCGACGCGACGATGCGCACGGCGAGCCGCCGCGCGTTCTCGATCATGACGATCCGCAGTACGGTCGGCAGCGCCCACAATTCGGCGAGCTCGAGCGGATCGTCTTTCTGATACGCCGCGACGAAGCGCAGCAGGAGGTCAGGATCGAATCGGCTGTCCGTATGCGCGACGAATGCCCACGCGATGCCATAGACGCGCGGCAATCCGGCAAGCGGCCCCGCATCGAGGGCGGGGAGCCGCGCATAGAATCGTCGTGGCAGCAGCGTGCGGATGTCCCGGAGCTGATCCTCGACGACGTGGAAGTTGTTGACGAGCCAGTCGGCGGCCGGTGTGATCAATCGCTTGGACTTGACGGCATCGCTGATCGCCCCGTAAGCCTCGCGCAGCACGTCGGCATTCTCGGCGTTGCGGTTGGCGAACGATCGCCAGCGGGGCGGATGCGTACTGACGGGCTGCGCCGCGGCGAGCGATCGGGCGTGCTGCTCGAGCCTTTCGGGACTGAAGAGCTCCGACCATAGCGGCTCCTGGTCGTCCTGCTCGAAGCGGCTCGGACCAGCGTGCAGCAGATGTCGGAAGGCGGGCTTCATTGCGGATCGGCGTTACGACGAACGACGCGGCACCGATACAGCGTCCGGTGACGGCATGATGATCGGGCTCCGCTTGCGCGCCGCGCGGCTGCAGCGTTTGATGACAACGATCGATCGTGCGCGGAGACGCTCGGTGGGTTCGATTGTACGACGCAACGCTGCGACCTTGCCGCGAATGACGCCGCCGCCGAATCCGGCCTGCGGTGCCCGACCTGCTAATATGGCCGCCTCGCCGCAACGCGCGTTTTCCGAATTTGGGTCCTTTCCCCCGCGTCGCCACGGCACGGCGGCAATGACGGCACCCTTTGCGCCGCGCCGGCTGACGATCGCCACGCGCGAATCCGCGCTTGCGCTCTGGCAGGCCGAGCACGTCCGCGCGCAGTTGACCGAGCAGTTCCGCGGCACGACGGTCGAGCTCCTCGGCATCACGACGCAAGGCGATCGCATCGTCGATCGGCCGCTCGCGACGATTGGCGGCAAGGGACTTTTCATCAAGGAGCTCGAGACGGCGCTTCGCGAAGGACGCGCCGACGTCGCCGTTCATTCGCTGAAAGACGTGCCGATGGATGTCCCCGAGGGCTTCGTGCTGGCGGCGATCTCGTCGCGCGAAGACGCACGGGACGCATTCGTCTCGAATCGATTTGGCGCACTCGCGGAGCTTCCCGATGGCGCCGTCGTGGGAACGTCGAGCCTGCGCCGCGAGGCGCAACTGCGCGAGCGCTATCCGCGCCTTTCGATCGCATCGCTGCGTGGCAACGTGCACACGCGCTTGCGGAAGCTCGATGAAGGCGGATACGACGCGATCATCCTTGCGGCAGCGGGACTCAAGCGGCTCGGCCTCGGCACGCGGATTCGCTCGCTGCTCGATCCGGACGAAAGCCTGCCGGCGCCAGGGCAGGGCGCGCTCGCCATCGAATGTCGCGCCGATCGCACCGACTTGCGAACAGCACTTGGCTATATCGCGGATCGATCGACGACGCTGGCAACCGCAGCCGAGCGCGCGTTCTCGCGCGCGCTGGGCGGGAGCTGCCACACGCCGCTCGCGGCGTACGCCGAATGGGAAGAGGACCGGTTGTGGCTGCGCGGCCTCATCGCGACGCGCGATGGCGGCGACGTGATGCGCGGGGAGCGCGAAAGCGCGGTCGTCGACATCGACGGCGCACGCGCACTCGGAGGCGCACTGGCTGACGAGTTCCTCGCGCAAGGCGCGCACCGGTTCGCTTCTTCCGCATGAACGAGAACGCGAGCATCGTCGAATGACCACCGGCGTTCATTCGCTGTCGCCGCCGCAGCGCGAGCGCGGTCCGCTCGATGGCATCGGCATCGTCGTCACGCGTCCGCTGCGGCAGGCAGCCGTGCTCGCCGCGCGTATCGCAGCCCTTGGTGGCATGCCAATCATCTGGCCGGCGATCGTCATCCTGCCGCCACCTGATCGCGCGCCACTGACGCGAGCGCATGCGCAGCTTGCGCAATACGACATCGCGATCTTCGTCTCGGCCAATGCGGTCGAGTTCGGCGCACCGCCGCTCGGCGCGTGGCCAGCGACGATCGTCACTTATGCGCCTGGCCCCGGAACTGCGGAGGCGCTGGCGGCGGCAGGAATCGCGGGCGCGTTGCAGCCGACGACTTCGTTCGACAGCGAAGGTCTGCTCGAGCTGCCGACACTCGCCGATGTCACCGGAAAACGCGTCGTCATCTTTCGTGGCGAAGGAGGACGCGAGTTTCTCGGCAGCACCCTTCGCTCGCGCGGTGCGACGGTTGACCACGTGCCGTGCTATCGCCGCGTCGCGCCGCAGTCGGGTGCCGACGGCCTCGTCGAAGCGATGCGCGAAGGCCGCGCGCATGCGCTGACGCTGACGTCGAGCGAAGGTCTCGACAACCTTGTCGCTGCCGTCGGCGAGGCGGGACGCTCGCTGATGGCGCAGTTGCCGGTGTTCGCCGCGCATCCGCGCATCGCTGAGCGCGCGCGCGAGCACGGCCTGCGCGCCGTCGAGACGGCAGGCGGCGATGCCGGACTGCTCGCCGGTGTGCTCGACTGGTTTGCGGGGCCGCCGCGCAGCGCCGCGCGGAGCGCGTAAGCTCGCGGGCAACAACTCCAGGATCGCATTCCACGCAAAGGCGCCGCTCCATGAACGACATCGACATCCTCCTGACGGCGTCGCTGCCGCCGTTTCTCGACCAGCCGTTGCGCGCGGACTATCGCTGCCACGACTACGCGAAGGCTGCCGACAAGCCGGCGCTCCTCGCAAGCGTCGGCGCGAAGATTCGCGGTCTCGTCCAAGGCGGACAAACGGTGACGCCCGTCGCGCTGCTCGATGCGCTGCCGGCGCTCGAGATCATCTCGGTGTTCGGCGTCGGCTACGACGGCGTGCCGACCGACTATTGTCGAAAGCGCGGCATCAAGGTGACCAACACGCCCGACGTGCTCACCGACGACGTTGCCGACGTCGCCGTCGCGCTCATCCTGATGACGAGTCGCGGCTTCGTGCGCGCGAATCGCTTCCTGCACAACGGCGAATGGACGCGGCGGCCGCCGGATCTGTCATCGAAGCTCGGCGGGCGCACGGTCGGGATCGTAGGACTCGGTCGCATCGGCAAGGCCATTGCTGAGCGTGCCCTGGCAATGCGAATGAACATCGCGTACACGGGCCGCAAGCCGCGCGACGTGCCGTATCGCTTCGTCGGCGATCTTCGCGCGCTCGCGGCGGATGTCGATTTCCTCGTCATCGCTTGCCCGGGTGGCCCCGCCACGCGCCACATCGTCGACGAGGGCGTGCTCGCGGCACTCGGCAAGAAAGGCACGCTGATCAACATCGCGCGCGGATCGATCGTCGATGAGGCGGCACTCGTCCGCGCATTGACCGATGGCACGATCAAGGGCGCGGGTCTCGACGTGTTCGAGGACGAGCCGAACGTGCCGCAGGCGCTGCTCGCGCTCGACAACGTCGTTTTGCTCCCGCACGTCGGCAGCGCCACGCGCGAGACGCGCGGCGCGATGGGCGATCTGTGCAAGGCGAACCTCGACCGCTGGTTCAGTCAGCGCGAGGTGCTGACGCTGATCCCGGAGCTCGCGTAACGCTCGCTGGAAGCACCTTCGCATTCGTCGCTCAAGTGCGCGGAGGCACTCGATCGCAAAACCTTCAGTCGACGGGCGCGAGCGGAGGCGCTGCGGCGCGGCGCCGGTTCGGCTGAAACATGACGATGAAGAGCGCGCAGACAACGAGTGCCAGCGCCAGCCATTCCTGCGGACCGGGTCGCTCGCCGAGAATCAGGATGCCCGAGATCACGCCGACGACCGGAACGGGCAGCGATGACAGTGACGACACCGCGACCGGAAGCGTCCGCGCGAGCGTGAACCACGCCCAGTGCGCGAGCGTGCCGGCGAGAAAGATGTTGTAGGCGACGGCGAACCATCCGCGTGCCGAAAGATTGCCGAACTCCGCCGTCCACGGCTGCGGATCGAGCAGCGGCGCGAGGACGGCGAGCGGCAGCCATCCAAGCAGCATCATCCAGCCCGACAGCGTGTTCTGCGCGACCGGCAGTTGCCACTTGCGCAGCAGCACGGTGCCGATACCCCACGTGATCGCCGCGCCGAGGATCATCAGCGCGCCGAAGGGCGCCTTGCGAACGATGCCGATCTGATCGCCGATCAGCACGGCCATTCCCGCAGCCCCGAGCACGAGACCAAACAGCTTCCGTCGCGACAGCGGCTCGTGCAGCATCACCGCAGCAATCATCGTCGCCCAGATCGGCATCGTGTACGCGAGGATCGCGCTGCGGCCCGCCGGAAGCTGCTGAACGCCGAACAATACGAGGCCGTTCCAGGCCGCGATGTTGAAAAACGCGAGCACGCCAAGGCGCTTCCACAACGGGCGCGGGACGCGCGTCGAGTCGCCCGACATGTGCGCGACGAGCAGCATGCCGACGGCCGCGAGCGGCAACGTCAAGCCGCGAAATGTCAGCGGGGCGAGCTCGGTCACCCCCATCTTCAGCACCGGCCAGTTGCAGCCCCAGACGAGTGTGAGGATTAGGATCAGCGCAACGCGCGCGGCGGGGGTCGTGGCTTGAACGGTCATCGACGAGTCGTTTGAATGGGAGACGGGCACCGAAACAGCTGCTCGCAAGCAGCCGTCGGGACACTCGAGTGATTCGCTACGGCGGACTGCCGTATTTGCCGACGTGAAGCGCGCGCGCCTGCGTCACCCAGCCATCGCGCCGAATGCGACCCGGAAACTCGCGCAGTCGTGCATCGAAGTCGTCGATGTCGCGCTCGCTCCAGCGCGCGATCTGCCGGTACGTGCCAATGCCAAGCTGATACAACATCCGCTCGATCACCGGGCCGATTCCTACGATCATCTTGAGGTCATCCGGCGTGCCGGGCGCATCGAGGAGTGGTGGAGGCGCATTGGACTCGATGTCGATGACGATCTGCCGGTAACGGGCGATTTCCGCACGCGCATCGGCAAGGTCCGACAGCAATCTGCGCCGATCGTCGCCGAATTCCCGCAGCTGCGCGAGCTCGGCGCTCGGCAACGGTTCAAGGGTGTCTCGGGCCGAGTCGTCGATCGATGGATTACGCGACTCGACGACGGCCACAGATCGCGCCTCGTCGTCCGGCGCATCCACAACGACCGGCGGGCGCAACTCGGGAGTAACAACGGCGTGCACATTGCGAGCCGATCTCGCGCCAGCGCGATAGGCGACGATGATCGCAAGCGCCAGCGCAATCACCGCGATGAGCAGAAAGCCGCTCACGGACGGCGTCGCTCGGCGGGAATGCGGCAACGATGCATGGCGCTAGGGAGCCTCTGCATAACTATGCCAATCGCGACGGGGCGCTGTTCGGGATGGGATGCGCGAGGCGAGCCGAAGAAAGCCCCGGCATTGTATTCGACGGCGCGCGCGTGCTCCAGGTGCGCGCGCAGGGGAAGTGATCGGCGACTGATAAAATTCGGTCAAGTGCCTTCATGCAGACCACCGAACCCGATCCCGATCGCATTCCCGGTGCTAACCACAGCGGTGCATCGACGACGTCACCGGTGATGCGTAAGCGGGTCAGCGGCGCGACACGCCTGTTGTGGCTGGTGGTCGCGATCGCCATCGCTGCCGCCGCCTACGGCTGGTACGAGCAATCGCGAATTACCAGCGCACTGCGCACGGACGTTGCGCAGCGGCTCGCCGCCGTCGATGCCGCAACGGCACTCGCGCGCGAGCGTGAATCGGACTTGTCGAACCAGTTGCGCGACGCGCTCGCGAAGCTTGCGTTGGTCGAGACGCGGGTCGCCGAGTTCCAGTCGCAGCAGGCGTCGCTCGAAGCACTGTATCGCGAGCTCGCGCCATCGCGGGATGAGCTTGCGCTATCCGAGGTCGAGCAGATTCTGGTGCTCGCAAGCCAGCAGCTTTCGCTTGGCGGCAACGTGCAGGCAGCGCTCGCCGGTCTGCAGGTCGCCGACGGCAAGCTCGCGCGTCTCGATCGTCCGCAACTCGCGCCGCTGCGCCGCGCACTGGCGCGCGACATGGATCGCCTGAAAGCCGTCCCTTATATCGATGTCGCCGGCATCTCGATCAAGCTCGACCAGTTGACCGGCACGATCGACTCGCTGCCGCTTGCAAAGGACGAGCGGCTGCCGGCGCCGCCGGTCGCAGCACCCGCACCGGCCGATACGCCATGGCTGCGCTTCGTACGCGAAGTGTGGAACGACCTGCGCAACGTGATCCGCATCGAGGTGTCGGACCGTCCCGCGGCGCCGCTCGTCACGCCGCAACAGTCGTTTTTCCTCCACGAGAACCTGCGATTGCGACTGCTGTCGGCGCGGCTCGCGTTGCTGTCGCGCGACGAGCGCGCCTTCAAGGCGGACGTCCAGGCGGCGATCGGGTGGCTGCGCCAGTATTTCGATCTGCAAAGCAAGCCGGTGCAGGCAGCGCTCGCGATGCTCGCGCAGCAGCAGGCGGTGGCGATGCCCGGCGAGATGCCCGATCTGACGGCAAGCCTCGACGCCGTGCGATCGCTGAAGGCGGTTGCCGATCGCACGCCGGAACGCGCCGCCGCGCGCGCGAAGTAGCTGAGCCTCTCTCGATGATCGGCGCGAACGCATCCCGTCCGTCGAGCTGCCGGCGATGCGTGCGCTGATCGCTTTTCTGCTGCTCGCGGCCGCGGCGGTGACGCTCGCGTTGCTGTTTCGCGTCAACACCGGCTACGTGCTGTTCGTCGCACCACCGTATCGCGTCGAGCTGTCGCAGAACGCGTTCATCATCATTGTCGTCGTCGCGTTTCTCGCGCTGTACGCGGTGATACGCGCCGCTGTGCGCGTCGCGCAGATGCCAGCCGAAGTGCGCGAGGGCCGGCGCCGTCGGCAGTTCGAGCGCTTTCGCAGCAAGCAGGACGCGGCGGTCGTCGCACTGCTCGAAGGCCGCCACGGCAAGGCACGGCAGTTCGCCGAGGAGGCGCTCGCGATCCCGCAATCGTCACCGGTGGCAGCGCTCGTCGGCGCGCGCGCTGCGCTCGAGACGCGCGATTACGCCGGCGCCTCGTCGATGCTCGATCGACCCGACACGCATGCGACGAACCTTGCGGTGCCGAGGCTGATGCTCGAAGCGGAGATCGCCCTCGAGCGCGGCCAGCCCGCCGAGGCGCTCGCGCGGCTCTCGGAGCTTCGGCGCGAAGCGGGACTGCATACGGCCGCGCAACGGCTCGAAATGCGCGCGTTGACAGCGGCGGGACGGCCGGCCGAGATCCCCGCACTCGTCGATCAGCTCGTCAAGCGGAAGGTTTACGATCCGCAGCAGGGTGACGTGCTCCGCGGCAGCGCGCATGCGGAAGCGCTGGCGAGTTTCGCTCACGATGCCGCGGGACTTCGCGCGTACTGGTCCCGCGTGCCGGAAAACGATCGGCTGCAGTCGAAGGTGGCGCGCGCTGCGGCAACGAGCTTCCTGTCGCTGGGCGGCGATCGTGAAGCCGCCGACATCCTCGCCAAGAGCCTCGAACGGAACTGGGACTCGAGCCTCACACTGCTTTACGCCGAGTGTCGGCCGGCAGACTCGACGAAGCAACTCGAGACCGCCGAGCGCTGGTTGACGCGGCACAATCAGGACGCGTCGCTGTTATACGCGCTTGGCCGCTTGTGCGAGCGGCAGCAATTGTGGGGCAAGGCACAGACGTACCTCGAGGCGAGCTTGGCACTCGACAATCACTGGCGCGCGCACGTGGCGCTTGGCGAGATGCTTGCAAAGCTCGATCGCAATGCCGAGGCCGACGCGCACTTCGCCGCCGCGCTGCGGTTGGCGCTCGCGGAGCTCGAGCGCACAATCCGCTAACTCCACAACGGAGGGGTGATGCGACGACTGCTCGTACTTGGCTTGGTACTGATGGGGCTATCGACCGGAGGTTTCGTAGTTCCGGCGACGGCCAAAACGACCGATCAGTCAGACCTGTGGTGGATTCCTTCCGAATCGGGTTGGGGAATCCAGTTCGTTGAGCAGGAAACGACGATCTTCGCGACCATGTTTGTCTATGGCTCGAACGGGCAGCCGACGTGGTATACGGCGACGATGTCCAAGGTGTCCGGCGCATTGACTTGGACGGGAGCCTTATACATAACGAGCGGACCGTATTTCGCAGTGACTCCGTTCGACACGAATCTAGTGACCGTTACGCCGGTCGGCACAATGACGCTCGATGCGCCTCTGATCAACTCGGCGACGCTGACCTATTCCGTCAACGGGGTTACAGTCACAAAACAGATTCAACGGCAAACGCTGACGACGCTAAACTTCACCGGCACATATTCAGGGATGTTCAGTCAAAAGAGCTCCGGATTGCCATGCTCTCCGGCCACGGATACACCGGGTACACCCGCCACGTTCATAATCAATCAGAACGGCGCAGCAGCGACGATCGTAGTTCAGTCGCTAATGGCGAGTTGTACTTTTACCGGTAACTATACGCAGGCTGGTCATTTTGGACGGATCGCCGGAAGCTATACCTGCACAACGGGCGATGCGGGGACATTCGCATTCTTCGAAATGGCCGTCAGCTGGTACGATTTTCGAGCGCGCACTCAATTGACCAGTCAATCGGGATGCACGCTCCAAGGTTTTGCAAACGGACTTAAGCAACCCCCTCCAACGCAATAGCATCCAGCGGGGATGATCGCCAAGACAGGCGGATTAAGAACTCTCCGTCTGTGCGGCGTACGTGAAGCTGTCCGCGTAGAACTCGGCGTCGGGAAGCCCGCGCAGTGTCGTGAAGTCGCGTCGGGCTGCATCGATCATCGCCGGCGCGCCACAGGCATACACCTGGTAGCCGGAGAGATCGCGGAAATCATCGAGCACGGCCTGATGGACGAAGCCTAAGCGGCCGGGCCACGCGTCGCTGGCGGCCGGTTCGGACAACACCGGAATGAACGTGAAGTTCGGATTGCCCGCTTGCCACTGACCAGGCAGCAGCGGCAAATATAGATCGCGCTGCGCACGCGCGCCCCAGTACAGCACGATCTCGCGCGGCACGCGATGATGGATGAGGTGCTCGATCATCGCCTTGATGGGTGCAAACCCCGTTCCGCCGGCGACGAAGATCAGCGGCTTGTCGGTGTCCTCGCGCAGGTAGAACGAGCCGAGCGGGCCTTCGAAGCGCAGGATCTCGCGCCCCTTGTACGTCGTGAACAGCGGATCGGTGAAGAGTCCGCCGGGCGTGTGCCGGATGTGCAGCTCGATCAGCTCGTCGGCGTGCGGCGGTGTCGCGATCGAGAAGCTGCGACGGTGCCCGTCTTTCAGCAAGAAGTCGATGTATTGGCCGGCGAGATATTGCAGCCGTTCGTTCGACGGCAGCTTCAACTTGACGATGGCGACATCGCCGACGGGCCGCTCGATCGACTCGATCCGGCAGGGCAGCCGCTTGATCTGGATGTCGCCGGCGCGGCGGACTTCGCGCACCTCGATGACGAGATCCGATTGCGGGCGCGCGACGCAGAACAGCGCAATCCCACGCCGCTTCTCGTCATCGGTCAGCGTCGCCGGCTGATGCGCGCCAAAGTCGACACTGCCTTCGAGTATGCGTCCCTTGCACGTTCCGCACGCGCCGTTGCGGCAGCCGTACGGGATCATCAGATCGGCGCGCATCGCCGCCTGCAGTACCGTCTCGTCGGGCTCGCAGCCGAACGAGTGATCGCTGGGCCTTATGCTAATCTGCACCGTCATTGCCGTTGTTCATTCGACCATGCGCTTTCGTGCCGCACGTTCCGTCGCGCATGTTCGGGAAGGATTTGCCGGCAGGCACGACGCGTCGACTGCATGATGCAGCGGATATTGCTCATCGGTTGCGGGGATGTCGCATTGCGCGTCGCGCAACGTTTGCGTCATCGCGTGAGACTTATCGGGCTCACGCGCAACCGCGACGACGTCCGCAAGCTGCGGGCGAATGGCATCGTTCCACTGGTGGGGGATCTCGACGATCGGCGCACGCTCGGCCGGTTGCGTGCCGCGCCATTCGCGGTGCTGCATTTCGCGCCGCCACCCTCCGATGGCCGTGACGATCCGCGAACGCGGCACCTGTTGGCCGCATTGGCGAGCGGGCGAATTATACCGCGGCACATCGTTTACGTTTCGACGTCGGGCGTCTACGGCGACTGCGCAGGCGCGCGCGTTGCCGAGACGCGGCCGCGGCGCGCGCATACGCCACGTGCGCGCCGGCGCGTTGCCGCCGAGGATCGTTTGCGCGTTTACGCGGCACGGAACGGCGTCGCCGTGTCGATCCTGCGTGCGCCCGGCATTTATGCGCCGACGCGGCTGCCGCTCGAGCGCCTGCGGCATGGCACGCCAGCGCTGACAGCCGACGACGATGTTTATACCAATCACGTGCACGCCGACGATCTTGCGCGCGCCGTCATCGCGGCACTTTATCGCGGACGCCCCGGCCGCGCGTACAACGTGTGCGACGACAGCGAGATGAAGATGGGCGCGTGGTTCGACACCGTTGCCGATGCGTTCCATCTGCCGCGTGCGCCGCGCGTGAGCTGGGAAGTGGCGGAACGGCAGATCGCGCCCACGCTGCTGTCGTTCATGAGCGAATCGCGCCGGTTGTCGAATGCGCGCCTGAAGCGGGAATTGCGTGTGCGGCTTCTTCATCCGACGCCGCACGCGATGCTCGCGCAGGTAGCGCCCCGCGAACTCACGCGGCAACTCGCGCTGCCGATCGGTACGTGAGGCAGGCCGCGCGGATGGCCGCGCCCGAACGCAACGCTACGCCTCGGCGCAAGCTGTCGCTCGTCGAGCGGCTCGACGCATACGAGCGCCTGATGCGGCTCGACAAGCCGATCGGCACGCTGCTGCTGTTGTGGCCCACGCTGTCGGCACTGTGGCTCGCTGCGCAAGGCGCACCGCGGCTTTCGCTCGTGCTCGTGTTCTGCGTCGGCACGCTCGTCATGCGCTCCGCAGGCTGCGCGATGAACGACTGGGCCGACCGCGATTTCGATGCGCACGTCGAGCGTACGGCGCAGCGGCCGCTCGCGGCGCAGGTCATTGCGCCATGGGAAGCGTTGGTCGTCGCCGGCGTGGGCGCATTCGCAGCATTCCTGCTCGTGTTGCTGACGAGCCGGGCGGCGATCCTGTGGTCATTCCCTGCGCTGGCGATCGCGATCGCCTATCCGTTCTTCAAGCGGTTTTTCGCCGTGCCACAGGCGTTCCTCGGCATTGCGTTCTCGTTCGGCATCCCGATGGCGTACGCCGCGGTGCTCGACGTCGTGCCGCCCGTTGCTTGGGCGATGCTCGTAGTCAACCTGTTCTGGGTCGTTGCGTATGACACCGAGTACGCGATGGTCGATCGTGCCGACGATTCGAAGATCGGAATTCGCACGTCCGCCCTCACGTTCGGACGCTTCGACGTCGCGGCCGTCGCGACGTGCTATGCGGTGTTCATTGCCGGCATGGCGTGGATCGGTACGCGTTACACGTTGCACGTCGTGTTCGCGATCGGACTTGGCATCGCTGCCGCGTTCGCCGTTCATCATGTGCGAATCATCCGCACGCGCGACCCGGCCGCGTGCTTTCGCGCATTTCTCGGCAATCACTGGCTCGGCTTTGCCGTGTTCGCCGGCATTGCGCTCGACTACGCGCTGATCGACGGACGCTGGCCGCGCGTGTGGTGATCAGGGCCTGTTAACGCTATGGGCGCAAAC
>Ga0068852_100001488_pt1 | contig 15841 bp, 16 predicted proteins | sample KBSCornC22_FD_66594 | JGI IMG/M metagenome (GOLD analysis project Ga0068852, IMG submission 66594) | Corn rhizosphere microbial communities from Kellogg Biological Station, Michigan, USA - KBS Corn C2-2 | ecosystem: Host-associated > Plants > Roots > Rhizosphere > Soil ... | reverse complement strand
TTCAACGACAAGCTCGCGGTCAGGATCACCAACGTGGTCGGCACCATGTGGTGCGCCTATGCCTTCGCGGCGCTCGCGCTGATCAGCCTTCCCGCGGCGATCCAGGCCGGAACCGCGACCTTCATCGCCTGGTTCGCGCAGACCTTCCTCCAGCTCGTCCTGTTGTCGATCATCATGGTCGGCCAGAAGGTCGCGTCGGAAAAGTCCGACATGCAGCTCGAACAGACCTACCGGGACGCCGAGGCGCTGCTCGAGATCAACGACGACATGCACAAGCTGGTGAAGCAGAACGTCCAGCTGACCGAGCAGCTCAATACGCTGCTGGGCCAGAACATGGCGCTGACCGAGCAGATCAACACGCTCATCTGTAAGGGCGGTAAAGACTGACCAGGCTACGGCGTGCAGCCGCCGCGGTCATCCGCCGCGAAATCGCTTCGATCTGCCTTCACTTCCAGCGCATCGAAGTGGCGCTGCATATAGCCTTGGTTTTCGACTAGCGATCCCAGCTGGTTCCTCAAGTTCCCAAGCACTTCACGGAGTTGAAGCCGCGCCTGCGGGTCCGACGCCAGCGTAATCAAGGTGTGCAGCCTGTCGATCGAGTCGAATGCTTGGCCGATGCTGACCTGCCGATTGCCGATGCCGGCGTAGAGCGCGGCATACGCAAGCTGCTCGTCGATCGGGAAATGGTCGAGCGTCTGGCTGCTCGCGGCGAGCGTCCAGTTCGTCGTGTGCATCGTCCACAGTTGGGCGCTGCTCATCAACCGCGTTCCTTGAATCGACCCGTTCGCGCCGCTCCGCGCCCATGAGTCGACTCGATCGATCTGCTGCAATGCGCACTTGGCTGCTGCGAGGTCAGCGTCCCACCGAGCGCGGTCGTTGCCCAGCTCGCCCATGAGCGACTTGCGAACCACGTCCGTCTTCTGGTGCCAGCGCCACTCTTCGACCACCTGCTCGGCGGCCAATGCGATCAGCACGCCGATGACGATGATCCCGACCTCGCCCGCGAACGCCCGCCAGCCGTGCAGCGGCTTGGGAAGGTGGAAATGCATCGCTCAGCAGCCCCGCAACGCGGAAGGGAGCCTGCGAACCGCGGCCAGCCGTTCGGCGTTCGGCACCGTCACTCCGGCGGCACTGGCATAATGAACGAGGAATCGCGCGAGGAACGTCAGCAGCTCATTGTCTTGCCGCGCCCGCGCGAGCGCCGCCATGATCCGCTCGCGCTGCGCCTCCGACGGGTGCTTTGCAACTGTCCCGATGCGCTCGAGCTCAGCCCAGTCCTGCGTCTCGCGCAAGCTGGCCTGGTTCATGTCGGGAATGAGCGAAAAGGGCGCGGACCAATCGTACATGCGCTTGGTCGGCATGTGCGACGTCGCCTGCGACGACACCGCGGCGAGCCATGAATTTTCATCCCAGGTTCGGAACGGCGGGGCCGTCAGCGGCTGCGGAACGAACGGGCTTCCGGAGTCGCGCTCGGCGATCAGCGCCTGCTCGGCCTGGTCGAGCTCGCGCGCGATGCAGGGCCTCATTGCCAGCCGCTCGTAGGCCTGCGGCCCATCGTCGTCCGCGATTTCTTTTTCCATCGACGCTTCGGCCTGATGAACGCGATTCTTCCAGCTCCAGTCTTCGACCACCTGCTCGGCGGCGAGCGCGATCAGCACGCCGACGACGATGATCCCCACCTCGCCCGCGAACTCGCGCCATCCGTGGAGCGGTTTGGGGAGGTGGAAGTGCATGTCAGCGGCGCCCGATCATCTTTTCGTTGCCGGCGCCGAGCTGCGCCTTAAGGTCGAGGCGCTCGGGCGAAGGCTCGATCACGCAATTGCCATATGCCTTGCGCCCTTCGGCCAGCAGCGCCGCCTTTTGCTTGGCTGTGAGCGTGAGCCCGAGCGACGCTTCCATCCGCATCAGCACCAGCGAGCCGCCGGTCATCGACCTGTTCTGACCGCGGAGAAGCGACACGATTTCGAACATCCGGTCCTGCTGCGCCTGTGACAGCGGCCCGGTACCGCTGAGCTTCGCCCACAGGTGCGGCAGCTCCTGCTGCTCCTCGTTGGCGCGCTCGGCGAGCTCCGGGATCATCACATAGGCCGTCGACCAGCCGGTCATCCGCTTCGCGCCCGAATTGCTCAGCACCTGCGACGCCACCGCCGCCTTCCACGCTTGATCGTCCCAGGTGCGGCTCGCCGGATGATAGGCCTGCGCCAGCGCCTCGACCTTGGCGCGGTCGCCCGACGCAACCGCGGCATCGATCGCGTCGAGCTGGTCGGCGTAGCAGTTGAACACCGCCGCGCGCGCATAGGCCTGCGGCAGATTGTCGTCGCGAAGCTCGACCGTCATCCCAGCCTCGGCCTCGCGCAGCTCGGCGCGCTGGTGGATCGCCTCGACCACCTGCTCCGCGCCGAGCGCAATCAGTACGCCGACGACGATGATCCCGACCTCGCCGGCAAACTCGCGCCAGCCGTGCAGCGGTTTGGGAAGGTGGAAATGCATCTCAGCGCCCGTCGAGATCGAGCGGCGGCGCGGTCACGCATGCACCGCGATAGTCGCGCTGCGTCTTCAGCACATCATTGCGGATCTGCTCTATTTCGGCCCGGCTGATGTCGAGCCGCGCGGCGTGCATCGCGGTGAAAAAGTCCCGGGCTTCGACGCCGAGCAAGGTGTTCAAGTCGTCGAGTTCGGCGACGGTCTGAAGCATCTCCACGCGCGTGCGCTCGTCGAGCGTGCGATCGTAGCCGAGCGGCCCCAGCCGGGTCTCCGCGCTGCCCTCCTCGCCTTGCAGGGTCTTGTACGCCTGCGCGCTTTCGTAGGCGCCGGACAGGGCCTGCGCGCGGTCGAACTGGAGATGGTTGATCGTCCCTTCCGACAACGCATTGCGCCACGCGTCGTTGTAGATGCTGCGCACCGGCGGCCGATAGACCACCGGCAGGACCGACGAATAATAGCGCTTTGCGGCGATGAAATGCTCGGGGATCGCGCGCCATTCGCCGTTCCCGGCGTTGAGCTGCGCCGCCAGCGCCTGCAGCCGTCCCTGCAGGCACGGCTGGATCGCCTCGCGCTCGTAGGCAACCTGCGCGAAACCGAGCAGCTCGTCCTTGAAGGCGCGCGTGGATTGGTCGACCTGGTCGTGCCAGTGCCAGCGCTCGACGAGCCCTTCCGCACTCAGCGCGATCAGCACGCCGACCACGATGATCCCCACCTCGCCGGCAAACTCGCGCCAGCCGTGCAACGGCTTCGGCAGGTGGAAATGCATGAAACCGGCCCCCCAGCGATGCGCGAGCGTAACAGAAGCCCTCGCGCGCGCAACGGCTGTGGGCTGGCGATGCGGACCGCGGCCGCAACATCCCTATTCGACCCAGCGCTTCTGAATTTGCGTGTTAATTTTTTGTTATCCGACTCCTGCGACACTGAGTCGGAAAGGGGACGGTTGTCATGTCCGAGCTCACCAAATTGCGTGAGGACCACGCCCATCTGGCGCTGCAGTTCCGCCGGCTTTCCGACATTATCGACCAGCCGGCCGCGCCGCCGCAGCTCGAATTGTTCGAGCTCCGCCGCGAGCTGGTTTCGACTCTGCTGGCGCACCTGAAGCTGGAGGACTGGGGCCTTTATCCGCGCCTGATCGACAGCGGCGATCCGGAGGCGGCCGCGGCCGGCGCGATGTTCAAGGAGGAAATGGGCGGCCTTGCCCCGGCATTCCTCGCTTATTCGAACAAGTGGAATGCCGCGACGATCACCGCCGACTGGCCCGGCTATTGCGCCGACACCCGGGGCATCCTCGACGCGCTCACCAACCGGCTCGGGCGCGAGAACCGCGACCTGCTGCCGCTGCTCGAAAGGCTCGACCGGGCGGCCTGAGCTCTAAGCTCGCGCAAGGTTTTCAGGCGCCACGCTGATTAGTTCGCGTGACGCCTTCTTGCTCAGTGCGGGATCGCGCCTAGCAGGTCGCCGATCCCGATTCCGCGCCGCTTCTTCGGGGGCTGCTGCGGCGGCGGCGGCTGCTGCTGGTCGTCGCTCGACGCATAGCCGCCGTCGTCTCCACCACCCATGTCGCTCATGCCGCGCATCAGCATCGCAGTCGTCTTGAAGCGCACGTGCGCGGTCCATTTGGGCGTCTTGGGCGAATCCGAGAAGCCGGCCTCGGGTCCGTAGCCGATGCCCATCACCATGCCTTCCGGGACCGCGCGGGCGACCTCGGCCGGAAGCACGCATTCGCTCGTGCTCGGGGGAAGCGCCGCACCGCTCGCGATCAGCTGCCGGACCTGCGCCGGGCTCTGGAAGTCGAACGCCGGAGTCAGCGACGCGCTCTTCGCCGACGTCCAGATGATCGTGTCGCCGTTCCCGCTGCTTCCGAACAGCGCCAGCGCATAGCCCGTCGCCTGCGCGACGGGGTTCCAGTCGAGCCGCTCCGCGCCCGACCGAAGCGCGCCGCCTTCGCGCAGCCCCATCGCGGGCATGAAGTCCTGGCCCTGGCCGAGCGTGAAGGCGATCGGCGGCGCGTAATTCGCCTCGACGCGATGGGCGCCGAGCAGCGACGCCGACGCCGGCACCTGGCGCGAATCGCGCTCGTTGGGCCATTCGCCGAATCCCGCCGAATTGCCCGCGGTCGGCTCGTGCGTCATCCGGCCCATCGCCCTGCCCATGCGCTCGAGCGCCTGCAGCCCCTGCGGCATCTGCCCCGACGCGAGCTTGGCGAAGTCGATCACCGTCGGCTCGCCCGCCGCGGCATGCTCGCCGCAGCCCCAGTAGATCAGCATCCGCCCGCGCGGTTTCTCATAAGCCCCCGGCGTCCCGCCGCCGCTCGACTGGTACCGGGTCGGCTCGGGCGCAATCAGCGGCAGGCTCGGGCCCATGTCCATGCCGGAGGGAATGAAATGGTTCGCTTGCGGCGCTCCGCTCGGCTTCTCGCGCGACGACAGGCGTAGCTCGAGCATGTGCGCGACCGATCCGCCGCCGCCGTTCATCATCGCCATCATCGCGGCCGGGTTCGGCCGTCCGCCGCCCATCATCGCGGCGCCGAGGCCGCTCGCGGTCGACACGTCCATCCAGTAATTGGCGATCGGCGACGCGCTTGCGCCGCTCTTGGCCGGCGCCGCCGCATACACTGACGCACCGAGCACGGCCGCGCTCACGCCCGCAGCCAACACGCTGAGCTTGATCATCGAAACACCCCCTTGCGAGCAGCCATGCCCCGACCGCTCGGTCGTCAGGTTAACCCGTTGCCGAGGTTCGTCAAATGAACTTGGGCGCTGGCGCCGCAGCACCCGTCGCATGGCGCGTTGCCGTGTCGCCGCCGAGGGTCCATGCGCGGTGCGAAAGGACAGCGACAATGCAGAAGCGCGAACTCGGCCGGAGCGGCCTCGAGGTCTCCGCCATCGGCCTCGGCTGCATGGGGATCAGCCAGAGCTACGGCACCCCGCTCCCGCGCGAGCAGGGCGTCCGCCTGATCCGCGACGCGGTCGAGCGCGGTGTGACCTTCTTCGACACCGCCGAGGTCTATGGCCCGTTCGCCAACGAGGAGGTCGTCGGCGAGGCGCTCGGACCGGTTCGCGATCAGGTCGTCATCGCGACCAAGTTCGGCTTCGACATCGATCCCGCCACGCGCGCGAACCGCGGCGTCGACAGCCGCCCCGAACATATCCGCGAGGCGGTTGAGGGATCGCTGAGGCGCCTCGGCATCGAGACCATCGACCTTCTCTACCAGCACCGGGTCGACCCGGACGTTCCGATCGAGGACGTCGCGGGCGCGGTCCGCGACCTCATCGGCGAAGGCAAGGTCAGGCTTTTCGGAATGTCGGAGCCCGGCGTTCAGACGCTTCGCCGCGCCCATTCGGTCCAGCCGGTCACCGCTGTCCAGAACGAATATTCCTTGTGGTGGCGCGAGCCCGAGAAGAACGGGATCTTGGACGCCTGCGACGAGCTCGGCATCGGCTTCGTCCCCTACAGTCCGCTCGGCCGCGGCTTCCTCACCGGCGCGATCACCCAGGCGAGCCAGATCGGCGACGGCGACTTCCGCAAGTCGAGCCCGCGCTTCTCTCCGCAAGCGATCGACAAGAACCTCGCCTTCGTCGACCTGTTGAAGCGCGTAGCCGCGGAGAAGGACGCGACCCCGGCGCAGGTCGCGCTCGCCTGGCTGCTCGCCCAGCGCTCGTACATCGTGCCGATTCCGGGCACGACCAAGCTCCACCGGCTCGAGGAGAATATCGCGGCGGCAAGCATCCAGCTCACCGACGCCGACCTCCGCGAGATCGACGAAGGTGCGTCGAGGATCGAGCCCGAGGGCGAGCGCTACGCCCCCGCGCAAATGGCGATGGTCGGGCGCGACGCCCCGGTCAAGGAAGAAGCCTAGCCGCGCTTCGTCAGCGCGCCGGCGCCACCGCCGGGATCGCGCTGACGCCGCCGAGCTGCTGGACCAGCTTCCTGTAGGCGTCGAGATAGGCGAGCACGATCACCTGCCCGATCTCGGTGTTCTGGTAGCCGTAGCCGCCGGCCGCGGCGAAGCCGCCCCACCAGCCCGCGCCGCCGCCGGCGCCCCAGCTGACATCGGTCTTGCGCGCATAGCCCTGGGTCAGCGATTCCTCGGTCGTACGGGAGTTGACCAGCGACAGCGTCACCGTCGCTTCGCCCTTCTTGACGTTGATCCCGCCGGCGACCGCGCCGACCGCGCCGGCAAAGCCGCCGAAGTGCCCGAGGATCCCGCCGATCGCCGCGCCGGCGCCGCCGCCGCCCGAATTCTTGTTGGCCTGGACGATGTCCGGCTGAAGCAGGAAGTCGGCCGCCTTCACCTGGCCCTTGCCCATGTGCGACCCGGCCTGCAGCTCGCCGCTGTCGGCAAGCGCACGCTCCATGTTGCGGCTCTGCATCGCGCGGTCACGGTTGACCAGGGTGAAGCAACCCGATTCCTGCACGAACACCTTGATGATCGCCTCGGGCGTGCCGAGATTATATTGCCGCCACCACTCCTGGTCCGGAGGAACGATCGCGAGCGCGCCGAGCGGCCGCGAACAATGCGGCATCAGCGCCTCGCCGCGTTGCTGGTCCTTGTACCCCGAACTCGGGTCCGCGAACGCGGATGTGGAGAAAACGAGCGCGACGCCCGCAACAAGCGCATAGGTTTTCATTGGTCAAAGCCCCCTTCGACTGGAGCTTTGCCTGTATCACTTTGAGGGCCGAGTCGGAAGCGGGGTGCGGAAGCCCTCGCCACTGGCTCCAGCGGTTCGTCGAACGGCTGTTTGCGCATCGCGCGCGCCTCCCTTAGGCATTGCAGTCACAAGGGGGTACGATGCTCGAAATCGCCAATCTTTCGCATACTTACGCCAACGGGACGGTTGCTCTCGACGACGTGAGCCTGTCGATCCCGCGCGGCATGTTCGGCCTCCTCGGCCCCAACGGAGCGGGCAAGTCGACGCTGATGCGCACGGTCGCGACGCTCCAGCAGCCGACCTCCGGGAGCATCCGCTTCGGCGACATCGACGTGCTTGCCGATCCGCAGCGGCTGCGCCGCACGCTCGGCTATCTGCCGCAGGATTTCGGCGTTTATCCGCGCGTCTCGGCCTATGCGATGCTCGACCAGCTCGCGCTGCTCAAGGGCATCACTTCGGCGGGCGAGCGCCGCGGCGTCGTCGAGACCCTGCTTGCCCAGACCAATCTGTGGACCGTCCGCAACAAGGCGATCGCCGGCTTCTCCGGCGGCATGCGCCAGCGCTTCGGAATCGCCCAGGCGCTGATCGGCAACCCCGAGCTGATCATCGTCGACGAGCCGACCGCCGGCCTCGACCCGGAAGAGCGCAACCGCTTCCTCAACCTGCTTGCGGGGATCGGCGACAATGTCGTCGTCATCCTCTCGACCCACATCGTCGCCGACGTCGCCGACCTGTGCCCGCTGATGGCGGTGCTCGCGGGCGGCAAGCTCCAGCTCCAGGGCAAGCCGCTCGAGCTCATCGCCTCGACCAGGGGCAAGGTGTGGAAGAAGGCGATTCCCCATTCCGAGCTCGAGGAATATCAGCAGAAGCACGAAGTGATCTCGACCCGCCTGTTCGCCGGCAAGACGATCGTCCATGTGCTCGCCGATAAGAAACCCGCCGGGTTCGAGCCGGTCGAGGGCGGGCTCGAGGACGTCTACTTCTCGACCCTGTCCAACCTCCGCCGCGCGGCCTGAGCGGAGGCGAACCGATGTTCCTCGGAATCACCGGATTCGAAATCCGCTACCAGCTCAAGAACCCGGTATTCTGGGTCGCCGTCGCCATCTTCTTCCTGATGGGTTTCGGAATCACCGCGAGCGAGAACGTCAAGATCGGGACGCCCGGCGCGGTCCACGAGAACGCGCCTTATGCGATCGCCGTCGCGACCGCGGCCCTGTCGCTATTCTACTTGTTCGTCATCACCGCCTTCGTCGCCAACGCGATCGTCCGCGACGACAGCAGCGGCTTCGCGCCGATCGTCCGTGCAACGCCAGTGTCGCGCTCGCAGATCATCTTCGGCCGCTTCCTCGGCGGCTATCTGATCGCGCTGCTCGGCTATCTTGCGGTGCCGGTCGGCATGTGGGCCGGCTCGGTCATGCCCTGGGTCGATCCCGAGACGATCGGCCCTCAGGTCTTTTCCTACTACGCCTGGCCGTTCCTGATCTTCGCGGTGCCCAACGTCTTCCTCACTAGCGCACTGCTGTTCGCGCTGGCGACGCGCCTGCGATCGATGATGGCGGCCTACATCGGCACCGTCGCGATCGTCATCGGCTATTTGATCGCCGGCAGCGTCGTCGGCCAGAAGATCGAGTATCGCGAGACGTTCGCGAGGTTCGAGCCTTTGGGCACGAGCGCGCTCGGGCAGGTCACCCGCTATTGGACCCAGTCGGAAATGAACAGCCGGCTGCTCGAGCTCGGCGGGATCGTCCTCTTCAACCGGATCTTCGCGATTGCGCTCGGCGTGCTGTTCCTCGCGCTCACCGTGTGGAGCTTCCGCACGAGCGAGCGCGCGCCGTCGAAGTGGCGCCTGCGCCGGCTCGCGCGGCGTGAGGAACGCGAGACCGACGCCACCGTCGCTGCTCCCGAGCTCGGCGGTCAAGGCGTCACCGCGCGCGACTGCCGCCCGTCGCGGCTGGCGCAGTTCGCCGCGCGCCTGCGGATCGAAGTGCGCCAGGTGCTGACCAGCCCGGGAACGCTCATCCTCACCCTGTTCGGCGTGGGCCTCACCGGCGTGCTTTTGTGGTTCGGCCCGTCGGCCTACGGAACGCCCGACCATCCGACGGTCTCGGCCACGATCACCATGATCCGCGGCGGCTTCGGCGTCACCCTGCTCCTGATTGCCGCCTTCTACGGCGGCGAGCTCGTGTGGCGCGAGCGCGACCGCAACCTCAACGAGATCATCGATTCGACGCCGGTCGAAAGCTGGGTGATCACGGTGCCGAAGATCATCGCGATCTTCGTCGTCCTGCTGCTGGTCAACATCGCGGGAATGGTGACCGGCCTCGCCTACGAGCTCGCCAAGGGCGCGCACCAGCTCGGCGCGCTCGACTATCTCCTCTGGTTCGTCCTTCCGGCGGCGTTCGACCTGCTCCAGATCGCGATCCTGGCGGTGTTCGTGCAGGTGCTGAGCCCGAACAAATATGCCGGGTGGGCGATCCTGTTCGTCTGGTTCGTCGCCGGGATCTTCCTGTCGAACATGGGCTGGTCGGACCCGCTCTACACCTACGGTTCCGGTCCGAGCGTCCCGTTGAGCGACTTCGTCGGCCAGGGCAGCTTCTGGATCGGCTCGGCGGTGTTCGAATTCTACTGGCTGTGCTTCGGCGTGATCCTGATCGTCATCGCCCATTGGCTGTGGCCGCGCGGGACCGATCTATCGCTTCGGGTCCGGCTCCGGCGGATCGGCCGGCACATGTCGGCGACGTCGCTTGGCGTGGTTGCGGTCGCCGCGATCGCGATGGCCGCGACCGGCGCCTACGCTTATTACAACATCAAGGTCCTCAACCACTACCAGACCTCGGACGACCGCGAGAAATTCCAGGCTGCTTACGAGCGCAAATATCTCAAGTACGAGAACCTGCCGATGCCGGCGGTCACGCGCGTCGCGCTCGACGTGCAGCTCTATCCGAAGCAGCACCGCCTGATCACCAACGGCCGCTACGACCTCCAGAACAAGACCAATGCGCCGATCACCGACGTCCACGTCCGCCGCGGCGACGACGATGTACGGTTCGTCAAGATGGAGCTCCCGGGCGCCCGGCTGGTCTCCGACGACCCGAGGTTCGGCTACCGCATCTACCGCTTCGCAAAGCCGCTGGCGCCCGGCGCGACCAGCGCGCTGACCTTCACCTCGGAGATCTGGCACCGCGGCTTCCGCGCCGGCGCGCCCGCGACCGACCTCATCGAGAACGGCACGTTCGTGAACAATTTCGCGTTCGCGCCGATCATCGGGATGGACCGCAACGGGCTGCTCTCCGACCGCGCCAAGCGCCGCCGCCAGCACCTCCCCGACGAGCTTCGCCCGCCCAAGCTCGAGGACATGGGCGCGGTCGACAAGAACTACATCCACGCCGACTGGGTGATGAGCGACATCACCCTGTCGACCTCGGCCGACCAGACTCCGATCGCGCCCGGCAACCAGGTCTCCGACGTCACCGTCAACGGCCGCCGCACCGCGCGCTTCGTCAGCCCGGCGCCGATCCTCAACTTCTTCTCGATCCAGTCGGCCCGCTACAAGGTCGCGACCCGGATGCACAACGGGCTCAAGCTGTCGGTCTATTACAATCCCGGCCACGACTGGAACGTGCCCAAGATGCTCAACGCGATGGGCACCGCGCTCGATTACTACCGCGCGCACTTCGGCCCGTACCAGTTCAACTATGCGCGCATCGTCGAATTCCCGGGCTACCAGAGCTTCGCCCAGGCCTTCGCCGGGACCATGCCCTATTCGGAATCGATCGGCTTCAACGCCAACACCAACGATCCGACCAAGATCGACTTCACCAGCTACGTCGTCAGCCACGAAATGGCGCATCAGTACTGGGCGCACCAGGTCGTCGGCGCGGACATGCAGGGCAGCACGAGCATGAGCGAGACGCTCGCCCAATATTCGGCGCTGATGGTGATGAAGCACATGTACGGGCCGGACAAGATCCGCCGCTTCCTCAAGTACGAGCTCGACAGCTACCTGCGCAGCCGCGCCGGCGAAGCGGTCGAGGAGCTCCCGCTCGAGCGGGTCGAGAACCAGGCCTACATCCACTACCGCAAGGGCTCGGTCGTGATGTACCTGCTCCAGCAGCGCCTCGGCGAGGACGCGGTCGACCGCGCGCTGTCGCGCTTCCTCGCCAACTGGCGGTTCAAGGGCCCGCCCTACCCGCGCTCGCTCGACCTCGTCGCCGAGTTCCGCAAGGAAGCGAAGACTCCGCAGCAGCAGCAGCTGATCACCGACCTGTTCGAAAAGATCACGCTCTACGACCTCAAGGTCGCCAATGCGGTGACGAAGAAGGACGCGACCGGCTGGACCACGACGCTGACCATCTCCGCCGGCAAGTCCTACGCCGACGGCAAGGGCAACGAGACCAAGGCGCCGCTCAATGAGCCGATCGAGGTCGGCCTGTTCACCGCCCGCCCCGGCCTCGGCGAATTCTCGCAGAAGAACGTGCTCGTCTTCGGTCTCCAGCCGATCCACAGCGGCACCCAGACGATCACGCTCCACACCGCCGCCAAGCCGACCTTCGCCGGCGTCGACCCCTACAATTTCTACGTCGACCGCAACTCCGACGACAATGTGAAGGAGGTCACGGCGGGCTGATCTGGGAGGGCTGACCGAACGTCTGCTTCCGACCCAAAGCAGACATTAGCCGCGAACAGCCATCAACAGGTGTCGCGCTACGGCTGCGCCCCTTCCACGACGAAGATTCTGCTGGTCGCTGTCCGGTGCCGGATCACCCCGGCGGTAAGTGCCTCTGGCGAACCTTCGAAAGCTTCGGCTGCTGCGAAGTTCGGAAACTCAATGATGACCATGCGACCAGATGGCGGTGCTCCCTCGACCGACATCGTTCGACCAGCTCTAGCAATGTAGACACCGCCGTAGTGCTTCACGATTGGCGAGATGGCCGCCAAGTATTTCTGGTAGCCGGTAGAGTCTGTGACGCGAATGTCAGCAACGACATAAGCCTTTGGCGGGACACCTTCGACAGACGGTGCGGCGACCGCCCCCGTAGCTAGTGACGCACAAAACAGCATTGGAATGAACTTGTGCATGGCCGTCATCTCTGACCCCCCTTTGTGAGAGTCACTTAGCAGATATTTGGCGGGCGCTCTCAAAATGTCCGCTTTCACCCGTTGCTGCCGTTCGCCGAAGCGCTTTCCACCCAACGCCGCCATTAGCTAAAAGCGGCTTCTGGCGCATTGCGGAGGGAGTACCTTCTGTTACGTTAGCGTAACTTCCGGAGACTAGCCGCATGCACGTTCGCCTGCCCAAACCGCTGCATGGCTGGCGTGAGTTTGCGGGCGAAGTGGGAATCATCGTTTTCGGCGTCCTGATAGCGCTCGGCGCGGAGCAGCTGGTCGAAGCGTGGAGCTGGCACAACAAGGTAGGGATTGTCCGCGCCTCCATCATGAGCGAGCTCGGCAACGACCGCGCCCGGTGGGAAGCAAATATCCGGGGCATTCCATGTGCGCTTGGCGTGATCGATCGGCTAAACCGTTGGGCGGAAGCCGGAGCGCCTGTGACAAGCCGGCCGGACAGCCTCGACCTTCGCGATCAGCTGAGCATGTTTGGGATGCATTCGGCAAACTGGAATCTCGCTGCGGGGAGTCAGGCGCTCGACCATTTTCCCGTTCGCGAACAGATCGCGCTCGCTGCGCTTTACGACTCGATTGTTGCTCGCAACGTAGACGTTGAGCGCCAGGTCGATCTGACGATCCAGGCTCAGACACTTGTCCCGCTAGCAAGCGATCCCGCGCAGCGCCGTGACCTTCTTGTCACCTTGGGCAAGCTAAGGAGCAACATCGGCGTCGCGATGGACGAAGACGCATACATGAAGAAGCATTTCGATGCCGTCGGAGTGAAAGCAGACCGAAGCGATTTCGAGTCCGACTTCGCGCAGAGCAGCTGCGCAAAATGATCGCTTGCACAACTTCTGCGTCCGATTTCCACCCATTGCCGACATTAGCGAGTTAGCTGATGATGTTCAGGTGAGGCTTCGCTTCGTCTGCATTGGCATAGTCGTTTTATCGGCCTGCACGAGACAGGTAAAAGTGTCATTCGTGACGCCGAGCAAAGATTTCAGTGGTCTTACAGACTACGAGCGCAAGGAAGGTTCTAACTGGATCGCTTTCGACGTAGCTATTCCCGCCAGTGTCGCGCGGTCGATCAGGCGCTGGCAGTTGTCCAACGTCACGCTCCAAGTCTTCCGTTGCAGCAATCGCGACGACGCCTACCCTGCCGACGCGAGGCTCAACGGGAAACGGCTCGAATATGAAGATCTTAAGGACCCCCTCCCGCCCTTAACGAGGCTGACCTTTTACGTTCCGCAGAACGGGAAAAGGCAAGTGCTAAACGCTTGCGCTGCGCTCGACGCCAGAGGCTACTCGCCCCTTTTTTTGCGGGGCCAGACCGTTCGTTTGCCGCCATTGCGAATGACGTTCCCGCACTATGACGAGAAGACTGGCCGGATAAGCTCCGCCTAACGTCCGCTTTCCACCCATTCCTGCCGTTCGGTCGCAACGGTAGCTTTCGACCCATTCCTGCCTTTAGCAACATCGGCTACCGTAGGCTGTGTTTCCGACAGTTGTCCGAGAGTCTCGTCTTCAAGCGACCGCTCGATTAGTCGGCTGCGCTGCCTTCGTCGGAGTCTGCTTGTGGGCGCTCAAGCAGCCCAGAGCATCCCACGTTCAATCGTTCAGCGGCATGAAAGCTGTGGGCGCGATGTATCTGGGCATCGCATTCTTCGGCGTTCTCGGTCTGCGCTACCTTTGGACCGCATGCCGTCCGGGAACTCTCACAATCGACGACGAGGGCATTGCCCAGAATCTCGGCTGGAGGCGGCTCCGCTGGGCTTGGAAATATATCGACCGTACCGAAGTCATCCGAACTGCGGGAGGACTCGTCAGCGCTTGTCTGCTCTATCCTCGCCTTGGTGGGCGCGTCCGACTGTTCGGCTGGGAACTTCCGGCTGACGAACTGCAACGGAAGATAGAGCAATACCGCTCAGTCTAGTGGCAGCTTTCCACCCAAACTTGCCGCGCCAGGTTCCGACCCAAAGCTGCCACAATCGCCACCGCTCTCAAAGGCGTTTCACTAGATGCCATTGCCACAAGATGACTTTCGGAAAGACGCTCACAACAATGGCTAGAAAAACGCCGACGAGAACAGTGATAAGCACCACCCCCACGATCACCATTTCTGGGGGAGCGTCCTCCGCTTCCGACCGGGAGAAAATCAGTAATGCAGCCGAACCCGACAGGGCAACGACGAACGCAACGAGGAACGACGAAGGAAGGAAATCGACGAACGAGATGGGGCTGCTGGTGAGCTGAACGTATATACCCAGCACCATGAAGAAGAAGGCGCAAGTAGTACCTGCCTGAAGCAGGGCCGAAACAAGGAATTGTTTCTTTTCTTTCCGCTGAGATATGAATCCAGCCAACACTGACAGCAAAACCAGGAGGATCAACCAGTAGGGGAAAGCAGTTCGTGCAATTCGGACTAACGGCTCAAACGCCGACATTGTGCAACCTCCGCTAAGTCGTGCAGCGGAGCTTACAAACCGTCAGCATGCGCGCAATGGCAGCTTCCCACCCATTGCTGCCGTAAGCGGACGTCAGCTTTCGACCCAAAGCGGACATTAGAGTTATTGCGATTTGAGCCTGTGGCGGCCGCTTCCTAACATCCAGGCGAACGCCCGGCAAAGGAAGGCCGCGCCGTCGCTCCGCGCGACTTCGCCATGGGCGACGACAACCCGCTCGGGCTCCTCCCCAATCAGCCGCAGCATCTTGGTCCGGCCCTTCGCGCGGTGGAAAAAGGTCGAGCGAATCTCGATTGGGCCGTAGCCCTTCCCCTCGACCATCCCGATGCGCCGCGCGAGCCACTGCAGCCAACCGGGCCAATGTCCCTTCAGAAAGCTTTCGCTGAACGGCTGCGACAAGTCGGCGATGATCGCGGTCCGCGACTTGCGGTGGAAGAACGCCATCTCGTCGAGGAACGGCGAGTTGGTGAAATGAAACTGGTCGATCTCGCCCTCCCAATCCGCGGGGGCCCGGTCCGTCAGCGTCCCGGTGAAAGCGATTTCCGGGAAGCGCTGGATGGTCGAAGCCGTGCCCCACAATTTCGCTTTTGGGAATTTGTCCTGCCACTCAGCGAGGAATAAGTGGTGCAGTTTGTTGGGGCTGACGAGGTGCTCAACTGGCCCCAATGCCCGGACCGCTTTCAGGAGGTCCGGCGAGGCCATGACCGGCGACCATAACCACAGACCGCCCCCGGCTAGACGGATTACTGCCATCCGTGTCGGGTAGTCATAGCCGAAAAAGGACACGATGCCGCCGTCGGTGATCCAGATGTCATCGCCGAAGCCTTCGAGCATGTGGGCGCGATAGCCCAAACGGAGAAGAAACGCTGTCCTATGTTTCTGGTGTCCGTTTCCACCCATTGCAGAAATTCGAACGAACAGTCATCCACAGACGGTGGACATACGGCCTGAGATCCCTGCCGATGCGGCCGCAATCTTCAGCGTGATAACTTCGGCGTTCCTTGAAGCCGAACACAGTGGCGGCAACGAAGCCGTGATCGTGGACAAGCTGCGGGATGCGGCAAGCCTGTCCGTCTCCCTTGTCGCCACGGAGAACGACAGGATCGTGGGACACGTGGCATTCTCAGCCGTGACGGT
>Ga0068852_100001481_pt1 | contig 15887 bp, 16 predicted proteins | sample KBSCornC22_FD_66594 | JGI IMG/M metagenome (GOLD analysis project Ga0068852, IMG submission 66594) | Corn rhizosphere microbial communities from Kellogg Biological Station, Michigan, USA - KBS Corn C2-2 | ecosystem: Host-associated > Plants > Roots > Rhizosphere > Soil ... | reverse complement strand
ATCGCCGCCGCGAGGTCCACGATCATTCCCTGCAGCGTCGTGCCGTCGGCCGCGTAAGCGATCATCGGCGGGCTGTTCGTGAGCGAGCCGGCCGCGATGTCGTCGGCGGCCTGCGCGGGCACCGCACCGAACGGCGCGGCAGACGCGAACGCGATTGGCAGCAGAGCGCGGAGGAGGGGTCGGATGGCGATGGACATGGCAATCCTCGAAGTCAGGACGGTGCTCGCGGGTGCGGGGCCGCGATCGTACCGCGGGCATCGACACCTCAGAGAGGGCCATCGAAGCCACGCCTTCAGGCCCATCAAATTTGGCCATCGATTTCCGCTTGCCTGAAGGCACATCAGCGCTTGCGCTGCGTCCTCAACTCGGTTGCGCAGCGAGCTTCTCGCGAAGACGCGCCGCCTCGCGGCTGAGTTCCGAATCAGGCTCGCTGCCGAGGGCAACCGCTGCGGCTTCTGCTTCGGCGAGCGCTTGGCGAGCGGTGTCGCAATCGCCGAGCGCGCATTCGGCCTGCCCACGCGCGCAAAGCAGCTTCGCGAGCTCGAACCGATCATCAATCTCCCGCAGCAGCCGCTCGCCGGCACGCAAGGCTTCGAGCGCCTCCTCGATGCGTCCGGCGTGCAGGTGCAAGACGCCGATGCTGCCTAGCACAGCGCCCTCGACACGCCGGTTGCCCACCTCGCGGATGATGACCAGCGCCTGCTCGAAAGCAGCGCGCGCCGCGTCCGGCCGGCCACGCTCGCGTTCGAACACGCCGAGGTTCGCGAGGATGCTGCTCTCAATGTTGCGGTTGCCGATGTCGCGGTGGATCGCGAGCGCCTGCTCGTAGCAAGCCCGAGCGCTGTCGCTCTGGCCCAGCTGGTGGTACATCACCCCCATGTTGCCGAGCACGCCGCCTTCGTCACGCCGATTGCCGCCTTCGCGATGGATCACGAGCGCCTGCTCGTAGTAAACGGCCGCCTGCGACAACCGGCCCTGGTCGGTCATCAATGCCGCGAGGTTGCCGAGAACCACGCCCTCGTCGCGGCGGTTGCCGACCTCGCGCAGCACCTCGAGCGCCTCGACGTAGTGCGCGAGCGCAGCGTCGGCGCGGCCCTGTTCGTCATGCAGGCCACCCAAGTTGCCGAGCATCGGGCCTTCGCTGCGCCGGTCGCCGAGCGAACGAGCGATCGCCAGCGAGGCTTCGAGCCGCGAACGCGCTTGCTCGGGATGGCCTTGCTGGTGAAGCAGGATCCCCATGTTGCGCAGGATGCCGGCCTCACGACGCCGATCGCCGAGCGCTTGCGCAAGCGCCAAGCCCTCTTCGAGCATCGCGAGCGGGGCCGAGCCTTGCCCGCCGCGCCAAGCGGCCATGGCGGCGATCATGCACATCGTCGCGCGCATCTCGTCGGTCAGCGGGAGCGCCAGCACCCGCATCGCCAGATGACTGGCAAGCACGAACGGCCCTTGCAGCGCCAGCACCTCCCAGGCGGCGCGAAAGCTGCCGACTGCAATGGCGCCGTCGCCGCGATCGACAGCGCGACGACAGGCGGCGACCAGATTGTCGAGCTCAAGCGTTAGCGAACGGCGCAGGCGCATGCCGTCGGGGCCGGCCAGCGCGTCGATCGCCGCGTCGCTGCCGAATCCGGCGAACCATGTTCCATGACGCCAGTCGGCGCCGTCGCGGCCAAAATCGTCGAGGCGCTGCCGTGCGTATTCGTGGATGCTGACGTACATGCCGAAGTGCGGCTCGTCGATGTCGTAGCGGTGTGTTCCCGCACGGACGTCGGTGCGCACCAGGCTCTTGTCGACAAGGGCCTGGACGATATCGAGCGTTTCGGGTGCTTGCGGCCATTGCGATACGTCGAGCACGGCCTCGGCGGCCAGAAGCGTGAAACCGCCTTCGAACGCTGAGCATTGCGCGAACGCAGCTTGCTCCCACGGTGCGAGAAGCTCCCATGACCAGTCGATCGCGGCACGCAACGTCGCATGCCGCGCTGCGGCGTCGCGCGTGCCGGCGAGCAGGCGAAAACGGTCGCGCATGCGCGCCACCAATTGCGTCGGCGACAGCACGCCGATGCGGGCGGCGGCAAGCTCGATCGCGAGCGGCAGACCATCAAGCAGGCGGACGACCTCGGCGACGTCTGCGCGGTTCGTGTCGTTGAGAGCGAATGCCGGCTGTTGGGCTGCGGCGCGCGCGACGAACAGCTCGATTGCGTCGACGCCGAGCGGCAGCGGGTCGAGCGCGAGCGGCGTCTCGCCGCGCAGGTGCAGACGCTCGCGGCTCGTGACGACGAAGCTCGCCTCCGCCGCTCGGTCGAGCCATGCGCCGACCGTCGCGGGAGCGTGCGGCGCGACCTGCTCGAAGTTGTCGAGGATGACAAGGCAGCGCGCGCGGCCGGCGATCGCGTGGCCGAGCTGCACGCTGGGCTCGGCCTTGCCGAGCGACACGTCGAGCGCGATCGCGACGGCCCTGTACACGCCGTCGAGCGTGCGAGCCTCGCTCAAGTCGCAAAAGTAGACGCCGCCCGGCCAGTCGCCGAGCCAGGTCCGCGCGTAGCGCGCGACGAAGCGGGTCTTGCCAATGCCGCCCGGGCCGAGCACGGTGATGAGCCGTGCCTCGTCATCGAGCCGTTGAGCGAGTCGGCGCAGCTCGGCGGCGCGACCGATGAAGGCGTCGCGCTCTGCGGGCAGGTTCTGGCGCACGCTGCGTATCGGCGCCCAGACGTCGCCCGCGCGGACGACGCGATACGCCTTGGGGGTGTCGGCAGGCGGCGCGAATTCGTTCAGACCCTCGACGCCGATCTCAAACAGCTCGACGGGCAGCTCGATGCCTTTCAGGCGAAAGTGCCCGTGGCTGTCGACGACCGCGCCCTTGATCGCCGGATCGCCGAGCGCGGCGCGGGCATCGGCGCTGAGCAGCGTCTGGCCGCCCCGCGCGAGCGCCATCACGCGCGCAGCGAACGGCTTCGCAAGGCCTTCGATCTCGACGGGCTTGGCGCCGCGTGCGACGTCGACCGGCGCGTTCTCGCGCAGCGTCACGTTGCCGACATGCAGACCGACGCGCGCTGCCACCTCAAGGCCGCGAAGGGCCTCGTGATAGTCGAGCGCGAAGCGCGCAGCGTGGGAGATACTCTCGAACAGCGCGAAGAAGCCGTCGGTGCGGTCGATTTCCCGGCCGCCGTGTCGTGCCAGCAGCTCGCGCGCGCGACGGTCGTGCTCGACCCAGAGCTGCGCCGCACGTTCGTCACCCAGTCGCTCGACGATCATCGTGCTGTCGACGACATCGGTGAAGACCAACGCGTGCATGGCCATTGCCGGATTCTGACTGGGATCCGCTGCGCCGCGTCATCCGCAGGATCGATGATCCCGCTGCATCGAAACGAGACATCGAGTCAAAGGGTCGCTGGCGCTTCGGACGACCGCAGCGCGACTGAAAGCGCGCGGTCTGCCGATGAGTCACCGACGGCAATCGCGGGCCGACGATCTGAACCCTTGCAATCAGCTATCGCGAGCGCTACCGCCAGTTCGCTTCGAGCGCTATTCGTACAGCCCGGTTGGTGTGGGTCGATGCGAGTCTCGTCTCGGCGAATCCGGGGCTTTGGAACGCCGTCGCTTCGAGCTCGGCTTGAGCCAGCGCATTCGTGAGGGAGAATCGAATCCGAGACTCCTTGTCCAATCGTCTCACCGCAAACACATCCAAGGACCGCCTAACGCCACGATACACGGCCGTCTGATTGGTGGTCCAGGTCGTGCCTCCAGTCTGGAGTGAAAAGGCGATGCCAGCCGTAAATGCCGCAGATCGTTGATAGTCAAGCGCGACGGTAGCCGTGGTCGGAGTTTGAGTCGCTATCCGATTGTTGGGCCTCTCGACACGATCGACTGCGGACCAATTCCTGCCGAAATTTGCTTTGATGTCCACGTCAGGAGCGTCTGCCGCCCACTTCCTGACATTGGACTTGAACCCTAGGGTCAGGCCAGCAACCGAGGCGGGTCCCAGGTTCCGCGGTGACTGCGTCCATAGTCCATCAACAAGGGATGTTTCTTCGACGATCACGTCGTTGACCCGCTGTAGGAAGGCCCCCACCGAATAGCTCACGGGCCTGTCGTTGATCTCCAATAGCGCGTCGACTCCCCAAGCGGTCTCGGCCCGGAGCTGCGGGTTTCCTACATAGTCCGGTTCCACAGGGCTGTTGTTATTGGAGAAGTATCGGCGAGGGATGATTTGGCGAGGGCTCGGCTGCCTGATGGTCTTGGAAGCCGATAGGTGGAGCTGACGATCAGGCGAACCCAACTGCCACGTCGCCTTTATCGACGGAGCCAGGATTGTCTTGGTGGTACCTACATCCACATCTGCCGGGTCAGCGGCGCGCATCCGGGTCGTCTCGGTTCTGATGCCTGCATTCACAAGCAGCGCTTCGTACGGCTGCCACTCGTCCTGTGCAAACGTCGCGAGGGTGTCGATGCTCGCTGAAAACAGGCCGCCGATGTTAGGGCCGGTTCCCACCAAATAGCGCACGTTCTCCACGACCTCCGTTCGAGTTGTGAGTTCGGCGTCATATCCTATTTTGACGACATGCCCGGGGCCCAGTAGTTCAATTGGCTGGTAGGAACCGCGATGAACGACGACTTGATCGGTCAGGCGGGAGTCGATTTGCCGATTGAGCAGGACCTCACCCGCGTCCGAGCTGCCAACCAGCATCGTGCTTCTATTGCGCACGTTCCGCGATGCAGCTAGCCTGAATTCAACTCTCGAGAAGTCCTCTAGACTGTGGACGACCGTGCTCGATAGCTGCCAAAAGGTCGTCGTTCCTGTCAGCTCGAAGTCGGAATTCGGAAAGGGCAGCAGAGAGTTGAATGCACCTTTCTGGCCGGTCCTGTCGGCGAGGTCCGACCACCGGTAAGTTGCCGCCGCAGACAGGGTCGTACGGTCGTTGGCGTGCCAGACGACATTGGGATTGACGCTCGCCGCATCGAAGCGAAGTTCGTCGCGCGTGGTGCCTCGATAGGACGCGGTGCCGGTGTTATCAGCGCGGTCAAGCTCGACGTGTCCATCTCGGACGTGAAGTTCGTGACCGAGTGAGTAGGTTGCGCCATATCGTAGGTCTGGCGTGCCCGCGTTCCATTGGCCGCTCACGTCAGCTTGGGGCCGATCGTGCTCGGTACCAACACTCACCTTCGCAGAGTTCGATTGCCCCGCCCCCGCCTTTTTCAGTACGATGTTTATCGTTCCCGCAACGCCCCTTGCACTCGTATCGGCGCTCGACACTCGAACGACCTCAAGACGTTCGATCGATTGCAGATCCAGCGACTCGATCGCAAAGCCGCGCGGCGGCGGCAAGCCATCCAGAAGAATCTGTGTGTATCCGGACCCCATCCCGCGCAGACGGATGTCGAGCGTCCCGTCTGGGTTGACGGTCGCACTGATCCCCGGGATGCGACGCAGGCTATCTGCCAACGTAGGATCGCCGAAGCGGCGAAGTTCTTCGCCTTGGAAAACAGTGCGCGTGCCGGAGCCTTCGCCCACATCCTTTCGACCGCTGACCGACACAGGAGCGAGCTGCTGCGTTGCTGGCGACGGGGGCGGCGGCGAAGTCCCTTGGCAAACTGCGCTGGCGCTGAAGGCAAGCAGGGCACTGCCCGACAGCCAGCGAGCCAAGTCGGTTCTGCAGTCCGGAAGCCCGGACGCCTCGCCGACCGACAACGGCCCCGATTTCACGGTTGCGCGCTACGCCACCGCCTGGGTCGTCGTCGCGCGACGTCGAGAAAGCGTCCAGGCCGCGGTGGCAGCGTACGTGACTAGCGCGACGGCCAGCAGGATTGCAGCGATGGAGAGCTCCCGAACCGGAACGCTCGACGTCGACCACTCTCGAATGAAGCCGACAACGAAGGCACTGGCGGCAATCGCGAACTCGGTCAGGATCGAAAGCAGCAATACTCCGAGCGATGTGCAGTCCTTGGGGATCACCTCCAGCGCCGCGCTGTACCAGCCGATGCTGAATCCCTGAAAGCTGATGGAGGACACGAGAAGCGCCGTTGCGGCAATCCACGCCAGCACCGATGGATGCTCACCAGTGAAAAGCCACCAGCTCACGATGAGACAGATGGCCAGGACGGCGACGACGTTCGCAGCTGCCGTCAGCTGCAGGGTTCGGGGGGTTCCGAGCTTGTCGGACAGCCGCCCCCAAGCTTGGGTGGCCGCGATGCCTGCCCAAACCATCGACGTCACAAACCAAAATAGCTTGTCTTCGCCGATGCTCATCACATCTCTTAGGAAAAAGACCTGAAGCGGGATGAGCGAGAAGCTCGCGACGGCGACGATGAATGCCAGAGCGCGATAAATCGGATCGTTCCACAGCGTCCGAAAGTCTTGCCGGAGCGCAACGAAGACGCCGCCGGTGCCGGATGTGCGAGTCAGCGGCGGGCCGGTCTCTTTCATCCATGCCACTTGGCGGGCCGAGAAAAATGAATAGAGGGCGAATACGACAAACAGTGCTATGAGAAATGTCCTGAAGTGCCCACTCGATCCCAGGACCGAAATGGCCAGGGCGATGAGGGCTGCGAACGCGGCCTGCACGCTCCGCAGCGTCGCGATGGTGGTACCGCGATCTTCGGCTGTGGTCCACGCCCGCATGATCAACGGCCACGAAACATTGAAGCCGGTCATGTGGCAGATGTTGATTGCTGCCGCGGCGGCGAAGAACAGGAGCGCTGCAGCGGGGGTCGCATCGGGGGCCAACAGAAACGAGGCGCCGCAGAGAAGTAGCGCGACGATCCGGACATCGTAGCTAATGATCAAGGGACGGTACGCGTCGGAGCGATACTGAAAATACAGTCCCGCGAGTTGGAAGAAACTCAGGAAGGCGAAGGCAGTCGCAACGTAGGAATACTGGACGGCCGTTACCCCGAACAGCGACACGGCGATCAACTGAAGTACCGGCCCCGGAACGCAGAATCTCTGTATTGAGCCCAGCAAGCAATTGGCGATGACGGCCCGCCGGAGGAAAGCAGGGTTGCCTGACGCTCTCATTGCACTAGCAAGTTTGGCGACTGAGCGTGATGTCGTGGCGCCGAGGAAGGTAGTCGCTTATGACCCAATCGTAGAGTTGCTGATCGAACGAATTCGCTGAGCGCAGGGCTTCGAGATCCCGCGCGGTGAAGGAGAGCGATGGGTCGTAAGTACCTTTGTTCAGCACAAGCGTGGGATCCGTCTTCCAGCCAAACAGAGTCTCCAGACGCCGCCAACATTGCTCCGGTGCTTCGGAAACTCCGATGAACTTGAAGTGCTTATCGATGTTCAGCTTGGCTTCTTCGAGATGCGTCCGAGTGATCTGCTTTTGTTCCGTACCCGATAGCATCCGAACTTGATCGTTGATAAAGAGCAGTTCCTGCGCTTCGATCAGCTGTGCTGGGGAATAATTCAGGCTGGCAAAGTGCTCTGCTGCGGGATGTTTGTCGCGCCTCGCGTAGACGAAGTTGATTGCCGACAGGCATCTCTTCATGGGATCTCTCATGATCGAGACATAAGTGACCGGCCGCTCAACATGCTCGTGAAGGCCAACCGGCACCATCATTGAAACGGCTGCCAGCTGGTGCTCTTTCTGCCTTATGTCGTCGATCAGGGCCTCGATTTCAGGGACACCCGAACGGGTCGTAACCCCGAGTCCATCTTGCGAACGCAGCTTCAGAGTGGAGATCTTGAGTGCCGCCTCTGGAACGTTGTTCGCAAGTATTCGGCGCATCGAATTGGTAGCCGCCTTCGCGATCTGAATGTGGCAGATCAGGGCGCCGTTCTCTTGCGCACGTGTCATCGCGTCGCCTCCGCCGGGGCCGACTGTTCGACCGACGGAGGTGGCGCCGCCGGGAGGTCGACGTAGTCCCTGATCCAGTCACCGAACTCGGCGCGATACAGCCGCTGACTGTCCAGAAAGGCGTTCTCCAGCCCCTCGCGATCCCCATCGCCTCTCATGCCGAAGTAGGGATAGTGATGGAGGTACTCGCCGAAGATGGCGATGCAGTCGATGTGATAACGGTTCGTGTGCAGTATGTGACCGTGCCAGAAGTCATCGACCTGAAACGGCGGTGGCAGGGGCTTGCCTCGATACTTGCGCCACAGAAAGAGAAAGTTCTTGTATTGTTTTTCTGCGAAGTCGAGCTTCGCCCTCGACCATCCGACGACGAAGCGATCGTTCTCCATCTTGTACTTCTGCCAGGAAAAGTCCATGTGAAGAATGTAGTCGCGGACCTCTTCTAGATCTTCGATGTATGGCACGGGCTGCGGATCGGCAGCGCTGGACACTACTACGGGACGCGGCATGGCTTGCCTCCCAAGGACGCGGCTCGACGGCGATCCAAAGGCGAGAAGTGGCTGTCCGAAGCAGCTCGCTTCTCGCCGGACTTCAACCTACCTCTCGATGCAGCCGCATACCATTGCGGCGACCGAGATAGGGTGTTGCGCCGTTGCTTCGAACTTGCGCTCTTCTTCGGACAGAAGCGCTTCCAGAAGTTTTTGCGCACTGCAGGCTTCCTGGGCCGGCGTAATTGCTGTGATCGTTGGCATTTTTACAGCTCCTGTGCGTGCGTCTGCGAAAGTGCAGACGGACCAGCATAGGCACCGACTTATTCGTGGGTCCAGAGCGCCGTGGGGGGATTTTTGGGGGCCCTATGGGCCCTCGGATCCGCTTGTCCCGAAGTGCGCCGATTGGAACCTGCAACTCTTGAGTCGACGCTATCGTGATGCAGGGACCGCTGGCGACGCTGCCACTCAGCGCGACGAAACGCACTCCGATCGTCACAAGGGTCGGTGGTCGGCCTCGGTTTGCGCGAAGGGCGGCGGCAACATTACAGGCGTTTCGTACGCGATCCGGGGGGCCGCAACAAAAACAGATAGATCACCGCGGCAGATTGAACTGGAGTCCAGACAGCGCGAGCGATCGGCAAAGCCTGCGCCGCCCACTAGGCGTTCGATCTGCAGGTGCCAGAGCGCCCGGCAGTCGAGGCAACTTGCGACTGGTCTTCAGCCACTTCGTCCGGCCGATCGACAGCCAGTCCGGGCGCATGTTGCGCAGGCGGAACCGCGGCATGACCGTTTGCCCTTCGCGCGCGCTCGACCTACAGCGCCGCGGCGACGCGTCCGACGCATCCGCACTCGACCGCGGCGGAGGATGGCCCGCCGCGTCGATCGTTGACGCAGCGTGATCCCCGCGCCGATGCGCTCGCGCCACAGGAGCTCAAGATGTCGAAGTCGAATCCGGAAAACCTCGATCCGATCACCAAGACCCCAGGCGCGCATCCGCTCGGCACCGGCCTCGGCGCCGCCGGCGGCGCTGCCGCCGGCGCAGCGGTCGGCTCGACAGCAGGGCCGCTCGGCACGCTCGCCGGAGGCGTCGTCGGCGCGATCGCCGGCGGGCTGGCCGGCAAGGAGATCGCCGAAAACGCCAACCCGACCGAAGGCGTCAGTGCAGACGAGGACCAGCCCGTCGCCGTCGCTAGCGGCGAGGCGAGCGACGGCGCTGCCGAGCTCATCAATCCGCAGCTTGCCAACGCGATCGCCGATCACCACCTCGCCGAGGGTCTCGGCGCCGGCGGTGGCGCGGTCGTCGGCGCCGCCGCGGGAACGCCGGGCGGTCCGGTCGGCATGGTCGCCGGCGCGGCGGTCGGCGCAGTCGCCGGCGGCGCGATCGGCAAGGGGACGGCGAAGCTCGTCGACCCGAACGTCGAGGATGTCCACTGGCACGATGCCTACCGCGACCGGCCGTACTACGACAGCGCGCTCGTCTACGAAGACTATCGTCCGGCCTACGAGCTCGGCTATCGAACGCGCGCTGAGTTGCCAGAGGGAACGTTCGAGCAGGCCGAGCGCAGAATCAGCCAGGACTGGGCGATGGCCAAGGGCGAGTCGCGGCTGACGTGGGAACAGGCCAAGCTCGCCGCGCGCGACGCCTGGGACCGCGCGACCGACTGAACCGCGCACCGGGCGCACGCGGCGTTCCTGATCGCCGGGCTGGCCGGCCGGCGCGGCGGTCCGCGCCTTGCCGCTCGATCGCGTCATGACGTTCGTTGCGATCCTCGCGCTGGCGTTCGCGATGTCGACCGACGCGTTCGCCGCGGCGATCGGCAAGGGCGCCGCGCTGCACCGGCCGCGCTGGCGCGAGGCGCTTCGCACCGGCGCGATCTTCGGCTCGATCGAAGCGTTGACTCCAGTCGTCGGCTGGGCGCTCGGCTCGATCGCGGCCAGGCTGGTCACCGCGTGGGACCACTGGATCGCGTTCGTCGTCCTCGCCGGCCTCGGCGTCCGGATGATCCGGGCCGGCGTGCGCGCCGACGTTGCGGCGATCGACGACGCGGCGCGTCCGACCCGGCACGCGTTTTGGCTGCTCGCGCTCACCGGGTTCGCGACCAGCATCGACGCGATGGCGGTCGGCGTCGGCCTCGCCTTCATCGACGTCGCCATCGTCCCCGTCGCGGTCGCGATCGGGCTGACGACGTTCGCGATGGTCACGACCGGCGTGATGCTCGGCCGCGTGCTCGGTGTCGTCGCCGGCAAGCGCGCCGAAGTCGTCGGCGGCGCGTTGCTGATCGCGATCGGCTCGCTCATCGTCGTCCAGCACCTGCGCGGGCCTTAGGCCGGTGGCGCTCGCCGGCGGGCGTCCAAGCGCTGCGGAATCGCAAGTGCGAGGTCAGCCTGCGGAGGGACAATGCGCCGATCCGAACCGGGAGGCCGCGATGAAGGTTCTGCTCGCCGTCGACGGCAGCGACTACACCAAGCGCATGCTCGAGTATCTCGCCGCGCACGACGAGCTGCTCGGCCCGTCGCACGAATACACCGCGCTCACCGTCGTCACGCCCGTGCCGCCGCACGCTGCGCGACACATCGACCGGCAGACGCTCGAGGGCTACTACCGCGACGAGGCGACGAAGGTGCTCGACGCCGTCGTCGCGGTCGCGGCGAAGCGCAGCTGGAGCCTGACGGCGGTCTACCGTCCTGGCCACGCCGCCGAGGAGATCGCCGGGCTCGCCGAGCGCGAGGCGTTCGACCTCATCGTCATGGGCACGCACGGCCACTCCGCGCTCGGCGGCCTCGTCCTCGGCTCGGTCGCCAGCGGTGTGCTGGCACGGACGAAGAAGCCGATCCTCCTCGTGCCCTGAGCGACAGGCGGTTCGCCCGGGCATCCCGTCGCGGGAACGCCAGCGTGCCGATCGGCATCCAATCGCGGATGCAGACTGCCCACACCGCCCGCTCGGCCGCGGGCGAAGACGACCGCGCACTCGTCGCCCGCATCATCGGCGGCGATTCGGCCGCCTTCGAGATCCTCATGCGCCGCCACAACGGCGCGCTCTTCCGCACTGCGCGCGCGATCCTGCGCGACGACGCCGACGCCGAGGATGCGCTGCAGGAGGCCTACCTCGCCGCGTACCGCAACCTCGGGGCGTTCCGCGGCGACGCTCGACTGTCGACGTGGCTGACCAGGATCGTCATCAATCAGGCGCTCGGCCGCTTGCGAGCTCGCCGGCGCGACAACGTCGTCGGATTGCACGACGACATGGGCGAGCCTGCCGGGGAGGCGAAGGGAGACGCGATGGACGAGGCACCCGCGGCGTCGCCCGAGCTCGGGGCGCTGCGCGCGCAGCTGCGCCGCCTGCTCGAGCGCGAGATCGACGCGCTGCCGCTCGCGTTCCGGACGGCATTCATGCTCCGCGAGGTCGAGGAGATGCCGATCGACGAGGTCGCGGCATCGCTCGAGATCCCGCCGGCGACGGTGCGCACGCGCGTCTTTCGCGCCCGCGCGATGCTGCGCGCCGCGCTTGCCGAGGAGCTCGACCTGGCCACCGGCGACGTCTTCGCGTTCGCCGGCGCCCGCTGCGACCGGATCGTCGCCGCGGTGCTGGCGCGCCTGTCGGCGGCGGGGGAGCCTCCCGGCTAGTCGCCGGTTCGGGAACAGCCGCGCCGTCGGGCGCATCCAATGGAGCCAAGACCACTCCGGAGGACTCCCATGACCATGAAGATGACGTTCGGCGCCGCGGTCGCGGCCGCCGCACTCTTTGCCGCTCCCGCGTTCGCGCAGTCGCCGAACGACGCCCAGATCGCATCGATCGTCGTCACTGCCAACCAGGTCGACATCGACGCCGGCAAGCTCGCCGAGTCGAAGGGCAGCAACCCCGAGGTCAAGGCGTTCGGCAAGCAGATGGTCACCGACCACAGCGGCGTCAACAAGCAGGCCGTCGCGCTCGTCACCAAGCTCAAGGTGAAGCCCGAGGACAACCCGACGAGCGAGAGCCTGAAGAAGGGCGGCGAAGACAACCTCAAGAACCTGAAGACGCTGAGCGGCGCCGCGTTCGACAAGGCCTACATCGACCACGAGATCGCGTACCACCAGACGGTGCTCGACGCCCTCGACAAGACGCTGATCCCGAGCGCCCAGAACGCCGAGCTGAAGAACCTGCTCGTCACGGTCCGGCCGGCATTCGTCGCCCACCTCGAACACGCGAAGATGGTGCAGGCGAAACTTGGCAAGTAGCGTTCAGCCCCGCCCGCCGCGCCGCGGCGTCGTCGTCGCGGCGGCGCTCGCGGCTGCCGGGCTCGGCATCGTCGCCGGCGCGGTCGCCGCCGACCGCGCTGCGACGACGCACGAGATCGTCATGCAGGCGGTGCAGTTCGCGCCGGCGACGCTCAAGGTCAAGCGGGGCGATGTCGTCGTCTGGACGAACCGCGACCCGTTCCCGCACACCGCGACCGCGGCGGGCGTGTTCGACTCGAAGTCGATCGCCGAGGGCAAGTCGTGGCGCTGGCGCGCCGACCGCACCGGCACGATCGTGTACGTCTGCTCGCTGCATCCGACCATGAAGGGAACGCTCGAGGTCGAGTGAGCGCGCGCGCTACGATCGCGAGCATCCGCCGCATCGAGCGCCCGAGCTCGTGCGCCGGCCGAGCGGAGACGACGCGATGACAGCGAACGACGAGATCTTCCTGAAGAACTGCTGGTACGTCGCGGCGTGGGACCACGAGCTGATCGACGGCGCCAAGCTCGCGCGCACGATCCTCGAGCAGCCCGTCGTCCTCTACCGCGGCGAGAGTGGCCGCGTGATGGCGATGGAGGACCGTTGCTGCCACCGCGGTGCGCCGCTCTCGATGGGGCGCGTCGAAGGCGACTGCATCCGCTGCATGTACCACGGCATGAAGTTCGACCCGTCGGGCAAGTGCATCCAGATTCCGGGCCAGGAGGTGATCCCGGCGCGCCTGGGCGTGCGCAGCTTTCCGATCGTGCAGCGCGACCACCTCGTCTGGATCTGGATGGGCGACCCGGAGAAGGCCGACCCCGCGCTCGTCGTCGACTACGGGCCGCTCCACGACCCGGGCTGGCGCGGCATGCCGGCGTACATGCACTACGACGCCAACTGGCTTCTCATCGTCGACAACCTGAGCGACTTCGCGCACCTCGCGTTCGTCCACACCAAGACGCTCGGCGGCTCCGAGGAGTATGCCTACCAGACGCGGCCGATCGCGATCGAGCGCCTCGCCGACGGCTTTCGCGTCGAGCGCTGGCACATGAACAGCGATTCGCCGCCGTTCCACAAGAAGGTGATCCGCGACAAGGACGTCAAGGTCGACCGTCGAAACATCGGCCGGATGCTGGTGCCGGGGATCTTCTTTCTCGAGTCGATGTTCGCGCCCGCGGGCAGCGGCGCCGAGAAGGGCAACGTCGCCGGCGCACGGCAGTACCGCAACTGCCAGTTCATGACGCCCGAGACGCGGCGCACGACGCACTTTTTCTGGAACTACCTCCACAACTTCGACCTCGACGACCCGAACATCGCGCTGTCGCTGTGCAACAGCCTGCGCGAGGGCTTCATGGAGGACAAGGCGATCATCGAGGCGCAGCAGTGCCTCTTCGACCGCGCGCCCGAGACGCAGTTGCTCGCGATCGCGGCCGACGCCGCGTTGGCGCACTTCCGCAGGGTCTTCGGCCAGCGCCTCGCCGCCGAGCGCGCGGAGATGGCCGCCGCGGCCTGATCCTGCTCAGCCGGCGACCGGCGGCAGAAGCTTCCTGAGTTGCTCCGGGTCGACCGGCTTTTGCAGGTAGTGGTCGACGCGCGCGAACGTGTCGGAGACGCGTTCGTCGTCGTGCTCGCGTCCGGTGACCGCGATCAACACGATGTCGTCGCCGTAGCGGTCGCGCAGCAGCCGGGTCAGCTGGTTGCCGTCCATTCCCGGCATGCCGATGTCGAGCAGGACGCAATGCGGCTGCTCGGCCTCGATCAGGGCGAGCGCGCGCGCGCCGTCGGTCGCGACGGCGACCTTGTAGCCGCTCAGCTCGAGCGTCTCGGCGAGCGACTCTGCCGCATCCGCGACGTCGTCGACCACGAGCACCCGAACGTCGTCATCCGCCATCTCGCGATTTTCTCATCTCGGCACGGCCGCGCCGTGCCACCGGCACCGAAAAGTCGGCCGGCGGGCAATCGGGGCTCAGCCCGGGGTGGCCGCGTCGGTCGCCTTCTTCGCGGCTCGCTTGCCGCGACCGCGCGGGGCGGACCCGTCGGCCCGCATCAGCTCGGCTCGCCGAGTCGCCATGGGCATGACGATCGCGTACAGGTCCATCTTGGTGCGTCGGCACTCGTCGAAGAGCGAGCCTTCCTCTTCCTCGACGTGGTGACGGACGTATTCGCCGAGCACCTTGACCTTGGCATCGTAGAGGCGGTCGTCGGGATCGGACGCCTCGATCTGGGCGATCAGCCGCTTCACCGAGGCGTGCTCGACGCCCGCTTCGTCGAGCAGGTCGGGGTCGACGCCGGCCTTGCGCGCTGCCGGGTAGAAGAACTCTTCCTCGATCGTCGAGTGCACCGTCAGCATGCGGCAGATCCGCTGCGCGAGCTCCTGGCGGCCGGACGACTGGTCCTCGTCCTCGCCCATGTCGTCGTATTCGTCGAGCGCGGCGCTCACCTCGGCGTGGTCGGCCGCGAGCAGCGAGAGGATGTCCGGCGTCGCTGCCGCCGCATCCTGGTTCGCCGCGCCGTGCGTGTTCGCTGCCTGTGCCACGATCTGCTCCCGAGGTCCCCGATCGCGGGCTACGGCAATCGACGTGCCGGGACGCGGCCGCCCGTGCAGCCGCTCAGCGCGGCCGGATCGGCGTGTAGAGCTGGTCGGCGGCGGCCTCGGGCTTCATCAGCCGCCAACGCTCGAGCGCGGCGAGCTCGCCCACCGAGCGCTCCGCTTCCTCGCGCTTGATGATCGGATCGAGCTCGAGGACGCGCGCGACGCAGCGGGCGATCCACTCGTCGGTGTCGCGGACGTATTCGCCCGGTGCCTGGACGCGCTCGACCGGGATCCGCTCGGTGCGCTCGAAGTCGCTCTCGCCGAGCCCCTCGGTGGTCGCGAACTCGGCGCGCGCGGCCGCGCTCTTGCCGAGCCGTCGCGCGAACTCGTCGTCGGCGGCGACGATCGGGTCGAGCTGGCCGTGCGACGGCCACATCGTCGTCGCGAAGTCGACGAACTGCTCGGGCTCGGCGCCGACCTCGAGCTGGCTGAGACGCAGCGCGAAGCGATCGACCCACTGCTCGCGGGTCACGTCGAATTCCATGCTCACCCCCGCATCTCGGTGGACGGAAGCCACTCGCCGCCGACCAGCAGCTCGTGCGGCCCGAAGCGCGCCTTGTAGGCCATCTTCTCGCTGCCGCGGATCCAGTAGCCGAGGTAGACGTGGGGCAGCCCGAGCTGCCGCGTCTGCTCGATCTGCCAGAGGACGTTGTAGGTACCGTAGCTCGTCTTCGGCTGGGGCTCGAAGAAGGTGTAGACCGCCGACAGCCCGTCGTTCAGGACATCGAGGATCGAGACCATCCTGAGCGCGCCTTCGCCGTCGGCCGAGGGCTCGCGGAATTCCACCAGCCGCGAGTTGACGCGACTCTGGAGCAGG
>Ga0068852_100001480_pt1 | contig 15894 bp, 15 predicted proteins | sample KBSCornC22_FD_66594 | JGI IMG/M metagenome (GOLD analysis project Ga0068852, IMG submission 66594) | Corn rhizosphere microbial communities from Kellogg Biological Station, Michigan, USA - KBS Corn C2-2 | ecosystem: Host-associated > Plants > Roots > Rhizosphere > Soil ... | reverse complement strand
GCCTGCGTATGGGAAAGCGCGGCATCGGCCGCAATGGACGTTGGCGCCGCGGTCCACACCGCCAGCGTGGCCACGATCGCTGCGAACAGGAAGGGCGTGCAAGATCGCATCATGGTGCACCTCCGGGTCACTTGGGTTTCTTTCGCAGCCGAGGCGGAGATTTGCGTTTCGCGGCCGCGCGGCGCGATACGACCCTCTCCGGGCAGACCATGGCGATCTTCAACCACGAGTACGTGCCGCGCAACATGCCGGCCATCGGCGACCTGTTCGACCTGTTCGACTTCGGGAACGGCCAGGGCGAAGGGCGCGACTGAGGTGCGTGCCCGCCGCGCATGCGGCGGGCCTTTGTTCGCCCTCGTCGAGGCGGGCCCTTGTCGAGCCGGAGCCCTGAGGCTTGGAATGATTCGAAGATATTTGCAGGATTTCAGCGGCGCTTCGGTGGTAACCACCGCATCGGCGCGGTAGCGGCCAACAACCTTCACTTGGCCGGTGATTCTGCGGGCAACCACCTCGGGGCCCTCTCGAAAGGGCCGCGCCTCGACGAGGGCGAATGGCAACGCCGTCCACGTCCCTTTCGAGAGCCCGCTGCTTCCCGCGCTCACGCGTTCGCGAAAGCGTGGTCGCAAGCGAAAGCGTCGAGGTCCGTTTTGAGCATCAGCCGTGCAGCAGGGGGTAAGCGATGAGCCCGGCGACCGCGGCACCGGCGACGATCACCGGCTCCTGAAGCTTCCTGAATTTCCACAACAGCAGCAATGTGACGATCGCGAGGACCGCGGTCGGGATGTCGACGATCGAGCGGCGTGCGAGCACGATCGCGGCACCCGTGATGGCGCCGATCGCGCCGGCCGTCACGCCATCGACGAACGCGACCAGGCCGGGACGCCGTCCGTATTTCTTGAAGTACGGCGCCGGGATGATCGTGAAGAGATAGCAGGGCAGGAACGTCGCGAGTGCCGCCACGAGGGCGCCGGCGGGGCCGGCGACGAGATAACCGATGAAGCCCACGGTGATCACCACCGGCCCGGGCGTGATCATCGCCACGGCCACCGCATCGACGAACTGCCGGTCGTTGAGCCAATGATTCTCGGTGACGACGCCGCCATAGAGGAACGGCACGATCGCGAGGCCCGAGCCGAAGACGAAGGCGCCGGCCTTGGCGAAGAAGAGGCCGATCTGCACCAGCAGCGGCCAGTCGAGGCTCGCGGCAATGCTGGTGCCTGTCGACACCTGTGCCGCGAAGAGCGCGGGAGCGCCCGGGCGGTGCAGCCATGCCGGCGGCGCGCGCCACAGCCACACCACCACGCCCGCCGCCACGAAGAGCCATGCGACCTCGCTCTCGGTGATGACGGTGACGGCGGCGAGCACGAGGTACACCGCCCACAGCAGCTTGTCGCGCCCCACGCTTTTCGTCGTGAGCTTCCACGCGCTCATGGCGATGATGCCGATCACCGCTGCGCCCACGCCGTAGAAAACCGCCTGCATCCACGGCAGGCCGCCGAAGCGCACGTACGCCCAACCGAGCGCGACGACCATCAGGAATGAGGGCGTCACGAACGCGGCGCCGACGGCCGTCGCGCCACGGATGCGGTAGTGGACGTATCCGAGATACATCGCGAGCTGCGCCGCGAGCGGCCCGGGCATGAGCTGCGCGAGGGCGAGGCCTTCCTTGTAATCGGCGTCGGAGATCCAGCGGCGATCCTCGACGAGATCGCGGCGCATGTATCCGGCGAGCGCAACGGGACCGCCGAAGCCGAGCGCGCCCAGCCGCAGCATGTAAAGCACGAGCTGCGCGAGCGAATAGGTGGGGGATGCCAGCGAAGGGGAGATGGTGTCGTCGGTAGCGGTGTCCATGGGCGAGCCCGTCACGAGGCCGCAGATTTTGGACGGGGACACCGCCTGGGCCGCGAGGGCCGCCGGGGATCTGCCAAGCCCCGATGCGGCAGATCATACGCGCCTCGGCCGCTCGTGGCGCGAGGGGCCGAAGACCGCTTCAGGACCTCCCGGCGCGGACCTTCGGACCGCCTCGCGTGCGCCCGGCACCGCGACCTTGGTCGCATCGCGCACCCTCGCCCGCACTTCGAAGCCGACGGTCGGGTCCGCGGTTGAGAGCCGTGCCCTGCAACGATGCCTCCATACCACCGTAGCCGCGCAGCTTCATGGCATCAGGCCTCGGGCGGCCGGCGGTCGTGCTTCGCCGGATAGCCCACGCGTTCAAATGCAGGATCCGCAGCCATGCCCATCTCCCGATGCCATCAACACTTACGGTCGACCCGCTCTCATCGTGCGGGCGAGGGGGGCCTCGGTGCGTTTCGCTGGCGCTCCACGCGACGGGCCGTGCCTGTAAACCAGTCTGGTGAAATGGACCGGGAGGGGCAAGGTGCGCATGGCGGTGAATTGCCGCACAGGATTACGTCATTTGCAATCCGGCTTGGCGCGCTTTTCGCTCAGGCCGGCAGCACCAGCGTGACCGCGAGCCCGCCTCCGTCGCGGTTGGAGAGCGCGATGCGGCCCCCGTGGGCCTCGATGATCTCGCGCGCGAGCGCGAGCCCCAGGCCCGTGCCGGTGCGCTTGGTCGAGTAGAACGGCACCAGCGCGTTGGACATCACCGCCTCGGTCATGCCGCTGCCGCGATCCGCGACCTCGATCGCGAAATGCGCGGCTTCGCGTGTCACCCTCAACGCCACCTCTTCCGGTGCGGAGCCGGACTCGTGCGCGTTCTTGAGCAGGTTGATGATCGCCTGCTCCATCTGCGCGCCGTCGAACACGCCGGGGCGCGCCGGCGCCGGCGACACGATGCGAAACGGCACCTGCATCTGCAGCGTGGCGAGGAAGGGCGCCCACGCGACCGCTTCCTTGCGCGGCGCGGGCAGCTTCGCGAAGCGCGCGTAGCCGTCGATGAAGCGCTCGAGGTGGCGCGAGCGCTCCTCGACCGTCGCGAGGATCTCCGGCAGGCGCTGCGTGCTTCCGCGCCGCAGCAGCTCGGCGGCGGAAGCGGTGAGCGAGATGACCGGCGCCAGCGAGTTGTTCAGCTCGTGGCTGATCACGCGGATCACCTTCTTCCACGTCTGCACTTCCTGGCGGCGCAGCTCGCGCGTGAGCTGGCGCAGCAGGAAGAGCTCGTGGCGCCGGGCGTTGAGCGTGAACTCGCGGCGCGCCAGGTGGTAGATCTCGTCCTCGTCGGCTGCACCCGTGCCCGCGGTGAAGAGGCCGTCGCCGCCGCGTTCGATCGCCTCGCGCAGCGAGCCGAAGGTGATGGCGAGCAGGTCTTCCAGCGCGGTCCCCTCGAGCCGGCGCCCCTCGTTCAGGAGCTGGCGCGCGGCCACGTTGGCGAACACGATCCGGCGCGAGGCATCGAGGAGCAGCATCGCCACCGGCGTGTGCTGCACCATCGTGTCGAGCAGCAGCTCGCGCTGCACGAGTCCCAGCCGCTGGTCGCGCAGCACCTCGGCAAGCGCGTTGTGCGCGGCCACGAGCTCGCCGATCTCGTCGTTGCGCGACCAGTGCAGGCCGAACGAGTAGTCGCCATCGCGATAGCTGATGACGGTGCCGCCGAGCGCACGCAGCATGCCGAGCAGGGGGGCGAGGAAGGCGCGCGCGGCAGCGAGGGCGAAGGGGGCCACGATCGCGGAGCCGATGAGTGCGGCGAGCACGCGATGTCCCGGCATCCATGTGTCGGCCACGAGCACGGCAGCGGCCGTGGCGGCGACCGTGCACAGCACGATGACCGAGAGCCGCGCGAGGAGCGGGATGCGCAGCGTACGCCGCGACGGCATCAGCCGTGGGACCGGGAGATGCCCAGGCGCTCCATGCGGCGATACAGCGCCTGGCGGCTCAGGCCCAGCTCCGCCGCGGCCTGGGCCACCACGCCCGCGTTGCGCGCGAGCGCTTCCTCGATCGCCTGGCGGTCGAGCGCGGGCTCGGCCTCCGCGTGTGCAACCGCACCCGCGGGCAGGCCGAGATCGCCGGCGGTCAGCGTGTCGCCGGCTGCGAGAAGGCTCGCACGCTGCATCACGTTCTTCAGCTCGCGCACGTTGCCCGGCCATGAATGGCGCAGGAGCGCCTGCCGCGCGCCTTCGTCCAGCCGGCGGCCATTGCCGAGGAAGTGCTCGGCCAGCGCCAGGATGTCGTCCGGGCGGCGCGCGAGAGGGGGCAGGGCGATCTCGATCACGTTGAGGCGATAGTACAGGTCCTGCCGGAAGGCGCCGCTGCGGATCATCGCCTGCAGGTCGGCGTTGGTCGCGCTGATCACGCGCACGCGCACCTGCTTCTCGTCGTTCGAGCCGAGGCGCTGGAAGCGGCCGGTCTCGAGCACGCGCAGCAGCTTCACCTGGCCTGCGGCGGGCAGGTTGCCGATCTCGTCGAGGAAGAGCGTGCCGCCGTCGGCCGCCTCGAACTTGCCCGCGCGCGCCTTCGTGGCCCCCGTGTACGCGCCGGCTTCCGCGCCGAAGAGCTCGGCTTCGACCAGCTCGCCGGGCAGGGCGCCGCAGTTGAGCGTCACGAAGGGCCCGTCCTTCACCGCGGAATTCGCCTGGATGATCGCGGCGATGCGCTCCTTGCCGCTGCCGTTGGGGCCGGTGATGAGCACGGGCACGTCGGCGCGCGCCACCTGGCAGGCGAGCTCGAGCACGCGCTGCGTCGCCGCGTCGCGCCATACCAGGCCGCGCAGGTCGTTCGTGCGCGTGAGCTCGCCGCGGCGCTTCGCATCGCGCTGCGTGCGGGTGCGCAGCTCCCGGTTGGCCTCGCCCAGCTCGAGGAGGTTGCGCACGGTGGTGACGAGGCGCTCGTCGCTCCACGGCTTCGCCACGTAATCGGCGGCGCCCGCCTTCACGAGCTCGACCGCCATGTCGAGGTGCGTCCACGCGGTGAGGAGGATCACCGGCAGGTCCGGGTAGCGCTCGCGGATCTGCGCGAAGAGCGCGCGCCCTTCCTCGCCGCCCGTCGTGTCCGCGGCGAAGTTCATGTCCTGGATCACGAGGTCGACCGGCGTCCGCGCGAGCGTCGCGAGGCCTTCCTCGGGGGACACCGCGTGCACGGTCCCGATCTCGTGCAGCGACAACAGGACGTCCAGCGCCGTGGCGATGGAGGCGTTGTCGTCGATGACGAGGACCGTGGGCATGCGTCAGGCGGTACGGGTGGCGATGGCGGGCGAGATGCCGGCGGCGCGCGCTGCCGGTCCATACACCGCGAGCACTCCGAGCATCCACAAGGCGCCCGCGCCGACGGCCAGGTACTCCAGCGGCAGGCGCGGCACGCCGAGATAGGCGATGAGCAGGCGATTCAACCCGAGGGCGAGCAGCAGTCCCGCGGCGATGCCTCCGGTGGTGATGATGAGGTTCTCGGTCACGAAGTAGCGCAGGATATCGCGCCAGCGGGCACCCAGGGCGCGCCGCACGCCGATCTGCTTGCGCCGCTGGGCCACGCGCAGCATGGTCATGCCGACGATGCCGCTCACGGTCACGAGCAGCAGGAGCGCGCTCACCGCGATCAGCATCCACGCGAGCGCCTTCTCGTTCTTGTAGCGGTTGGTGCGCTCTTCCGCCATGCTGCGGGTGAACGTGCGCACGGGCATGGGACTCGTCTTGCGCAGGGTCTCGGCCGCTTCCTTGAGGGCGCGGTCGATCTGTCCCGGCTCGGCGCGAATGGCGAAGTGAGAGCCGGACGTGGAGAGGCGCAGCGGCTCGAGCACGGATTGCTCGCCGGCTTCGCCCGGTTGCGCCGCCGTCGTCTGCAGGCGCTCGATCACGCCGATGATGCGCGTGGGCTGCTCGCCGCCCAGGCCGAAGTAGAACGTGCGCCCGACGAAGCGCGACTCGTTCGGGAAGAGCGCGCGTCCCAGCGACTCGGTCACGATGACGCCCGGCGGGATCGCCTCCGCGTCCTTCTCGGGATCGCTTTCCATCACGTCCGCCTCGGTCATGTCCCGGCCTTCCACGAGACGCAGCCCCAATGCCTGGATGAAGCCCGGCTGCACGTAGTATTGCGAAGGCTGCGCCGACTCGTGCACCTGCTCCGGGGTGGCGCGCACGCTGCTGGAGCTGCCCGAGCGCGACAGCGGCATCTGGTTGGTCCACGCGACGGCCTTCACGCCCGCGAGCCCGCGCAGCACCGCCGCCTCGCGCTGTTGCTCGGCGAGGACTTCGGGGTGCGAGAGCTTGCGAAGCGGGCGCACGTAGACGTGGCCCACGTCGCGCTCGCTGGCTACACCACTGGGCCGCTGGGATACCGCGATGCGCTGCTGCACGATGAAGAGCGCATTCGCGAGGATCGCGAGGCTGATCGCGACCTGCACGGCCACCAGCAGCGGGCCGGTACGGCTTTTCATGAGCGCGGAGAAGATGGGACGGATTTCCATGGGGATCCTCGGGAGATTGGGCCCCGGCCCCCGGCTTGATGCTTGCCGGGGCAGGCTGCGCCGGGGCGACGCGTCATTGCGATTTGAGCTGCAGCGCGGGCGTCACCTGGCAGGCGCGCCACGTGGGCAGCAGGCCGGCGACGATGCTCGCCACCACGGCGAGCGCGAAGGTCGTGGCGAGCATCTCCCAGTCCATGTGCGCGACGGCCGAGAGGTCCCTCGATTGCTGCCGGATGAGTGCCAGCGACGCGAACGAGAGCGCGAGCCCGAGGAGGCCGCCGGCGAGCCCGACCACGGTCGTCTCGACGAGGAACTGCCGGAAGATGGCCGCGCGGCCCGCGCCGAGCGCGCGGCGCACGCCCACTTCCGCGGCGCGCGTCGAGAACTTGGCCAGCAGCAGGCCCATGGTGTTCACGATGCAAAGCACGAGGAAGCCGATGGACAGCCACACCGCGAGCTTGCTGTCGGGCTTCACGACCTTGAGGAAGTCCATCCACTGCATCACGTCGAAGAGCTCGTTCGGCGCGCGGCGCTCGAGCCTTCCGCCGCGCTGCTGCTGCGCCACGTAGGCGTCGAGCCAGGCCTGCGCGGCCGGGCGGTCCGCGGCCGACGCGAGCTCCCACCAGGCCTGGATCCAGGTGCACTCGGAGGCGAGGAACGCGGCCCAGCCCGCGGCCGACTCGTGGCTGCAGCTCACGTTGCCGTTGGGCTCCACCGCGAGATCCGTGGCGGCCTTCAGCGGGATCAGCAGCTGCTCCTCGCCCTCGAAGTAGCCGCCCGAGCCGTTGATGAGGTTCGTGTAGCGCGGCACCGGGTTCCAGTCGCCGACGACGCCCACGATGGTGAAATCGGTGTCCCAGATGCGGATGCGCTGCCCCACGGGGTCCTTGCTGCCGAAGATCGCCTCGGCCTTGCGCTTCGAGAGCACCGCCACGCGCGAGCCACGCTCGTCGTCCGCGGCGGACCACGCGCTGCCGAAGCGCAACGGCACGTCGAACATCGGGAAGTAATCCGTGGTGGTCGCGATGCCGCTCAGGTCGATCAGCGGGTCCTCGCGGCGCGCGGGCTCGATCGAGGTCGCCACGCCGTAGAGCGCGGTGCGCCGCACGCCGGGGCCGGAGCGCAGGTAGTTGATCGCGTCCGGATACGTGCTCTGGATCATGTACGGATCGCGGCGGTCCGGGCTGTAGTTGGCCTTGGGGCCCACGTCGAGCAGCGGCACCACCAGGCGCTTGCTCTTCGCGGGCACCGGGTCGCCGGACATCACGTGCAGGATGGTGAGCGTCGAGACGCTCGCGGCGACGCCGATCGCGAGCGTCACCACCATGAGCGCGGTGAGCGCCGGATTGCGGCGCAGGCTGCGCAGGCCGAGCATCAGGTAGTAGCGGAACATGCGTTCCTCCGGGATCAGGCGGTGATGGCGTGGGGCTGGACGAGCGACGGGCCGCGGCGCAGGTCGCTCGCGCGCCCGTCGATGATGTGCACGTTGCGCTGCGCGCGCATCGCGAGCTCGGGATCGTGCGTGACCATGATGATGGTCGTGCCCGCGACGTTGATCTGCTCCAGCAGCTCCATGACGCTCCTCGCCATCTGGCTGTCGAGGTTGCCCGTGGGCTCGTCGGCGAGCAGCAGGCGCGGCGTCCCGGCGAGCGCACGCGCGATCGCCACGCGCTGCTGCTGGCCGCCGGACAGCTCGGCCGGGTAGTGGCGCATGCGCGAGGCGAGCCCGACTTCCGCCAGCGCCTGCTCGATGCGGCGGCGGCGCTCGGCGGCGTTGAAGCCGCGGTAGCGCAACGGCACGTCCACGTTGTCGAAGAGGTCGAGGTCGGGGATGAGGTTGAAGCCCTGGAAGATGAAGCCGAGCTTCTCGTTCCTCAGCCGCGAGCGCTCGTTGTCCGAAAGACCCTTCACGCTCACGCCGTCCAGGAGGTAGTCGCCGCCGTCGAACTCCTCGAGGAGCCCGGCGATGTTGAGGAAGGTGGTCTTGCCCGATCCCGAGGGGCCGGTCACCGTCACGAACTCGCCTTCCTTCACGTCGATGTCGAAGCCGCGCAGCGCGTGCGTCTCGATCATGTGCGTGCGATAGACCTTGGTGAGGTCCTTCATGTGCAGCATCGGGTGTCCTTTCGGGTTGGTCATTCGTTGATGCGGACGCGGTCCGCGTTGTCGAAATCCTCGGATCCGGCGACCACGACGCGCTCGCCGGGCTTGATGCCGCTCGCGATCTCCACCGCGGAGAGGCTGGTGCCGCCGAGCTGGATCGGGCGGCGCACCGCGAAGCCGTCCTCGACCACGTAGGCGAACTTGCCGCCGTGCGCCTCGACGAACGGACCGCGCGGCAGGATGATGGCGTTGGGCTTCTCGTCGATGAGGAGGCGCGCGGAAACGCGTTGGCTCTGCCGCAGCCCCTGCGGCTGCGCGCCGTCGAAGCGCACGCGCGCGAGCACCTGGTTGCGCACGACCTCGGGGGAGATCGCGGAGATGTGCCCCGTGGCCTTCACGTCGCCCGCGACGATCTCGGCCTTCATGCCGAGCCCGAGGTCCGCCACGTAGGTTTCCGGGATCTCGAGCTCGACTTCCAGGCGCGAGAGGTCGACCAGGGTCATGACGGGCGCGTTCGCGGGCAGCGCGGTGCGGTCCGCGATGGCGACGCTGCCGACCAGGCCGTCCATCGGCGCGCGCAGGGTGAGGTCCTCGACGCGGCGGCGCGCTTCCTCGACGGCGAGGCGCTGGCGCTGCAGTTGCGCGCGGCGGGTGCGCAGTTGCAGCTCGATGTCGCTGCCTTCCAGCTTCGCGGCCTCGGCGGCATGGCGTCCGCGGATTTCCGCCGAGCGCAGCGCGTCCTGCGCCTTCTCGAAGTCGTTCTTGGCGACGATGCCCAGGCCGCCCACCTTCTCGATACGCTCGAAGGCACGCTGCGCCGCGGCGCGGTCGATCTCGGCCTGGTCCGCGTCGCGCACCGCGATGAGCTTCTGCTTCTGCGCGAGGATCTCCTGCCGCGCGACCTCCGCCTGCAGCTCCTCGTACGTCGACTGCTCGCGCCGGAGCGCCCCGTCGAGGTCGGGCGAGGCGACCAGGGCCAGCACCTGCCCCTTGCGGATGGCGTCGCCGGCATGGACCTGCAGCGCGACCGTGCCCTGCGCGGGCGTGAAAAGCGTCGGGCTCACCGCCGCGACGACGCGTCCGTTGACCGACGCGTCGCGCACGAGCGTGCCCTGCGTGGCCGGGACGATGCGCAGGCGCTCGGCATTGGCGACGTGGACCGAGGAACGCCAGCCGGCAAAAAGCCACGTGGACAGGGCGATGAGGGCGAGCGACGCGACGACGCCGCTCGCCATGCGCCGGGTCACGCGGCGTTTGGGGGGCGCGAGGGCAGTGTCCTGTGCAGAGGTGTCGCGGATCATGCCGCGCCTTCATGCAGGTTGCGTGCCTGCATGCCAAGTGACTGATCTACCGGCGTTTTGGAGGCAGCCCAAGGCGTCCGGGGAGTGACCGGGCTGTCCGGGGCGTCCGTCCGGACAGGCGCGATTGCCCCAAGGTCCGATTCCCCCGCGGCACCGATCGGCGGACACTGCCGGTCCCACTTGCCCCCAATTTGGAGAACGCCATGCGTGCTGTCGCCAGAGCGACCGTTGTTGCCGCCTCACTTGCGCTGCTAGCCGGCTGTGCCGCCGACACGCCGAAAAGCGTGGACGATCGCATCCAGCGCGCGGAATCCACGCTCGCCGACTTTCGCGCGGACCCGGAAATGAAGTGGTTCCGCGACCACGTGAAGGATGCCCGCGGTCTCGTCATCGCGCCGAAGGTGACGCGCGCCGGCTTCGTCATCGGTGGCTCGGGCGGGGAAGCGCTGGTGATGGTGAAGGACAAGACGAGCGGGAAATGGGGCGGCCCCGCCTTCTACAACATGGGCACCGCGAGCGTCGGGCTGCTGGCCGGCGTGGACGTCTCGGAGATCGTGATCCTGGTGATGACCGACAAGGCCGTCGACGCGATGATGAGCAACAACTTCAAGATCGGCGGCGATGCGAGCGTGAGCGCAGGCCCCGTGGGCGTCGGCGCCTCCGGCACCATCAACGCCGACATGGTCGCGTTCCAGCGCTCCAAGGGCGTATTCGGCGGGTTGAGCCTCGACGGCGCCCTGCTGCATCCGGACGAAGGCGCGAACGCCGCCTATTACGGCAAGCCCGCGAGCCCGGCGGACATCCTCATCCGCCATTCGGTGTTCAACCCGGGTGCGGCCAGGCTGCAACAGGCGGTGACGACTGCAGCCGCCCAGTAGCAGGCGTCGTTTACAGCGAAGGGCCCAGGCGGACCTGGGCCCTTCGTCATCCGGCCAGCCCGGCGAAGGGCCCGCCGGAAGTTTCAAGTCATATCATCGTGGCGGGCCGTGTTGTCGCCGCTCGCGACGTGGTCACTTCGTCCTCACATCGCGAGATTCCTCGCGGCCCTCCTGCTTGGTGTCGCGCTTGTCCTGCCGGCATTGCGCGTTGTTCTTCTGGTTTGCCTGCTTGCAGTCGACCTTCTCCTTGCGGGAATCCTTGCGGGAATCCTGCTTCGTGTCGCGCGCGTCGCGGCGCTCGTCCGCGTTCTCGGTCGCCGCGAAAACGGGCGCGGCGGCGGCGAGGAACGCCGCGGCCAGGAATGCGGCGTGGGCTGCGAGGAACTTGCCATGTGATCGTGTCATAGGCGCTCTCCAAGGGGGGGTGACGAGGGCTTGCGGATCGCTTGCGTAGTGTGGCAGCGCCCGTCGGCCGTGTCGATTTCCGCATCGATTGGGATGGTCGATCGCATCCCCGGTATGGATAGGAGGTGTCTATGATAGGCAAGCTCCCGGGTGCGCGGCGCGAAGCCGCCAATCGCCTTTCGCTAGAATGTCCGGAAACAACGGAGGAGGAAGCATGAAACTGTGGAAATCGCTCGCCGCGATCGCGGCGTCGTTCGTCATTGCCGGCAGCACCCTGGCGCAGAACTACCCGACCCGCCCGCTGAAGGTCATCGTGCCGTTCGCGCCGGGCGGCAGCACCGACATCATCGGCCGCCTCGCAGCCGAGCAATTGCAGCGCGAGCTGGGCCAGCCCGTCGTGGTCGAGAACCGCGCGGGCGCGGCCGGGGCCGTGGGCACCGTGGACGTGAAGAACGCCGAGCCGGACGGCTACACGCTGCTGATCGCGACCGTGAGCACGATGATCGTGTACCCGGCCGCGCGGACCAAGCCGGACTACACCCTCGCCGATTTCGCGCCGATCACGAATATCGCCTCGATGCCGAACATCGTGAGCGTGAGCCCGAAATTCCCGGCGAAGGACCTGAAGGAGTTCATCGAGGTGCTGAAGAAGAGCCCCGGCAAGTACACGTTCGCGAGCTCGGGCGTGGGCAGCATCAACCACATGCTCGGCGAGTCTTTCCAGTCGTACGCGGGCGTGAAGCTGGTGCACATTCCCTACAAGGGCTCCGGCCCCGGCATGACGGACGTGATGGCCGGGCAGGTCGACATGATCTTCGACCAGTTCCCGTCGACCAAGACCTTCATCGATGGCGGCAAGCTGAAGGGCATCGGCATCATCTCGCCCCAGCGGGTGCCCGGCTACAACATCATGACGATGGAGGAGGCGGGACTGAAGGGGTTCACCGACGAGGCCTGGTACGGGCTTCTCGCGCCGGGCAAGACGCCTCCCGCGATCGTGGCGAGGCTCACCGAGGCGATGAAGAAGATCGAGGCGAACCCGGAGTTCCGCGCGAAGATCGAGAAGATCGGCGCGCGGCCGGTCGGCAACTCCTCGCAGGAGTTCGCCGCGCAGATCAGGACCGAGATCGACCACATGAAGAAAGTGGTCCAGGAACGCAACATCAAGCTGGACGACTGACGCGCCCGGGGGCGCGCCAGCCTTCAGGCCTGCTCGCGCTCCCACTCCTCGGAGCTCGCCCCGGTGAGCGCGCGCACGCGCGCCTCGTCCGCCGCGAGCTCCCGCGCGGGGCCCTGGTGGACGATGGCGCCGTCGTCGAGCACGTACGCGTCGTCGGCGATCTCGAGCGTCATCAGCGCGTTCTGCTCCACCAGCAGCACCGACATGCCCTCCTCGCGCATGCGCGCCACCACGCGGAAGACATCCCGCACGATGAGCGGCGCCAGGCCCTGCGAGGGCTCGTCGAGGATGAGGAGCTTCGGGTTGAGCAGCAGCGCGCGCGCGATGGAGAGCATCTCCTGCTCGCCGCCCGAGAGCTGCCGCCCGAGGTTGCCCTTGCGCTCCGCCAGCCGCGGGAAGAGCTCGTAGATCTTCGGGATGGTCCAGGGGCCGGGGCGGTCGACCGGCACCTTGAGGTTCTCCTCGACCTTGAGGCTCGCGAAGATGCGCCGGCCTTCCGGGACGTAGCCCACGCCCGCGCCGGCGATGCGATACGCCGGCCAGCGCGTGGTCTCGCGGCCGAAGACGGTGACGCGTCCCTCGCGCGCGGGCGTGAGGCCCATCAGCGTCTTGAGCGTCGTGGTCTTGCCCGCGCCGTTGCGGCCGAGGAGGGCGGTGATGCGCCCTTCCACGCACTGCAGGCTCACGCCGCGCAGGATGTGGCTCTTGCCGTAATAGGTGTGCAGGTTCTCTGCCGTCAGTGCCGCGCTCATGCCGCTTTCCCCAGGTAGGCGGACTGCACGCGCTCGTCCGTTCCGATCTGTTGTGGCGTGCCCTCGGCGAGGAGCGCGCCCTCGGCGAGCACGGTGATGCGGTCGGCGAGGTGGAAGATCACGCGCATGTCGTGCTCGATGAGGAGGATGGTGAGCTTGGTGTCGCGATGCAGGCGGCGGATGAGCTGCGTGATCTCGTAGGTCTCGTGCTCGCCCATGCCGGCGGTGGGCTCGTCCAGCAGCAGCAGGCGCGGGCGGAGTGCCAGCGCCATCGCGATCTCGGCGGCGCGCTGGTCCCCGTGCGAGAGCTCGCCCACCAGCCGGTCGCCCTTGGCGGCGAGCCCCGTCTGCTCGAGCAGGTGCGCCACCTGCGCATGGACTCGCCCGCGCGCCTCCGTGCCGAGCCAGGGCCGCAGCCGGTAGCCATCGGCCACCTCGGTGCTGATGCGCACGTTGTCGAACACCGTGAGCTCCGGAAAGATCTCGGTGATCTGGAAGGTGCGGCCCATGCCGCGCTTCACGCGGTCGGACGCGTTCACCTGCGTCACGTCCTGCCCGTCGAACACGATGCTGCCCGTGGTCGGCGGGAAGAAGCCGCTGATCATGTTGAAGAACGTGGTCTTGCCGGCGCCGTTGGGGCCGATGATGGCGCGCAGCTCTCCGGGCTCCACGGCGAGCGTGACATCGCGCACGGCCACGAGGCTGCCGAACTTCTTGGTGACGCCGCGGACTTCGAGCAGGCTCATTTGGCGCTCCGGCGCTTGAGCATGCCGAGCACGCCGCGCGGGAAGAAGAGCACGATCACCACGAAGAACACGCCGATGAACGACATCCAGTTTTCCGTCTGGCTGGAGACGTAGTCCTGCAGCACCACGAAGATCGCCGCGCCGATGAGCGGCCCCCAGAAGGAGCGCATGCCGCCCAGCACCGCCATGATCACGAAGTTGCCCGACATGTCCCAGCGGAGAGCCCGCGGGTCCGTGAAGTTGCTGAGCAGCGCGTAGAGAGTGCCGGCGAGGCTCACGAAGAAGCACGAGATGATGAACGAGAGCCAGATGTGCTGCTCCACCGGGATGCCGAGGAAGCGCGCGCGCCGCTCGTTCTCGCGGATCGCCACCAGCGTGCGCCCGAAGGGCGAGCGCAGGATCAACGCCATCAGCGCCACGGCCAGCCCGAACATCACCAGCACGAAGTAGTAGAAGAGCGTGTCGCTCGCGAGGAGGTCCAGGCGGGTGAAGCCCAGGTCGATGGGCTGGCGCTTCCAGCCGGTGAGCCCGTCGTCGCCGCCGGTCACGGTGTTCCAGCGGAAGGCGATGAAGAAGAACACCTGGCCGAACGCGATGGTGACCATCGCGAAGTAGGTGCCGCGCAGCTTGCGGATGAGCCCGCCGATCAGCGCCGCGGCGAGCGTGCCGGTGGCGACCCCCACCAGCATGCCCAGGAGCGTGCTGGGATAGACGTACTTGATCATCATGCCGACGCCATACGCGCCGAGGCCGAAATAGGCCGCGTGGCCGAACGACAGCACGCCGGTGAAGCCCAGCAGGAAGTTGAGCGACATCGCTGCCAGGCCCATGATGACCACGCGGATGGCGAGCTCGGTGTAGCCGCCGATGGCGCCCATCCAGTACGGCATGGTGAGGAGCAGCGCCCAGACGATGAACGTGAGGCGGTGGTTGCGCAGGCGCTCCGCGGCCGAAAGGCCGGCGATCTCCTCGCTGCGGGGAAGGCCGATGGCGTTCATTGGATCCTCCCTTCCTCGCCCAGCAGCCCTCGCGGCCGCACCAGCAGGACGAAGCCCATCATCACGTACATCACCGCCTCGGTCGCCGAGGGGAAGAACACGGTGGTGACCCCGGAGGCCACGCCGATCAGCAGGCCGCCCAGCAGCGTGCCCGGCAGGCTGCCCAGGCCGCCCACGATGATCGCCACGAAGCTCGGCATGATGAGCGACGTCCCGATGGTGGGCTGCAGGCCGAGCATTCCGGCAGCGAGCACGCCCGCGAGGCCGGCGAGGTAGATGCCGAGGCCGAAGTTGAGGTTGCGCAGGATGCGCACGTTCACGCCCAGCGTCGACACGGTTTCCAGGTCGGACGTGCCCGCGCGGATGCGGATGCCGAGCCGCGTCTTGTTGAGGATCACGAAGAGCCCGATGACCGCGGCGGCCACCAGCAGCACCATGAAGATGCGATAGCCGGTGAGGAAGAAGAATTGGGAGCTGAGCGGCGTGGTGAGCGCAGCGGGGATCTGGAACGGCACGCTTTGCGCGCCCCAGATATAACGTGCGACGTCCTCGAGGATGTAGGCGAGGCCGAAGGTGAGCAGCAGGCTGTAGAGCGGGTCACGCCCGTAGAGCGGGCGGATGAGGATACGCTCGGCGACGAGGCCGAGCATGGCGGTGAGGAAGGGTGCTATGAGGAGCGCGCCCCAGAAGCCGGTGTACGGCAGCAGCGAATACGCGATGTACGCGCCGAGCGCGAGGAAACCGCCGTGCGCGAAGTTGATCACGCCGGAGAGGTTGAGGATGAGCGACAGGCCCAACGCCATGAGCGCGTAGAACGCGCCCACGATGAGGCCGTTGAAGAGGTTGAACAGGAGAAGCTGCGTCACGGTGAAGCTCCGGCGAAGGCGCGAAAAAAGGGGCTGGACATGCCCGTTCACGGCAACCGGGGCTGCCGGCTGGCCGTGAACGGGATGACTACGCGAGCCTGGCGGCTTACGCCGGCCAGGTCATCTTGCACTCGCTCTCTTCGAGCGTGCCCGCCGCATCGCCGACCTTCACGACCTCGTCGACCTTGAAAAGGTCTTCGGCGCCTCCGGGACCGCTACCTTGCGCCTTGCCCACCCACTGGTTCGGGATGAGCTGGTTCTGGCCCGCGCGGAAGTACGGCACGCCCGGCATGAGGGCCACTTCCGGCGGCAG
>Ga0068852_100001472_pt1 | contig 15936 bp, 16 predicted proteins | sample KBSCornC22_FD_66594 | JGI IMG/M metagenome (GOLD analysis project Ga0068852, IMG submission 66594) | Corn rhizosphere microbial communities from Kellogg Biological Station, Michigan, USA - KBS Corn C2-2 | ecosystem: Host-associated > Plants > Roots > Rhizosphere > Soil ... | reverse complement strand
TTCGCCGACATGGCGGCGCTGATGGAGTTCACCGCCAACAACCCCGCCTCGCCGGGCAAGCCGATGGCCGTGATGATGGTCTACAACGACACGCCGGCGGCGATCTTCTCGCTCAAGAAAACCGGCATCAAGACGCCGGCCGACCTGGTCGGCAAGAAGCTGGGCTCGCCGGTGTTCGACGCCGGCCGCCGCGGCTACCCGATCTTCGCCAAGGCCAACGGCCTGGATGCCTCCAAGGCCAACTGGATCAGCATGGATCCGCCGCTGCGTGAAACCATGCTGGCGCGCGGCGACGTCGACGCCATCACCGGTTTCTATTTCACCTCGCTGCTGAACCTGAACGCGCGCGGCATCAAGGATGCGGACATCAACGTCATGATGTATCCCGACTACGGCGTCAAGCTGTACGGCAACGCCATCATCGCCAACGAAAGCCTGATGAAAACCAATCCGGAAGCGCTCAGGGGTTTCCTGCGCGCCTTCGCCAAGGCGACCAAGGACGTGCTGGCTGATCCTGAAGGCGCCATCAAGGTGCTGAAGGAACGCGACGGCCTGATCGACGCGAAGCTGGAACTGCGCCGTCTCAAGCTGGCCATCTCCAGCGCCATCGCCACGCCGCACGCCAAGTCGGAAGGTTACGGCCAGGTGTTCCTGCCGCGCCTGACGCTGATGGCTTCGCAGGTGTCGGATGCCTATGGCACCAAAACGCGCGTCAATGCGGAGAAGATCTGGACGCCGGCTTACCTGCCCTCCAAGGAATTGCTCAACGTGTTCGGGAAATAACATTGCAAGCTGAGACCATCGAAGCAGGCGTGACCGACACGGCGGAAGTCTTCGTCGACTTCCGCCGCGTCTTCCTGTCCTACGACGGCGCCGACGAATTTGCGGTCGAAGACATTTCCCTGCAAACCAGGCAAGGGGAATTCATCGCCATCGTCGGACCGTCCGGTTGCGGCAAGTCGACCTTCATGAAGCTGGCGACGGGCCTGAAGCGTCCCACGCGCGGCAGCGTCGCCATCGCCGGCGCCGACGTGACCGGCCCGCTCAAATTCGTCGGCATGGCCTTCCAGGCGCCAACGCTGCTGCCATGGCGCACCACGCTCGACAACGTGCTGCTGCCGCTGGAAATCGTCGAGCCGTATCGCCGCGACTTCAAGAAGAACAAGGCGCAATACACCGAGCGCGCGCTGAAGTTGCTCAAGACCGTCGGCCTCGACGGCTATGCCGACAAGTTTCCGTGGGAACTGTCGGGCGGCATGCAGCAACGCGCCTCGATCTGCCGCGCGCTGATCCACGAGCCGAAGATGCTGCTGCTGGACGAGCCGTTCGGTGCGCTCGACGCCTTTACCCGCGAAGAACTGTGGTGCGTGCTGCGCGACCTCTGGACCGAACGCAAATTCAACGTCATCCTGGTCACGCACGACCTGCGCGAAGCCGCTTTCCTGGCCGACACCATTTACGTGATGAGCAAGCGCCCCGGCCGCATCGTGGCGCGCAAGGAAAATCCGCTGCCGCGTCCACGCGAACTCGCGCTTACTTATACCGATCCATTCAACGCCCTGGTGCACGAGCTGCGCGAGCATATCGGCCGCGTGCGCAACACCTGAGAGCCACCTGAACCAAGGCGCCCATGAAAAAAATTTCCTCAATGAACCACGCCGCCCGCACGCTGGCGCCATGGATACTGCTGCTGGCGATCCTGGTGGTATGGCAAATCATTTGCAGCGCACTGGACGTATCCGAGTTCATCTTCCCTAGCCCGATGGCGATCATTGAGGCCATGATCGAATTCGCCGGCCCGATCGCGCACCACGCGCTGTCGACCTTCTGGGTCACCATGGTGGGCTTCGCGATTGCCGTGGCGGTGGGCGTGTCGCTGGGTTTCCTGATCGGCTCGTCGCCACTGCTGTATGCCGCGGCCTATCCGCTGATGACCGCGTTCAATGCCCTGCCCAAGGCCGCCTTCGTGCCGGTGCTGGTGGTATGGTTCGGCATCGGCGCCGGGCCGGCGATCCTGACGGCTTTCCTGATTTCGTTCTTCCCGATCATGGTCAACATCGCCACCGGCCTGGCGACACTGGAGCCGGAACTGGAAGACGTCTTGCGCGTGCTGGGCGCCAAACGCATGGACATCCTGCTCAAGGTCGGCATGCCGCGCTCGCTGCCGTATTTCTTCGCTTCGCTGAAAGTCGCCATCACGCTGGCTTTCGTCGGCTCGACCGTGTCGGAGATGAACGCCTCCAACGAAGGCATCGGCTACCTGCTGGTCTCGGCCGGCTCGTCGATGAAGATGCCGCTGGCCTTTGCCGGCCTGGTCGTCATCGGCGCGATGGCCATGGCCATGTATGAGCTGTTCGCGATCATCGAAAAACGCACCACGCGCTGGGCCCACCGCGGCGGCAACCGTTCGTGATATTTTTTGCAATTTTCCCGATTGTCGACAATTTGGCTATGGTAAATTCCGCAGATCATTTGAATAACCTGGAACGCGCGCGGGAAGGCGCGGTTCCTGCGAGGGGAAATCCGTGACCGCAACGTCGCCTGCGCGCCTGCAAATAGCGCATATCCGCAAGGCCTATCCGGGAGTGCTGGCCAACGACGACATCAACCTGAGCGTCGCGCCCGGCGAGATCCATGCCGTCCTTGGCGAGAACGGCGCCGGCAAGTCGACGCTGATGAAGATCATCTTCGGCACCGTCAAACCCGACGCCGGTGACATCTACTGGAACGGCGCGCTGGCGCACATCGCCAATCCGCAGGTCGCGCGCAAGCTCGGCATCGCCATGGTGTTCCAGCACTTCTCGCTGTTCGACACGCTGACCGTGGCGGAGAACATCGCGCTGGGTCTCGATGCCGACACCGACATGCAGGACCTGGTCGCACGTATTCGCCAGACTGGCGAAAAGTACGGTCTCGAGCTGGAACCCCATCGCCACGTCCACACGCTGTCGGTGGGCGAACGCCAGCGCGTGGAAATCGTGCGCGCGCTGCTGACCAATCCGCAATTGCTGATCCTCGACGAACCCACTTCGGTACTGACGCCGCAGGCGGTCGAGAAGCTGTTCGTGACGCTGCGCCTGCTGGCCGACGAAGGCTGCAGCATCCTCTACATCAGCCACAAGCTCGACGAGATCCGCGCGCTGTGCCACAACGCCACCGTGATGCGCGGCGGCCGCGTGACCGGCACCTGCGATCCGCGCAATGAAACCAGCGCCGGCCTGTCGCGCATGATGATCGGTGAAGAGCTGGTGCGCCTGCGCCGCGAAAGAAATCCGGAGTCACAACGCAATGAGCGCAAGCTGCACGTCAACCGCCTGTGCCTGCCCAAGGCGCATCTGTTCGCCACTGAACTGAAGGACATCGAATGCGAAGTGCGCGCCGGCGAGATCGTCGGCATCGCCGGCGTGTCCGGCAACGGCCAGCAGGAATTGCTGGCGGCGCTGTCCGGCGAAGACCAGCGCGCCGCACCCAACATGATCATGCTGGCCGGCAGCGCCGTCGGCCATCTTGCCCCCAACCCGCGCCGCGCCAAGGGCCTCGGCCTGGTGCCGGAAGAACGTCTCGGCCGCGGCGCCGTGCCGACGCTGAGCCTGTCGGCCAACATGCTGCTGTCGCATCAGAAAGTCCCGTACGTGAAACACGGCATGATCGACTTCGCCTACACGCGCAAGATCGCCGCCTCCATCATCGAACGTTTCAAGGTCAAGGCCGGCGGTCCCGACGCGCTGGCAAAAAGCCTGTCCGGCGGCAACCTGCAGAAATTCATCGTCGGCCGCGAGATGGAACGCAAACCCGGCGTCTTCATCGTCGCGCAACCGACCTGGGGCGTCGACGTCGGCGCCGCCGCACAAATCCATGCCGAAATCCTGGCGCTCAAACAAGAAGGCTGTGCCGTGCTGGTGATCTCCGAAGAACTCGACGAATTGTTCGCGCTGTGCGATCGCCTGCACGTGATCGCCAAGGGACGCTTGTCGCCGTCCATTCCGATCGAGCAGGCCACGCGCGAGCAGGTCGGCTTGTGGATGAGCGGCTTGTGGAATGACGAAGCGCCAGGCGCCGCTGCGGAGGCTGCACATGGCTAAGGCAATGTTCACTTCACTGCCCTTCCGACTCGAACTGCGCGGCGTGCCGTCGCGCCGCATGACGTATCTGTCGCCGGTGATCGCCATCGTGCTGACGCTGTTGCTCGGCGCGCTGCTGTTCATGGCGCTGGGCAAGGATCCGATTGCCGGCCTCAAGGTGTTTCTGGTTGATCCTTTCAGCAGCAAGCGCGCCATCAGTGAATTGCTGCTGAAGTCGATCCCCCTGATCCTGTGCGCGCTGGGTCTTGCCGTGTGCTTCCGCGCCAGCATCTGGAACATCGGCGCCGAAGGCCAGTTCACCGTCGGCGCCCTGTGTGCGGGGGCGCTGCTGGTGTGGATCGACGTGCCCGAGCATGCGATCCCGGGCGGTCTCGGACTGATCCTGATGATCGTCGCGGGCGTGATTGGTGGCGCCTTCTGGGCCGGCATCACGGCGCTCTTGCGCGACAAGTTCAACGCCAATGAAATCCTGGTGTCGCTGATGTTGACGTATGTAGCGCAACTGCTGCTGATGTATGCCGTCAACGGTCCGCTCAAGGATCCCAACGGCATGAACTTCCCGCAGTCAAAAGTCTTCTCCGGCGAGTTCATGCTGCCGATGCTGATGAGCGGCACGCGCCTGCACATCGGCTTCGCGGTGACCATCGTGGCGGCGATCGTGATGGCGATATTCATGATGCGCAGCTTCCGCGGCTTCTCGCTGATGGTCGGCGGCGTGGCCCCTCACGCTGCGCGCTACGCGGGCTTCTCCAGCCGCAACGCCTTGTGGGTGTCGCTGCTGATTTCGGGCGGCTTCGCCGGGCTGGCGGGCGCGTTTGAAATCGCCGGACCGATTGGCCAGCTGTTGCCGTCGGTGTCGCCAGGCTATGGCTTCGCGGCGATCATCGTCGCCTTCATCGGCCGCCTGCATCCGATCGGCGCGGTGTTCGGCGGACTGATCATGTCGCTGCTGTATCTGGGCGGCGAGCTGGCGCAATCGCGCCTCGGCCTGCCGTCGGCAATCACGGGCGTATTCCAGGGCATGTTGCTGTTCCTGCTGCTGGCATGCGACACGCTGATCGATTACCGCCTGCGCTGGAAAAAACAAGCCTAAGGAACACAAGACATGGACCAACTCGCTCCTCTCATCGCGGCCTCGATCAACGCCGGCACGCCGCTGCTGCTGGCGGCCATCGGCCTGCTGATCAACGAACGCGCCGGCGTGCTCAACCTCGGCGCCGAAGGCATGATGCTGGTCGCGGCGATTGCCGGTTTCGCGGTCGGCTACACCACCAAAAGCCCTCTGATGGGCTTCCTGGCCGGCGCCATTTGCGGCATGCTGATGGCGACGCTGTTTTCGTGGCTGGCGCTGGTGCTGGCGACCAACCAGGTCGCCACCGGACTGGCGCTGTCGATCTTCGGCGCCGGACTGTCTGCGTTCATCGGCCAGCGTTTCGTCGGTCTGGCGCTGCCGTCGCAAAGCACCGGCATTCCCGGCCTGAACAACATTCCCTTCATCGGCCCGGCTTTCTTCACCCAGCACTGGATGGCTTATGTCGCGCTGCTGCTGTGCGCAGCGATTGCCTGGTTCCTGTACCGCACGCGCGCCGGCCTGATCCTGCGGGCGGTCGGCGAGTCGCCGGAGTCGGCGCATGCGCTGGGCTATTCGGTGCGCGGCATCCGCTTCCTCGCGCTGCTGTTCGGCGGCGCCTGCTGCGGCCTGGCGGGCGCGTATCTGTCGCTGGTCTATACGCCGATGTGGGTCGAGGGCCTGGTCTCCGGTCGCGGCTGGATCGCGCTGGCGCTGACGGCTTTCGCCACCTGGCGTCCGGCACGGGTCTTGCTCGGTTCGCTGCTGTTCGGCGGCGTGACGATTCTGCAGTTCTACCTGCAGGGCATCGGCGTGACGATTCCGTCGCAGATCCTGTCGATGCTGCCCTACGTCGCCACCATCGTGGTGCTGGCGCTGATCTCGCGCAATCCGGACTGGATCCGCCTGAACATGCCGGCCTCGCTGGGCAAACCGTTCCGCCCGGGAGCCTCCTGATTTCGTTGTTTGTTTCTTGGTTTTGCCTGCTCGTTCTTGCACATTATTTTTAGTTGATTCGATTGATTTTTCACAAGGGAGAGAAAGTATGAAGATTTCGCGCAGGGCATCGATTGCGATGCTCGCCACACTGGCCGCCGCCACCTTGATCGGCTGTGGCAAAAAAGAAGAAGCAGCTCCCGCCGCCGCACCTGCGCCTGCCGCTGCAGCGCCGGCCGCGGCCGAGCCGCTGAAGGTTGCCTTCGTCTACATCGGCCCGGTCGGCGACGCCGGCTGGACCTTCGCCCACGACAACGGCCGCAAGGCGGTCGAAGCCAAGTTCGGCGACAAGGTCAAGACCACCTTCGTCGAAAACGTCCCTGAGTCGGCAGCCGACGCCGAGCGCGTGATGCGCCAGCTGGCCACCGACGGCAACAAGCTGATCTTCGGCACCACCTTCGGCTACATGGAAGCGATGCTGAAGGTCGCCAAGGAATTCCCGGACGTCAAGTTCGAACACGCCACCGGCTTCAAGACCGCCGACAACCTGGCGCAGTACGACGTGCGCACCTATGAAGGCGCTTACCTGGCAGGCGTGGTCGCCGGCAAGATGAGCAAGTCCGGCAAGCTGGGCGTGGTCGCCTCGGTGCCGATTCCTGAAGTGGTCCGCAACATCGACGCTTTCACCCTGGGTGCGCGCTCGATCAATCCAAAAGCCACCACGCGCGTGGTCTGGGTCAACAAGTGGTTCGATCCGGGCAAGGAACGTGAAGCCGCCACCACGCTGATCGGCCAGGGCGTCGACGTGCTGATGCAAAACACCGATTCCGCCGCCGTCGTCCAGACAGCACAGGAAAAAGGCGTCTACGCATTCGGCTGGGACAGCGACATGACCAGCTTCGGCCCGAAGGCCCATCTGGCTGCATCGATGATCAACTGGGGCGTGTACTACACGGCGCGCGTGCAAGCGGTGCTGGACGGTTCGTGGAAGACCAGCACGACCTGGCTCGGCCTGAAGGAAAACGGCATCGACCTGGGCGGCTTCAATCCTGAACTGCCCGCTGACGTCAAGGCACTGGTGGAAGAGCGCAAGAAGGGCATCGCCGACGGCTCCGCCCCGATCTGGAAGGGTCCGATCAAGGACAACACCGGCAAGGAACAAGTCGCCAAGGATGCGGTTGCCGATGACGGCTTCCTGCATGGCGTGAAGTTCTACGTCGAAGGCGTGGAAGGCAAGGTACCGGGCTGATCGTCGGCACCGCGGTCCGGCATGGCCTGCCGGGCTTGCCAATGTAGCAATCTGCCGGAGACATCGTTGTCTCCGGCATTTTTTGTGCACTCGTTTCATCTCATCCGGCGGCATAATGGCCTCCTTGTCCAAGGAGATCCGCCATGCCCAAGCCGCTTCCCACCCGCCTCCTGCATGTCACCATCGAGCGCCCCGTACAGGACGTGTATCGCTTCGTTGCCAATCCTGAAAACATGCCGAAATGGGCGTCCGGCCTCGGCAAGGGCATACAGCAAGTCGACGGCAAATGGTTTGCCGACACCCCGGAAGGCAAGCTGGAAGTCCGTTTTGCGCCGGCCAACGACTTCGGCGTGCTCGATCATGAGGTGGTGCTGGCTTCCGGCCGGAGCGTGGTCATCCCCCTGCGCGCGGTAGCCAACGGCGACGGCTGCGAGCTGACCTTCACCCTGTTCCGCCAGCCGGAGATGGACGACGCCAGGTTCAATGACGACACCGCCTGGGTGACACGCGACCTGGAAGCGCTCAAGAGCTTGCTGGAAGCCTGACTGCCGCCAATGGCCTCTATCGCGCCGCCACGCTGACTGTATAATGCCAAACCAACACCGGCCTCGCGCCAGACGGAATCTCCCCGAACGCAATGAACCTGCTGTTTTCCCACCGGGAAAACGCGGGCACTGAACAACTTATGCAAAAAGCTCGTAAACCGATCGACATCAAGATATCCACGGTGGTCGCCATTTCCGCGATCCTGCACGAAACCGATCCGGCGGCGCTGGATCAGGCTCTCAAGGACATGACCGGCGGCGTGTCCGACTTCTTTGAAGACGAATTCGCCGTGATCGACATCGGTGCGCTGGACACCGGCGCGGCCGGCATCGACTGGACCGCGCTGGTGGCCTTGTTCAAGCGTTATCGCCTCAACGCGGTCGCCGTGCGCAATGCGCCGGAAGAACTGCATGCCGAGATCGCCGCGCAGGGATTGTCCATCGACGGCGGCGCGCCGCGCCCGCAACAGCCGCAGGAAACCGAAACCGCTGTTGTTGCAGAAGAAGCGCCGAAGCCGGCTGCTGTAGCAGCGGCCGCGGCTCCGGCTGCTGCTTCTGTGCAAGTCCAGGCCGCGCCGGTTGCACCGACGGCAGCCACGATGATCATCGATACGCCGGTGCGCGCAGGCCAGCGCATCTACGCCCGTGGCGCCGACCTGGTGATCATGGCGGCAGTCAATAACGGCGCCGAGATCATCGCCGACGGCAGTATCCACGTCTACGCCCCGCTGCGCGGCCGTGCCCTGGCCGGCGCCAGCGGCAATACCGGCGCCCGCATCTTCGCGGCGAGCCTGGAAGCGGAACTGGTGTCGATTGCCGGCGTCTACCGTACCTTCGAGAACGGTCATCCGCCCGAACTGGCGCAGAAACAGGTGCAGGTGCGCCTGACCGGCGACCGTATCGACGTGCTGCCGATCAATACCAGCAAATAATTTGGCAATTTAGTATTCGCATCATCAAGTATTCAATTTTCTAAGGAGTCTTTTGTGGCAAAAATCATCGTTGTGACATCCGGTAAAGGCGGCGTCGGCAAAACGACGTCGAGCGCCAGTTTCGCATCGGGTCTGGCCCTGCGCGGGCACAAGACCGTCGTCATCGACTTCGACGTCGGCCTGCGCAATCTCGACCTGATCATGGGCTGCGAACGCCGCGTGGTGTACGACCTGATCAATGTCGTGAATCAGGAAGCAACGCTGAACCAGGCCCTGATCAAGGACAAGCACTGCGACAACCTGTTCATCCTGCCGGCCTCGCAAACCCGCGACAAGGACGCACTGTCGGAAGAAGGCGTGGAACGCGTGCTGGGCGACCTGCAAAAGATGGACTTCGAGTACATCATCTGCGATTCGCCGGCCGGCATCGAACACGGCGCCGTGATGGCGCTGACCTTCGCCGACGAAGCGATCATCGTGACCAATCCGGAAGTTTCCTCGGTGCGTGACTCGGACCGCATCCTCGGCATCATCCAGGCCAAATCGCGCCGCGCCCTGAGCGGCGGCGAGCCGGTCAAGGAACATCTGCTGATCACCCGCTACTCGCCCAAGCGCGTCGAAGCCGGCGAAATGCTGTCCTATACCGACGTGCAGGAAATCCTGCGCATCCCGCTGATCGGCATCATTCCTGAATCGGAGTCGGTGCTGCACGCGTCCAACCAGGGCAACCCGGCCATCCACCTGAAGGAGACCGATGTCTCCGAGGCTTACCAGGACCTGGTCAGCCGCTTCCTCGGCGAAGACCTGCCGCTGCGCTTTACCAGCTATGAAAAGCCGGGCCTGCTCCAGCGTATTTTCGGAGGTAAATGACATGGCTTTGCTTTCCTTCCTGTTTCCGCCCAAGGCAAAAAGCGCCACGGCCGCCAAGGAACGCCTGCAGATCATCATCGCGCGCGAGCGCGGCGGTCGCCAGGGCCAGGGGTATGACTTCCTGCCGGCGCTGCACAAGGAATTGATCGAGGTGATCTCCAAGTACACCAAGGTCAACGCCGACGACATCAAGATCTCGCTCGACCGCCAGGGCAACCTGGAAGTGCTCGACGTGAACGTGGTGCTGCCGGACGCCGACGCGCCTTAAGCTCCTTCTCACCGCGCCGGACTTGATCCGGCGCGGTGCTTTTCGGGGCCGGATTCATCGTCGCCGAAAACTTCTCCCTGCATGCCATGCACATTTCCATTTTCAGCCGTTCCGCCGACGACCTTGCCCTGATCGCACGCAGCCTGCCTGCGCACGATTGCGAAGCCGTGCAACAGCGCGCCGACCTGCGCCGCGCGCAGGCGCAATTGCTGATTGTGGACATGGCCGAGGCGGGGGAGCATCTGGCTGAAATCCTGCAAGCGGCGACGATCCCGGTGCTGCTGCTGGCGGGAGATGCACCGGTCGAACTGGCGGCGTTGTCGGAATACGCCGGCGGCCGCCTGGTCGAGAGCGAGTTCAAGCCCCTGCGCCGCCACGCCCTTGCCGCGCGCGTGGCCTTGCTGTTGCAGCGCGCCTATCCCGAGCACGACGAGCGGCAGGTGCAGCAATTCGGCGACTACCGTTTTGAAACGCCGGCCAATCTGGTCACGCATGCCGGCGTACCGGTCACGCTGACGCAAAAAGAATTCGCGCTGGCGCTGCTGCTGTTCGCCAGCCTCGGCCGGCCGTTGTCGCGTGTTACCTTGCAGGAAAGCGTATGGGGTGCGGAAGACGACAACGCGGTGCCGACCCGCACCATCGACACGCACATTTCGCGCGTACGCAACAAGCTCGCGCTCAAGCCGGAGAACGGCTACCGGCTCAGCACCGTGTACGGCTATGGCTACCAGCTGGAGCGGCTCGACGCCTCCCGCACAGAGAGGTAGGCGGACGTGTCCGGCGCGCGCACCGATCATCTCCTCACCCGTGTTGCAGCATCGCTTACGCGCGATCCGGCGCTTCGCCACGGCCGCTTTGTCGACACCGCCGCCGGCTGCGTACACGTGACCGATTCGGCTCCCGGCGACGACGACCGCCCCTGCATCGTCTTCACTCCCGACGGTCCCAATGTCGTGGCCCACTATCGTCGACTGATCGATTTGCTGGCGCCGCGTTTCCGCGTGGTCTGCTTCGACATGCCGGGATTCGGCTTCTCGTTGCCTGCGCCGGATTACACCCACTCGTTGGACCACGGCGCGCGCGCTGTGCTGGCAGTGCTGAATCAATTACAGATCGGGCGCGCCACGCTGGCGTTCAGCTGCGCCAACGGGCTGTACGCAATCCGTGCGGCGCAATTGGCGCCAGCCCGCGTCGCCAGCCTGATGCTGACGCAGACGCCCGCGCTGGCGGCGATGCAGGCGTGGGCCTACCGGATGATTCCGCGCCCCTTGCGCATGCCGGTGGCAGGCCAGCTGATCACCTGGCTGGCCCGCCGCAAACTGGCGCAGTTGTGGTATCGCAGCGCCTTGCCTGCTACCACGGATGCGGGCGCATTCCAGCAAACCGCCCGCCGTTCGTTCGATGCCGGCGGCTGCTTTTGCCTGGCAGGCGTGGTGCAGGGGCTGTTGCGCGAAACCTCCCTGGCCGCCTCGCCGGACATCCCTTGCACACTGGTCTGGGGCGATCTTGATCGATCTCACCGCGCCACGCCGCCGGAATCGCTGCGCGATTGCCTGCCGCAAGCGGAGATCGTGCAGTTCGGTGACTGCGGGCATTTTCCCGATCTGGAGCAACCAGAGCGTTACGCCCGGGAAATTGTTGCTCATATGGAAAAACTTCCTCCACTTACGGTGTCGCCTCATAGGCTGCATAAATAGTCATTATTGATACACTTCAAAACCCCTTTACGTGCAGCGGGTATAATACTGAGTTGATATTTCCTCATTTTTCGCGCTGATCGGTGCGATAACACTAGAGTCGCCATGCACTTGCTTGCCGTCGGACTGAACCACACTACCGCGCCGGTTTCCCTGCGCGAAAAAGTGGCATTCCCGGCCGACCAGATCGGCCAGGCGGTGGCGTCTGCGCGGGCCTGGTTCGGGCGCGCAGACCTGAGCGCCAATCTGGCGCAGACCGGCGAAGCGGCGATCTTGTCGACCTGCAACCGCACCGAGCTGTATGCGGCCAGCACCGCGGCCGCAGGCGGCGCGGGTGGCATTGATGCCGCCATCGACAGCACCGCGCATTTCCTCGCCGATTACCACAAGCTTTCCTACGCCGAACTGCGCCCCTTCCTGTATGCCTTGCCGCAGGACAATGCCGTGCGTCACGCCTTCCGCGTCGCCTCCGGGCTCGACTCGATGGTGCTGGGCGAACCGCAGATCCTCGGCCAGATGAAGGACGCCGTGCGCCAGGCGGATGCCGCCGGCGGTCTCGGCACCTATTTGCATCAACTGTTCCAGCGCACCTTCGCGGTCGCCAAGGAAGTTCGCAGCACCACTGAAATCGGCGCGCACAGCGTGTCGATGGCCGCTGCTGCGGTGCGCTTGTCGCAACGCATCTTCGATTCGATCTCGGGCCAGAACGTGCTGTTCATCGGCGCCGGTGAAATGATCGAGCTGTGCGCCACCCACTTCGCCGCGCAGAATCCGAAATCGCTGACCGTCGCCAACCGCACGCTGGAACGCGGCGAGACGCTGGCGCACCGCTTCAACGGTGCGGCGCTGCGCCTGGCCGATCTGCCGACGCAGTTGTCGAAGTTCGACATCGTGGTGTCCTGTACCGCATCGTCGCTGCCGATCATCGGCCTCGGCCTGGTCGAGCGCGCCGTCAAAGCGCGCCGCCACAAACCGATTTTCATGGTCGACCTGGCCGTGCCGCGCGATATCGAATCCGAAGTCGGCCGACTCGACGACGTCTTCCTGTACACCGTCGACGACCTCGCCTCGGTCGTGCAAAGCGGCGTCGAAAACCGCCAGGCCGCCGTCGCGCAAGCCGAAGCCATCATCGAGACCCGCGTGCAGTCCTTCATGCACTGGATCGACACCCGCGCCGTGGTGCCGGTGATCCAGGATCTGCACGACGCCGGTGAAACGTTGCGCCTGGCCGAGCTCGAACGCGCGCGCAAACTGCTCGCCAGGGGCGAAGACATCGACGCCGTACTTGACGCCCTGTCCAAAGGCCTCACCGCCAAATTCCTGCACGGCCCGCAACAGGCCCTGCATCACGCGCAAGGCGACGAGCGCACTCAGCTGGTGCAGCTGCTGCCGCAACTGTTCCGCACCAAACGTTAGCGACTCCGTTCGCCGGCCGGCATCCTTGCGATCGCCGGCATTCTCTGCCCCCTGCTTGTATCGCGGGCATCGCATCACCCCCTCATTTCCGTAAAGTCAGTCCATGAAACCATCCATGCTCGCCAAACTCGACCAGCTCGCCGAACGGCTGGAAGAGCTCAATAACCTGCTGATGCAGCAGGAAGCCACGTCCGACATGGACAACTACCGCAAGATGACGCGCGAACACGCCGAGCTCGGTCCGCTGGCGGCGCTGTACCACACCTACACGCAAGCCGCCAACGACATCACCACGGCCCAGGAGCTGCTGTCGGATCCCGACATGAAGGAATTCGCACAGGAAGAAATCAACGGTGCCAAGGCGCGCATGGAAGCGCTGGAAGCCGACCTGCAAAAGATGCTGCTGCCGAAGGATCCTAACGACGAGCGCAATATCTTCCTGGAAATCCGCGCCGGCACCGGCGGCGACGAATCGGCGCTGTTCGCCGGCGACCTGCTGCGTATGTACACGCGCTTCGCCGAACGCAATCGCTGGCAGGTGGAAATGATGTCGGCCTCCGATTCGGAAGTCGGCGGCTACAAGGAAGTGATCGTGCGCATCGCCGGTTTCGGTGCGTATTCACGCCTGAAATTCGAATCCGGCGGCCACCGCGTGCAGCGCGTGCCGGCCACCGAAACCCAGGGCCGCATCCACACCTCGGCCTGCACCGTGGCCGTGATGCCGGAAGCCGACGAAGTCGAAGACGTCGACATCAATCCGGCCGACATCCGCATCGACACCTACCGCGCCTCGGGCGCGGGCGGCCAGCACATCAACAAGACCGACTCGGCGGTGCGCATCACGCACATGCCGACCGGCATCGTGGTGGAATGCCAGGACGACCGCAGCCAGCACAAGAACAAGGCTTCGGCGCTCAAAGTGCTGGCCGCGCGCATCAAGGACGTGCAACTGCGCGAACAGCAGTCCAAGGAAGCTGCCACGCGCAAATCGCTGATCGGCTCGGGCGACCGCAGCGAGCGCATCCGCACCTACAATTTCCCGCAGGGACGCATGACGGACCACCGCATCAACCTGACGCTGTACAAGCTCGATTTCATCATGGACGGTGATCTGGAAGAGCTGACCAATGCGCTGATTACCGAGCATCAGGCGGAGTTGCTGGCGCAGCTGGGCGACGACGAATAAGGGTGTCGATTGTTCAGTGCGATCGGTCAGTAACCCGGCATTGTCGCGGCCTGTGGCACAATGCAGCAGCGCCGGAACCAATTTCACCAGGCCCCCTCTGAGGGTACAGCCCAGGCTAGTAATTCCGAACAACATCAAAATCAAACGCCCATGAAATCGCCCAAATCCCTGTTCCTGTCAGTTGCCCTGTTGTGCATCGCCCTGCTCGGCGTGGCCTTGTATCTCCAGATCGTCGAAGAGATGATGCCGTGTCCGCTGTGCATCATCCAGCGCTACATCTTCGTCGCCATCGCCATCATCTGCATCATCTTCGCCTTCCTGCCGCCCGGTTCCGCCAAGCTTGGCGCCGGCCTCGGCGCGCTGGCTGCGCTGGGCGGCATCGCCACCGCCGGCTGGCACCTGTGGGTGCAGGCGCATCCGGGCACATCCTGCGGTATCGATCCGCTGGAAACTTCCCTGAACACCATCCCGACGGCAACGCTGTTCCCGACACTGTTCAAGGCTGACGGTCTGTGCGCCAATCCATATCCTTTCCTCGGCCTGTCGATTCCGCAATGGTCGCTGATCTGGTTCGCCATCATCGCCATCGTGCTGGTGCGCCGCGTGGTCAAACGCGCTTGATGCAAGATAGTTTTTTATAGTTTCATGAGCGATTTTCCGGACATCCAGCCAGGCACCAGCCTGGCCGACACGCTGCGCAATGCGCCGCTCGATACGCTGGAAAATCGCATACTGATCGGCCATGCGCTGCAACTGACGCGCATCCAGCTGATCACCCAATCCGAACGTCTGCTCACAGCGCCAGAAGCGACTCAGCTGAGCGCGTTGTTTCGCCGTCGCCTGCAAGGCGAGCCGATCGCCTACATCGTCGGCGAGCGCGAGTTCTTCGGCCTTGCCATGCAGGTCACGTCGGATGTCTTGATCCCGCGTCCCGACACTGAATTGCTGGTGGAGCTGGCGCTGGAGCGCTTGCCGCAACACGGCCGGGCCCTCGATATGGGCACCGGTTCCGGCGCCATTGCGGTGGCCATCGCATACACCCGGCCGGATGTCGCCATGACCGCGCTCGACGTCAGTGAAGGTGCGCTGAAGGTCGCGGCGGCCAATGCGCAGCGGCATGGTGCGAAGGTGGAATTTTTGCGCAGCGACTGGTACGCCGCGCTGGATGACATGGGGGACGCCGATCAACCGTACCTCGATCTGATCGTTTCCAATCCGCCTTACATCGTCGCCGGCGACGCGCATTTGTCGCAGGGAGATTTACGCTTCGAGCCGATCGGCGCGCTGACCGATCACGCCGACGGCTTGTCGGCGCTGCGCATTATCGTTGACGGTGCGGCGACCTACCTGAAACCGGACGGCTGGCTGTTGATGGAGCACGGCTACGATCAGTCGGAGGCCGTGCGCAAGCTGCTGGAGCAGCGCGGCTTCTCTGAAGTTCAGAGCTGGCGCGACCTGGCCGGGATTGAACGGGTCAGCGGCGGCAAGCTCCCGACCACTTCGTAACACCTCCCGGGTCCCCAAATAAAAACACCGTCGTCCCGGCGTTGACCGGGGCGACGGTGAATGCTCATGCCAGCGCGTTGGCTACGACAGCTTACGCCGCCTTCTGACCGCCTTCCGGCGCATGGGGCTTCTGTCCTGCATCGAACATCCGCAGCAGATCCGCTTCCTTCTGTTTCGCCG
>Ga0068852_100001470_pt1 | contig 15938 bp, 16 predicted proteins | sample KBSCornC22_FD_66594 | JGI IMG/M metagenome (GOLD analysis project Ga0068852, IMG submission 66594) | Corn rhizosphere microbial communities from Kellogg Biological Station, Michigan, USA - KBS Corn C2-2 | ecosystem: Host-associated > Plants > Roots > Rhizosphere > Soil ... | reverse complement strand
GATCTCGCTTTTGGGGCTCGCCATCTCGACGATGTCGCCCGCCTCCGCGCCCATCACCGCCTGGGCGAGCGGCGCGCGCCACGAAAGCAGCCCAAGCTTCGGATCGGCTTCGTCTTCGCCCACGATGCGCAGCGTCTGCGTGCGGCCCGCGCGCGTGAAGGCGACCGTGCTTCCGAATACGACCGCATCGCCTTCCGGCTTCGGCGCCACGACGGCGCGCTCGCGCGCGACGCGCCAGTAGCGCAAATCGCGCTCGATCGTCTCGCGCACCAGCACGTTCTTCTCGGTTTGCAGCGCCGCCTCGAGCCGCACGACATGCCCCTCGATCTGCGCAAGCCCCTCCGCCGTCACCGGATTGGGCCCCTCCGATACCATCCGCTCCGGCGGGGCCGCGGATTCAGAGGACTCTTTTACGAAGGCACGGGACATGGTTTGTGCTGCCGCCAACTATCCCAGCTAAAGACACTCTGCGGCGCCCTTCCAGTGTTACGCGACCGCCGCAGAGTTTAATTGGGCGCTACAAGCCAAGTTGATTCCGTATTTCGGCGAAGCGCTTATCTGCAAGGTCTAACATTTTTTCTGCGCATTCGATGCAATAGTTCTTGCCCGAATTGTAAGCGCCCCCGTGCACAACCAAGCACTCGTCCCCTTGGGGAATCGAGTGCTTATTCGAATGATGGCACTTGCGTTTGCGGGAAGCAGTCTCGACTTCCACGTGCGTCAGAACATCCCTCAGTTTTGGCATTTGTATTTCCCTCTCAATGGGTTAAGACTAGCGCCTGCCCAACGTTGGGCTATCATGTATAGAGTTGTATAGGGTTAAATAATGTCGGGCAAGGGTGCTGGAGCGGATTTTCTTTCAATAAATGAAGCTGGCGAATACATAGGTGTATCTGTTCAAACTCTTCGGCGATGGGATGCTAACGGGAGATTGAAACCCGTTCGTCACCCATCGAGCGGTTATCGATTCTACAAACGAGCTGATCTAGAGCCATTTCGACTAGAGTATAGGCGTGCAGCAATGCTGCCTGAGATTGCAGGTGGCTATTTTCAATCGACTTTGGCGGATATTGAAAACAATGAACGGCTTCGGGAACCGCAACGCCATGCTCACAGAGCGGTGAGGCAGCATTTCTCTAAGAGCAATGATCCGGCCATCATTCAAATTCCTGTGGGGTGCGGCAAAACTGGATTGATCGCCACGCTGCCCTTCGGAATCGCGCAAGGTAGAGTTCTAGTAATCACTCCAAATCTCACGATTCGAAAGGGCGTAGCTGAATCTCTGGACTTTACCAATCCAAAGAATTTCTGGAGGCGCACAGCAACGCTACATGATTTCTCTGCTGGCCCGTACGCTGCGGTATTGGACGGTGTTGATGCTAACCTGCACGATTGTAATGAGAGTCATTTTGTAGTCACAAATATTCAGCAGTTGGCAAGCTCTGCGGATCGCTGGCTTCCTCAGTTCCCTCCAAATTTTTTTGACATGATCTTAATAGATGAAGGTCACCACAACATTGCGCCTAGTTGGGCAAAGGTATTTGAGAAATTTCCGAGCGCAAAAGTAGTAAGTCTGACTGCTACACCGTTCAGAAGTGACGGCATACGTCCGATCGGAAAAGTCATTTATCGTTATCCATTCGCCCGAGCGATGGTTCACGGATATATAAAGCAAATTCACTCGACCAATGTCGCTCCGTCAGAACTGTACTTCACATACAGAGATGACGTGAAGCGACACACTCTTGAAGAAGTTCTAGAGCTTAGAGAAGAGGCTTGGTTTCGACGCGGCGTCGCGCTTTCGCCCGAGTGCAATCGACATATCGTCGACGCAAGCCTGAAATACCTCAACCTGATGCGAGACAGGAGCGGTTTTCGTCATCAGCTTATTGCCGTGGCTTGTTCGGTCGATCACGCGAAAGAAGTTCGATCACTATATGAGCAGCGAGGATATTCCGCCCGCGAAATCCACAGCGATATGGATGACGAAGAGCAAGATGGCGTTATTTCATCCCTTTCCAAGGGGAAGCTGGATGTGGTCGTTCAAGTGCAGATGTTGGGCGAAGGCTTCGACCATCCACCCCTGAGTGTTGCCGCCATTTTTCGACCCTTTAGAAGCTTGTCTCCTTATATCCAATTCATTGGTCGGGTCATGCGAGTTGTTCGTGAAGGAAAGCCGGATGATCCCGATAATCACGCTTACATCGTTTCTCACGTTGGGTTGAACAACGATGAGCAGTGGAAAGACTTTCGCGAAATCGATTTTGATGATCAAAAACTGATTCACGAATGGGTAAAGGCAGAAGATTTAGGCGAATCCGAAATACGCGAACCTCAAGCCAAGCGTTTTGATGCTGACGTTTTGGTTGATAGCGAAATCCTTGGCGACTTTATCAGACAATCTTTTTTAGACCCTGATGACTCAAGGGTGCTTGATGAATTTTTGAACAAATCGCTTGGAGCGGGTCTAAAATTGGGCGACCTAATATCTAGAGACGAGCTCAGAGAAAGAATAAAAAAGCTTCAGATAGAGCAAGGCGACGGCGCTCCTGTTTCTCTACCGATACAGCCGCAACGCAGAAGGGTGGAAGCAAGAAAGCGATTAAACGAGCGTGCTAAATCCGTGGCAAATCGCGTTATGACGGAACTGAAATTCAGTGGCGCGGGAAGAGAAGTAGGTGCCGCTATCAAATCTGTGCGTGGGCAACCAAACCGCTTGGCGCTAATTGAACTAATGAATAGAGCGATAAATTCTCACCTTGGAATTGGAAAAGGTGAACGAGATAAGATAAGCGCAGATCAGGCCGAAGACGCTCTAGCTGCTTTGGATATGCTAGGAGACACTATACGAGATCAAATCAAGTAGCCGTTACGCGCTCTCGTCTGGTGCTGCCAATGGGCGGGGACGTGAACTGCCCCTACTGCCAAACATCCTTGATCACCTTCGCGCCGGCCGAGTTGCCCAGCGGCGTGAGGCCGTACATGGCTTCGATGGTGGCGAGCAAATTGTCGTGGGTGATGTGCTCGCTGTACTGGCCCTGCTTCACCATCGGGCCGATGAAGATCGTGGCGATGTGGTTGTCCTGCGAGCCCTCATCCTCGTCCCAGGTGACGATGAGCAGGCTGTTGTGCGTGTTCGCCCAGGTTATGTAGTCGGAGAGGTTGTTCTTCAGCCAGGTGTCGCCTTGCGCGATCGTGCCGTCATGCATGTCGTCGTTGAGATTGGGGATCACCCACGACACGGTGGGCAGCTTGCCGAGCTTCTTCGGAAACGCGGTGTAGGGCTCGTTCGTGGTCACGGGCAGGTTGGTGAAGTTGGTCCACGGTGCGTGCTTGCGCGCATATTTGCCGTAGGTGCAGACGAGGGAGCCTTCCGCCGGTAGTCCTTCCGAATAGCCTACGAAGCTGTAGCCGGCGGCGATCAGCTCGCTCGCCTCATTGTCCACGGCGAAGCTGTGCGGACAGGAATCGTTCGTCACGCCCTGTTTCGAGCCGGAAAACAGCTCCAGATAGTTCGGCTGGCTCGGATGGGTGATCGCATGCGAATCCGTGAACAGCGCGCCCGATTGCGCAAGCCCGTTGATGTAGGGCGCCTGCTGCGAACCGATGATGTCGGCGTAGGAGTGGTTCTCCTCCATCACGACGATGACATGCGCGGGCCGGGGCAGCTTATTCGCCGCTGCCGGGTTTGCCGCAAGGGTTGCGCCCAACGCCGCGCACAGGACTGCGCTTGCCACTCTTCCGAATGCCATGATCTACCCCACGCCTGTTTCGTGTGAAAATTACCGCTGGAACGAGTCAGTCTTGTAAAGGTGCGTCTATTTCGGGCTGAAGCCCGCCGGGTGCGAGACGAGCTCGATGTTGTCCATCGCTTCCTGGTCGGTTTCGCCGCCGGAATTGCTCACCATCTCCATGGGGATCTGGATGCTGGTGACGTTGGCGAGCAGGTCGGACCAATTGCCGCCGTTCGACATCGCCCAGTCGGCTTCGACCAGCGGCGCGACAACCGTCACCCACGGATTCTTCTTGTCGAGAATGATCGCCAGCGCGCCGGTGAAGGTCGCCGTGCCACCCGGTCCCGACATCACGATGTTGTAGTTTCCGACGCCGAGCACCCCAGTCTCCTTCACCATCCGGTGCTGGTACGAGATGTAAGCCTTGCCGTTGAGCTTGGTGTAATTCACCGCGGGCGAGAGGAACGAAGCTGGCGCGATCATGATGGTGCCGACGCCGCTGGTCTTGTCGGTGAACAGGGCTTCGCCACCGGGATTGCCGCCTGTTGCATTCCACTGCACGTCGGGGGGCGTGTTGGCCGTCCAGCCACCAAGATCGGAATCGAAGGTCGTTTTGGCGAGGACGGAATCCGCAGCCAGCGTCGCGGTTGAAAAGCAGAGCGTCGTGGCAAAGGCGGCAAGAAAAGCGGTGCTGCGGTTCATGTCGATTCCCCTCCAGGTCGAATGTGACGTTAGAGGAGGATTGCAACATCCACAAGAAATGGCGGCGCCTACGACGTCGGCGGGGGCGGTGCCTCGTTGGAAGGATCGCGCATCTTGGTGCGCGTCACGGCCGACATGATACCGAGGCCGACGATCACGAGCCCGCCCACGATGATCCAGGTGTTCGGGACATGCAGCAGATAGGCGCCGTAACCGACGCCGCCCAACAGGACACCGAAGCCCAACACATAGAGCATAAATGAAGACATGGTGCGTTCCCGAACGATCTCGTCATGTAACTGTTGAGGGCGGAACTCGTTCCAATCTCTTTGGACAAACACAAACCCCGGCGGGTCGCGCCGGGGTTTGTCTGTCAAAGGCCTAGTGTGCGGCCAAAGGCTTAGTGCGCGGCGTCGTCCGGTGTCGCTTCACCGGGCTGGGCCGGATGCACCGTCACCCAAGCGTTCTTGTCGCTGTCCCAGTAGCCGTAATCGCCGGTCACATCGTGCCAGCGGTAGCTATGGGCCTTCCAGTCCCACTTGTCGTCATAGTAGACGACCTTCACCGTGGGGTATTCGTGCAGATCGACCTTCGCACTTGTGTGCCAGCAGTCGCCGCGATCGTTACACGCGATATAGGCCGAGGCACTGGTTGTCAGGGCCGCAAAAGCGGCCGCACCGGCGACGGCGCCGAGCAGGCCTTTCGCGATAAGCTTGTGTTTGTTGGTCATGGGTATGTCTCCTCAATGCGTTGAGTGTTGGCCCACAAACAAAATGCAACCCGCGCGCATGTGTTCCCGGAGTTCCGCCGGGTTCCCGAGTGAAAATTTCCTCAGAGCGGGAACCTGTGTAAAATCGCGCATTGTCGCAAGGAGGTCCGCCATGTGCCGCAATATCCGCACGCTTCACAACTTCGCGCCGCCGGCGACGGATGAGGAGATTCATGCGAGTGCGTTGCAGTTCGTGCGCAAGATCTCCGGCCTCAACCGGCCCTCGAAGCAGAACGAGAAGGTGTTCAACCGCGCGGTGCACGATGTGATGCATGCCGCGCAGCATTTGCTCGAGGACCTCGTGGTCGCCAGCCCGCCCAAGAATCGCGAAGCCGAAGCCGCGAAGGCAAAGGCGCGCAGCGCGAAACGCTTCGGCAAGGCGGCGTAGAGCAGTTTCAGTGTAAGTACGTTCCTTTATACCGTGGCCGCCCCTTGAGGCGGCCATCCAGAAAATAAGTCTATTCACGCGGAGACGCGGAGTATCGCGGAGTGCGACTCCTCCATGTTCTCCGCGACTCCGCGTGCCACTCTTTTTTTTTGCTGGGTGGCCGGGTCCCGCCTACGTTTTCAGCTTCGGCGGCCAAGTCTGAACTCACTCCGCCGCCGTGGCTTTGGCGAGGGCGGCGAGGGCGGCCATGACGGATTGGGATTGATTCCAATAAATCCAAAGTCGCTCTGGCTACAGGATCGCAAACACGCGGTGGCGCACCCCGAACGGCATGCGCTCGCCGACGCCGATGGCGAGTGTGGTGTTGAGCCATTCGTATCGCGCGTCGCCGGTCTCGAACACCATTGCCACGCGCAGGACGTAGCGCGCGGGATCGACCGGCGGCGCGTTCGGGTCGCGGAACGCCGCCGCGACATCGGCGGGCACCATGCTGCGCCCGGTATAGGTCAGATAGATCGTGGCCCCGTCATGCGTACGCCACACCGCGCGTGCATCGAAGGTGCCGGCCGCGGCCCCGTTCGAGAGTGTGCCGCTTCTGGGCCAGTTGCCGCCGCCCGGCAGGATCTCGCCCTTCAGGCGCGGGCCTTCGAACGATCCGCCGGAGACATAGCCCACACGCTGTTCGCCGAACGGCGAACGCCCCACCGAGATGATACCGCCTTCGACCCGGAAATCGGCGACACACAGCGGCGCGGACGCGAGCGTCACGCCGCCAAAACCGTCATCCGCCATGTGGGCTGCCTTTTGGATATGCGGTGCGAAATTACTTCGGTTTCGAAGTATCGCGCAATGCCGCGATCTCCCTTGCGGCTTCTTCTTTCCAGGCGGACAGAAAATCGGCCGGCGCGCCTTTCGGCGCCTCGCCCATCAGCCGGTCCATGAACTTCGCGAACCCCGCTTCGAATGCGTGCCGGCGCATCGTCCACAGCGCGCGCACGCCGGGCTGCGCGAGCGTCTGGCGCCAGCTTGCCGAGAAGCTCGCGAACACCGCCTCGCTGAGCAGGCCCTCTTTGTACTGGAGATAGGTGTCCTCGGCGCTCGCCAGGAACGCGCCATAGATGGCGTTGAACTGGCCGAACTCGGCCGTCGTGATGCCGGCATCACCGGCCGTCCCTTTCGGCAGCGCCTCGGCGAGCGCAGGGTCGCCCGCGGCGAGAATGATGTCGACGGCGCGCGTCGCGCGGCCCTGGCGGATCGCAGCCTGCTGGTTCTTCTCGGCCTGCCGCACCTGCAGCGCGAGATAGATGAGCGAGATCAGCACCGCGAAGGTGCTGACGAGACTGGCGATGGAGGCGAGATCGGAAAGACTCATGCGCCTATTCTAGCGCAGGCAAAGAAAAAAGGGCGGCGATTGCCCGCCGCCCCTTTGACCAGAAAAGCTGTTAGAAATGTACGCCGTAGTGGATGTTGAAGAACTGATACGTCGCCGACGCGCTCTCGGTATAGAGCTGGGTCTGGAACGTGTGATTGCCGATGCCGCCGCCCACTGAACCGGAGGCGTTGCCCACGACAAAGCTGCTGGGACCGGACTGCACGCCCTGATATTGGCATTCCACATCCGCACCATCGATCACGATACAGATGGCCCAATCGGCGCCGCCCGTCTGTACCTGAGACATGACGTCTCCGGTGAGGGTGCATGCCTTCTTGCAGTTCAACGTCGTGCCGGAATCGATGGGGGTGAACGCAAACTGCGGAAGAGACGTGCTGAAGCCATTGCCCGTCACGTAGGCTTCGTTTCTCGTTTTGAGCGTCATAACGGGCTTGTGGATGGTCCGGCCCTTGAGCGGGCTGCCACTAGAACCCGCGTGCGCGGCGCTGGTCATCAGTCCAATAGCAGCTAACGCAACAATGATTTTTGACATAGGGATCCCCGTTTTTTGGCTCTCGCAGGAGGCGAGAGGTATCAAAATTCTAACATTCAACTGCGGAACCTAGAAGGAACGAGGTCACGATTCCGACAAAATTTGTTACACCGCCCTTTACGGGAAATGGCGATGCCCGAGCCCACATGTACGGCCCTTTCGGGCCCCCTACCCAACATGCTGATTTGGGGTTCCTTCAAAATTGGGGAAAAATGTCTCGAAGTCCTTTTCGGGGACAGGTGAGTGGCCACGCTCATGACTGTCCGAAATGTGGGTAGGCTGGAACACGTTTAGCGCATGGCGGGGGGAAGAAGCGGGGCATGCCATCGTTCGTTGTGAAGGCCGAATTGCACGAGCCGCGCGCAAAGACGTTCGTGTTCGCGCGCATGAAGACGATGTATGGCGGCAAGAAGATCGCTGTGGGCGACGAGGTGTTCGTGTTCGCGAGCGAAACGGAAGGCGGGCAGGGGCTCGTCGCACGCGGCGTGGTGACAAGCGTGCAGCCCGCTAAAAAGCCGCGCGGTGTCGAGCGCTGGACCCCGCGCGTAAGCGTTGAAGTCAAACGCACAGCGCTCGCCAGGCGCGCCCTCGGCCGCGAGCAGCTCAAAGCCTGGCGCAGTGTGAAAGACGGCTCACCGCAAGCCGAACTCGATTTCAAATTCTACCGGCAGGCCACGAACAAGATCGGCGGCATCTCGGACGCGGCGGCCGCGTTCTTAAGAACCTGCTTCTGATGTGCGCGATCCGTCGATGCGCCAGGCGATCGTATCGCCGTTCGGCTTGCGCAGGATGGAAACGGACGTGACCGCACAGAACTGGCGCAGCGGCCCCAGCCAGCCGTCGAGTTCTTCGGGCGCCACGCAACAAGCATCAAGCGCTTCCAGCACCGTACGCTCCGGCCAGAGCGCCTCCTCCACCGCAGTCCATGCCGCGTCTCTTTCTTGTCTGCTGCGTGTTGCCCGGACTGGCAGGTGCCGAGCGAGCGTGCCGACGAGCGTGTCGTGCGGATGCGCCCGCTGAAGACAGGCCAGCTTCGCATTCAGGACGAATGCGTTCCCGGCCAGAAACGCCGCGCGCATATCCGGCGCGTGGATCGTGCGGATCGCGTCCAGGCGCGCGCGGTTGGTGGCGACGACGGAGCTATCCGCGTGATGCACGATAAACGAGAACCGCGCCCCCTGCCGAAGCACGCGGGCGAGCTGCCGTGCGGTCTTGTGCATGCGGCCGTATTCGTAACCGAACTGGCTGATGGCGGCATCGAAGATTGCGTCCGCGAACGGCAACTGTTCCATCGGCGTGTCCGAAAGCAGCTGTATCGAGGCCTCGGTGGCGGCAGGCACCATCGCGAAATCGACGCCCGTCACATCGAGATCGCGGCGTGCCGTCACCATCGCGGCCGCAGCAGCGCCCGCACCGCAGCCGAGATCGAGGATGCGCGCGCCCGCGCCGAGCTGCCCGGCAAACGAAGACCAGTGGCCGCGCAGGGCGTGCGTCACGTCCGGCGCGCCGCGGATGCACTGTTGTCCCGACGCGGGATCCTGCCAGAATGCCGTCCACGCTTCGCGGATGCGTGTTCTGTCGTGGAGCTGCATGACGCGCGCTCGTTCCCCAACGATTTGCGGTGATGCGATCACAACGCGGCGTGCGCGCGGGGGCCAGTGACATGAACGTGAGATGACGTGAACGTGAGAGCGATGCGAGAGTGTTCACGAAAACGCGATTGCGCGGCGGCGTCCTGACATGGAGCAATCCGCTGCGCATCTTCCCGACCCGTTCGCCCATATCCGCATCATCATGGGCTTCATCGTCAGCCTTGCCATGGCGCGGCTGCTCACCGGGATCGCGCGATTCATCCAGCATCCGGGCTCTCTCAAGGTGGACGCGGTGCACCTCGCATGGTCCGCCGGCGTGTTCGTGCTGCTGGTGCATTTCTGGTGGTGGGAGTTCTGGCTCGGTGCGATCACGCACTGGACCTTCGCGCTCTATGCGTTCCTGGTCGCCTTTGCGCTGCAGCTCTATCTGCTGGCGGCGTTGCTCTATCCCGACAACATCGCCGAGTATGACGGCTATGGCGATTATTTCCTGAAGCGCCGCGCGTGGTTCTTCGGCATCTTCGCGAGCGTACAGGTTTTCGACGTGGTCGACACGCTGATCAAGGGCGCCAACCATGCCAGCCAGTATCACTGGACCTACTGGGCCCAGGACGGCGGCACGTTCGTGTTCGCCCTCGCGGCGATGGCGATCGCGAACCGCCGCTTCCAGGTCGCGTTCGCCGTCCTGAACCTGGCCGTCGAGCTCTGGTTCATCGCAACGAGCTTCACGACGCTGGGGTGACGGCTTTCAGCGCAATTTCGCGGGTACGCCGGGATATTCGCTCAACGCGGAGCCGAGGCTTTTCATCAAAGGGCCGAGCCACGGCTCGAAGCGCTTCCAATAATCGACAGCCTCTTTCGTGATGGGGCGGCGCACCTGCTCGGAGCTCGGCGTCAGAATGGTTCGCTTCGTTTCGTAAAACCGCAGCGTGCCCTCTTCGAACGGCAGTTCGAGATAGTCGAACAATCCGCGGATCTCGGTCTCCGGATCGGCGACCATGTTCTCGTAGATCACGCGATGAACCTTGCCCGGCAGCACGCGGTTGAAATGCGCCATCAGTTCCGCATATTCGCGCCAGGAACGGCCAAGCTCCGTCATGCGAAGCCGCCCTGCGGCGCTGTACAGTTTGAACGTGGAGAGACACGAGTCCGCGGGATTGCGCCTTGCGTCGATGATCTTCGCGTTGGGCAGGATGAGATGGATCATGCCGGTGAACAGATAATTGTCCGGCTTCTTGTCGATAAAGAACGGACGTCCCAGGTTTCTGTGCACGCGTGCATAGCCAAGATATTCCTCGCCCAGCGCGGCAACCTCGTCGCGGTCCAGCGACGCCAGCGCCGACAGCGCATCGGTGTCCAGGACCACGCCGAGGCCCTGGCGGCGCGCCAGCCGCTTGGCGAGATTGCCGATGTAGGGGAGCTCGGCGGTGCCCTCAATCGCCGAGTGGCTGGAGAGAATCTGCTCGACGAGTGTCGATCCCGAGCGCGGCCGGCCAAGAACGAAAATCGGATCGGGCGCCTGGCATCCCCATCCTTCGCGGCTGCGCAGGAACTCCGGTGTGAACAGCGCCTTGTTGGCGGTCACCGCCGCCGTGAGCGCGTCCGGGTTGTAGGTCGAGTTCAGGCGCATGGCCGCGTTCACCGCGGCGTACTGGTCCCATGCGCGTTTGATGTCACCCTGATCCTCGTAGGCCTTGCCGAGCGCAAACTGAAAGCCGGCGCGGTCGCTGGGCGAGAGATCGGCCTTCACCAGCTCTTCGTGCATGGCGGCGATGTCGGCGGGATCGAAGCGGAAGGTCTTTAAGTTTGCGAGGCTCCAGTAAGCCTGCCCGCAGGATGCGCGAATGGCGATCGCCCGCCGATACGCCTCGATGCTTTGTCGGCTGGAGCCCGAAACGCGCAAGGCATGGCCGTAGGCTATCCAGCACTCGGCGCGATCCGGGTTCTCCTCCGCCAGCGCTTCGTAGAGTGCCGTGGATTGGGCGTTGTCGCCGATGTTTCCCAGCACGCCCGCCTTCATCTGCCGGAAGAGAGGATTGGCCGGATCTTCGGCAAGCAGAATGTCGAGTTCGGCGAGCGCCGCCGCATAACGGTTCATCTCGGCGAGCTGCTTGGCGTATTCGCATCGCGCGGCCGTGAAATCCGGCGCGGCCTCGAGGCAGCGCTGCAGATACTCCAGCGCCTCCTCGCGCCGGTCCTGGCGGTAGAGCGCGCGCGCCAACAGGAACAGCGCGTCGGCGTCGTTCGGACTCTCGGCGAGATGCGCCAGCAGCGCCTTGCCGGCGGCCTGGGCGTTGCCTTCACGCATGTCCGAAACGATCCGGCGCAAATGTGGATCGCGCAGCGGCCGCTTTGTCCCAAGCTCGGCCGTGGCCCGCGCGAATGCGCCCGTCTTGGCAACGTCGTTCATCGCGATAACGAATAGAGCAAGCGCGCGGCCCTGAAAAGATTGGTGAGCAAACCGCGATTTCGGGGCATTCCGTCTTCTAGAGTATTTTCGGTTTAGATGAATTCACCCCAACCCTCATAGCCGGGCTTGTTCTGGCTTGACCCAGAACAGAATCTCACGCGGAGTCGCGGAGAACGCAGAGGAGTTGCCCTCCGCGATACTCCGCGTCTCCGCGTGGATAGACTTTTTCTGGATGGCCACCTCCCGCCTACGCTTTTAGCTTCGGCGGGCAAGTTTGAACTCACTCGGCCGCCGTAGCTTTAGCGAAGGCGGCGGAGGGCGGCCATGACGGATTAGAATTTGTTCCGATAAGGCCTAAACCGCTCTAAGAAAAAGAGGGCGGCTCGCGCCGCCCTCTTGTCAGTCAACCGCCACCCGACGTCAGTGGCTGACGTCCTTGCCCAGAAGCGCAAAGGCGAGATCGACCTGCCCGACGCTCCAGCAATCCGAGATCGTCTCGAACTGCTGCAGGCATTGCGGGTCGGAGACGCTGTTGCCGCCGCCATAGTAGTAGCCCGCGCCCTGGTTGTTGTTCACGGTGAGGTTCTGCATCCACGCCCAGTAGCCGCTGGTGTTGATGCCCGCCATGTTCGGCTGGACCGATACCCAGTACCTGTTGTCCTTTTTATCGCCGCTGAACTTCGCCTTGCAGGACTTGGGCAGCTTGAGTTGGAAGGAGCCCGTATCGAGGCCCGATGCGGGTGTGAGGTTGTCGCATTCGGCCACTTTTGAATCTTTGTCCGGCAGACCTTTCTTGTCTTTCCAGAACAGCAGGTTCACGGACGAAGCCGGGCCGCCACCGATATAATAGAATCCCGTGGTGTCCACTTCCTTGACCTTCCAGGTGTGCCCAGCGGGAACCACGAAATCGTCGGCCAGATACTCATCGTATTGCGGATACGAACTCAGGGTTTGCGAAAACCAGCCATAGGAAGCGTCGCCGATGTTCTGGTCGTAAAGCGTCACCAGGCCTGGCGCATGCGCATGGACGACGCGTTGCGCCGTTCCGTGCGCGCCCGCGCCGGTCATGGGGTTGGCAGCATAAGCGCTGGCCGTCAGAGCCAGCGTCGCCACCGTGGCAAGAAGCATTGCTTTCATCGTTTGAGAGCCCTCTCTTCCGGATTGTGTGCAGGAGAAATCCCCTACTTGGGACAGAAATCTAGCGCTGGATTTCCATCGGTGCTACCGGGGTCGGCTGCCAAGCGTCTTCCGCACGTTCGGCCGTCCGGCCCGCTTCATTCCTGTGCCGCGGCTGGTTCTCGATGCTTCGGACATCGCGATGGCGACGTTGACACGCTGATCAAGGGCGACAACCACGCCAGCCAGTATCACTGGACCTACCGGGCACAGGACGGCGGCATGTTCGTATTCCCGCTCGCCGCAAGGTGGTCGCCACCCGCCGGTCCAGCTTGCCGTTGCAGCCCTGAACCTCGCTGTCGAGCTAGGGTTCATCGCGACGAACTTCACGACGCTGAGGTGAGGCGGTATAGTTTCCCGCAAGAGTAGCGACACCAATTGAAATTCAGTATGGAAATAAAGTAAAACCAAAAAATACTTGGGGGCATCATGTCAAAGAAAGAGTTAGCCAAAGAGATATCTTTCCTTTGGCAGCAGATGAAGGTTGGCAAGGCATTTCTTTTACTGGGCGCCGGTGCCTCTGCAGCTAGCCTGAATTCGTCGGGCCAAAAAATCAAACAAAGTAGAGCGTTGGCAAGGGCGCTAGCCGAAAAAGCAGGTCTACCTTACTCGGACGAGGATTTGCCGGACGTTGTTCAAGCGGTAGTTGGCAGACGCTTGAGCGAAGTCCAATGGCGCGACTTCCTCAGAGGCGAATTTGTAGGCAGTCGTCCAAGTCAAGCACTCAGGGCTCTGTTTGGGTTTTCTTGGGCTCGGGCGTACTCATTTAACATAGACGACGCTGTCGAGCGCATTGGGCGGCCAAGTAGTGGGCAACATCTAATTGCTTACAACGCCCGCACTGATAGGGCCGCGACGAAAGATGAGAGAAACCCGTCCGATCTACATTTAGTGCATCTCAATGGCGAGGCAAACAAGCCGGAACATGGCCTTATTTTTTCCAGGGACGAGTATTCGGAAGCCTTGAATGACGAGAACCCTTGGTACGAAGAGCTTGCCACAGATTACTATCGATTTACTCCTGTGATTATAGGTTCTCGTCTCAACGAGCCCTTGCTCGATGTTGAGCTCGACCGAATGAAAAGAAGGGAGGGAAAGGGAGGCGCCGCTTTTCTGGTCGTCCCAGATCAGCTCACTCCGATCCAAGCAGAGGTTCTCGCGTCTCGAAACATATTCCACATTGAGATGTCGCTCGAAGAGTTCGTCGACCTCGCAAGACATGAACTAGGCGACATCGTAAGCGTGGGATCGATTGCGACCGGGGCGAACGAGCAGATCTCGGCATCGATGCTCGCCTCGTTAACTCCACAAGACATAAATGCCGCATTAGCGGTTTATCCTATTTCATATGCTGCTCAGCAGTCAGCGCTTAGAGATCTGGCAGATGATTTTCAGAAGCTTGCGAGGGATTTCTTGTTGGGCGCGCCGGCGACTTGGCCGATCGCGGCTTCGGATGTGCCGGTCGAGCTTGCCGAAGGCCGCAATCTGGTCCCGTTCATCACTGAATCGGTTGCGCAAGGTCACAAAATGATTGTTGTCACCGGAGCCGCAGGGTCAGGTAAGTCCACACTCGTCAAACAAGCACTATTGCGCATGCTGAAGGACGATAGAAGTTCAATAGTGTACGATCTAAGAGGTGAGGCTCACAGCTTCAACCGAGTATTCTCCCTGTTGAGGCGTATTCATCCAGATAGGCGGGTTTTTGTTCATTTGGATAGCCTATATGTCTACGGAGATAAGCTTTCTGCTGACCTAGAAGCACAGCGCGATAGCAATATAGTGGTGGTGACGTCGGCGCGTTCGGGAGAATGGCGAGAGCGATTTGAGCGCCATTTCTGGTCAATGGCCGTTACCTATGAGCTGAGACGCTTCAGTGAAGCCGATTACGCTCCACTTGCAAATCGTATTCTGCGATACGTCCCGTCACCGTCCTTTTCGAGGGCGACGCCGGAAGCACGTCTTGAGAAATTCCAGAAGAGTCGACGTCAATTACTCATCGCTCTTCGAGAAATAACCGAATCAAAGAAGTTCGACGAAGTTATTAGAGATGAATATGCGAAGCTTCCCGACGAAGCTACACGTTTCTTGTTTCGCGTCGTAGGTGTTTCTACTCTTTCTCGCGTGGGGTTGGACCGTGCGCTTGCGAAAGACATTTACGGAAAACAGCGATTCAATCGCAGCTTTGAAAGTGCCCTTCTTGCGCTCGAAGGAATCGTTGTTATGAACGCGCAAGCAAGGCTTCAGGTACGGCATGAGCTATATGTCGAGTATATTTTCAAGCATACGGAATCTCTTGAGAACTATCTTCAGGCCGTTATCGCCATCCTGACGGCGCTTTCGAGGTATCAAGTGCCGTTGATCACCTCTCTTTCGCGCATTGATGCCCAACTCTTCAAGTATCTCTTGAATTATCGTTCGTTGATGAGGCGCGCGCGCGCGCAGGGGAGGCCGAAGGCGGCTCTCAAAGTTTACGAAAGATTTGAGAAGGCTTTTGAACAAGACGGCCATTTCTGGCTGCAGTACGCCCTGTATGTGCGGAACGTTGGAGACGTGGCTCGCGCACTGGATTTACTCGATAAGTCTATTCAAGCTTATCCAGACAATCCTCAAGCAATCCACGCGAGAGCCGACCTTAAATTGCGAATTGCAGCTGAGCCCATTACTTCTCATGAGCTTGCACAAGCTTATATTGATGAAGCCGTGGCAGATCTTTTGAGGCTTGATGCCCGCCAGGATGCCCGCGCAGATCTGTATCCTATTGTTACATTGGCAGATAAACACGTGGGTGCGCTTATCAGGCGCGGTCGTACTGCCGAAGCAAAAGAGCGAGCGAGGGGATATTTTGCCCAAGTGCGGGAGCGAGAGAGAATTTTTAGGGCGCCGATCTTAAGCCGTCTAATGGCAAATTTGTTGAAGTTCGCCACTACGGGAGTGTGGGTTCAAACTGAATATAGCCATTTTGATGACTGACGCAGCGTCGTTGGAAATTTCACAAGATCGGCTAACGGACGGTCGCAGGTCTTGTAGAGTTCCGCTTAGCGCGAACGGCTTCCAAACGTCTTCGGCGCATTGGGCCTAGGTGCGCGGCGCATCTTGCCGCGGCTGGTCTTCTGATGCTTCGGCCCCCGGCTCGGCGAGGCCTTGTCTTCCGCGCCGTCCCGTACCGCTGACAGGAACGCATCGTCCACGGCGCGGTCGACTTCGCTTTGGCGGGCGAAGGGGTCGTCGGCGATGGTGAGTTC
>Ga0068852_100001462_pt1 | contig 15970 bp, 13 predicted proteins | sample KBSCornC22_FD_66594 | JGI IMG/M metagenome (GOLD analysis project Ga0068852, IMG submission 66594) | Corn rhizosphere microbial communities from Kellogg Biological Station, Michigan, USA - KBS Corn C2-2 | ecosystem: Host-associated > Plants > Roots > Rhizosphere > Soil ... | reverse complement strand
TCTGTCCTGGCTGCACCTGTCCTGGTTGGCCCAGGTTTCCGGCCCGGCCCAGGCTCCCGGTCTGCCCCCCCTGTCCGGATTGTCCCGGCTTCCCTGAGTGGCCAAGGTTTCCAGTCTGCCCGGCCTGAGCTTCCTCAGGCTCCGCAATCTCATTCAGATGATCCACCGACTGACGAATGACCTGATAGCTGCGCTCATGATCCTCCGCACCCGGCTGATACTTGGCGAACTTTACAAAATCAGTCATGCGCAAGGTCTCCGCCAGCGCATCGAAATGCTGACGGGCCAGGGACAATCGCCGTAGCTGCCCGATAAGCTCCTCATTCGTCTCCGCCATACTGGCAATACCAAGCCTGCGCAACACAAACAGACGGAGAATATCGTTGAGACGCGTATAATATACTTTTATCTGCCCATCCACACCAGCCCCCTGCTTATGCAGCTCCTCCAGCTGCCGCACCGCCTCCTCATAAGGAGTGAGCACCACCAGCGGCTCCGCCACCGTTCGCTTCAGCAGCTTCTTCTTCATCACCAGCCATACCACCAGCGCCAGCGCTATCAGCGTCAACGCTCCCACACACCAGGGGACCCATCTGGCATAGGGGTTAGGTATATCGATGATATCCTTGATGTCGTGATAGTCCTTGTTAGGGTCGAACTTGGAATAGTTCACCCGGAGCATCACCGTGTCTGAAAGGTATCTTTTATTCCCCGAGTAAAAAGGTAATTGCGGAATGACCCAGACTCCCGAGTCGAAGCTGGTGACGGTAAAATATTGCCGGTAATACTGCTCATCCGTCCTGCTGACAGAATCCAGCCGGCCTTTCTCCAGCCACTCGAAATGTGGAATACTGTCCAGCGGCGGCCAGGTGAGAGGCGCATTGCCCGGTACAAAGGCCTCCACCAGCATGTGCACCGGCTGGCCGATGACGATCTCCTGCTTATCCAGCGATACTTTCACCTTTATGGCAGGCCCATTGGTGTGATGCCCCGTATGCGGTTGGGCGGACGCCGCGAAGGTCATCAGGAGAAAAGCCAGGCCCCAACCTATGGTTCGTACGGGGCTAAATATATGTAATGTCGATCTTTTCATGTACTATGCCGGCCGGTGACGTCCGACAAAAAACCGTTGTAATATTTTGACGTAATCTTCGTCTGTGCGTAAGTGCAGCAGGTCCGAACCGGCCCTTTGAAAAATACCCTTACACTGTTCCGTCTGATCAAAAAAATGTTGTTGATAATTAGTCCGCACCACGTAGTCGTCCGTATCCACCCAATAGCGGGCGCCTGTCTCCGAATCTTCCGCCTCGATCAGCCCGATGGCCGGCAGCTCCATATCCATCTTGTCGTAGACCTTGATCCCGACGACATCATGCTTCTTACCCGCCACTTTCAGCGCATCCTCGAATCGCTCTTCTCTACCTGAACCCGCCCCGGCCACCCCACGCTCTTCGATAAAGTCGCTGAGGAAGAATACGATACTCTTCTGACGGGCGCTGCGGTTGAGAAATCGGATGGCTTCCCGCAGATTGGTCCCCTTGTTGCGGGGCTCTGTGGTCAGTAGCTGTCGTACGATATAAAGGACATGCTCCCTTCCCTTTTTGGGCGGTATATACCCTTCGATCTTGTCACTAAAGAGAATGATCCCTACCTTATCGTTGTTATTGATGGCCGAAAAGGCAAGCACAGCGCATATCTCCGTGATCAGGTCCTTCTTACGGGCATGCACAGTGCCGAATAGCGAGCTCGCGCTTACATCCACCAGCAGCATCACCGACAGCTCGCGCTCTTCCTCGAACAGCTTGCTGAAGGGATGGTTGAACCTGGCAGAGACATTCCAGTCGATGAATCGGATGTCGTCTCCCGCCGCATATTCCCTTACTTCACGGAAGCTCATACCACGCCCTTTGAATGCACTGTGGTATTCACCCGTAAAGAGATGGCGCGTCAGCCGCTTGCTCTTTATCTCCAGCTCCCGCACCTTTTTCAATATTTCCGCAGTCGTCAACATAATGAGTTGCTTATTTTCCGTGCCCCCCGCCATAGGCCTGAACCATCAGGGGATAGGTATTGCTTTTAATACATCGTCGATCACCTGCTCCACGTTTACGCTCTCCGCCTCCGCTTCATAGGTCAGCCCGATACGATGACGCAGCACATCCTTGGAAATCGTGCGGACATCCTCCGGAATCACATATCCCCGCTTGTTAAGGAAGGCATTTGCCTTGGCCGCCAGCGCCAGGTTGATGCTCGCACGGGGGCTTCCGCCATATGCGATCAGGGGTTTCAGCTTCTCCAGCTTATATTTCTCCGGGGTCCTCGTAGCAAATACAATGTCCAATATATAATGCTCCACCTTCTCGTCCATATACACCTGCCTGGCCAGATCCTTGGCCTCTTTGATCTCCTGCATCGATACCACCTGCTCCACTTTGGGAGCCTGGGCCCCCTGTACGTTCTGACGGATGATCAGCTGCTCCTCTTGTTTGCTGGGATAATCCACGATCACTTTCATGATAAATCGATCTTGTTGAGCTTCCGGCAGCGGATAGGTTCCCTCCTGTTCCAGGGGATTCTGTGTGGCCAGTACCAAAAAAGGCTCTTCCAGCCGGTAGCTGGTATCGCCGATGGTCACCTGTCTTTCCTGCATCGCCTCCAGCAGGGCGCTTTGCACCTTGGCCGGGGCGCGGTTGATCTCATCGGCCAGGACAAAATTGGCAAAGATCGGACCCTTCCGCACGACAAACTCATGCTTCTGCTGGTTGTAGATCATCGTTCCAATGACGTCCGCCGGCAGCAGGTCCGGCGTAAATTGAATACGGCTGAACTGGGCATGGATGGCCTGTGACAGCGATTTGATAGCCAGTGTTTTTGCCAGACCCGGTACCCCCTCCAGCAGAACGTGCCCATTGCTAAGCAGCCCGATCAGCAACCTGTCCAGCATATGATGCTGTCCCACAATGACCCTTCCCACCTCATCCCTGAGCCTGTCTATAAAAGCCGCCTGGTATTGTATCTTGTTATTTAGCTGTCTGATATCCTCTGCGGTATAGAGCATATTTCTAATATTAGGATTGCAAAATACGAAACAAGAGGCAAGTAGCTTGCCAGATAATCATAAACTTGATTTTTTACACGCAGAAGGGGAAATAGTTGCCTAAAAAGGTGATATCTATGGCAATAAAACCCCTTCCTGCACTGTTAAAGGATCACTCTTAATGTTAACACAAACCAGTATTTATGAAAAACAATTTGTTATTTGCTGCTATCAGCACCGCCGCCCTTCTGACCCTTCTTATCACCAGTTGTAGCAAGAAGAACGATTCCCCGGCCTATACCACCAAACAGCTGGCCGGAACCTATAAAATTACCGCCGCCACGGCTTCTTCCGGCGGCACTACCATCGATGCGTACCAATATATGTACGACTGTCAAAAAACCTCCTCGCAGACCCTGAACGCGGACTCCACCTATAAATCCATCGATGTTTGCAACAGCGACACGACCACCGGCAAATACGTCGTCAAAGGAAATCTCCTCATCTCCGACCCAGACGCCAACCCAGATACCGTCACCATCAAAAGCTTCAATGGCTCTCAGTTGGTAATAACTTTCTACGAAACTGATCAGGGAGTTACCTACCTGACTACAACAACCCTGACAAAACAATAACACCGTAAAATTATACTTATCGGGGCTGCCTCATCGGCAGCCCTTTTTATTGTTAGCAAAATGCCGCATTTGGGAAATCATTCCCGCCCGGCCCAAGGCAACCTTTTTCGTCCTAACTTCGTCCTTATAATCAGCGTACCCCCGAAAGCCGGCTTTTTAACCCGTTTTTAATCAGGACATGCAATAAGTTTTTAAGACCTTAGTTTTAAACCTTTGAGGCTTCCGCGCTTCTAATGGACACCGTGCAGCATGCTTTGGAAATGGACCATACTAGCAATCCCCATCAGCCTGACCCTGGGCAGCTGCCAAAACACGTCCCATCGGGATATGGACCTCCTCACCAGCACCCCCTGGAAATACGAAAAGGCCGGCTTTGATACCGAGACGGGAGATGAGGACGCTGCCAGCTTCAACGCGCTCGACCCCCGTATCGTTGGTTTTGAAAAAGATTATGCCATCGTTTTCCGCACTGACGGCACCGGCGCCCTGAAAGAAACCCACCCCCGAAATAAGCATCATAGCCCCGACAGCCTCCCCTTCTTCTGGTCCTTCCAGAATAATGACAGCGTGCTTTATTTCCAGGATCAGTATTACAAGATCCAGACCCTTAATAGCGACAGACTCGTTATCTATGCCGATCAGCGCCTTGGCAGCGACCATTCACGCTATACCATTATCCTCCGGCACTAGTTCCCGCACGACCTCCCGAAATCCGTATCCACCACCCCGTGGCCTGAAAATTGCGGCATGGTTTACATGCACATTAATTCCTTAACAATCAATTATCTACACTAAATGAACCGATTTATCTGGACGGCTGCCAGCCTGATGACCTTCACGCTCATCTGGACCGCCTGTAGCAAGCACAATTCCGGCAGTAATAACAATAATAACAACTCCAACATGACCCTTATGACCCAGGGCGTCTGGAAATACGATACTTCCGGCTTCGATCTTACAGGAGATAACAAGATCGACTATCCCGACACGTTGATACAGCCTTGTGTTAAGGATAATACCTATCAATTTAAGATGGATAGCACCGTGGTAGTGGATCAGGGAGCTACCAAATGCAACAACTCCGACCCGCAGACCGCCACCTATTCCTGGAGCATCAGCAATAGCACTCCCCCAATTCTGAGATCAAACGCTGATTCCATACTCACCGGCGGAGTCACCGTATCGGTACTTACCAGCACCCAGCTGCAGATGTATAAGGACACCTCCATACTGGGCATCTCTGTACGATATGTGCTATCGCTGAAACATTAGAAGGATCACTTGTCGATGGTCTGCCCAGGCGGCAGGCCCCCGCAGCAGGCCCGGCAACTGGCCACGGCATATCAGCCCAGGCATCTTTAGTCTAGGCTAAATATTTCCCAACAATAGGTACCCGCCGTCCTACGCCAAAGGCCTTACAGCTCACGCGTATGATGGGACAAAACTGATTTCGCTTGTATTCGCTGGTATTTACCAGCCGCAGCACTCTTTTTACCAGCGCCTCATCGATGCCCATGGCAACGATCTCCTTAGGCCCCTGCCTCCTTTCAATGTATTGATAAAGCACCTTGTCCAGCACGTCATATTCGGGCAGACTGTCGCTGTCTTTCTGATCAGGCCGCAGTTCCGCAGACGGAGCCTTCTCGAGAATATTGGTAGGAATGATCTCTCCATCCCGGTTGATATACCGCGCCAGCGCATATACCTGTATCTTATATACATCGCCAAGCACGCTCAACCCGCCCGCCATGTCGCCATACAACGTACCATAGCCTGTGGACAGCTCGCTCTTATTGGAGGTATTCAATAGTATATAGTTGAACTTATTGGCAATCGCCATGACGATATTACCTCGTGTACGGGATTGAAGATTCTCCTCCGCCAACCCGATCGTTAACGTCTGGAGGCCTTCGTCGGACCTGCTTTGAGACGGTCCTCCCCGGTCGGAACCTACGGTTCCTGCCGAGCCGCCCTGGGCGGATCCGCCCCCTTTAAACACCGGTTCCAGCGCACGCAACAGTGACTCGTATACTTCCCGGATGGGAATGAGATCATAGGGATTACCCAGATTGCGTGACAGCTGCTCCGCATCGCTGACGGAATGAGACGTCGAATAGGGAGAGGGCAACAGGATCGCCCTTACATTCTCTTTTCCCAGCGCCTCGCAGGCCAGGGCCAGTGTCACAGCGCTATCGATCCCGCCGCTGCTGGCCACGATCGCTTTTTTAAAACCCATCTTGGAAAAATAATCCCGTATACCCAGGATCAATGCCTGATGTATCTCCCGGATATTTTCCACGTTCACCAGGTACTCGACTACCTTCTCCGGGTCCTTCAATTTGGACACCCGCATTTCCTTGTCAAACACGGCAGGTTCACCCCCGCCCGCTTTGGCGGCCGTCGTAGGCTGTGTTTCCCCTCCACTGATAGCCGCCGCTTTGCCCGTAGGCACTGTCAGCTCCTTCCGGGCCTCCTCTTCATGGATGGGTATAGAGAATCCCGGCAGTATCTCTTCAAAAAGAGGCGGTACAGGAGCCGGCAGCTCCACCATAGCCCAGTCCTCTTCAAAATATTTCATTTCTTTTATCAACGTCCCCGTCCCGTCATACACCAGGCTGCCCCCATCAAAGACGATCTCCGTCTGTGACCCCACTGCATTGCAGTAGTACAACGGCAGCTTGTACTTCAATACATTTTGTCGCACCACCTCCTTCCTGTCCTCATCGTGATCATAGTCGAAAGGACTGGCCGAAATATTGATCATCAGGTCCGGCCCCTGCCCTATCAGCTGATCCATGGGACAAACCCTGTACAAGGGATTATCTCCCAGATTCCATATATCCTCACAGATAGTAAGAGCGATCTTTTTGCCTTTAAAAGGGATCACCTTCCATTCGTAGGCCGGCTCAAAATAGCGGTATTCATCAAATACATCATAAGTAGGAAGACAAGTCTTGTGCGCGACACCCCTGACCTCCTTTTCATAAAGGAGCCAGGCCGCGTTAAAAAGATCCTTTCCCTGCCGGGCGGTATTGCGCGCCGGAGCCCCTATGATGACCCCTATCGTGTCCGCCTCTTCTTTTATCCGGTCTATATAAGCATAACATTGTGCTATGAAATCCTCAAACTCCAAAAAGTCCCTGGGAGGATAGCCGCAAACGCAGAGCTCGGAGAATACCACCAGGTCGGCGCCCGCCGTTTTGGCCTGCCGGATGGCTTCGATGATCTTACGGGTGTTTTCCTCAAAGTTCCCGATGTGATAATTTTGTTGGGCCAGTGCGATCTTCATACCACAAAATTACGAAAACGAACCCATGGTTCGTCGTCCGTAGGACAGACATTAGCCCTTTCCGGAAGACGGGGCAAATTTCCCAGAAAACCCGTCTTCCGGATATTAATCTCATGGTATTCACGTTATTTCGCAGTATGAAGAACCATCCGCTCACCACTGTTAACGCACCTCATCGGCCCTTTCCCCGCAGACTCAACCTATCCCTGTTTGGGATCGCTCTCATTTTCAGTTTTTTACTATCTTCTTGTGGCGGCAACGGCCCCGATCTCTCCCGTGTCAACGTAAAGCCCGTACAGATCATCCGCTTTGACACCGCCTGGTTCTCCCTCGACTCCAATCACATCGAGCCCGGTCTTGACAGGCTCGACAAGGACTACCCATATTTCCTGCCTGACTTTTTATACAATATCCTCGGCGTCCCGCCGTCCTCCGACACGAGCACCATAGCCCTGAGCGCCAGCCGCCAGTTCCTTGTAAGCTATATACCCGTAAAAGATTCGCTGGAAAAGAAATACCCCGACCTCCACTGGTTGGAAAAAGAGCTCACTGAAGGCTTTCGCTATATAAAATATTATTTCCCGCATTATACCCTTCCCCAGAAGGTAGTCAGCTATATTGGCCCCTTTGATGCCCCCGGCGTGGCCATTACAAGATATGCGCTCGCCATCGGCCTGCAATCCTATGCCGGCAAAAATTTTTCCTTTTATCTCAGCGGAAAGGGACAGGATATGTATCCAGTTTATATCTCCCGTAGATTCGAGCCCCAATACATCACCTCCAACTGTATCACCGTCCTTGCACAGGATATTTTCCCCGACAGCAGCGATGGCCGTCCCATGATCGAGCAGATGGTCACAAGAGGAAAATATTGGTGGCTGTCGAGCAAGCTCCTCCCTTCCACACCCGACAGCATCATCACCGGCTTCACCAACGCACAGCTCAAATGGTGCTCCTCCAATGAAGTAGGCCTCTGGAATTATTTCCTCCAGAACACCGACCTCTATACCGTGGATCCCGACATCATAAAGAACTATATCGGGGAAGGCCCCAAAACCCTTGGAATGCCCGATGCCTCTCCCGGCAATGTCGGTACATGGGTAGGCTGGCAGATCGTGAAGAAATACGTACAGCTGCACAATGACATCACTCCCGAAACGCTTATGCATACCCCCGTTCGCCGCATCATCGAAGAGGCAAAATACAAACCCAAATAGCGCGCCTTTTATTCGGCATATCATCGATCCGCTGTCTCTGCAAGACGGACCACGGGTCCGTCGCGCGAAGCGCCATCATTAGATTATTTTTGTCTGTCCCTACTTTTCCCAAAGGGCAGACAAAATAAACGCTCCCGCAGCCAGCGCAATTTCCAGCATGGAATCCGTCCATTCAAAAGCGCTATGCACATCCTTCACCATCGACGGCACATGCTGGAGCAAGGCCAGCACAGTCAGAATGGTCCCTAACGCACTGGCCGCCCAGCGCCGTCTGACAGTGAAAAGTATCCCATAGGAGGCGGCAATCAGCGCCAGCCCAATGACATAATCCCAAAAATTCGGAAGGGGCGCCCAGTCCGGCACCTTTGCCGTCACAAAAGCGTTGTGTGTAAAATGCTGGGCGCCCAATACGATAAAAGGAAGAGCATAACAATAACGCACCACCACCGGCGCCCGGGACGAAGCCAGCCAGGCACGCCATCCCCGTATCCCCGCCGCATCCGCACCCCAGTTCTTCGCAATGGCCTGACGTGTCCCCGACACACCGTCGGCAGGCCTCCGTCGGAACCTTCGGTTCTGTACAGGCGATCTCCAGTCGCTTATAGCCAGAGCAAAGGCAGCCCCCATAATGGCGATGTCCTGCATAAACCTCGTCCAATGCTGCCCCACCCCCGGCTCACCCGACAACATCAGCGGATGCACCATCAGAAGGTACAGCAACATCAGACACCCTAGCAGGAACGCCGCCAGCTGCGTCTGCCACCGGATGATAAAGCTCACCCCTGCCGCCGCCATGGCCGTCCCCGTAAAATAAGCCCAGAATAATCTCCACGGCATATACGCCGGCACCAGCGTGCTCACAAATTCCGCATACATATAATGCTGTATCCCAAAGATGATCCAGGGGATGCCAAATAGCACACGGACCGCGTATCGGGCGCCAAGAGACATCGTCGGAGGGCTGGCCAGGGCAGAAGGTTCCATATGCCTAATTTCCATTTTCTTTCACACAACCTCCCGTCGACTCTACAGGCGCATAGCCACCGATCCCATAAAGTCTGATTTCCCGCATGGGAACTGTTCGTATGTCGATGGCTGCTGCTCGTGCGATGGCAGCCGTTATTTGGCAAATTTTAAGGCTGCGACGGCTTTTTTTTCCGACTTTTATGACCCATGAGAAGGGTTTGGTTGCATATCGCATTCTGGGTCGTGTATGTATTGCAGGATACTGTGCTGGCCTATACATGGGTAGGCCCCGCCTTTAAGGACATACCCCAGATGAAAATGTTAGGCATCGCCATACAGGCCGCATTGATCAACATGCCCTGGAAGATGACGCTTAGCTATTTTCTGCTCTATGTGTCCATACCCAAAATATCTGCCGGCCTGCAGCCCATGAGCAGGATCGTCACCGAGATCATCCTCGTCTTTGCCGGCTGTGTGATAGGCTACAGAATGGGTTCTCATTATATCCTGTATGCGATGGTTTATGGAGGCACTATTCCGGATGGGAATGTCCTCGGCATCGGCAATGTCATCATAGCCACTATGGACATCGGGTTTATAGCAGGGCTGGCCGCCACGATAAAATTCGTAAAGATCCAGCTGGCGGATAAGGAGAGGGTGCAGAACCTGACTAAAGAAAAGCTGGGGGCCGAGCTGAAGTTCCTCCGCAACCAGACCAACCCCCATTTTTTGCTCAATACCCTGAACAATATCTATGGCCTGGCACGAAAGAAGTCCGACGACACCGCCGAGGTAGTGATGAAGCTGTCCGAGCTGCTACGGTTCATCCTGTACGAATCCAGCAGCGATCTTATCACGCTGGCCGACGAGATCAAGGTCGTAGAAGATTACCTGGAGCTGGAGATGATCCGGTATAACGACAGGCTTTCTATCAGCTTTAACAAATCCCTGGACAGCAGCTGCTATCGCATCGCCCCCCTTTTGCTGCTGCCTTTTGTGGAGAATGCATTCAAGCATGGCATCAGCGAGACACGCTTCGAATCCTTTATACAGATCGATATTTCCGTAAAGAATGGACAGCTGCGATTCAGCATAGAGAACACAAAAGACAATAGTCAGCACGGCAGCAACGGGACCAGCATCGGTCTGATGAATGTAAAAAGACAGCTCGAGCTCAGCTATAAGGATTACGACCTCAAAGTGCTTAATGAAGACAATCTTTTCACTGTCAACCTTTTTTTAAATTTGGAAAGCCATGTTGAAATATAGCTGTCTCATCGTAGAGGATGAACCCCTCTCCGCCGAAATACTGACCGACTACATACGGCAGGTGCCTTTCCTGGAACTGCGATCCGTATGCGCCGACGCCATCTATGCCATGGAGCTGCTGCAGAAGGAAAAGATCGACCTCCTCTTCCTGGACATACACCTCCCCAAATTGAAGGGCATGGAATTTTTGGAATCGCTGCGCCACCCGCCCCGCGTCATTATCATCTCCGCTTATAAGGACTATGCCCTGCAGGCATTCGAGCTCAACGTCGTGGACTATCTGTTAAAGCCCATCCGGTTCAGCCGCTTCCTCAAGGCAGTGAACAAGCTGGATCAGCAGTCCGTAGCCATCTCTCCCCCGGCCGATGTGAGGGAAAGGGCCTATTTTTTCTTTTCGGTAGGCAAGAAGAAGGTAAAAGTCTTTCTCGACGAGATACTTTTTATCGAGAGCCTCCGGGAATATGTTCGCATCACCACCCGGGACAAGAATATCCTCACCAAATTCCAGCTCAGCGCCATCGAAGAGCTGCTATCCAGGAACAATTTCATCCGCATACACCGCAGCTTCATCGTGGCAAAGGATAAGATCAACGCCTTTACCGCAACAGATGTGGAGATCAACAACAAGCAGATCCCCATCGGCCGAAGCTATAAAGAGCTCGTCATTGGCATTCTCGAAAGAGGCGTCTAGCCCGACGTCCACGTCGTTGGTTGTTCCGCCCACGTCGTTGGTTGAAAAAAAGAAACACCTGCCCCCAAAAAGAGTAAATTGATACGTCATTACTGTTCACATGAGATCCTTCTGTATCAAGCTGCCGTTGCTAACGCTGTTTTCCCTCATCGCGCTCAGCTGTCCAAGAGAGGCGCCGGCCACACCCAACAGGCCCCTTTATCCGGCCGGCCCAGTCAAGCCCCAACCTGCCGGTATGCAGCCCGCTCGGCCTATGGCTTTTTCCCCAATTGCCGCATCTGGCTGAAATGGGAACGAACGGCCTCCCACATGGTGGGAAACTCATTGTATTCGATGCCAAACTCCCGGCATGTTTTCTTAACAATGAGATTGATCGCCGGATAATGTATATGACTGATACGAGGGAATAAATGGTGCTCTACCTGAAAATTCAATCCGCCGACAAACCAGGAGATGATCTTATTACGAGGGGCAAAATTGGCTGTTGTCCTTACCTGGTGTATGGCCCACTCTTCCTCCACCTTCTTCGTCTCATTCATCCCGATATGAATAAATTCAGGTCCTTCCACCACATGCGCCAGCTGGAATACGATAGCCAGGATATACCCCAGCGCAAGATGCATACAGATGAACCCAATAGCCCAGGCGCCCCAGCCCACACAATACACCGGCAATCCGATATAAAAAACAGCATACAGCAGCTTGCTAAGCCAGAATATAAAGTGTTCCTTGATATCCATTTTGGTGAGAGGGGTAGAGACGACCTTTCGTGAAAAATATTTATGAAAGTCCAGCATCAACACCCAAAGTAAAGACGAGAGAGCATAGAAAAAAACTACATAAATATGCTGGAAACGATGGGCCGGCACCCATTTCTGACTCTCGCAATGCCGCATAAAAGGACTCTTGGCAATGTCATCGTCGATGCCATCTACATTCGTATAAGTGTGATGGATGATATTATGCTTGAATTTCCAGATAAAGGCATTACCTCCCAGCGCATTGAGCGAAAGTCCCATTAACCCGTTGACCCATTTACGGGAAGAGTAGCTGCCGTGACAGGCATCATGCATGACATTGAATCCTATACAGGCGAGCATGAACCCAAGCAATCCGCTAAACAAGATGCCTGCCACCCGGACGAATAGGGGCAGAGACGATCCGCCCGATTGAAACGTGAACAGCAGACCCAGGTAAATAAGAACAGCGGCAGGTATCAGCACCCCGGTTTTAGCGTACAGGCGCCAGTCCCCCGTTTTTTTAAGGTGGGTGTGGCTAAAATATTGATCTACAGATGTCTTCAGCGATTTGTAAAAAGCATTCTGCGTATTGTTGAAAGAGAGCTTGGCCATGGATCTGGAAAATTGGATTTGATTGCTATTGGTAATTCACCACCGGCAAGGTAGAAAACTAATCTTATATGAGAAGTTAATTTATGGTGGGCTACTTCTTGATATGACCCTTCAACAGCTCACGGGCGGACTGTATCTCCAGAAGATCCTTGAAGGAATCCTTTGGAATGAGAAAAAAGCTCCGGGATGTGAAATACAGATGAAAGAAATAGGCAGTCTCCTTGAAGGCGCTGAAGGTCTCCCAGCTCCATTGCTGGCTTCCTTTTTTGGTCTCCAGGACGATGCCTTGCTCGCTCAGGCTAAGGATAAAATGGTCCTGAAAAGTAGAATTGCGCTTGTAAATGCTCAGGGGAAGGAACCTCCGGATGGACAGCCAGAGGAAAAACCATAAAAAAGAGAAGAGCAGGAAGGGAAGGACCTGTATTTTCTTGATAGCCAACAAGATAGCAGATATTAAGGCAAAAAGATTGATGATAATAACAATAAACCTGATCTCCGGCTGACCAAAAAAGTGACCGCGTAATCCATCCAGTACCTGCTTTTTGTTGTAACCAAATTGAATTGTCATTCCGCCCTGTGTAGATTGTGAAAGTTCGGACCTACCCGGTCCATTAGGCGGTAAAAATAAAGAAAAAAGCTATCCCGCAGCCCACGGGATAGCCAATGAAATGGTTGTCTGGCCAGACTATTGCCCAGTCAGTTCAGGCACTCGCCTAGCGAACGTCCCTGCAATGACCATAATGATGATTTGCTGCTTCGCCAGGAGTAACACTGCGGCTACAAGAGGCTAAGAATGAGATTACTACGAGGGCCACCAGGATACGCTTCATGCTTTTCGTTTTAGGTTATCAGATTATTAATATCCATCGGATTATGAACTTCCTGTTCAATATAACGCTTATAAACACAAAGTATTATATGCGCTTATCCGTTTGGATAGATGAAAATACTAATATAAGGGGGAATAAAATAACCATGGTTTTAAAGAGGCCGCGGGTAAGAGGACGGCCGGCGCCCGCAGATGGCCAGCAGATGGCCAGGGCCCACGAAAATGAAAATCCCTCCATAGAAATAGAGGGATTGCGAAATGTTTATGATTAAGTTACCGTAGAGACGTTTAGCTACACCCCATACTATTCCCACAATTCAGGCACTTATAGCAGGTGCCGCTCCGAATGGTGATATGCCCGCAGGTATTACAGGCTGGCGCATCGCTCTGCATGCTCTTGGCGGCCGCATTGACCGCATCCAGGCTCGTTTCCGCCTTTACGGCCCCCGCCGTAGCCTTGGAATTCCTGGCCGGCTGTGACGCTCCCGATCCGCCACCCGGTGAGGGGCTTCCCCCCGCCTTGGCCACGATCCGTACATCGCTGAGCTCAGGAGTGCTCTTGTCATATTCCAGTGAGGAGGGTATCTCATCCCAGTCATCTGTACCCGTATTAGCGACTTCCGGCCTGTCCAGCACATGTACCAGATCCGTTCTTCCTAAATACTCATATGCCAGACTGCGGAAGATAAAGTCCACTATCGAGGTCGTACTCTTGATATTAGGATGGTCCACCATACCCGATGGTTCAAATCGGGTAAAGACAAATTTTTCTACAAATTCCTCCAGGGGTACACCGTATTGTAATCCGATGGAGATCGCAATGGCAAAGCAGTTGGAGAGACTGCGCATCGTTGCACCCTCCTTTGCCATATCGATAAAGATCTCACCCACCGTACCGTCGCTGTATTCTCCCGTACGCAAAAAGATCGTCTGTCCATTGATCTTTGCTTTTTGGGTAAAGCCCCGGCGCTTGGCCGGCAATGTCCTGCGCTCGACGATGGTAGCCAGCGCCCGCTTCAGTTTCGTGTCAGGTGAAGCCTGTACCCTCTTCTGCACTTCCTCCAGCAGCTCCTGCACCGTCAGCTTGCTCATATCCACGATCATTGTCTCCTTGGCAGCCGGCGCGTCAGCGGCAGTTGATTGTTTTTCCTCTTCGGCCTCTTTCTTCTTTTTGTCCGACTTGGTGCTCAGCGGCTGCGACAGCTTGGAGCCATCGCGGTATAATGCGCAGGCCTTCAGACCCAGCTTCCAGCTCAGCATATAGGCATCCGCGATATCTTCCACAGCCGCTTCGTTGGGGAGGTTGATCGTTTTCGATATGGCGCCGCTGATAAAGGGCTGTGCCGCACCCATCATACGGATATGACCGTGTGCATGGATATAGCGCTGACCTTTTTTACCGCATTTGTTGGCGCAGTCGAATACCGCCAGGTGTTCTTCTTTCAGGTAAGGCGCGCCTTCCACCGTCATCGTACCGCATACATAGTCATTGGCCTTCTCGATCTCCTCCGCCGTAAAGCCAAGGGCCTCCAGCAGGCTCCATTCTAAATTATAATATTGTTCGGGTTGGAATCCCAGCCGTTGCAGGCATTCTTCACCCAGCGTATAGACGTTGAATACGAAGCCGATCTCGAATGCCGAGCCTACCGCCGCATCCAGCTTCTTGATCTCTTCCGCGATAAATCCCTTTTCGCTCAGCGACTGGTGGTTGATGGCAGGAGCGCCTGCGAACGAGGCCGTTCCTACCGCATATTTTACGATGGCGTCGATCTGCTTGTCCGTATAGCCCAGGTTCTTCAGCGCCGTGGGTACGGACTGGTTGATGATCTTGAAATAGCCGCCACCCGACAGCTTTTTGAATTTGACAAGCGCAAAGTCCGGCTCTACACCCGTCGTATCGCAATCCATGACCAGGCCGATAGTGCCCGTAGGCGCGATGACCGTGGCCTGAGCATTGCGATAGCCGTATTTCTCACCCAGCTGCACCGCTTCGTCCCAGGCCTTGGTGGCCGCCTTGAGAAGATAGTCCGGGCAATAGCGGGCCTTGATCCCTTGCGGCTTGGTCCCCAGTCCCTCATACTCATCCGCATCATAGGCCGCCAGCCGGTGATTACGCATCACCCGCAACATGTGCTCCCTGTTCTCCTCATAGCGCGGGAAGGGTCCCATAACAGCAGCCAGCTCGGCCGAGGTTTTGTAAGCTACACCCGTCATGATGGCGGTAATAGCTCCGGCAATACCACGAGCCTCTTCGCTGTCGTAAGGAATGCCCATGATCATCAGCATCGAGCCCAGGTTGGCGTAGCCAAGACCCAGCGTACGGTAATCATAAGACAGACGAGCCACTTCCTTGGAAGGGAATTGAGCCATCAGTACCGATACTTCCAGCACCGTCGTCCACAGACGGCAGCAATACTCAAATCCTTCCACATCGAAAGTGTTGGTGTTCTCATCGTAGAAACGGCGGAGATTGGCAGAAGCCAGGTTACATGCGGTATTGTCCAGGAACATGTACTCAGAGCAGGGGTTGGAGGCCCGGATACGTCCACCTTCGGGGCACGTATGCCACTCATTGATGGTGGTGTCGTATTGGGTACCCGGGTCCGCACAACGCCATGCTGCATACGCAATCTGGTTCCAGACTTCTTTGGCCGGAATGCGCTTCATTATTCTTTTATCGCTGCG
>Ga0068852_100001460_pt1 | contig 15972 bp, 9 predicted proteins | sample KBSCornC22_FD_66594 | JGI IMG/M metagenome (GOLD analysis project Ga0068852, IMG submission 66594) | Corn rhizosphere microbial communities from Kellogg Biological Station, Michigan, USA - KBS Corn C2-2 | ecosystem: Host-associated > Plants > Roots > Rhizosphere > Soil ... | reverse complement strand
GAATCGCCATCGCCAAAATCCCACTTGAACTTTATTGCATCCGAACTTGAAAGATTAGTAAAAGAAATGGGTGTGTTGACCTCAGGTGGTTGCGGTGCAGCATTAAAATCGGCCGTTGGATTTGCAAATACAGTTAAACCGAATTTAGTTGAATCTATAATATTACATGTGCCTGAGTCAATCGCTGTGAGACGGATAGTATAATTGCCAGGGTTAGGATAAAGGTGTGTTGGATCCACTTCATTAGAAACCGGACTACCATCACCAAAGTCCCATATAAATTGTGAACCTGCCAGGGAAGTATTGGTGAAGTGTGCAGTGTATGGTGCGCAACCATTTGGCGGCGTTTCAAAATCGGCTTTTACAAGAGAGGCGATTCTTAATGGCTTAATCACAGTATCCGGATAATTACAGTAAGCCGAATCATTCAAAATGAGTTTTACATTGTAAGTTCCCGGAGCATTATAATTGTGAAAGGCGCTGCCCGCTCCCATTGTAATTTTTGCTGAACCATCACCGAAATCCCAGGTAAAAGAAGTTGAAGTAAAAGGCCTAGCTGCAGGGGCACTGGAGAGATTATCAAACCGGTATTTGAAAGAATCACAAGGATTCAGTTTGATAGAACTAAAATTCAGCTTAGCCTCCAAATCTGACACCTTTATGTTTACATAAGAAGTGTCGCGGATATTGCATGTAGTAGAATCAATGGCAACCAGCATTACCCTGTAAATTCCAATGTTATTGTATGTATGGTTAGTATTGGGGCTGGTAGTTGTTATTTTTGGCGAGCCATCACCAAAACTCCATTCATAACTTACAGCATTTTGTACTGTATCCCTGAATTCAACAGTTAAAGGAACACAACCAGCTGTATCTCTTGGCCGCCCGTTGATCCATGATTGTACTCCTGCTCTGACACCCGAAAGGTCAAAATCTATTTTAACCAAAGCAAGATTACAATTGGCTGACCCGGGCTTCTTTGTTGCCCATGCCCCTGGAGTAGTAGGAAACGCCAGCGTATTTCCGCAACTGGCACAAATAGCTTCATAAATAACTCCATTCTTATCAAAGCGGCTGGTACCACCATCAACATGGTCTCTTATATCGCCGCCGTTCTGACCAAAAAAACTTCCATATAATTGCTTAGTTGCATCTTTTTTCAGTACAAAAAAGTAAAAGTCTTCCCCTAATCCTGATTTAGCGTTTATATCAGGGTTAGATTTTATTGCATCAGGAGTAACTGGTAGCCCGGCAACGCCTGCACTTGGATAGTTTAAACCCGATACAACCTTACCACCCCATCCAGAAACATAAACATTTTCGCAACGATCCACTAAGAAAGCCACAGGTGAAATATCAGGTGCGGCCTGACCTCCGGTAGTTTTTCCAAAAACTGTTGAATATACAAAAGCGGAAAGATCCGGGCGAAGTTTTGCGATAAACTGCCTTCCGCTGGGAGTACTCCAGGCCGCATTTACAACTGGCCAGTTTCCGGTGGTTTGTCCCATAACATAGGGAAACCCGAGAAAATCAAATTTCAATCCGTAGATCTGGTCTGTAGCATTTGTTCCCAAATATGTTGTTTTCAAAATCGCAGAACCGTCACTTTTTAAGATTGATACAAATCCATCAACACCACCGCGGTTTGAAGTACCTAATGTACCGCTACTCGAGCCTGGCAAATCAGTGCTTTCTGTGCCGCCTGCTACGTAAATATTGCCGTTGATGGGATTTACCTCAATTACATAAGCCGCATCATTAGCGGTACCTCCCAAATATGTACTAAATAAAAGTGTTGAAAGGTCTGGATTGAATTTCAGAACAACTGCATCCTGGCTGTTTTTACCACCTGCATTAGTACTTTGGAAACCACCCACCACAGGAAATCCTCCTTTTCCATTAGCATCAGCAACAGACTGCGTACATGCTGCTAAATAAATATTGCCAGCTGCATCAAGATTGACTTCGCTCCGTGCCTCATCTCCATAATTCTGTTGCAAGGAATTATCTCTTCCGTCACCACATGGTGAAATATTGGCTCCATCTTCGCCAGAACCGCCGATGACACGAGAACCGATCAATTGTGTTCCTGTGCTGTTAAGTTTAGTAATAATAATATCATATTTACCACCATCGCCAATGCGGTCAGCTGCCCCGTTTTTTGTGGGAAAATTGGTCGAAGTGGTTCTACCAGCTACGATAAGGTTCCCTTGTGGATCTACAATTAAACTTTGGGGCACGTCCTGTTGGTTACCTCCAAGATAGGTTGCGTAAATCCTTTTGGTTCCGTCCGGGGAAAGTTTAATAATACCAATATCAATATTCCCTGTAAAACATCCGGAACCACTTCCTCCGCCAAAAGTAGTTTGGAAAGCACCTGAAGAAACCGGCCATCCACTTCCCATAACAATTCCACCGCCGTACATACTCCCGTCTGGACCGTAAGTAGCAGTAAAACCCCAGTTGTCCGCGGAGCTTCCTGAAAAAGAACAGAAAATTAAATTAGGGTCTATGATTAATATTGAGTTAGGGTCATAATTCTTCACATCAAAACGAAGTACATTTCCATTCAGTGAATACTTTGTCGTAATTTCTTTTTTCCCTTTCTCATCGTATTGATAAGTGAATGGAGACAATTCTTTAAGCTCTCCAACAGATGTCCCAATAATCAGGTCCTTGTTTTTAAGTCTTAATGCATTTGCTCCTTCGTATTTCATTGCAATTTTGGAAACATCAGCACCGGGGTGAACAATTATATCATACTTAAACGACCCATTGTCTGAATAATAGCGAATATCCACATCGGGATAAATGTTTTTTACGGTAATTGCCTGGTATAATTCGCAATTAAAAACCCATTTAGAAGGATCATCGCCTATGATATAATTATTGTAAGAATATAAAGGCTTATCAGGAATCACCTGGGCTTTTGGATTAGAACCAATGAAGTTTACAGAATATGAATGAGACCGGACAGTGAGATCGACATCTTGAAGCCGTTTTCCATCAACTACTTTATTATGCGTGGCCTCATGCACTTTTTCCCAATCCTGTGCGTTGTGCTGCAGAACAGTGTAACCGTTTTGTTGCACAAAAAAAGCTCCGTTGGAAAGTTGTCCCATGTACTTGACATGGCTGTCCCACTGACCTTTGTTTTCAATAAATTCAATGTTCTGCGCTAAAGAAGTAATTCCAATAAGGCAGGATAACAAAAGAAGTATGTGGCTTTTGCAGTTCAAACTTTTCTGAAATTAACTATTAATGGTCAAAAATATTGCGCAAGGCTATGTTAAGAAATACGACTCCAGGGTGTTTTACCGTGAAGTGACATCAGATAATATTTTAGCTGCAAATTTTCTGCCGTCTCCAATTCCGCATCATTTTCAATAATCTCCTCGGCAGTTTTTTTCGCTGCACTTAAAATTGCTTTGTCTTTGACAATATCTGCAAGCTTTAGGTTTAATGCACCGCTTTGTTTTGTGCCTTCAATTTCGCCAGGACCTCGCAGTTCTAAATCTTTTTCAGCAATTTCAAAACCATTGTTGGTAGAGGTCATAATTTTAATCCTTTGTCTTGCTTCCGTGCCCAGTTGCGCTCCGGTCATCAAGATACAGTAACTTTTGGCTGCCCCCCTACCGACACGGCCTCTTAATTGATGCAGCTGCGATAAACCAAACTTTTCTGCACTTTCTATTAACATGACACTTGCGTTGGGTACATTTACGCCAACTTCTATCACAGTTGTACTAACCATTATTTTAGTATCTCCGTTTACAAACCGTTGCATATTCGTTTCTTTTTGCTCCGGAGGCTGCCTGCCATGAACCATACTAATCCAATATTTGGGTTCGGGGAAAAACGCTTTCACGTTTTCATAGCCAGTCATTAAATTCTCGTAATCCAGTTTGGCGCTTTCTTCAATTAAAGGAAAAATGATATAGGCCTGCCTTCCGGTATCAATTTCCGAACGAATAAAATCCAATACCTGGGCTCTCCTTGTGTCATAACGATGAACCGTGGCAACTGGTTGCCGTCCGGGTGGTAATTCATCCATAATACTATAATCCAGGTCACCATAGGCAGTCATTGCCAGCGTACGGGGAATTGGAGTGGCGGTCATCACCAAAATATGTGGAGGAATCTTGGCCTTCTTCCATAGACTTGCTCTTTGAGCCACACCAAAGCGGTGCTGTTCGTCAATAACAACAAAGCCAAGGTTTTTGAATTGCACCACTTCCTCTATCAATGCATGCGTTCCTAAAATGATACTCAAGTTTCCTTCGGCTAAACTTTGTAAAATGTGTTTTCGTTCACTAGCAGGTGTGGATCCCGTAAGTAAATGAACGCCCACGGGCATATGTTTCAATAATTCGGTGATGGTATTAAAATGTTGTTGCGCAAGTATTTCCGTAGGGGCCATCAGGCAACTCTGAAAGCCGTTATCAACTGCTAAAAGCATAATCAATAAGGCTACTATGGTTTTACCACTGCCAACATCCCCCTGCAAAAGCCTATTCATTTGATGCCCGCTCGCCGTATCTGACCTTATTTCTTTTAGTACTCTTTTTTGTGCGCCGGTTAATTCAAAAGGAAGGTGTTGATGGTAAAATGAATTAAACAGTTCGCCTACTTTTTCAAATAACACACCTTTTGATTTACGGTGACGTTCTGACCGAACCATCGCAAGACGAACTTGCGTAATAAAAAATTCCTCAAACTTCAATCGTCTCAATGCTTGTTCATATTCATCTAAAGAGGCAGGAAAATGGATCTGTTGTAAGGCTTCAAACCTCGAAAGGAGCCGGAATTTTTTCAAAACCGAATCTGGCAAGTTTTCAGGCAGATCTTTTTCAGAAAGAAGAGCAAATAGGTCCTTTGTCAACTTTCCTATTTGTCTTCCGTTGAGCCCTTTGGTTTTTAGTTTCTCCGTTGTCGGGTAAATGGGTTCTAAAAAATTTCTTATGGCAGTGGATTGGGACTTTACTGGTTCCAGTTCGGGGTGAACAATTTGCGGTTTACCCATAAAAAAAGTCAATCTTCCAAAAGCCAGATAACTTTCATCCTGTTTTAATATTTTTTCTATCCAGTTTAACCCTTTAAACCAAGCCAATTCTATTACACCTGTTTCATCTTTTAAATACGCGATCAATCGTTTAGTACCACGTTCGCCAATTTCTTCGTAATGCCACAACCTTCCCTGCACCTGAACATATTCCATGGATGCATTTAAATCAACAATGGGCGTGACTTTGGTCTTATCTACATGTCTATAAGGATAATGGTGTAATAAATCATTGAATGTAAAAATGGCCAATTCCTTTTTTAGAAAATCAGCACGTTGAGGACCCACTCCTTTTAGATATTCAATGGGGTGGGCTAATATGTTTGGAGAAGTTGCGATTGCGCAAAAATAAATGTTCGAGATCACAGTAATTTTTTTCGACATACCTGTAATAACCTGATACTTTGTTTAAAACATTTCGTGATTAATTGCATTCGTAGGTATTAATGCTTATTTTGTTTTTCCTTTAAAAACCAACATGCAGGCAATTTTACAGATTGACCTTACTTTTTCCTCATATAAATTGGGCATTTTAGCTTTTGTTACAGCATTTGTGGTTGCAATGATTTTAATGCCGCCATTGATAAGGGCTATCTACCGATTTAAACTTTTTGACGTACCTGATGGAAGAAAGGAACATATCTCTCCGATTCCTACCATGGGGGGAATTGCATCCTGCATGGGAATGGCAGTAGGTTGTGTGTTTTGGTTTCAGTTTACCAGAGACATATTTATTGTGTCATTTTTCTTTTCCACAACCGTGCTTTTTGCAATTGGCATGATGGATGACATAAAAAACCTGTCTGCTCGGTACAAGTTTGCGATACAAATTGCCGTTGCTTTATTAATTGCTTTCAGCGGCGTGCGCATTACCAGTTTTAATGGATTGTTTGGAATTAATGAATTGTCTATCTCAGCTCAATACACATTTACAGTACTGGTTATTACAGCCATCACAAATGCTTTTAATTTAATTGACGGTATCGACGGCTTAGCCGGAGGTCTTGGATTTATGAGCCTGGTTATACTCGGAATATTTTTGACAATTTGTGGTGACATTAATATTGCAATAATTGCGTTTGCTCTTAGTGGCGGATTACTTGGATTCCTTTATTATAATTTTAATCCGGCCAAAATTTTTATGGGAGATACAGGTTCTCTTGTCTTGGGTTTTGTCATTTCTGTACTTTGTATCAGGCTTATTCAATTAAATACAGGTATCCATTTTCCAATATTACCGCATGCTCCAATATTTGCCTTAAGTATCGTAATGATTCCTGTTTTCGACACATTACGTGTTTTTGGATTAAGAATATGGAGCGGACGATCGCCATTTTCACCAGACAAAAATCATATTCATCATTTGCTCACAAACAATGGCTGGAGTCATAGCATATCAGCTAAATTATTATGTGCGGTTCATGCCATGATTTTAATCCTAGGCTATTTTCTTAAAAACGTCTCGCCAATTGGAGGTTTACTAATTTTATTTTTAGTAATGCTTCTCACAATTCTTGTATTTCAGCGGTTAAAAGTTCCGGAACGGCGTAGAAAGATTCAAGTGTCTTCGGTGAAATAAAACAATAACCTTTTTGGGTTGGCGATCACTGGTTTCTCAGTCAATCTTATTTATTAACGACTATAAATATGGGTTTTGCATTGAAATTGACAGCACCCCCATTAAAATTTTGTTCCTGCATTACTCCACTACCGTCATCTTTAAAACTATATAACTTACCCTTTACGTTGAGTATATAAGATCCCTTCCTTTCAACAAATTCAGGTCTGTTTGATTGGGAATTTATGGTAACATTTTCGACCGACCAAATCGCATACATTTCTTTGGTTCCTTGCTTAAATTTTAAAACGCGTAAAGAATCCCCCCTAATCGTCTCGGTAAAAATATAATCGCCGAACTGCGACAGTTGCTTAAAGTAATCACCCACTAATGTTCTTTTGATAATTTTTGCACTGTCATCTATTTGACGGAGGAGGGCCATAGTTGCAAATTGTTCTCCGACATTGTCATAGATCGTATTAGGCCAGTCTTGGTACAATCTATACCATTCCGCGCCCCATACGCCGGCCTGGGCAAATCCTAGGATGGCCCGTACTGCTAAATGAGCTCTGGATTGTTCTGCGGTATAATTTGAATATGCAGGCGCATTTTGTGTCGATTGTGGGTGTACATCATATCCCCATTCCCCAATCAATGTTCGCAATCCATTTGCATATTTGTTTGCTGTACTTACGAGGTTTTGAACTTTAGGAAGCATTCCTAACTCAGGAGGCAATCCGCCTTTACTATTTGCATATTGCCCTTCCGCAGAAGGATAGCAATGGAATTGATACACATCAAAAGGGAGGTCGACCCGACCATTTATATAGCCTCTATTTTTTTTACTCCATTCAATAACTTCCAACAGAATATCTGGTCTGTCGCTTGCCACGCCTCCATTAGAAACAAGGATGTTTTTGTCAGCCTTCTTCACACCTGCATTTTTAATTAATCCTTTATGGCCATCATATATTGCACTCCATGCAAGGCCTAATTGAGAACCTCCTAAATAACCATCGAGTCCCGCCCACCAGGCGTTCCACTCATTCCCTCCTTCGATGATATCATAAAATCTTCCACCTTTAATCATTCGCTGTTTTTGCTCCCACCAGTTTGGAGAAATATATATCGGATAATCAGGTAGATTTTTATTTGTACCACCCCTCGTTGCCAAAACAAAAGCATCTTTTGCAATCTCTGTGTAAGTCAGAGCATTGTTCCGGTCAAAGCCGAAAGGAAAATTTAAATGAGATGATTTGCCAGCTGCTGTCCATGTTGCCTTAATAGGTAGTGATTGATTTTGATAACAAATATGAGTAGAGATCCATGGTGCATCTTTCTTTAAGGATGCAAAAGTTTTCTCAATTTGAAAACCCCTTTTTTCAGGATTGAATAAATAGCTGCCGGTTGCTGAATCTTTGTCTGCATAGGCATCTCCATACACTCTTAACAGACTTGCCCTCAAATCAATCAGAGCTTTGTACTTTGCCGGATACACGATGGTGTCAAAATCCCACGGATGTAAATTGGCTCCTAAAAAATTTTTTATTGGGTAATACTTTGTGGCAATCACTTCTTTTTTTTGCGTGAACGTTCCCCAAAGCTGAATGTCATCGGGATATCCATCCCCGCCAGACGGTGTTTCCAAAATAAATTTTGAAGATGGAAATTGTTTGTCTTCCGGTAAATCAATAGATACAGTCTCCAAATATTTATCACCTGTAAACCTAAACACCTCCACTTCTTTGCCATTATCGGCACGAACTAAAATAAGCCGGCAATTATATCCATTGCCATTACCATCGTAGTACGTTATTTTTTTTATTACACACGGTGCATAATCTGCCAAAAGAAAAGTGGTTCGAAACGGTTTGATGAGCGAATTATAACCCGGATAGGTGGGGTGGTACCTTGTTGAAGGCTTGTCATCTATTAAATATTCGGTGCCCTGTGACACATTGCTATTAGCAAAACTTTCTGCCGCTTTTAAAGGAATTCTCTGTAATTGAGCACAGGACACAATGGACAATGATGCCAAAAATGATAACAAGAATATTTTCCCCATAATTATTTGGGCTGTGCTCAAATTTGATGCTACAAATCAGCTGAGGCCAACCCCAGCACAGCATCACGGTGATAGATGGCCAACAAATGACAAAATAAAAGTCTGGTTTGTAAATTCAGTTGTACGGCTAATCAATGCCTTATTAATGCCTTCCGACAATACGCTTTAATCTTTTTAAAGCCCCGACCCACAATCCCCCATCAATATGAATGCGACGGTCAGTAGTCCAAACCAAAGCTTTCTTGACATAAAATAATTTACCAAAACCCTTATTTCTTAATTTGAGCGCCAGGTAACCGTCTTCAGTGGCACCGGGCGGATGCTCATATCCATCAACCTGCAAAGCATGTTCCTTTCGAAATGCAGAACAGCATCCATAAACGTTTACAGCTTCGTCCTTGAAATATTTATTTAATCTTCTTGAAATATCGGCCACACTTTCATAAAAAAAGTAAGTCAGTCGTTTTGTATTTTTTTCGGGTAAGAATGCATACCTGCCATAAGTGACAGCCGCTTGCTTATTTTTATCCAAAGGTTCGATTAATGCCTGTATCCAATTTTTTGGATAAATAGTATCTGCGTCAGCGTTAATGATATATCTGCCTTTGGCATTTGTTAGTCCGCAATTTCTTGCAAATTTGATCCCTTGTCTTTGCTCCAAAATGCATCTAACCCCACAAGAGTCAACCAGTTTAGAAGTATTGTCTTTAGAATTATTATCGACGACTATTATCTCAACGGAGTAGGATGTAACATTTTCGCAGATTGAATTTAAAGTCCGAACTATTGTTTTTTCTTCATTATAGGCAGGAATAACAATAGTGGCATCCGGATGACCTTTTAATAATTTTTGGTAAAGATTCCTGGTTTTTTGAGCAAGCGCTTCAACATCAAAGTCAGTTGTCCAATAATCCTGTATATCATGGGGGATGGATAGCGGCCTCATTATTCTTAATTTAGGGTAGTCGATAATTTAAGTATCAATTAAAATTCATTCTGGTATGCTAGCTATACTCAACGATATCTATGCAGAATTTTAATCAATTGGATAAATGTAAAAATTAAACCACACTTTAAGCCAACTAAATTATATCATTCATTGGGAAGTATTAAAGGAAATTATAAAGTCATAGAAATCCTTAGAAATATTTACCTAATGCTAGCAAAAGACTGCAAAACATTTTAATATTGCACATTCGACCTAGTTTCCTTCCTATGAATCACTTCCCACCGCCGTTCGATTTAAAATGCCTAGAAAAAGATTTCGTCACTTAATTACGCACTGGGTGTTAAAATTTAATTATGTACCGTATCAAAAAACTTTTTTTATTTGATTCACCAACTTATATCGATTGGGCAATTTATTTCACAGCATTTATTTTACTGCAAGTACCCGCGATAATCAACTTTTATTATAATGACGGTCATCACAATGCTTACATTCAGTTTGCACAATCTTTACTGCACGGAGATTTAAGTTTACCGGCTAATGCTGAACGGGGGGATTTGTCATTTTTTCAAGGCAAACTTTATCTTCCTTATCCACCTTTGCCTGGTTTAATCCTCGTTCCTTTTGTTGCTTTTTTTGGAGCAGCTTATGTAAATACAGTTGCTATCGCCACGGCAATGTCGTGTATTTGCCTTTATTTGCTTTATACTATTCTTTCCAAATTAAAAGTGGACCAGGAATATTTTCCCTGGATCATTGCAGCCGTTTTTTTTGGTACTGGATTTTGGTACGCACTGTTCACAAGCCATCATGTTTATGCATTTGCCCATATTACTGCCTTTTTATTTCAATTGTTAGCTATTAACGAAATCCTTGGAAAAAGAAGGTGGTGGCTAGTCGGGCTTTTTATTGGATGCGCTTTTTTGACCCGGCAATTCACAATTCTATATATTTTATTTGCAGTTGGTTACATGGTTTATTTACATACCAGTGAAAAAGAAAAATTATCGTGGAGGGCAGTTATATCTTTTGTTGCCTCTATTGGCTTTTTTGTTGCGTTATATTTTATATACAATTACCTCAGGTATGGCCATGCTCTGGACTCTGGTTATAAACATATTGTTTTCATTGGTGTTTTAAAAGAAAGAGTAGATCAATATGGAATTTTCAACGTTAAATATGTTCCTTTCAATTTCTATTGCAGTCTTATTAAAGGGTTTAATATTCAGTTTGAAGGCAACGGGTATCTTAATATTAAGGATATGGACCTTTGGGGCACGTCCCTATTTTGCGCAAGCCCATTTCTAATTGCAAGTTTTAAAGCCAACTGGCCGAAAATTCTGAAGATTTTTGCGTGGGCCACAATTCTCACGATTTTTATTGGACAATTATTTTACCACAATAACGGGTTTGAACAGGTCAATACTTCCCGCTTTACCCTGGATTTCCTTCCACTGCTCATTGTTCTAATGTCTTTGGGTATAGGCAAACTTCCAATGTGGTTAATGAAAGGAATGATAAGCTATGCAATCATACTTAACATCATAAGTTTTATTATTCATTTATTATATCAATAAGTATGGCATAAATTTTTCAGTAGTTCATGGCAACAATTCGTTACCTCTAAAATAATATTGTATGGATTACTGATTTGTTTTAATTTCGACCTGAAAATGCCTGAATAAAGAACTTCAAAAATACCTGTGATTTACCCCAATTCCACGAAATAATTCCTTGTTCAATTCCTTCTGAAAATTTCCAGTTAATGAATGATCCATTGTTTTAATGAAATCAGTGGATGATTTCCGCCCCTTTGAATGCTTTTAGTCCAGTTCACATGTGAAAACGATTAGTTGATGATCGAACCAAACCCTATTGTACTATGAGCAAGAGCGTTCTAAGTGTAAATGGCAACAGAGCAATGAATTACCTGTTGCAAACTATTCTGGAAAAAGAATACAAATTCGTCCCCGTAAACGATGTATTTCAGGCAATGCATCAGTTGAGAACAAATAAGAAGATATGCTTTCTTATAATTGATTTGGATTTTCATCCGCAACAAGGTTGGGAATTAATTGAACATATAAAAAGCAGTAGGTTATATAGAGTTCCTGTAATTGTTTTGGCTACAGAAAATACAGAACTTCTGAGGCAGAAATGCTACGAATATGAAGTTGACGAGATATTTTTTAAGCCTTTTAATCCAGTTGATCTGATTGCTGCTATTGGTAATACAGTCTCTGCCGTATCCAATTAGGTAATCATCAAAATCAAAACACCCTAAGTTATGCAAATCGAAACTTTACAAAACGTACCGAAAACAGATGCAAAAAGCTACCTGCGAATCGCAACGATTTCAAGTAAAACAGCGTTGTGCTTTTTTTACATTGGGAACGATAATCACTCCATTAAATTTCTAACAGATAGCTTTAAATCCGGCATCACTGCAATTGATTTTGAGTCTGCAAAAAAAGTGCTCAGCGGTGAAGAAGCCGGGGTTGTTGATGCAATTATCATAGACTTGCCTTATCATGAAAATGACTTAAAAGCATTTTATTTCTTTTTAAAGAATAGAAACCTCGATACAATACCCATTATTTACAATGGCCATCATTTAAAAAATGAATCTGCTGTCCAGTATGATGTTATAGATGATGTCATCGATTTGTTTAATTGGCAATTTGATTTTTATAGCAAAATTAGTTTTCTCAAAAAGTCTAAGGAATATGTATTCACCAAAGCGAAGGGCCGTGTCAAGATCGATCCGGAAGAGCCTGTACTAAAGCGTGTTTTAGACATAATGCTCGCCAGCTTACTGATCCTTCTTTTGTCTCCGGTTTTCATTATAATAGCACTTGCAATAAAACTTGAATCGAAAGGACCAATATTTTACAATGCAAACAGAGCAGGGAGGGGCTTCAAAATTTTTAAATTTTATAAGTTCCGCACCATGGAAATGAACGCCGATAAGAAAATTGATGCATTGGCTCATTTGAATCAATACAATGCACAAACTGAAGGAGTACGCTTTTTTAAAATTTCTAATGATCCCAGAATAACAAGAGTAGGAAGATTTTTGAGAAACACAAGTTTAGACGAATTACCCCAGTTATTCAATGTCGTAAAAGGTGACATGTCCTTGGTTGGCAATAGACCTTTGCCACTTTATGAAGCTGCTACCCTCACTACTAATGAATTTGTTGAACGTTTTATGGCACCAGCAGGAATGACAGGGTTATGGCAGATTAAAAAACGGGGAAAATCTGAAATGTCCACTGATGAAAGAATTGAATTAGATATTTCCTACGCCAGAAAGGCCAGCCTTTTATACGATTTCTGGATCATGGCTAAAACGCCAGCTGCAATCTTCCAAAAAAGCGATGTATAGCCTATTTTGCTTAAATTTCGTTTTAATCCTACCATTCAATTTATGTCAGAGCAACCGCTGGTTTCTATTATTACACTTAATTGGAATACGACTGCAGTTACCTGCGAATTTTTAACTTCTATACAGGAGCAGAATACCTATAAAAATATAGAGGTTATTGTGGTTGACAACGCATCAGATCAAGACCCTACTTCAGCAATTCAGTCTATTGTTCCTTCTGCAAAAATTATCAGAAACAAAAAAAATGTGGGTTTCAGCGCAGGAAATAATATTGGTATAAAAGCAGCCGGTGGTGAATATCTCTTTATTGTTAACAACGACACGGAGTTTACGCCCCAATTAATTGAATCATTGTTGAATGTTTTTCAAAATAACGCTGATGCCGGTATTGTATGTCCTAAATTTCACTACTATTTTAATAAAGGGGTAATTGAATATGCCGGTTACCGGCCTGTCAACATATTTACCGGACGAAATGGAATGATCGGCAATGGTGAAAATGACAGAGGGCAGTATGACAGGTTAAGTAAAACGAATTATGCCCATGGCGGCGCAATGATGGTTTCCAGAACAGCAATTGAAAATGTGGGTTTGCTGCCAGAACTGTTTTTCCTATACTACGAAGAATTGGATTGGTCAGTTAAATTCAAAAAAAAAGGCTACAGCATTTATTTTCAACCCGAAGCGCTGATTTATCATAAGGAATCTATGAGTACAGGAAAGACCAACCCACTTAAAACTTTTTACCTGACCAGGAACAGAATTTTATTTATGCGAAGAAATATGCCTGCTCACGGATTCAGTGTATTTGTTATTTATTTTATCCTTTTCACGGTACCAAAAAATTCGTTGGTATTTTTATTAAAGAGGCAAACGAAACATTTGAAATCATTTTGGAAAGGCATATGGTGGCATTTTAATCACAGAATTACGTTCCAATAGCTATCAGATTATATAAAAATTTATGTTACTTATTTTCGCCTTCGCATGAAAACAAAAAGCAAATGCATCTTCATTTTTGGCTATGGCAGATTTGATCAACAATTTGAATCGGTCAGCTTCATTCTTGCAAGGGAATTTGCGAAAAACAACAATAGGGTTTACTATATAGATTATCCGTTTACCACAAAGGATGCTTACCTCGCAAAAAAGTCAGAAAGCTATAAAATCAGAGAACAAGCCTTTAAAAGAACAAACAATGGTTTGATAGAAACTGACATGCCAAATTTTAAAATTGTGGTAGTTCCTCCACTTTGGTCACTCCATTTTCTACCAGAAGGAAAGCTTTACAGGTTATTACTTCGCATCAATGAAAAAAAGATTGCTCAAACCATAAATCGAATTATAGACTGGGAAAAAATTGATGACTTCATTTATATTAACTCATGGGTTTTTCATTACCCTAATGTCGCTAAATATATCCGCCCAAAACTCCGTGTTTATCACTGTATCGATCCTTTGGTTATGGATTATGATACTAAACATGGCGTCATATCGGAACAACAACTCATACAAAATAGCGACATTGTAATTTGTACTAGTAAGCAACTGCAACAGGAAAAGAAAAAATTTCACTCCAAGACGTTCTTTGTTTCTAATGCAGCTGACATTAAACATAGTATTCTGGCTACTGATAAAAATTTAGCTGAACATCCATTAATGTCCAAATTAAAAAAACCAATCATTGGCTATTTTGGAAGTATCGAAAAGCGCATCGACTATAAAATGATGATAGAGGTCATTCAAAAGAATACGGACAAAACTTTTGTATTTGCAGGCCCGGTTTCAAAAGAGTGGGTACCTGACTCCATTTATTCTTTTCCAAACGTCAATTTCATCGGAAGAATACCGTATGCAGAAATGCCCAGCGTCGTAAAAAGTTTCGATGTTGCCATTATTCCATTCAGAAAGTATGAAGATAGTGCCACTGTTTTTCCAATGAAACTCTTTGAATACCTGGGTGCAGGAAAGCCAGTGGTGGCTACTGATTTTAATCCTGATTTGAAAAATTTTACCGGCAGCCTGGTACCTTACTGTTCTAATGCAAATGAATTTTCCATGGCGATACAGGAAGCATTGCTTAATAATGGCGAATCGCTGCAACGGGAAAGAATCAGTCTGGCAAGCGAACATACCTGGGAGAACCGTGCAAACACTATAGAACAGTTAATTGCAACGGCATAAACTTTAAGGGTTAATAATAGTTGTATTAAAAAGTAAATGAAAAAATTGATCAACAAAATTTTAGGCGCTTACGTTCATACACGGTATAAGCAAATTGATAAAAGTCTGCGGTATTTCATAAGAGATACACTTTATTGCGACTTGATGCAGGGCAAGTATCTCCTTAGCGATTACATCTCTAAAAGAAAGTATAAAACAATATCTTTTAATGGAGAATTTGGTCCGGAACTACAATTCGTTTTGCCTTTTGCCTACTGGCATTACAAGAACGGCACTTTAAAAGAAACACAAAGCTGCCACAACATGGCTGAATTCTACTTTTTTTCGCCGAGCCATAAGGAAGTTTTTGATATAAGATCAAATGAAGGCAATTACAATTTTGAAGTACCCAGAATATTATACAGCCATAATTACAATATGAAAAAATGGCTGAAGGTTCCTTTAAAACAGATGTATAGAAACAGTATTTATACTTTTGAAAAACCAATTTTGATTGTAGCCAACCGTTACAACATGGAGTGGAATGGACCCCCAATTAGTTTTTTAAGTATTGAAATGCTGCAATTTATTTTTAACTCGCTAAAAGATAGTTATACTATCATTTACAATCGACCCGGAGCCAATCATATTACAATGGACAATAGTGAAATTTATGAGCTCAACGAATTGAACTGGATCAAAGCAAACTACCCTGAAGTTATTTTGATGCATGACCTTTATGAAGAAAATAAAGGGAATGCCAGGAATTTTAACCATCTGCAACTTA
>Ga0068852_100001457_pt1 | contig 15978 bp, 17 predicted proteins | sample KBSCornC22_FD_66594 | JGI IMG/M metagenome (GOLD analysis project Ga0068852, IMG submission 66594) | Corn rhizosphere microbial communities from Kellogg Biological Station, Michigan, USA - KBS Corn C2-2 | ecosystem: Host-associated > Plants > Roots > Rhizosphere > Soil ... | reverse complement strand
TCGCTCGACCCGCGTCTCGCGGGACAGCTCGCCGTCCTCGAGGCTGCGCGGAACGTGGCGTGCGCCGGTGCAGAGCCGATCGGCTTCACCGACTGCCTCAACTTCGGCAACCCGGAGAAGCCCGAGGTCGGCTGGGAGCTCGCGGAGGCGATCGAAGGCATGGCGCTCGCGTGCGAGGCGCTCGGGGTGCCGATCGTCTCCGGGAACGTCTCGCTCTACAACGACACCGGCGGCCGGTCGATCCCGCCCACGCCGGTGGTCGGCTGCGTCGGCCTCCTCCCGGACGTACGGCGTGTGCCGCGCGGCTGGCGCGAGGACGATGCGGTCCTGCTCGCCCGCTCGCGCTCGCCGCTCACGTTCGCCGGCTCCGAGGCGCAGGCCCGCTGGGGAGCGCTCGGCGGGTCGCCGTCGTTCGACCTCGCGAGCGAGTGCGCGCTCGTCCGCCACGCGACGCGCGCCGGGCGGCATGCCTCGCTCGTCCACGACGCGGCCGAAGGCGGCCTCGCCGTCGCGCTCGCCGAAGCGGCGCTCTGGAGCGGCGTCGGGGCGGAGCTCGACCTCGACGACGAGCCGCTGACGCTCTTCGGCGAGATCGGGGGGCAGGTGATCGTCGCGGTTCCAGCCGGCCAGGTCGAGCCCGATCCCACCGGGGGCGAGATCGACGTCAGGCGGATCGGCACCGTCGGCGGCGACGCGCTCTTCGGCATCCCGCTCGAGGAGCTCGCGCACGCGCACGAGGGGACAGCCTGATGTGCGGCGTGTTCGGCGTCCGCTCGCGCGAGCGCGACGTCGCCCGGCTCACGTACTTCGGTCTCTTCGCGCTGCAGCACCGCGGGCAGGAGTCGGCGGGGATCGCCGTCTCCGAGGGCGGTCGCGTCACGGCGCTCCGCGAGATGGGGCTCGTTCCGCAGGTGTTCGACGAGGACAAGCTCGCCGCGCTGCCAGGCGAGGTCGCGATCGGCCACACGCGGTACTCGACCACGGGCGGCGCACACTGGTCGAATGCGCAGCCGCTCGTCCACCACGGCGCGGCTCGCACCGTGGCACTCGCGCACAACGGCAACCTCGTCGACCCAACGCCGCTCCGCGACGAGCTCCTCGCCTCAGGCGTCCGGATCGCATCGACGTCGGACACCGAGGTGATCGCCGGGCTGCTCGGCCGCGACCCTGCACCGCTCCCCGAGGCTGTCGCGGCGTCGATGCAGAGACTCGAGGGCGCCTACTCAACCGTTGCGATCGCGGGAGGGACGCTCGTGGCCTTCCGCGACCCACTCGGGATCCGCCCGCTGACGCTCGGTCGGATCGGGGACGACTGGGTCGTTGCGTCGGAGACCTGTGCGCTCGACCTCGTCGGCGCCGACGTGGTTCGGGACGTCCTCCCGGGCGAGGTCGTCTGGGTCGACGACGACGGCTGCCACTCGGCGCAGGCCGTCCCGCGAAGCCGCAGCGCCGCATGCATCTTCGAGCACGTGTACTTCGCGCGGCCGGACTCGACGCTCGGCGGCACGGGCGTGCACGCGGCGCGCGTGCGGATGGGCCAGCGGCTCGCCGAGGAGGCGCCCGCGGACGCCGACCTCGTGATGCCGATCCCTGACTCGGGCACGCCGGCCGCGATCGGCTTCGCGAAGGGGTCCGGGATCCCGTACGAAGAAGGGCTGATCAAGAACCGCTACGTCGGGAGGACGTTCATCGAGCCCGACCAGGAGCTCCGCCGCCAGGGGATCAGGCTCAAGTTCAACCCGCTCGACGAGATCGCCGGCAAGCGCCTCGTGATCGTCGACGACTCGATCGTGCGCGGCAACACGATGCGCGCGCTCGTGCAGATGCTCGGCGACGGGGGAGCGGCCGAGGTGCACGTCCGCATCTCGTCGCCGCCGGTCGTCTCGCCCTGCTTCTACGGCATCGACATGGCCGACCAGGCCGAGCTCGCGGCTGCGCACCGCTCGGTCGAGGAGATGCGCGAGCACGTCGGCGCGACGAGCCTCCACTACCTCTCGCTCGACGGCATGCAATGGGCGACGGGCATCCCGGAGGACGACGTCTGCCGGGCGTGCTTCACCCGGAGCTACCCGACCCGCGTCCCCTCCGACCGACTCGCCGCGAAGCTCCGGTTCGAAGGCGTTGCTTCCCGCTAGAAGCTGATGACCAGCCGGCGGATGCGGTCGCCGGCGACGACGAGGCGCATCTCGCCCGAGCGCACCCCTGCGTCCGCCGACCAGGTGAACGGCTCGACGACGGTTCCGTCGTCCTCGACCTGGACGGAGAGGACGGTGAACGTGTCCGTCGGCGGCTGGGCGCTGTACGCGGCGGCGATCGCGGCGCGTCCCACGAACGGGCCGGCAGGCACGCCGACAAACTCGAGCGAGGCGTCGTCGGCGAAGAGCTCCACAAGCGGTGCGAAGTCTCCGCTCTGGACAGCGGCGTTGAACGTCTCGACGTGACGAGCCGCGAAGGCGATCAGGGCGTCACCCATCCGAGGCACCGTATCCGGCCGTTCTCGCCGGGCGGTCGACTACGCTCGCACCGTGTCGCCGGACGACCAGACCTATGCCGCCGCAGGAGTCTCACTCACCACCGCAGAGGCCGTCGTCGACCGCCTGCGGGGCGCTGTCGAGTCGACGCGGACGCCGGCGGTCGTGGGCAGCTTCGGCGCGTTTGCCGGGCTCTACGCGATCGACGAACGGCGCCTGCTCGCGGCCTCCACCGACTCCGTCGGCTCGAAGCTCGTCCTGGCACGCCGCGCCGGGAAGCTCCGCTGGTGCGGCGCCGACCTCGCCGCGCACGGGATCAACGACGTCCTGACGACGGGCGCCGAGCCGCTCTTCTTCCTCGACTACGTCGCCGCGAGCACGATCGACACGGAGCAGGTGGCGGAGCTCGTCGAGGGCGCCGCCGACGTCTGCCGCGCCGCCGGCTGCGCGATCCTCGGCGGCGAGACGGCCGAGCTGCCGGGCATCTACCGTGACGAGGAGCTGGACTTCTGCGGCACCGTGGTGGGCCTCGTCGACCGCGACGACGTGATCGACGGCTCGCGTGCCCGGCACGGCGACGTGGTCGTGGGGATGCCCTCCGCCGGGATCCACGCAAACGGCTTCTCGCTCGTGCGGCGCATCGTCGGCGACGACCCGTTCGACTCCGACCTGCTTCTGCCCCCCACCTGCTGCTATCTCGACGACGTCCGGTCGCTCCGTACCCGCGCCGATGTCCGGGCGCTGGCCCATGTGACCGGCGGCGGGATCGGCGGAAACCTCGCCCGCGTTCTCCCGGAGGGGGTCGGTGCGGTGATCGACCCAGGGTCGTGGCGGCGGCCGGCGGTCTTCGCCTGGCTCGCCGAGCACGGCGTGCCCGAGGACGAGCTCCGCCGAGTCTTCAACATCGGCATCGGCTACTGCGCCGTCGTGCCGGCCGCCCACGTCGAGCGGTCCGACCTCGTCATCGGGAGGCTGGAGTCGGGCGTCGACGGCGTCGCGTGGAGCGACGCATGATCGGCGTGCTCGTCAGCGGGGAGGGAACGAACCTGCAGGCGCTGGTCGACGCGGGGCTTCCGATCGTCGCCGTCGCCTCGAACCGCGCCGGCATTCGCGCGCTCGCCCGCGCCGAGGCGGCCGGCATCCCGGCCTCCGTCTTCGCGGCCGAGGACTACCCGTCCCGCGAGGCGCGAGACGACGCGATGGCCCGCTGGCTCCGCGACTGCGACGTCGAGCTCGCGGTGCTCGCCGGGTACATGCACCTGCTGCGGCCGAGGTTCTTCGAGGTCTTCGGGCGCCGCGTCGTCAACACGCACTCGGCCCCGCTGCCCGCCTTCCCCGGGGCGCACCCCATCGAGGACGTGCTCGCCGCCGGGCTCTCGCAGACCGCGGCCACCGTCCACTGGGTCGACGAGGGGATCGACACCGGCCCGGTGATCCGCACCGAGCCTGTTCCCGTCGAGCCGGGGGACACGCCCGATACCCTCCGCGCCCGCGTTCAGCGCGTCGAGCACCGCATCCTGCCCGAGGTCGTGAAGGAGCTGATTGCCGCATGACGATCCGCCGTGCCCTGTTCTCGGTCTACGACAAGACCGGCCTCGCCGCGTTCGCGCGCGAGCTCTCCGGGCTCGGTGTCGAGCTCGTCGCGTCGAGCGGCTCCGCGAAGCTGCTTTCCGACGAGCGCATCCCCGTGACGCCGCTCGAGGACCTGACGGGCTTCGGCGACCTCCTCGGCCACCGCGTCGTGACGCTCCACCCGGCCGTCCACGGCGGCATCCTCGCCCGTCGGGACATGCCGGAGGACATGGCGGAGCTTCGCGCGCACGAGATCGCCCCGATCGATCTCGTCTGCGTCAACCTCTACCCGTTCGAGCGCACGGTCGGCCGCCTCGACGTCGCCTGGGAGGACGCGATCGCACAGATCGACATCGGCGGCCCCGCCCTGCTCCGCGCTGCGGCGAAGAACCACGCGCACGTCGTCCCGGTCTGCCGCCCCGAGGACTACGAGCCCGTCGTCGAGGAGTTCCGGATGCGCGGCGAGATCACGGATGCGACCCGGCGCAGGCTCGCCGCACGCGCCTTCCAGCGCACCGCCGCCTTCGACGCCGCGGTCGCCGGCTGGCTGGGTCGCGACGACTCGTTCCCGGAGATCTTCGTTCCCGTCTTCGAGCGCTACCTCGACCTCCCGTACGGCGAGAACCCGCACCAGCGGGGCGCCTACTACGCGCAGAAGGGCGCGCGGACGCATCTCCTGGCGCGGGTCGAGCAGCTCCAGGGACGGCCGCTCTCCTTCAACAACCTGGGAGACCTCTCGGCTGCCCGCCTCCTGGCTCTGGAGCTGGACGGTCCTGCGGCCGTGATCGTGAAGCACGGGAACCCGTGCGGCGTCGGCCTCGGCGAGACCCCCGACGAGGCATACGAGAAGGCGTTGGCGGGCGACCCGGTGTCCGCCTACGGCGGCGTCGTCGTCCTGAACCGGCCGGTCGGCGCGGCGCTCGGCAAGGCACTCGCCTCCCAGTTCGTCGAGGTCGTCTTCGCGCCGGGCTACGACGAGGTAGCACTCGCGGAGCTCTCCACGAAGGAGAAGGCGCGGGTGCTCGTCGACGGTGAGCGCCGCGCCTTCGTCACGAGCGAGCGCGACTTCCGTCGCGTGCTCGGCGGGCTGCTCGTCCAGGACCGCGACGCCGACGGGGACCCGCTCGATGCGATGGACGTCGCCTGCGGCGATCCCGACCAGTCGACGTGGGAGGAGCTTCTCTTCGCCTGGACGGTGGCGAAGCACGTCACGTCGAACGCGATCGTGATCGCCCGCGGCGGCCAGACGCTCGGGATCGGCGCGGGCCAGATGAGCCGCGTCGACGCGGTGCGCCTCGCGATCGAGAAGGCCAGCGCGCTCGGGCACTCACTCGAGGGAGCCGTCCTCGCCTCCGACGCCTTCTTCCCGTTCGGGGACGGACCGAAGCTCGCCCTCGAGGCGGGGGTGCGCGCGATCATCCAGCCCGGAGGCTCGAAGCGCGACACCGAGGTGCTGAACGCCGTCCGCGAGGCCGGCGCGACGATGGTCCTCACCGGCAGACGGCATTTCAGGCATTGAGCTCTGGCGGGGTCTGGCACCGTGAGGTGCCTGACCCCAGCGACGGCCAGCTTCGTCGCTGCGGTCTGCACCGCCACGCGTCACCGGGGACAGGCACCTACGGTGCCAGTCTCCTCTGCTACCGTGCGCCGTCGCTGACACCGACGGCGCGCTGCGTGTTCCGCGCGGCATCCGATTCCGACGCCGTCCCGTGCTGCCTCGCCTCTGTCGATGCCTCGCCGCCTCGTCATACCCGTGATCGCCTGTCTCGTCTTCCTCGGACTGGCGGGGAGCACCGCCAGCGCGGACGTCGTCGCACCCGTCCGCGGCCTGCAGCTGCAGAGCCCGGCCCACTTCGTTCTGCCGAAGCAGCCCGTGCGCATCCCGCTGGGCGTCCGCGCGGTGCGTCTCGCGCAGCAGCAGCTGGGTGTCCCGTACCGCTGGGGCGGCTCGTCGCCGTCCGGCTTCGACTGCTCGGGCCTCGTCTCGTGGGTCTACGGACGGCTCGGGGTCGGCCTGCCGCACAACGCCGCGGCGCTCTACGGCGTCGGTCACCGCGTCGGGCTCGCTTCGATGCGCCCGGGCGACCTCGTCTTCTTCAGCGGCCTCGGGCACGTCGGCCTCTACATCGGCCACGGCCGGATGATCCACGCGCCGCAGTCGGGCCGGAACGTCGAGATCGAGGCGCTCGGCAGCCGCTCGCTCCCGCCCGTCGGCGCGCGCCGGATCACGCCGCGCTGACCGGTCTATAGGCTTCCGCCCGCATGGCCCGCGAGTATCCGACCCTCATCGACCTGGTCGGCGGGACGCCCATCGTGCGGCTCGCGTCGTTCGGGTCGGAGACCGGGGCGACGCTGCTGGCGAAGCTCGAGTTCATGAACCCGGGCGGCTCGAACAAGGACCGCATCGGGCTCGCGATGATCGAGGCCGCCGAGCGCGATGGCCGCCTGCGCCCCGGCGGCACGATCGTCGAGCCCACCTCCGGTAACACCGGCGTCGGCCTCGCGATCGCCGCGGCCCGCAAGGGGTATCGCTGCATCTTCGTGATGCCGGACAAGATGAGCCAGGAGAAGATCTCGACGCTCCGCGCGTACGGCGCGGAGGTCGTGATCACGCCGACTGCCGTCGACCACGACTCGCCCGAGAGCTACTACGCGGTGTCTGACCGGCTGGCCGAGGAGATCCCCGGCGGCTTCAAGCCCGATCAGTACTCCAACCCCGCGAACCCCGAGGCGCACTACCGGACCACGGGCCCCGAGCTCTGGGAGGAGACCGGCGGCGAGGTCGACGCGATCGTCATCTCGGTCGGGACGGGCGGCTCGATCACCGGCATCGGCCGCTACTTCAAGGAGCGGAAGCCGGAGGTGCGGATCGTCGGCGCGGACCCGGAGGGCTCGGTGTTCACGGCAGACGAGCAGCATCCGATGCACCCCTACCTCGTCGAAGGAATCGGCAAGGACACCTGGCCGACGACGCTCGACCCATCCGTCGTCGACGAGTGGGTACGGGTCTCCGACCGCGACTCGTTCCTGACCGCGCGCCGACTCGCGCGGGAAGACGGTTTGCTGGTCGGAGGCTCGTGCGGCTCGACCGCGTGGGCCGGTCTGCAGGTCGCGAAGCGCCTCGGCCCGGGCTCGACCGTCCTGATGACGTTCCCCGACGGCGGCCGCTCGTACCTCTCCAAGATCTACGACGACAACTGGATGATCCAGTACGGCTTCATCGAGCGGCGCGCGCCGGTGCCGAGCGTCGGCGAGGTGGTCGGGGCGAAGGACGGGGATGGTGACGGCGCGGTGCCCGAGCTCGTCGTCGTCGACGCGCACAAGAAGGTCGGAGCGGCCATCGACCTCATGCAGCGCTACGGCATCTCGCAGCTGCCTGTCGCGCGGCACGAGACGGCGGACGAGCTCACCGACATCGTCGGCTCGATCTCCGAGCGCAGCCTCCTCGACCGCGTCTTCCGGAACCCGGATGCGCTGAACGACGACGTCGCGGTCGCGATGCAGCCGCCGCTCGCGACGGTCGACGCCGCCGCCTCGGTCGACGAGGTGTTCGCCGAGCTGACGGGGTCGGGCGGCGCCGTCGTGGTCGGACGCGCGGGCAAGCCGGTCGCGATCATCACCCGCTCCGACCTGCTCGAGTTCCTCGCGGCGCAGCGCACGCACGTCGACGCCTGAGGCTCGATCAGGCCGCCCGGGATGCTCCTTCCTCGAGCTCCCCGTCGGGACGAGCGATCGGAGCACGCTCCGCGCGGCCTTCCGAGCGAGCGGTGACCACCACGGCACCGACGATCAGCACCGCGCCCGCGAGCGTGGCCGCCCCGGGCCGCTCATCGAGGATCAGGGCGCCGAGGGCGACGGCGACGAGCGGGTTCACGTACTGGTGCGTCACCACCTGCGAGATGGGCGCGTTGCCGAGCAGCCAGACGTACGCGCTGAAGCCGACGACCGAGCCCGCGACCGCGAGGTAGACCCACGCGGCGACCGGTCCCGCCTGGAATGAGCCCGCGCCGAGCTCGCCCGCCTCGCCCGCGACGAGCCCCACGACCAGAAGCACGAGCCCGCCGCCGAGCATCTCGTAGACGGTCGTGACGAACGGGCTCGCGGGCAGGGTGAGGCGCCGCGCGACGAACGAGCCGCGCGACCACGCGAGCGAGGCGGCAAGCATGACGAGGAGGCCGACCGCGACCGAGCCGCCGCTCACCCCGTCGGGGCCGACGACGAGCGCGAGGCCTGCGAGCCCGACGGCGGCGGCAAGCATGGTCGGGCGCGGGACGCGCTCGCCGGCGAGCACGCGCCAGAGGACGATCTGGAGCGGGACGGAGCCGGCGATCATCGCCGCGACGCCGGAGTCGATCCTCGTCTCGGCGAAGTGCACCATCCCCACCCCGCAGCCGAGGAGAACGACGCCGAGCCCCGCGGCCGCGAGCGCCTCGCGGCGCGGGACGCGGAGGGAGCGGCGCAGGAGCGCGAGGACCGCCGCCAGGATCGTCGCCGCGGCGAGAAACCGCGTGCCGGCGGTGAGGAAGGGCGGCAGCGTCCGCACGGCGATCTTGATCCCGAGGTACGTCGACCCCCAGACGACGTAGACGATCGCGAGCGCGGACCAGAGCTCGAGGCGTGTGCGGCTCACGCTGTGTCGAACGCGTGGCAGGGCCTGCGCGTGAGATCGGTGGTGCAATGGGTGGCGAGCATCTACGGTTCCAACGATGGGCATCGTCGATTCCATCCGCAGGCTCTTCGGGCGCGCCGACCGCGCGATGACGGAGGCCGACTACGCCGCGATCGACGCCGTGCACGACGTCGAGGACCGGCTCGACGACGCGACGGGCGGGCGGTTCTACGACGCGGTCGAGAAGGCGGACGAGGAAGCCGGCGAGCTCCTCGAGCGTCTCCATCTCGACGGCGAGCCCGAGGGTGAGAGACCCGCCGGCGGCAACGCCTAGCCCGCGGCGGAGGGGAAGCGTATAGGGTCCTGCCCATGGGATTCCTCGACAAGCTCTTCGGAAGGGCAAAGGACACCGCCGGCGACGTCGCCGACAAGGCGGAGCCGATGGTCGACAAGGCGCAGGATGCCGCGGGCGATGCCTGGGACAAGGCATCGGACGTCGCCGACGACGCGAAGGACAATCTCGGCGACGCGAAGGACGAGACGACCGACGCCGCGCACGACGCCGGCTCCGCCACCTCCTGACGGGCTTCTAGCGCTCCCCCCGACCGACGAACGCGGCTGCGTGGCCGCGCGCGTTCGCTCGCGCGAGGCCGTCCTCGTCGAGCGCTCCGATCCGGTGGAGAAGCTCGAACTCGTCGCGAAGGTGCGTCCGCATCATCTCGGGCCCGTCCGTGGCGATCGTGAACGGCACGTCGTGCTCGACGAACCGGTGGAACGTCTCGCGTACGGCGTCCTCGTCCGCCAGGGCCTTGGTGAGGAGGTTCGACGTCGGGCAGATCTCGAGCGTCACGGCCGCCTGGCGGATGAGCGTCATCAGGGCCGGATCCCCGGCTGCGAGGATCCCGTGCCCGATCCGGTCGGGCCGGAGTGACTCGACGACCTCGCCGATCTCCTCCGCGCCCGTCGCGCCCTCCTCGCCGACGTGGATCGTGACGCCGAGGCCCGCCGCGCGCGCGGTCTCGACCATCGGCGCGACCTGCGTGTAGTCGTAGCGGAGCCCGCCCGGCCGCGGCCCGGCGATGTCGACGCCGACGACGCCGCGGCTCGCCCAGCGCAACGCCTTGTCGACGATGATCTCGTTCTGCCGCGCGTCGAATGTCCTGTCCATCATCAGGATCAGCCCCGCGCGCACCTGCGGGTACTCGATCCGCGCGAGGTCGAGCCCCCTGGTCGCGGCGAGAATGATGTGGTCGAGGTCGCGCTCGCCACCGCGGTTCCGCTTCATCGGGTTGAAGCGGACCTCGAGCGTCGTGATGCGCTGCGAGCGGTACGCACCCCCGATCGCGGCGTGGACGGAGCGCTCGACGGCGAGCGGCGACGACTGGATCAGCTCCGCCCAGTGGTAGATCGCGTCGAGCGCGTCGAGGTTGGGAACGCCCCGCGGGTCGGAGACGGTCACGAGCGCGTCGAAGCCCCAGTAGTCCTTGACGGGCAAGGAGATGCCCTGCTCGTGCGCGAGGCTCCACATGATGTCCGAGGCGACCGAGCCGCCCAGGTGCGTGTGGAGCTCGGCGAGGCCGACGTCGGGCGGGAGCATGGCGCGAGTCTACGGTGCCGCTGTCAGGCCGCCGTCGCGCGTGCGACCAGGTCGCGGAGCGGCTCGATCCAGTCCGGGTCCACCATGTGGGGGACCGGCGTGGAGAGCCGGAGCACGTCGGCGCCCGCGGCGGTCAGCGTCGCCTCGGCCTCGGCGGCGAACTGCGCCGGGATGACGGGATCGAGCGAGCCGTGCGCGATCCCGACCGGGACGCCGCGAAGGCGCTCGGGCTCGAGCGGCCAGTCCGCGACCCGGGGCAGGAAGCCGGACATGGCGACGAGGCCCGCCGGCCGCGGCCGGCCCGGGCCGAGGCTCATCGCGTAGCTCATCACCGTCCCCTGCGAGAAGCCGCCGAGGACGACGCGGTCCATCGGGACAGGCAGGCCGTCGAGGAAGGCAGCCAACCGCGGGGCCGTCGCGGCGAACGTCGCGGGATCCGGCGTGGGGATCCCTCCGAGCGCGTACCAGTGGCGACCGCCGGGTGGCAGGTGGTGCGGCCCTCCGGGCGTCACCCCGAGCAGCCGTCGCTCGGGATCGAGCAGGTCGAGCAGCGGAAAGAGGTCGCGCTCGTCGGCGCCGCGGCCGTGCAGCAGCACCAACGCGCCCGCGGGCTCGCCCGCCGGCTCCCGCCAGAGCGCGGCGAGAGGCGCTTCGGGCTCCTGGTCCTCGGTCATCTTGCGGATGCTCTCACGCTACCGCCGCGGCTTCCAGTACCCTGAAGTTGCAGACGCAACAAAGCACTCCGCCATGCACACGTCCGACGTCAAGCAGCTCTCACCGCTCGAGTTCGCGGCCTGGGGCGGTCTTCTCCGTACCCACGCCCAGCTCGTCCACGAGCTCGACCACGAGCTCGAGGCGGCGCACGGGTTGCCGCTCACGCAGTACGAGGTGCTCCTCCATCTCGAACGGGCGCCGAACCAGCGCCTGCGGATGACCGAGCTGGCACGATCCGTGCTCCTGAGCCAGAGCGGCGTCACACGGCTCGTCGACCGGCTCGAGGCGCTCGGACTTGTCGTCCGCACGCCGTGCGCCGAGGATCGCCGGGTGCTCTGGGCGCAGATGACCGACGAGGGCTTGCGGCGTCTGACCGAGGCGCGTCCGACCCACCTCGCGGGCGTGCGCGCCCGGTTCCTCGACCGCTTCGACGAGGACGAGCTCGGACGGCTCGCCGACGCGTGGGAGCGTGTCCTGTCCGACTCCGACGCGGGCTGACACCCGCCCCGGTCCCCATCCCGGGCGCGGCTTGTAGGCTCCCGGCGTGAAGATCGGCATCGTCGTGCCGTTCTCGTGGTCGTTCTGGGGGGCGGTCGTCGAGCATGCGGAGCTGCAGGCAGCCGCCCTCGAGGCCTGCGGGCACGAGGTGAGGCTCGTGATGGGGAACGACCCGCCGGGCCAGTTCACGCGCGCGCTGCACCCGCGCGTCGGCCGGCACGGCAATCCGCCCGGAAACGTGATCCCGGTCGGCCGCTCGGTGATCGTCCCTGCCAACGGGTCGCTGCCGAACATCGTGCTCAGCCCACGGTCGATCTTCCGCGTCCGGCGCGTGCTCGAGCGGGAGCGCTTCGACGTGCTCCACCTGCACGAGCCGATGACGCCTGCGATCTGCATCGCCGTGCTCGCCCTCGCCAAGTCACCGATCGTCGCGACGCACCACGCGTCCGGCGACCTCGCCTGGATGCGCCTCGGGATGCCCGCCTGGGGGTTCCTCATGGACCGCGTCGACCAGCGCATCGCGGTATCCGAGCGGGCCCGCGACTCCGCTGACCGGTGGCTCGGCGGGCCGTGGGAGGTCGTCCCGAACGGCGTCCTCATCCCGGACGACGCCGATCCTGCCGGCCGGGAGCACACCGTGGTGTTCGCCGGCCGCCACGAGCCGCGAAAGGGCCTCCACGTGCTGCTCCGCGCCTGGCCGGAGCTGCACCGACGCACGGGCGCGCGCCTCGTCGTCGCGGGAGCCGATCCTCTGGCCGTTCGCCTCCTGCTGACGCGGCTCGGCGTGCCCGACACCGGAATCGACATCGTCGGCTTCCTCTCGCAGGACGCCCTCACCGACCTGCTGCGCTCGACGAAGGCGCTGCTCGCGCCGTCGCTCGGCGGCGAGAGCTTCGGGATGGTGCTGACACGCGCGTTCGCGTGCGCGACACCGGTCGTCGCGGCGGACATCGAGGGCTACCGCGAGGTCGTGACGCCGGAGACGGCCGTCTCCGTCCCGCCCGGCGACGTCGGAGCGCTCGTCGACGCCGTCGACGGGCTCCTCTCCGACGAGCCCCGCCGCGTTGCGATGGGCGCGGCGGCGCGCAGCCGGGCGGAGGAGCATTTCGCCTGGCCCGACATCGCCCGGCGCCTCGAGGTGATCTACGAGCGCGTCGCCGGCGCCGCCGCTTCTCCGACACGGGAGGTCGTCGCAGCGTGAACCGCGTCGTCGCGCTCGCCCGGAATCCGTGGGCGCGCGGTCTCTTCGTGCTTGCGTCGCTCGTCCTCGCGATCCTCGCGGTCTGGTGGCGCGGGCCTGACTGGAACACCGTCTACCACGCGTTCGACTTCGTCAGCTGGCGCTGGGTGATCGTCGGGGTCCTGCTCAACCTTCTCTCCGTCCTGGCCCGAGCCTGGGCCTGGAACGTGACAATCCGGCAGGCGATGCCGGAGCCGCTGCCGAAGTTCCGCCAGGTCTTCTCGGCCTTCGGCGTCGGGCTGCTCGCAAACGCGGTGCTGCCCGCCCGCGCCGGCGAGCTCGCCCGCGTCGCCGTGCTGCGGCGCCATCTGCCGCACGGCAAGGGAACGAGCGCGACGCTCCTCGGGACGGTGTTCGCGCACCGGCTCTTCGACCTCTTCCCGATCGCGCTGCTCGTCGCCTACGTGATGACGACGGCCAAGCTGCCGCACTGGGCGGTCACCGGGGTCGTGGTCGTCGGGCTCGTCGGGCTGGGCCTCCTGGCGGTCGCCGTCCTCTCGGCCCGGGGCGCCGATCGTGCGCCGACCCACGGGGAGCGAACGGCGCGGCGACTGCTCGCGATGGCCCGGCAGGGCCTCGCCGTGCTCCGCACGCCGGGAGCGGCGGTCAACGCGATCGTCTTCCAGACCATCGGCTGGACGTTCCAGCTCCTCGCCGTCTGGGCCGTGACGGCGGCGTTCGCGCTGCACGTCCCGCTCCCGGCGGCCGCGCTCGTCCTCCTGCTGATGAACATCGCGACGGTCTTCCCGCTCTGGCCCGGCAACGTCGGGCTGCTCCAGGCGGCCGTCGCGCTACCGCTCCGCCGGTACGGCGTCCCCTACGGCACGGGGTTCGCGTTCGGGCTCGTGCTCCAGGCGGTCGAGATGTCGGTCGGCGTCGGCGTCGGGCTCGTGATGCTCGCGCGCGAGGGCCTCTCGCTGGCCGCACTCAAGCGGATGGAGGACGACGAGGAGGCATCCGCGGAGGACGTGCTCGACGACCTGGCCGACGAGCAGGCAGTGGTGGACGACGAGCCGGTCGAGGACGACGCCCGGCCGTACGTCACACAGGCGCGCTCCCGGCGCTGAGCGCACCGAGTCGCGCCGCCACGACCGTGTCGGCCGTGGCCGCCGCCGGCGCATGGCCCGTCACCGCCGCGACGAAGGGGCCGCGCTCGAGCGCGACGAGCTCGACGTCCGTGACGGCCATCGCGGTCGCCGTGCGCGGAACGTCGCGCAGGAGCGCGATCTCGCCGAACCCGCTGCCGGGGCCGAAGGTGCGCCCGAGAATCTCGACGGTGCCCGACGCGACGACGTAGAACCGGTCGCCGGCCTGCCCCTCCCGGACGATCGGCGTCCCGGCGGGGAACGAGACGTCGACGGCCTCCCGGGCGAGCCGCTCGACCACGGGCTCGGGGAGCGAGGCGAGCATCGGGACGCGGCGCAGCAGCGCGGTCGCCGCCGGCGCCGCCGTCGTGCGGTCGAGCATGCGGAGTCTCGGCCGCGTCAGGAGCGCAAGCGCGGGGAGGACGAGCCCGACCGCGACGAGCGACGCCTCGGCGCCGATTGCGGCGATCAGCACCGGCGCGAGCAGCGCGCCGAGGCCGAGCGCGCCGAGCAGGAGACCGTCGAGCGCACCGAGGGCACGCCCGAGGACCGCGTCGGGGACGGCGCGCTGCATGATCGTGAGCGCGTTCACGTCGACGATCGAGTTCCCGATCCCCAGCACGCCGAGTGCGACGACCACGAGCACCGTCACGGGCGCTCCGCCGACGAGCGCCAGGGGCAGCCCGAAGAGCGCGAGGCCGATCGCGAAGTCCCGCGCGAGCCGGCCGCCGCCTGCGAGCAGGAGCGCGACGAACCCGCCGATCAGGCCGCCCACGCCGATCGCGGCGTAGAGCAGCCCGACTCCGGCCGCCTGCAGGTCGAGCAGCTCGAAGGCCGTCACGACGACGAGGACGTTCAGCGCGCCGGCGACGAGAGTCTGCGCGGCATACAGCCCGACGAGCGTCCGCAGGGTCGGCTCGCGCGCGATCGTCACGATCCCCGCCAGCACCGCGCGCTCCGTTTCAGCCGCATCCGGCGTTTCGGCGCGGTCGTGGGGCTCCTCCTGCCCGCGCAACGCGAAGACGAGCGCGGCCGACCAGAGAAACGTCGCCGCGTTGGCCGCGAACACGACCTGCGCGCTCGACACGGCGAGCAGCAGCCCGCCGAGTGCCGGCCCGAGGAACGTGCCGATGCTCTCGATCGTGCTCGAGGCGACGTTCGCTGCGGTGAGCTCGGACGGCGTCCGCACGAGCCCCGGGAGCAACGCGGACTGGGCCGGACGGAACACGGTGCCGACGACCTGCGAGACGGCGACCGTCGCGTAGACGACCGCCCCCGGGCCGTCCGCGGCGATGACCGCCGCGGCGACGAGCATCAGCGCGAAGCGCGCGAGATCGCTCGCCACCATGACGCCCACGCGCGAGAAGCGGTCGACGAGCGACGACGTGAACGGCGCCGCCAGTGCGGCGGGTACCAGCCGGATCAGACCGACGATGCCGACGGCCGCCGCGCCGCCCTGGTCGTACGCATAGACGCCGAGCGCGACGAGGTAGGCCCAGCCGCCGAGGATGGATCCCGCCCACGCAAGCTGGAGCCGGCGGAGCGGCGGGCTGGCAAAGACCGCGCCGAGCGCCGCGAGCGCCGCCCGGGCTCTGCCACCGTTCGCCTGGGCGTCGTCACTCATCCGTTTGCAACCACACCAGAAACGCGGGAAGATTTCATCTGCCCCGCGCGTCTCGTGGGGTGAGATGCCATTCCCGGCATCCATCGAAAGGAGAACCAACAATGTCGGACGAGCGCGAGCGGGTCGATACCGGCGAGACCGAGAAGGTCGAGGACGCAGATTTCGAGGGTCATCGCCTGGACGTCGGCCGATTGGACGACGACAAGGTCGACGTAGGCCGGATGGACGACGGCAAGGTCGACGTCGGCCGGATGGACGACGGCAAGGTCGACGTGGGCTGAGACCGACGGAGGCGGGACTCCCGCCTCAGAGATTGTGGGGGCTCCGGGGTCGGCACCGTCGGTGTCCGGCCCCGGTTGCGTTTCTAGCGAAGGAGCGTTTCCAGCGCCTCGAGCAGGCGCCGGCCGGCGTCGTCGTCGGTCTCGTCGAGAAGCGCGGCGACGCGTGCGACGAGCGCGGCGCTGCCGGCGTCGTCGTCGCCGAGCGCAGAGCGGGCGCGCCTGGCGCGGAGCAGCAGGTCGAGCCCGATCGCGGCCTGCGTGGAGAAGCGCGACAGGAGCTCGAGCTC
>Ga0068852_100001454_pt1 | contig 15992 bp, 18 predicted proteins | sample KBSCornC22_FD_66594 | JGI IMG/M metagenome (GOLD analysis project Ga0068852, IMG submission 66594) | Corn rhizosphere microbial communities from Kellogg Biological Station, Michigan, USA - KBS Corn C2-2 | ecosystem: Host-associated > Plants > Roots > Rhizosphere > Soil ... | reverse complement strand
CGCCGTCGATCACGACCCAGTCGTCCTGGCGGATCAGCCGGCTCGCCTCGCGCGCGCCGACGACCGCCGGGATGTCCATGCTGCGCGCGACGATCGCGGTGTGCGATGTCTTGCCGCCGACGTCGGTGACGAAGCCGAGAAACACGCCGCCCTTGAACTGCAGCATGTCGGCGGGTGAGATGTCGGCGGCGACCAAGACCAGCGGATCCTCGCCGCTGTGCTCGGGCGCGATCGCGTGCTCGAGCGCCGACGGCGCGTCGGCGCCGCGTGCGAGGACGCCGAGCAGACGCTCGACGACCTGCTCGAGGTCGGCCTTGCGCTCGCGCAGGTACTCGTCCTCCATCTCGTCGAACTGACGGGCCAGCACCTCGAGCTGCGCCGACAGCGCCCACTCGGCGTTGTAGTGGCGCTCGCGGATCCATTGCTTCGCGGCCGGGGTCAGCGACTCGTCGTGGAGCAGCATCAGGTGGACGTCGAGCAGCGCCGCCAGCTCGGCCGGCGCTTCGGGCGGCAGGTCGCGCTTCATCGCACTGAGCTCGCGCGCGACGGCGTTGCGCGCGCTGCGCAGCCGCTCGACCTCGGCATCGACGTCTTCGCCGGCAACGTAGTAGTGCGCGACGTCGAGCCGGCTCGACGCGACCAGCACCGCCCGCCCGATCGCGATGCCACGCGAAACCGGCAGCCCGAAGAGCTGGAAACTCATGGATCGATCCTAGCAGCGGCGGATGGCTGCCGAGTGACCGAAGCACGATGCGCGCCCGCGTCGCGAGCGTACCGAGGATCGACGGCTATTCGCCCTCGCCGAACTTGTCGTCGATGAGCGCGCGGAGCGCCGTCATCGCCGCGTCGGCATCGTCGCCTTCGGTCTCGATCTCGACCTCGGCACCGATCCCGGCCGCCAGCATCATCACGCCCATGATGCTCTTGGCGTTCACGCGGCGGCCGTTGCGCGCGAGCGAGACTTCGCTGCGGAAGCTTCCGGCGAGCTTGCTCAGCTTGGCCGACGCGCGCGCGTGCAGGCCGAGCTTGTTATTGATCTTGACCGTCGCCTTCGCCATGACCACGTGACCTCAGGGGCTGGTTCTGCGGCCGCGCTGTCGCGACCGGCATCACGCCCTGGGTCGCGCCAGCGAGGGCACGCGCGACCAGGGACTCGAGCGACTCGGCCGGATAGCAGAGCGTGCGCCACAGCATCGGCACGTTGACGCCGGCGACGACCTTGACGTGGACGCCGTCGGCGAGGCGCTGCGCGACGTTGCACGGCGTCGCGCCGAAGACGTCGGTGAAGATCAGGACGTCGGGCTCGGACATCTGCTCGAGCATGACGCGGCCCTGCGACTCGATCTCCTCGACCGCCATCGTCGGCAGGACGTCGAGCGCGACGACGCGCGCCGCGCAATCCGGAAACGTGTGCTCGGCGACGGCCTTCAGCGCTGAAGCGAGCGGCGCGTGGGCGAGGATGAGGAGGCCGGGCATCGCGGAGGTTTCGTCGGCTCAGGGCAGGCGGATCGCGGCGAAGAAGGTGTCGATCGCCTCACGGCCAGGGCCGCCATCGGCGCCCAGCACCGTTGCCTGGTACAGCGTCAGTCCCTTAACGAAGAATGCACCCTCGGCGACGACACGGGTCCCGTCCGGCCGCTTTCCCTCGGCATGCAAGCGCACGCTTTCCGGGTTCGGTGTCGCGCCTGCGAGCACGAGCGGATGCTGCTCGGCGGTCGCGGCACCGAGGTGCGCGAGGAGCTGCGTGCGCAGCGCCGTGAGCTCGGGCGTCACCCGGCGTGGGTCGCCGGCGTCGAGCGTCGCCAGCGCGAAATTGGCGCCACCGGCACTGCACGCGTCCATCCGCATCGTGACGACGCTGCCGGCCAGGCTGACGTCGCGCTGCTGCTGCTGCGGCCGACACGGGAACATCAGGACCGCACCGCTGCCGGCGGGGCGCGCCTCGCGCCAGTCGAAGGTCGGCGAGCAGGCGGCGAGCGTGGTCGCGGCGAGCGCCGCGGTGGCGGCGTGCCGGAGCTCGGCCCGGCACGCACAGGCGCTCTGCATGCAGCCATTATCCGGGCTCGCCGACAATCGCGGACATGCCCACCGCCGCTGCGCCCGCGCCGATGGCCCTCGACGGGGTTCGCGTCCTCGACCTGTCGCGCGTCCTCGCCGGCCCGTGGTCGACGCAGGTCCTCGCCGACCTCGGCGCCGAGGTCGTCAAGGTCGAAAAGCCCGCCAAGGGCGGCGCGCCGGGCGGCGACGACACGCGCGGCTGGGGTCCGCCGTTCCTGCGCGACCGCGACGGTGGCGAGAGCAGCGACGCGGCGTACTACCTCGGCACCAACCGCAACAAGCGCTCGGTGACGATCGACATCGCGACCGCCGAAGGCGCCGATCTGGTGCGTCGGCTCGCCGACCGCGCCGACGTGCTGATCGAGAACTTCAAGGTCGGCGACCTCGCCCGCCACGGTCTCGACGCCGACAGCCTGCTCGCGCGCCACCCACGCCTCGTCTACTGCTCGATCACCGGTTTCGGACAGACGGGTCCCTATCGCGAGCGCGCCGGCTACGACTACGCGATCCAGGGGATGGGCGGCTTGATGAGCGTCACCGGGCCTTCGCGCGCCGAGATCGCCGACGATGCGCCCGGCGGCGGCCCGCAGAAGGTCGGCGTCGCAGTCGCCGATCTCTTCACCGGGATGTACGCGACGGTCGCGATCCTGGCCGCGCTGCGCCATCGCGACCGCACCGGTCAGGGCCAGGCAATCGACATGGCGCTGCTCGACACCCAGGTCGCGATGCTCGCCAACCTCGGCGCAGGATTTCTCGCCAGCGGCGTCGCGCCGCAGCGCGCCGGCAACGCGCACCAGAACATCGTCCCGTACCAGGTGTTCGAGGTCGCCGACGGTCACCTCATCCTCGCCGTCGGCAACGACGGCCAGTTCGCGCGGCTGTGCGCGATCGCCGGGTGCCGCGAGCTCGCCACCGATCCGCGCTTCGCCCGCAATGCCGGCCGGGTGCGCAACCGGGCGATCCTGGTTCCCTTGCTGGCCGAGCGGCTGAAGCTGCGCACGCGCGCCGAGTGGCTTGCCGACCTCGAGGTGGCGAAGGTTCCGGCCGGGCCGATCAACGACCTCGCCGAGGTCTTCGCCGATCCGCAGGTGCAGCACCGCGGCATGGCCGTCGAGCTGCCGCATCCGCTCGCCGGCAGCGTTCGGCTCGTCGCCAGCCCGATCAAGCTGGGCGCGACGCCGGTCCGCTATCGGCGCGCGCCGCCGCTTCTCGGCGCCGACACCGACGCGGTCCTGGCCGAGCTGGGGCTCGACAGCGAGGCGATCGCCGCGCTGCGCCGAAGCGGCGCGATCTGAACCCCGCGGGCGCGGGGTTCGAATTCCGTGAACAACTCGTCACATTTCGAGACTTCGTGACACTGTCTGGTCAGCCGGCGAGCGTCACGCTGGCGGCTGCGCCGGGCGTTATTCACACTTCAAGCATCGCGGCGCAGCGAGAGAGGCGCCGCGGTTTCGCCACGGCACCGGACATCGCGCGATGGGCGGACGGCTGGGCTCACCCTCGGGCCGCCGTGCGGCAACCGCATTTCGAGAATCGTCGTTCATGTCCACCGGCAAACACACCGCTGCCGAAGCGCGCCGCAGCGAGCGCGGCGAGCCGCTCGAGTCCGGCGAAGACCAGCGTTGGCACGACCTCGTGTCGCAGCTCGGCGTCGAGATCGCGGGGCCGCTCACCGCCGCGCTCGAGCGCATTCACGGCCTGACGGCGACCGGCAAGATCGACCGCGCCGGCCTGCGCGCGTTGCGCGACGAGGTCGAGCGCGCGCGCCAGGCCGGCATGATCGGCCAGCAGCTGACGCGCTTCGCCTCGGGCAAGGTCAAGCAGTCGCACGAAGTGCTGCAGCTCGAGGAGGTGCTCAGGAGCGTGCTGGCACTGCGCGCGCGCGAGACGCAGGCGCGGGGCATCGCGCTCAAGCACGAGATGAAGTCGGCGCGCGTCATCGTCGATGCGTCGCTGCTCTTCAGCCTGCTCAACGCGATCCTCGATTGGGCGCTCGCCAACGCGCACGCGCACATCGCCTTCATCGTCGACTTCAAGACCTGGCCCGTGCACGCGCGGCTGACGTGCCGGTTCGCGAACCGACCCGCCGACCAGGTCGACGAGAGCGTGACGACCGAGGCGTCGCCGCGCCTCGACTCGCTGACGTGGCGGCTGATCGAGCAGACGGCATGGACGATGGGCGTCGCCGTCGACCGCAAGGATGTCGGCGGCACGACGACGCTCATGATCGAGTTTCCGAAGACCGCGGGCGACGAGATGGTCGGACTCTCGGCAACCGAGATCGACGACGGCGGCCCGCAGTCGAGCAACTCGAAGGCGCTCGCCGGCAGCCACGTCCTCGTCGTCGCGTCGCGCCGCGAAGTGCGCGTGCTGATCCGCGACGCGCTGCGCAACATGGGCATGCTGGTCGACTTCGTCGCGTCGATCGGCGAGGCTGCCAGCTTCTGCCGCGAAGGGCTGCCGCACGCGATCATCGTCGACTCGATCCTGAAGGGCGCGCGCTTCAGCTCGTTCCGCGACGAGATCCTCGGCGAGGTACCCGACTTCGTCTTCATCGAGATCCTCGAGCAGGGCTCGGTCTTCGAGATGTCCGGAACCAACGGCGCGCAGATGGCGCGCATCGGCCGCGACGTCGTCGCGAGCTCGCTGCCGGCGGCGCTGATGTTCGAGCTGTCGCGCGGTCTCTGAGGCGCTAGCGCGCGAACGCGCGCGACAGGATCGCGCTGCCGGTCGCGATCGGGTCGCGGCGGATCTTCTTCTCTTCCTCTCCGATCATGAAGTAGAGGCCGTCGAGCGCCTTGCCGGTCACGTAGCGCTCGACCGTCTCCGCGTCGCCACGGACGAGGCCGAGCTGCGCGCCTTGGCCGGCGAGCGCGTTGTAGCGTCCGGCGAGGTCGACGCGGTCGGTGTGGCGCTTGACGATCGGATAGAAGCGCTCGGCGAGCGGCGCGCGCGTCTTCTGAGCGAAGAAGCGCGTCACCGAATCGTCGCCGCCGGTGACGATGGCGCGCGCGTCGCTCACGGTCAGCGACTTCACGGCGCCGACGAGCAGGCTCTTCGCCTCGGGAACGGCCGCCTCGGCGGCGCGGTTCATCGCAGTGACGAGCTCGTCGACGCGACGCTGCTGGCCGGTGAGGCGAAGCATCTTCGCGGCGTCTTCCAGGTGACCGGGCAACGGAATACGCACTTGCGGATTGCCGAGGAAGCCATCGGGCCGGCCGAGCGCTGCGACGGCAGCGTTCGCGCCACGCTCGAGCGCGACGCGGATGCCGGCGGCGGCGTCGGCGTTGCTCGGTTCGGCAGCGCTCGCACGTCTCGCGACGACGAGCGCTGCACCGGCGAGAAGAACGAACACGTGACGTCGCTGCATGGCCACCTCCGCCGGCCATTGTCGGCCCGCAGGGCCGTTCAGCGCGTGCGCAGGCCGACGAGCGCGGCGCCGACGATGAGCAGCGTCGCGACGATCAGCGACGGCGTCAGGGGCCGCGCCGTCGTGGCGGCGAGCAGGAGCGTCGACGCCAGCGGCGTCAGGTAGCTGAGCAGGCCGATCCGGCGAGGGTCGCTCCGCTTCAGCGCCGCGTCCCAGAAAAAGAACGCTGCGCCGAGCGGTCCGACGCCGATGACGACGATCAGCAGCCAGTCGCGCGCCGAGAGCGCGACCGGCGGCTCGAAGACCGCGTGGCAAAGCAGCGCGAGCGCGCCCGAAACGAGTCCGAAGAGGCCGATCGCCGCGGTCGGAAAGCGCGCGACGCGCTGCGTGCCGAGCGAGTACGTCGCCCACACGACCGCCGAGCCGGCGGCGGCGAGATAGCCCCACGACAGCTCGCCACCAAGGCTGCGGCCGCCGACGATCGCGAGCGCGGCGCCTGCGAATCCGGCGAGCGCGGCGACGACGTGCAGCGCCGTCAGCCGGATGCTCGGCAAGAGCACCGGTGCGAGAACGACGATGAGGAGCGGCCAGAGATAGTTGACGAGGTTCGCTGCCAGCGGCGGCGCAGTCCTGAGCGCGATGAAGAGCAGCAGGTGGTAGCCGAACAGCCCGTAGAGGCCGAGCAGCAGCGTCGACGGCGCGATCCGCCACTGCCGCGCGAGCGGCCACGACGGCGCGCTGCCGATGACCAGCGCGAGCCCGGTGAGCAGGAACGGCGGCACGTGCGCCAGCGCGACGCCGAGCGACGCGAGGGTCGCCCAGAGCGCGATCGCGGCGAGCGCGCAGAGCGTTCCGGTCACTCGGCGCGCCGCGCGCGGTACGCGATCGACGTCGTCAGCGGTGCAGCGCGTGCCATCCGACCCAGAGCACGAACGCAACGCCGAGCACGATCGCCGGAATCCGCCAGCGTTCGCCGACCTCGCTCCAGTCCGTTCGGTCGACCGTGCGTCCGCGCTGCGCGTCGGCCTCGGCCTGCAGTTGCGCCGCCCATTCGCGGCGCCGGGGCAAGTCGGCGTCGAGCGCATCCAGGCGGCGGCGAACGACGTCGGGCGACGGCCGCTCGGCGGCGGCGCGCAGCGCCGGTGCCAGCGCCTGCACCTGCGCGTTCGCCTCGGCGAGGCTCGTGATCGCGAGGGTCGCGCCGCATTGCGCGCAACTGATCGTCTCCCCGGGCGGCAGCGCCGCGCCGCACGCGGCGCACTGCAGCGCGCCTTGCCGCTCCGGAGTGCGGAACAGCGCGGGCTGCTCGATCGTGTCGAGCGGATCGAGCGCGCGCGCGAGCCGGGCGACGTCGAGCAGGCTCGGGATCGACTTGCACCACGGGCAGAGCGCGTCGTCCTTGCCGATCGCGCCGCCGCAGTTGATGCAGTCGATGCGGCCGCGATCGCGCAGCAGCTTGGCGCGATCGATCGTCGACATCGGCCGCAGCAGCCCCTTTTCCTGCAGGAACTGCGCGAACGACTGGTACGCGCCGTGCCGCCGGCGGCACTGCAGCTGCGACGAGCGGCCCCAGCGCGTCTGGTTGTGGACGAGCTCGAGCGCGCCGTCGCAGCGCGGGCAGCGCGCGCCGTCGCGCAGCAGCTCGTGCGGCAGCGTCTGCGATTCGGCCATCTCGCCGATCAGCTCGAGGAGCGCCGGGCCGCTCAGCTGCGCGGTCTCGGTGCCGTCGAACCAGACGAGGTCGCAGTGGCGGCAGACGTCGAGCTCGACGGTGCGCCCGTAGTGGCCGGCGAGCGCGATCCGCTGCATCGGCTGGCGGCAGTTGCCGCAGACGAGCGCCGGCTCTGCGGGCGCGGCGCTCACGCGGGACTACGCGCCGACGCCCGCGGCATGCGCCTGCTGGTCGGCGTGGTAGCTCGAGCGCACGAGCGCGCCGACCGCGGCGTGGCTGAATCCCATCGCCTGCGCCTCGCGCTCGAACATCGCGAACGCCGCCGGCTCGACGTAGCGGCGCACCGGCAGGTGGTGCGCGCTCGGCGCCAGGTACTGGCCGATCGTCAGCATGTCGACGTCGTGCGCGCGCAGGTCGCGCATCACCTGCAGGATCTCGTCGTCGGTCTCGCCGAGGCCGACCATGACGCCGCTCTTGGTCGGCACGTTGGGCACGAGCTCCTTGAAGCGCTTGAGCAGGTTGAGCGAGAACGCGTAGTCCGAGCCGGGCCGTGCCTGCTTGTAGAGGCGCGGCGCAGTCTCGAGGTTGTGGTTCATCACGTCGGGCGGCGCCGCGCGCAGGATCTCGAGCGCGCGATCCATCCGGCCGCGAAAGTCGGGCGTCAGGATCTCGATTCGCGTCTCGGGCGAGAGCTCGCGCGTCTTCTCGATGCAGGCGACGAAGTGCGCGGCGCCGCCGTCGCGCAGGTCGTCGCGGTCGACGCTCGTGATGACCACGTACTTGAGCTTCAGCGCGGCGATCGTCTTCGCGAGGTTGACCGGCTCGTCGGCGTCGAGCGGGTCCGGGCGGCCGTGGCCGACGTCGCAGAACGGACAACGCCGCGTGCACTTGTCGCCCATGATCATGAAAGTCGCCGTGCCCTTGCCGAAGCACTCGCCGATGTTCGGGCACGACGCTTCCTCGCACACCGTGTGCAGCCGGTGTTCGCGCAGGATCCGCTTGATCTCGTAGAAGCGCGAGCTCGCCGATCCGGCCTTGACGCGGATCCAGTCGGGCTTCTTCAGCGTCTCGCCGGCAGGGACGATCGGGATCGGGATGCGCGACGTCTTCGCCTCGGCCTTCTGCTTGGCGGTCGCGTCGTAGGTCGCGGGGGTCGTCATCGCGGGCTGAGGTAGGCGGAGAGCTTGGCGCCGAGGGTCGTCGCGACCTCGTCCCACGAGGCGCGAACGCCGATTGTAGAAAGATCGATCGTCGTCAGCCCCGGATGGCCACAGGGGTGGATGCGCGCGAACGGAGCGAGGTCCATCGCGACGTTGAGAGCGACGCCGTGGTAGGTGCGGTGCCGGCTCACCTTGACGCCGATCGCCGCGATCTTGCCGAGCCCGGCGAACGGGTCGCCGCCAGGGGGCGGCACCGGCAGCACCGCGTGGCCGGACGGTGCCTCGAGGCACACATACACGCCGGGCTCGCCGCGGACGCGATGGCCGGTGACGGCAAACGTGTCGAGCGTCTTGATCAGCGCCTGTTCGAGGCGATAGACGTACTCCTTGACGTAGATGCCGAGACGCTTCAGGTCGACGAGCGCATAGCCGACGACCTGGCCCGGCCCGTGGTAGGTCACCTGGCCGCCGCGGTCGCTGCGCACGACGGCGATGTCGCCGGCGTCGACGACGTGCTCGTCGCGTCCGGCGACACCCTGCGTGAACACCGGCGGGTGCTCGCACAGCCACACCTCGTCGTCGCTGTCGTCGCCGCGCGCCGCGGTGAAGTCGCGCATCGCGCCGAGCGCGAGGTCGTACGCGACCGGGCCGAGCATCTTGACGATCATCGGCGCTCGACCCGCACGGGCGTGCTCAGAGCACGACCTTGACCATCGGGTGCGTCGACAGCGTCCGGTACAGCTCGTCGAGCTGCTCGCGGCTCGTCGCGTTGATCGTGATCGTGACGCCGAGGTACTTCGAGCCGCTGCTCGGCCTGAGCTCGATCTCGGCGGCGTCGAACGACGGATCGAAGCGGCGCGCGATCTCGGTGATCGCGTGCACGAAGCCATCGGCGTTGACGCCCATCACCTTGATCGGGAACCGGCACGGGTACTCGATCAGCGACTCTTCGGCGGGGATCTCTCGCATCTGCGTGGTCATCCGGCCAAGATGGGGCCGTCGCGGCGAACGGCAAGCACCGTCAGATCGACTGCGTCAGCTTGGCGCGCTGGTACGCCTCGTAGAGCCGGCCGTAGACGGGACCGGGCTTGCCGCGCAGCGCGCCGTGGCCGACGGCGTCGCCGTCGAGCGTGGTCACCGGCAGGATCTCCTTCGTCGCCGAGCTGAGCAGGATCTCGTCCGCCGCAGTGACTTCCGACTCGAGGATGGGCCGCAGGTTGTAGGCGATGCCGCGCTCCTCGCACAACTCCTTCATCAGCTCGACGCGGATCCCTTCGAGCACGTGCTGGCTCTTCGGCGGGCCGAGCAGCGCCCCCTCGTGGACGATCCAGACGTTCGATGCCGACGCTTCGGTGAGGTGGCCGGCACGGAACATGATCGTCTCGACCGCATCGCGATCGGCCGACATCTGCCGCGCCAGCACGTTGCCGAGCAGCGACGTGCTCTTGATGTCGCCGCGCTCCCAGCGAAAGTCCTCGGCGCTGATGCACGCGACGCCGTGGTGGCGCTGCTCGGCCGAAGGCGGCTTCATGACGCTCGCCATCATGAACACGGTCGGCTCGATGCCGATCGGCATGACGTGGTCGCGCAGCGCGACGCCGCGCGTCACCTGGACGTAGACGAGTTGTTCGGTCGCGCCGCCGCGCTCGGCGAGCGCTGCGATGAGCTTCCTGCAGCGCTCGAGCCACTGGTCGCGCGTGTGGGGGTTCGCGATCTTGAGCTTGCCGAGGCTGCGGCCGAGGCGCGCCATGTGCTCGTCGAACCGGAACAGCCTCTTCGCGTAGACCGGGACGACCTCGTAGATGCCGTCGCCGAAGATGAAGCCGCGGTCGAGCACCGAGACCTTTGCCTCGGCCAGCGGCAGGTACTCGCCGTTCAGGTAGCAGAGCGTGTCGGGAAGATGGACCTGCATGGCGCCAGTTTTACTTGATCCAGAGCCGGAGCGCGTCCCAGGCGCGGCCGAGGATGCCGCTCTGCTCGACCGGCTCCATGACGACCAGCGGCACCTCGGTGACCGGCGCGCCAGACGCCGTCGCGACGACGATCTTGCCGACCTTTTGGCCCTTGGCGAGCGGCGCGATCAGCGGGTCGGTGCGCTCGATCTTGGTCTGCAGCTTCGCGCCCTCGCCCTTGGGAACGCTGATGAAGAGCGCGCCGCTCGGCCCGAGCTTGGCGACGTTGGCGGTGCCCTTCCAGACCTGCGGCGTGACGATCGGCTTGCCGTCGTCGAACAGCCGCACCGTGTCGAACGCCTGGAAGCCCCAGTTGAGGAGCTTCTGGCTCTCGTTGGCGCGCGCCTCCATCGACGTCGTGTCGAGGACGACCGTCATGATGCGACGCTTGCCGGCGCCGCCGGCCGGACCCAGGTTCGGGAACTCGCGCGCCGCCGTCGCCAGAAGGCAGTAGCCCGCCGCCTCGGTGTAGCCCGTCTTCATGCCGTCGACGGTCGGGTCGCGGCGCAGCAGCAGGTTGCGGTTCGGCTGCGCGATGTTGTTGTATTTGTATTCCTTGATCGAGTAGTACGGAAAGTACTCGGGGAAGTCGCTGATGATGTGCGCGGCGATCGTCGCCATGTCGCGCGCGCTGCTGTAGTGGCCGGGCTGCGTCAGCCCGGTGACATTCTTGAAGCTGGTGTTCTTCAGGCCCCACGCCTGCGCCTGGCGGTTCATCGCGTCGACGAAGACCTCGACGCTGCCCGACACGCCTTCGGCGAGGGCGACCGCGGCGTCGTTGCCGCTCTCGACGATCAGGCCCTTCAGCAGCTCGTCGACCTTCGGCGTCATCGTCGTGTCGATGAACATCAGCGAGCCGCCGCCCTTGCGCTCTGCCCACGCGAGCCTCGAGACCGGCAGCGTCTGCTCGAGGGTCAGCTTCTTGTCCTTGAGCGCCTGGAAGACGATGTAGGCCGTCATCAGCTTGGTGAGCGACGCCGGGTCGTAGTGGGCGTCGGCGTCGCGCTCGGCGAGCGTCTGCTTGGTGGTGAGATCGACGACGAGGTAGCTCTTTGCAGCGACCTCGGGAGGCTGCACCGGTTGCGCGGCGGCAGCGCCGCTGAAGACGACGAGGAGGGCGACGACGCAGGCGCGCGAGAGGGGACGAAACACGGGCATTGGCGGTGGCGACGAAGGGTGGGAAATGGTCACGGAACGGCGAGATCGCGCAGCTCGCGGACGAGGACCTTCTTCAGCAGGGCGATCTGGCCGTGGAAGAAGTGACCGACGCCCGGGAAGACGATCACCGGCAGGCCTTGCGGGCGAGCCCATGCGAGCGTCGCGGCGAGCGGAACGAGCTCGTCGCTCTCGCCGTGGACCACGATCGTATCCGCAGGCACGGTGCGCACCTCCTGCTTCTCGGTCGACGGCGCGACCAGGACGATCCGGCGCGGCTTGCCGTCGCCGGCGAGGCGCGACGCAGCCTCGACCGCGACGTAGCCGCCGAACGAGAAGCCGCCGAGCACGAGCGGCTTGCCGGCGAACTCGTCGCGGCCGCGCCATTCGGCGATCACCGCGAGCGCGTCGTCGACCTCGCCGACGCCATCGTCCCAGGCGCCTTCGGAAGCACCGACGCCGCGGAAGTTGAAGCGCACGCTCGCCCAGCCGACGTCGATGCACGCACGCGCGATCGTCACCGAGACCTTGTTGTCGAGCGTGCCGCCGCCCTGCGGGTGCGGATGGCAGACCACGGCGAGGCCGAGCGGCGTCGTCGCGGGTCGGTCGACCGCGCACTCGATGCGGCCGGCAGGACCGGCGATCAGCTCGCGAACCGTTCGCGGCGTCATGGCGCGGCGCGCGCTAGCGGCCGACGTCCGGCGGCAGCAGCAGACGCGTCACGACCTCGCCGCGCTCGAGGTGCGACTCGACGATCTCGTCGATGTCGCTCCCGTCGACGTACGTGTACCAGACGCCCTCGGGGTAGACGACGGCGACCGGCCCGCCCTGGCAGCGATCGAGGCAACCCGACTTGTTGACGCGCACCTTGCCGGGCCCCGCGAGGCCCGCCTTCTTGACGCGCGACTTGCAGTGATCGAACGCCTCCTTCGCACCGTCGTGCGCGCACGACTTCTCGCCGTTCTCGCGGTCGTTGAGGCAGAAGAAGATGTGCCGCTGGTAGTACGGGTCCGGCATCGGCGGGGCGGATTCGGCGAAGCGCGAAGCCTACACGCCCGGACGAGCCCTTGCGCCGTCAGAGGCTCTCGGCAGGGTCGAAGTCGAGCTCGACCTTGGCGCCGTTCGGGTCGTACGTGAAGAGCTGCCAGATCCCCGAGTCCTTCTGCCGGCGCAGGTCGTAGCGCACCTTCGCAGCGTCGAAGCGCGCCTTGACGGCCTTCACGTCCTTGGCGGTGAACGCCATGTGGTCGATGACGCCGGCGCGCTGCTCGGGCGGCTTGCGGTCGAAATAGAGGTGGACGATCGCGCCCGGTGCGTCGCCGTAGAGCCAGGCGCCATCGAAGCCGAGGTCGGGGCGGTGGCCTTCGCGCAACCCGAGCAGCCCGACGTAGAAGTCGAGCGTCTGCTGCCGGTCTTCGGCGATGACGGTGAAGTGGTTCATGCCGATGATCATCGAGAGCTCCCTGGGTGTCAGGCGACGAGGACGAGCGCACCGACCGTGCGGCGCGACTCGAGCCGGGCGTGCGCTTCGCCGGCGGCGCCGAGCGCGTGGCGCTCGATCGGCGGCGCCCGCAGCGTGCCGTCGGCGAGCGCGTCCCAGACGCGGCGCGCGCGTTCGGCGAGGCTCGCGTGCGTCGCGACGAAGTCGAACACCGCCGGCCGCGAGAAGGTGATCGACTTGGCCACCAGCTCGTCGCTCGAGATGGCTTGCAGCGCGCCGCTCGCCTGGCCGAGGCTGATCCAGTGCCCGCGGCGAGCGAGCGCGGCGAGGTTCTCGTCGCGCGCGGCCTCGCCGATGCCGTCGACGACGACGTCGACGCCGTCGAACTGGCGCTGCACGACCTCGGCGAAGCGATGGTCGCGCGTCACGATCGGATGGTCGCAACCGTACCCGCGCGCGACGCGCGCCTTCTCTTCGCTCGAGACCGTGCCGATCACCGTCGCGCCGAGCCGGCGCGCCCAGCTGCAGACGAGCAGTCCGACGCCGCCGGCAGCCGCGTGGACAAGGATCCGCGTGCCGGCGCCGACGCGGCCGAGGTCGCGCAGCACGAAGTCGGCAGTGATTCCCTTCAGCAGCGTCGCCGCGGCGACGTCGTCGTCGATCTCGGCCGGCACGCGCACGACGCAGGTCGCGGGAACCGTCCGCACGCTGCAGTACGCGCCCGGTTGCGCGCCGACGTAAGCGACGCGGTCGCCGGGAAGCAGCCCGCTCACTCCGGGGCCGACGTCGACGACGCTGCCGGCCGCTTCCATTCCGAGGACGCCAGGCAGCGGCAGCAACGCCGGGATCCAGCCCTTGCGCAAGTAGACGTCGAAGTAGTTGACGCCGATCGCGCGCTGGCGGATGCGAACTTCTCCTGCTCCGGGCGCGGCCGCTTCGCCCTCGTCGCTCTCGAGCACCTCCGGGCCGCCGTAGCGGCGAACGAGCGCGCGCCGCGACGGCAGCGGCAGGCTGGTGGGCATCGCTCCGCCGCCGGAGCGCGCATCGCGCAGGTCGGCGCCACGCTCGAGATAGCGGCGCAGGTTCGCAAAGCCGGCTTCGTAGACGTCGCGACCGACCATCTGCGCGAGCTCACGCTCGCGCCCCGGCGGCGTGGCGAACGTCGACTCCCAGTGCCAGAACGTGCCGTCGCCGTCGGTCACGGGTTTCAGCGTCAACGTCGCGACGTAGCGCTGCAACGGCACCGTCGCGTCGACGATGCAGTAGGTGCTGCGGTGTTCGCTGTCGGAAAGCGTCAGCAGCTGCTCGCGGATGCGGCTGCCGTCGTTCAGCGTGAAGCTGCGCACGCAGCCGACCTGGTCGCTGCGCTCGCCGCCTTCGATCCGGCTTTCGGCGACGACGTCGTGCCAGCGGTCGTGGCTGTTGAAGTCGCGCAGCACCGCCCAGACGCGATCGATCGGCGCGTCGATCACGGTCGAGCGGACGACGCGCTGCAGCACGCGCCTCAGCCGGCCTTCCGCCGGGCCCCGAGGAAGGCCGCGCCCGCTCGGGGGGCAGCGACCGAATGCGAGCGCGGCGGCATCATCTCCTCGCGAAGTGGCGCTTGAGGGCGTCGAAGCCGCCCTGGAAGACGCCGTCGCCGATCGTCTCGACGAGCGACCGCTCGCGCCCTTCGTCGCAATCGAACTCGGCGCTCCATTCGGCGAAGCACCGCGCGCCGTCGGTCACGGGAGTGAGCTTCAGCGTCGCGACGTAGTTCTCGACGCCCATCGGGCTCTCGAGGATCTCGTAGACGCACTGGTAGTCGTAGTCCGAGAGCGCGAGCAGACGCTCGCGGATGCGACCGCCGTCCCTGGTGTGGAAGTGGCGGATGCAGCCGACGCGGTCGCTCGCCTCGCCGTTCTCGATCCGACTGTCGGCGATTCCCGGGTGCCACTGCGGCATGCCGTTGAAGTCGCGGATCCGCGACCACACGGTGTCGGCACTCGCGTCGATGACGCTCGAGACGTAGACCCGGATCACGCGCTCGCCCTCCTCACTCCGGGTTGCGCGTCGTCGGCGGCAGCGCTGCCTGACCGCCGCTCACGCCGCCGACGAGGCGCTGGATGTCGCCGCCTTCGATGCCGATCTCGCGCAGCAGCTGGTCGACGAGCGGTGCCTGCGCGCGGTAGCGCAGCGCCGAGTTGACGAGACCGTCGGAAAAGCTGCCGCCGTGCGCGCCGTCGCCGCCGCCGCCGTTGCCGCCGCCGCCGAGGCCGTCGACGTGGAGGATCTTGATGCCTTCGATCCGCTCCATCGGCCGCACCGACTCGCGGATGATCGCCTCCGCCTTCTCGACCAGCCTCATGCGCAAGGCCGACGCACGCGCCTCGGGCGAGAGCATGTTGTGGGCGTCGTTCATCATCCGCGCCGCCTCGGCCTCGATCTCGGCGCGCACGCGCATCGCCATCGACCGGATCTTCTCGGCGTCGGCGTCGGCCTCGGCCTGGGCGCGGACCGCGGCGCCGCGGTCCGCACTCGCCTCTCGCTCGGCGCGCGCCGCGCTCGTCAGCCGCAATGCCTCGCGCTCTGCCACCTGGCGCGACCCGATCAGCTCGATCGCCTTCTTGCGCTCGGCCATCTCGACCTCGCGCGCGGTGAAGACCTTCTCCTCGGCGGTGACCGCGTCGGCGCGCGCCGCGTCGGCGGCGGCCTGCGCCACGCTCTGCGCCTCGCTCTCCTTGGCGACCGCGATCGCGCGCTTCTGCTCGGCGAGCTCGAGCGCCATCCGCCGCTCGATCTCGGCGCCCTGGATCGCGCGCTCCTTGGCGATCCGCTCCTGCTCGATCGTCTGCTCGGAGCGGATCCGCGCCGCGTCGATCATCTGCTTGGCCGAGATCTGGGCGCTCTCGCCGTCGTGCTCGCGCTGCGCGCGCTCGGTCTGCAGCTCGGCGCGCTGGCGGGCGCGCGCGATCTCGACCTCGCGCTGCTGCGCGATCCGTGCGTACTCGCCCTCGCGGTCGATCTCGAGCGAGAGCTTCTCGGCCTCGAGGTTCTTGTTGCGGATCGCGATCAGGGTGTCCTGCTCGACGTCGTTCCGCTGCTTCTTGCGCTGCTCGATCGTCTCGGTCAGGCGCGTCAGGCCCTCGGCGTCGAACGCGTTGCTCGGGTTGAAGAACTCCATCGACGTCTGGTCGAGCTGCGT